>Ga0209037_1000004_pt1 | contig 193382 bp, 162 predicted proteins | sample SaaInl25SG_5_DNA_FD_188225 | JGI IMG/M metagenome (GOLD analysis project Ga0209037, IMG submission 188225) | Marine microbial communities from expanding oxygen minimum zones in the Saanich Inlet - ESP_125SG_5_DNA (SPAdes) (version 2) | ecosystem: Environmental > Aquatic > Marine > Intertidal...
GCAGTGATGTTCCAGTCGTAGGAGAGGTTGTTGCCGACGGAGTTGTCGGTGATGTTGGGTGTCCATGGCGCACATGCGGCGGTATCGACGTTGAAAGCGGCGACTGGTGAAGGGTTAATAAAAAACTTTAGTTCCGTAGAATCCGTACAACCATTAGGAGTGGTTACAACATGAACGATTATATAGATAGTGGATACACTACCGGAATATGTTGTAAATGTTGGAATTGGATTTGGATAAGTGTCAACCAGATTCGCAGGAGTTACAGAGTCTAGGTATACTTTCCATTCATGTGTGTAGCCTGTTCCGTTGTAAACATTCGAAATAATGGGCTGTAGTGAATCACAAGCCGAAGTGTCTTGAAGGGAGAAATTAGGGTTTGGTAATGAGTCAAGTTGAAAACTTGCATTTAGGTTTATTGAACCACATTGATTGGTTGCTGTAGCATGAATAGTATAATTTTTAGAGTCCCAAACTAAAATACTATCATGGCCAAATTGGTTCGTACCAAGAAGAGTCCATCCATTTTGGTTTGCAGGGGTAATCCAATAATCTACGCTGTCAGGGGCTGAGAATGCATCATTCCAAGTCACCCTAAATGGACTAACTCCAAAACTTATGATTAAAGAATCCTTACAGATAACATTTCCTAATGGTTCAAATGCAACATCGGGCTCATCTATAACATATAACGTATCAACTAATGAATCAGCTCCACATGTATTACTTGTGACACCAATCAATTCATAAATTCCTGTAGAAGTTGGAGTAAATGTGAAACTCGTATCTGTTTGGCTAGAATTTATGTATACAGGGTTGTTAGTACCGTTGATTAAACTGACATACAGGGAATAGGTCGTTGCAGAATTACAATTGATAGGATCTTTTACAAATGAATAGTCAAGATCATCTCCTAGACATATGGTATTAGGAAGAACATTGGCGAGTTGAGCAATGGGAATAGTATCTACACAGATGGTGACGGTGTCTTGATCGATTCGGCAATAAGCATTGTTGAAGGTTGCGATCCCAGGGATTGAAGACGTGTCTGTTGTTCCAATATACTTTATGATGTGGTATGTGCCAACAGTGTTAAATTTAAGTCTTAAATTCTTGGACCCGATATTCCAATTCCAAGGCGCGAATTTTTGAAAATTCATGAAACCAAAATCCCCGAGGGAATAACCTGGGTCTACGGTGTATTTGGAACTAGTAGTATTTATCAGATTCCATTGCGAGTCATAAATTTCCCAGACACCTCCAGTGGTTGAGTCGCAATAGTAGTCAACGTTACTACCAGAAGTTAATTTCTTTATCAAATTACCACCATAACTATGGTCCTCAACAGTGAAAAAATATTCAGCACAAATACTAGTATCTTGCTTGATCAAAGCAGTTGGGGATGTGCTAATAATAATCGGATCAAGGGATTGGTTTGAAGCATCACATAGATTAAACTTGGTACATTGTATTCCAAAGGCATTATCTCCACCTATTGGTGCAGTGAAGCCACAAGAGGAGCCACGAAATACATGCCGGTAAAAAATAGTATCCGCATTATTTCCATCCGTGATAATGAAGGGATAGTTAGAAATTCCATTCGTAATCAAAGGAGCTGTGGCAGTGAATGAACTATTATCGTTTGAAGAAAAACTATAAAATGTTCCAGAAATATCGTTTTGCCAATTTGTGATTTGGAAAGTTACCACCGCGGAATCATTATCATCTAAACAATATGTTGTGTTACCTGGATGAACAATGCCGAATTGAGGCTGACTTCCAAAGAAAAAACCAATTTGTAAGCTTAATGTACAACCGTTAGCATCCGTCAAAATTAATGTTGCAGTATATAGACCTTGCGACGTGTATGAATGCGATATAGAAGTACCTGATCCCGAAGAGGTAATAGAACCACTTGATGTATTTCCATCTCCCCAATTTATCTGATAAGATGAAAAATTTAACGCGTGAGATGCAAAGTAAAGAGTAAACTGTGAAGTATTCGCTGCGGCACATTCTGAGTAAGTAGAAATGCCATTCAGGGGGGTGGGAACAAGCGGTGTTTGCGGAGATTGACTGCTGAAAACATAAACATCTGGATTTCCTCCATATAACTCTAAGTTACTTATGGTGAATATATCATCGTAATAAGCTGTACAGTTGTAACTGTTAGTCACTGTATATCTCAAGGTGTATTGTCCTAAAGGCAATGCACTAGGATCAAGTTGACCACTTGAATTTATCGCATTCGGATAGCCGGGTACCGTATATGTTCCACCTGCAGGAGATCCTTGCGGTAATGTAACAGGGCTCGAACATTTTTTAAAACTTGATGAGGTTAATGTAAAACTAGGGTTTGGAGCGGTACGGACTATTAAAGAGTCAATTGCATCACAAGAAAAAGTGTTTGAGCTGCCAGGAATGAGATAGTCTTCGGTTAATGTTACGTAAACCTTAGTGCCATCTGAAATACCAGACGGATTAAGAGTTACAGATGAACTGCTCGGTCCCATTTGTCCAGCACTGAATGATAATGACTGTGAAGAACTTAGATTGTTGGTGATTAACTGAAAACCACCATTTTCACATAAAAATGAAGGGATATTTAATCCTGTAAAAGAAGGTGTTGGTCCAATAACAATCGTAGTCGATACTGTGTTTGTACCGTCGGAAAGTGTAACAGTGTATGAATCAACTCCGGAGACTGTTGGTTGAAGTTCTACGATTGTTGAATTACTTGAATTATTCACAATACTTAAAGAACCAGAACCTGGACTCGATGTGGTTTTAGAAACCGTCCAGGTGAGTGCGACCGTTGAGCTTGCCGCAATGGTTGATTCCAATTCTATATCATCACTTCCACAAAAAGTGGCTGTGCTTCCTGTGATAGCATTACCATTGGCATCTAGAATCCCTAATGATACTCCTTGACCAAATATAGTACTGGGTATCAGTAATACGCTCGTTACTAGGAATAACGTGAAATGCTTCTTTAGGGTTGTTATGTTGACTATAGAGTTCAAATAATCTTGAGAGTGATATTTGAAGGAACTTCTAACATGCTCTTTTCCAATGCACGAGCTAATCGAGTATGGTTAGATTGAAATACAATGCTTGAGTATAGGCGATGCGTACACAGCATAGTGCGCAGGTTTTGGTTGGTGTTAGCAAGTTAAGAAAATTAACAATGCCAAATACCAGAGATGATGGTTTTTGAAATTGCTACTTATTCAAGCGTTATTAACAAATGAGGGCTATCTGGAGGTACTTTTATGAAATGACGCGGAGTGGTAAAATTCAAATTTGATTTGACGAAAAAAAGGCACGATTATTGGAATGAAAAATTTGAATATTCACTTAATTAATCTTTCAATAATCATGAAAAACACAGTTGCAATTATTTTCTCAATCGCCATTTTAGGGGCGTCAATATTTTTAGCACAGGCTTATAAAACGCGCGGTGATCAAAACGGAATAGTTTCAGTGACTGGTTTAGGTGAAGTGGATTTTGAGAGTGATGAAGTAATTTGGACTGGACGTTTTGAGGCCTCGAGTGCAAGCTTAAGTGAGGCATTCTCTAAAATCAAATCTCAACGCTCAAAAGTGGAATCTTACCTCATAGAAAGAGGGATAAACAAAGAGGATATCAAATTCGAGCAAGTCAGCACTTATGAAAGAGAAAAGAGTGTGTACAATGATGCAGGAAAGTATATAGGATCAGAATTTTCAGGATACGAACTAAAGCAGAGCGTTGTGGTGAATTCAACCAACCTAGATTTGGTAGAAATTATAAGTAGAGAGATCAGCGAATTACTCAATGAGGGTGTTCAGATTACATCTGAAAATCCAGATTTTTATTACTCTAAACTTGACGAGTTAAAGCTGGATTTGATAGAAAAAGCTAGTGAAAATGGTAGAATAAGAGCAGAGCAAATTGCTGAAAACAGTAATTCGGGTTTAGCTGGATTAAAAAGCGCAAGGTTAGGAGTATTTCAAATTTTAGGATACAATTCCGGCGAGTCTTATTCTTGGAGTGGTACGTTTAATACGTCAAGCCGTTGGAAAACTGCGAGTATTACAGTGAAGATGGATTTTGACGTAGACTAAACCCTCTGTTTGGAAAATCGACATTTCATCTGTTGAATAAAAGCCTCACTTCTTGTGGGGCTTTTTTTGGATTTAGTGATTAAATAGGTTCAAGTTGAGCTCATTGTGAGACAAGTTTATACGATTCTAAAAAGAAATACGTTTTTATTCTAAATGCATTAAGAACCCGAAAGGGTACCAACCGATCTTGTTTTCCCAAGGCACGGTGGTCGAAAAGATGCGGGAGTTCCTCCAAAAACAAAAAATGGAATCACCAACCTTTCACTTAATGCACAAAATTAGGGGCTGCGGCGCCAAGAATGATTGTTTCATTTTAATTTTTTGTGCGATGAATATTTCAAAGCAGGAGGTACTTACTCAGCCTCAAAGAATTGAGTTGGTCATAAACGATACCTTCTACCATGCCTATTAGAGCGTATATTTTTGGAAGGTTTACTGAGGAGTTTTATCACAAGGTGATGAATTTGACCTCTGAGTATGAAGAGTTGAGTTCAAAGGAATTAGTGGATATCTACAATAAAGGGTATGAAACTGGTTTTTTTGGTGCGTATTCACAGGGCCTGCATTTTGCAGCAGTACATAACGCATTTATCGAGAAGTTTGGGTTGAGTCCCTTTCATGCGGTGGGTTTGTACATTGCATTTACAAAGGAGATTGTGTTGACGGAAGAAGGGAATTGGTCCTTTAGGGAGCCAAAGATTGAGAATTATGAAAAAAGAAGAGGAGAAGAATGAAGAGAGAGGATTAGATCCTAAAGAAGTACGTCGACGCCTGTTGGAGCGATTTGAACGAGAGGGTATTAAGATTGTGACTACGAATCCAGCGAATAAGTCAAGAACTTGGATTGAAATCAAGCCGCCGCGCAAATAATATGCGAGAAAACAACATAAATAACTGGTTTTAGAATGAAAAAAATAATGATACTCGTGTTTGGATTTGCAGGGTTAGCCGTCCAAGCACAAAAGGGGGAAATAGCGGATGAGCGCCGAAATGAATTTAAAGCTCAGATGGCCAGGACACCATGGATGAATTGGGTTTGGTCAGATTCAGACTCTCTGTTTGCGTACCAAGATACTATTGACGGAGTATCTAGATTTTTCATGGGTGATTATACCGATGAAGAAGCATTTGAGCGTATTTACACCATTTATGATTGGGATATGATTGTGGATGGAGTGAATGATGAGTTAGTATTCAGAGATTGGAACTCATTTAATTTGGACAGTGGGTATGCATTCCCACCACTGTATCAACAACATCGATCTATAGCAGATTCGTTAGGCGGGTATGAGGACACACTTATGGGATATAGCTGGTCATTGCCTTACGAAAATGAGTTTCAGACTGTACGTCTAGAGGAGGTCTTTCTGGAGCGATCGTGGGAAGAGGATGGAACGGTGGAGCTGCATATGGTTTATACGAAGCTGTATATCATTAAAGAAGAGGATGAATTATGAAAAGACTCTTGGTAATTTTTTATAACATCGCATTCTATGGAAGAATTAAATAGATTTATCAAAGAACAAAATAATTCAGGTCAATATGATAAAGCCATGGAGGAGATTAAGCTTGGCCGCAAGCAATCACATTGGATATGGTTCGTCTTTCCTCAAATAAAAGGTTTGGGGCGATCATATTACGCCCAAAAATTTGCTATTCATTCTGTTGCCGAGGCTAAAGCTTATTATTTCCATCCAGTCTTGGGAAAAAGACTCAAATTAGCAACAAAGACGATTTTATTACATAAGGATAAAAAGATCATTTCTGTTATGAACTCCCATATAGATGTTTTAAAGCTAAAGTCTTGTATGACCTTGTTTGAGGCTGTTACCGGTGATATTCTTTTTAAAGAGGTACTTGATATTTTTTATGAAGGTGAAAAATGTAGAAGAACCCTTACGATTGTAAGTGGACGGTAAATCCATGAAAAGGTTTGACGTTGTCGCAGGGGTGATCTTGCAAGAAGGAAATATACTATGTGTTCAAAAAGCTCAGAGTAAAAGGGACTATATCTCTTTGAAATGGGAGTTTCCAGGTGGAAAAGTGGAACAAGGCGAAGAATGCGTAAAAGCGCTGGAGCGAGAAATCGGTGAAGAGCTTCATCTCGGAATTAGCAATGTTGAATTTCTAATCACTGTTGAACATACATATCCAGATTTTCATCTCGTCATGCATGCGTATACCTGTGCGCTTTCTTCCGGCGAACCTGTGTTAACCGAACACGTGGATTTAAAGTGGCTTTCAGTGTATGAGCTTGATCAATTAGATTGGGCCACGGCGGATATTCCGATAGTGAAACACTTGCAGGCTAGGGGGTAGGGGGATTTTTCTCGCTTCGCTCGAAAGAACCCGGGCGGTGGCCCTAACACCGAAACTTCAATAAAGCCATCCCAACCTTCGGTTGTGATGGTTTTTTGATTTCAAATTCTCACTGAAGTAAACTTCGCTCGTCTTTGGAAATCAAAAAAGCCACCCACTTTCGTAGATGGCTTTTTCTTTGTTTCGGTGTGGGCGCTGAGGGATTCGAACCCCCGACCCCCTGCTTGTAAGGCAGGTGCTCTGAACCAACTGAGCTAAGCGCCCGAAGCGGGTGCAAATATATAACGCGGAATCATTTCCGCAACTGCTTTTTTGAAAAAGTTTAGGCGCTCTTTTTATTCTTCTTTCGTGTCCTTAAAGTCAATGCTTAAGCTGTTAACACAGTAGCGAAGACCAGTAGCGGTGGGGCCGTCGTTGAACACGTGGCCTAGATGGCCACCGCAATTGGCACACATAATTTCGGTACGGATCATTCCATGGGATTTGTCCAGCTTTTCCACGATGGCGCCGTTGGAGATGCCCTGGTCGAAGGACGGCCATCCACAATGTGAGTCGAACTTTGAGTCGGAGGTGAACAGCGGGGCGTCACACGCGCGGCACGTGTAGATACCTTCCTCGAAGTGCATGTTGTATTCGCCAGTGTAGGGGCGTTCGGTGCCCTTCTCACGGATGACAAAGTATTCTTGTGGGGTCAGTTGTTCTTTCCAATGCTGTTCGGTTTTTTCGAGAGGAAATTGGTCAGGTGCTTTGTTAATCATGGATTCATTGCTTTGCGCCTGACAAGAGAGTAGTAGGCTGGTCAATACAGTGATGAGGTAGAGTTGTTTCATAGTAGGAGTAACAACGAAAGGGCTTAAGGGTTTAGGCCGTGGAGTAAGAAGTCTGTGGAGGTTTGAAGGACTTGGGGGTCGCGAAGGATGCGGCGGTGGCCCAGGCCTTTGGTTTCGATGTAGTGGCCGTTTTGGATGTTATGACCTACCAAGCGCCCAAGTTCGATTGGGGTATCGTTGTCGTTGAGGTCGTGGAAGACCAGGGTAGGGATGGTGTTGGTTTTCGCGAGGGTTGGAGTGCTGTAGTCGTCAAAGTTGTCGCCGTGGATGCCTTTAACATAATCTACGAGGCCCTGTTTGACCTTCGCGTTGAAGCCCATCACGTCGCAGAACAGGTGTGCCATCTGAGAGATCAGGCCTGGAGGGGCGTAGAGGATCTGTTGGGCGATGGGGACTTGGTATTCTTGGCCGGCGAATAGGGTGGCATTACAGCCGAGACTGTGGGCAATGGCGGTGTGGATAGGGCCATGAGTGTTGGCAATGTGTTCGATGCACTGGGCAAAATGTGGCATCATTGTGCGTTTGCCGGTGGCGCCTCGGTGGGCAGGTGCGTTGAAGCCTATGAGGGTATAGTCCTCGTAGAGGTTCGGTAGGGTGACCTCGAGATGGGCGAGCAGCGCATGGAATTGGGAAAATCTACCGGCCCAGCCGTGGATTAAGAGGATGTTTTTTGGGCCTGTGCCGTGGGTGTAAATGGGGTAGGTATTCCCAGTAGGGTGCTTGTGGAGAGTCTTGGTGAATTTGTCCTCCCAAGGTCGTTCTCTCTTTGGGATGGGAAACGGGTAGGGCGTGAGGAACCAGCGCCACGCCAGGCGTGAGGCCAGCGGGGTGCTTATGGTTTGCGTGAAGTTGGCCAGGAGCCGCATCCACACGGGAATCTTAAGTACGGGCGTTTGAGGTCGTTGGGGTTTGTTTGCCATGGGACAAAGGTAGGTTGAGGAAAAAGAAAAACCCCAGTGTTTCCACTAGGGTTCTTAAGATGTGCCCAGAACAAGACTCGAACTTGCACGCGAATACTCGCACCACCCCCTCAAGATGGCGTGTCTACCAATTCCACCACCTGGGCATTGTCCAAACAAAGGTAGCGAATGACTTGCCTTTGTCTGTAAAAAAAGAAAACCACCCTTGGAAGGTGGCTTTCTCTTAGTGATCCCTCAGGGGCTCGAACCCTGGACCCATACATTAAAAGTGTATTGCTCTACCAACTGAGCTAAGAGATCAACCTTAGTCCGCTTTGCGGGCTGCAAATATAAAGACGATTCTTTTTTCCGCAAGGTGGATTGAAAAAAATATGCACATGAATTTTGGGTTACTTTTGAAGCAGGAATTCGAACATTATGAGAATCTTTCTTTTAGGCTATATGGCCAGTGGCAAAAGCACACTGGGTGCGGCTTTGGCTGAGGCGCTGGGTGTTGCTTTTGTGGACCTCGACGGGCTGTTGGAAGGGCTGTTGGGGATGCCGGTGGGTGCGTATATCGAAGAGAAGGGGGAGCTTTCGTTTCGAAAGGCCGAACACGAGGCCTTGGTTTCTTGGTTAGAAGAGGGACCGGAGGACGCTGTGGTGGCTCTGGGCGGAGGTACTCCGGTATTCTATAATCATATGGCGCTGCTGAATGAGGCAGGGCGTACGGTGTTCCTGGATGTGAGTATAGGGGAGTTGGCCCAACGACTCAAAGGAAGTACTGATAGACCACTCATTAAGAGTCAGGAGGATTTGGTGGAATTTGTCGCCAAACACCTGTTCGAGCGCCGTCCTTATTACAGTCAAGCGCAGGTGCGTGTGAAGGGCGATGCCCTTGGGGTAGCGGAACTGAGGGCTGAGCTAGAGATTTAAGCTAAATACACATTGACGGCCTTGCCGCCTACGACATTCAGATGCACGGTTTCCTGCAAAGTGGTACTGAGGCTTAAGCCTTTGACATCCGCTTTGACGGGGTAGCGCTTGTGGCTTCGATCTACGAGCACGGTGGTGCTGAGCACGCGTGGACGGAAGTTCATTAGTTTGATCACCGCCCAAAGCAGGGTGCGGCCGCTATTGAGGACATCGTCCACGAGGGCGAGTTCAGCACCTTCAGGGAGGTCAATGTGGATTTCTTCTAGGACGGGGTTGTCCTTGTCCATCACGAGCTCGTGTAGGGTCACATCGATATCTGAAATATCGCGCAGGCGAGTGACTAATTGGTCCGCTAACCAATACCCATTATCCTTGATGCCCACCACATGCAGGGTCTTAGCACGACTGTGACGGTCGTACAATTCCCAAGCGAGGCGCTGGATTTTGAATTGGATCTCTTCTGCGTTGAGGATTTCAGTGGTACTCATATAGTGTTCGATGTGTGGGGTGTGAAGTTACGCTCTAAGCGCCAATTCAACAACGTTTTCAATGTGATGCGTCTGAGGGAACATATCCACCGCGCGGCTTTGGATCACCTCATACTTCTCTGCCAACAAGCCCAGATCGCGCGCCTGGGTGGCGCTGTTGCAGCTTACATAGACCATGCGAGGGATTTCCAGCGCCAATATTTGGGCCACCACATCCTTATGCATACCCTCCCTCGGCGGATCCGTCACAATGATGTTCGGACGCCCGTGCTTCTCGATAAACGCATCCGTAAACACGTCTTTCATGTCGCCCACGTAGAAGGTCGCATTATCAATATGGTTGTTTTCCGCGTTGATCTTCGCATCTGCAATGGCCTCCGGTACGAGCTCAATGCCCACTACTTCCTTGGCCTTCTCCGCCATAAATAGGGCGATTGTACCTGTACCGGTATAGAGATCGAAGACGAGGTCGGTCGGCTGAATATTGGCCATGTCTAGGGCTACTTTGTAGAGTTCGTAAGCCTGGTCTGGATTAGTCTGATAAAAACTCTTTGGCCCCAATTTAAACCTAAGTTCCCCCTCACCGCTATACTTCGGCATGGCCTCCTCGATAAAGGGTTGTCCGCAGAAGGTATGGATGTCCAAGTCATACATGGTATCGTTGCCTTTCGGGTTGATGGCGTATTGCAGGGAAGTGATCTCAGGGAACACCTCCACAAGGTCGTTCAACAGTGCTTCGCGCTCGGCTTGGAGCTCAGTGCGGAATTGGATCACCACCAAAACATCGCCTGTACTGGCCACACGAATCATCATCGTGCGAAGCCATCCCTCTTGCGAACGCGGGTTGAAGAATGGCAAGTTGCGCTGAATGGCCCAATCGCGAATGAAATTGCGAATGGCATTGCTCGGTTCCGGCTGCAGGTGACAGGTATCAATATCGAGCACCTTGTCCCAGAATCCCGGAATGTGGAAGCCGGCGCCTCGGCGCTCTTCGAACGTTTCTCCGCTATCTAGCTGTGCCTGGGTCAACCATTTATTATCAGTAAAGCTGAACTCTAGTTTGTTGCGGTAGCGGTACTGTTTCGCGCTCCCGAGGATGGGGTGGTAGGTTTGAGGGGTGATGTGCCCAATTTTTTTCAAATTCTGCTGCACCTCTTTTTCCTTGTAGAACAGCTGCTTGTTGTAGTCCAAATTCTGCCACTTACAACCGCCACATACCCCGAAGTGCTTACACTGGGCTTCGATGCGGTCCGCGCTGTACTCATGGACATGGATCACCTTGCCCTCGAGGTAGGCACGGCGCTTTTTTGTCACCTGAACGTCCACCACATCGCCGGGCACTCCGCCATTGACGAAGACCACGCGGTCGTTGTGGCGTCCTACCGCCTTGCCTTTGTTGCCCAAATCTGTGAGGTGTACACGCTCAAGGTTGGGGATGCGTCTGTTCTTTCTTCCCATTCCGTAAAAATACCGATAAAAGAAAGGGCGGCCCGCAGGCCGCCCCATTATTAATCATCAATTTAAACACTAAACCGCTTTGTCTTTTTTCTGTCTGAAATACGAATCTAATCCATTCCAGAATCTCAATGCGGCGTATATCACACAAACCGCATAAAGTATTGCATAAATTAAATACATGATTGTCTTATTGTATAATTACTGGTTGTGCATGGCTTGCGCCGCGAGTCGTAGTAATAAGTAGGTATGTTCCTGGCGCGAGCTCAGCAGTGTTCAACATGATTTTGTTGCCACCGGTGAAATCTGCTTGGGTACGAGTGAATTCGCGGCCTGCCATGTCCACTAATCGGACCGTAGCTTCCTCATCGAAATCACCTTCAATGAACAATACATCTGAAGCTGGATTTGGGTAGACCTTCATCTGTGCAGCCAATGAATTTTCAAACTGGCCAATGGTGTAGGTTGCATCTACACTCTGCAATACTTCCTTCGTGCTCGCATCCTGAATCCAAAGAATCACACCCAAGTTACCGAAGTCCTCAACCGTGTGGTTGGTGCTGAGGTTCACTGGGCTTTGCGCGCTCGGTGGCAATACATACGTACCGTTGAACGTGTAGCTCAACTGCTTGCTTACGGAGTTGCCTGAAGTCAATGCACTCAAGCTTTCCCCAGAGCTGCTTGGCATCAGTTTCTTCACAACGTGGAAGAATTCTGTTTCACCGTTGGTCTTTACGTTCGCCGTATCGCGGATGGAGTAGATCGCTGCGAATAGCTTCAAGTTGTTGCTGCTTACATCCGCTAAAGGAGTGATGGTCACATCCGTTTCGATGGTTTTGCTCCAGCGTGACCAAGTAGCGGTCATTTGCACAAAAGCAGGTTGGTTTTGGTAGTAGTCATACACCGCCTGGGTTAATGAATTACCGTTGCCGTCCCAACCACCGTCAATCTCTACGCGAGGTACAGAGTTAATGCCGTAGAAGGTTCTGCGGTCGCCACCTTCGCTGAAGTAATATGGATCCCCGGTTCCTGGCCAGCTCATCTGGTATTTGATAGAGTTGTGCTCACCTGGATTATCATCGAACACAGCTTCCATAGTCGTGTTCGCTGGCGTACATGGCGCACACGTCGAAGAAGTGAAGGTCTCGTACAATGGGTAACGCTGGGTCAATGCAGTAACGACCTGTACCGTCAAGCTCACGGTATCGTTCGCCGTGTTCTGGTCGTTGTTAGAGCCGTTCAAGCCGCTAAGCCATGCCTTGAGTTCGTAGGTACCGGTTGAAGAGGGGTTCCAATTCGTTCCTGACGACAACGTTCCTGTACTACCGCTTGCTACACTGAAGCTCGATAGCGATGAAGTAACCGGTGTGCCACCGTTAACGCTGTAGTTAAATGTCGCACTAGTCAACGTTTGTGCACCGTTGTTTACGAAATCTGCTTCGATCGTGTATGGAGCGGTGTTCAATCCCAAGTAAGGGCTTACGTTCAAGCTCACACCCGCCATCTCGTAGTCCGGCTGAACACCTTGAATAAAGGTGTAGTGCGTGTTGTCTGAACGGTCCGCTGCATTCGTACTCTGACTAGCAACGGCGTTGATACTGTCCATAGTGGTGCTGTTCACGCGGATACCGAGGTTCAATGATCCTGTGAAGCCTGCTGTGCGCTGGTCAACGAGGTATATGTTATTGGTCGTTTCTTCCATAACAACCGACCAGTACGCCCAGTGGCTACCACTAGTCCCCGTAGCGCTGTAGGAGCTGTACATAATCCAGTGCTGGCGGTTTGGCGCCGTACCGAAGGTAGCTTTAGCGATCTGGTCATTGGATCCGCTACCGTTGATCCCTAGAACACAGATCGAAGAATCTGGGACGTTGCTGCTTGCAATAGAAACCACGCCACCGCTGCTGTTATTTGCCGGACTGGCCAGCTGCGAGAAGGTAACAATCCCCGTATTTGAGGCGCGGTAAGTGGTTACAGTATCGCCATTAAATAAAAAGGTGAACGGAATGGTCTGCGCGCTTGTGTACGTTCCACCGCTTTGCGCAGCACTCATGATAGAAGACCAAGTAGAGGGTAGACCACCACTAACAGGGTATTCTGAATCTTCTTGGTTAATGTTGTTTGGGTTGCCCGAAGCACCCGTCAGATGGTAGTACTGCGCTTGTGCAGTCAAACCAAATCCCACCGAAAGAAGTGCGAGTAAAAGTTTTTTCATGTTTTTGTGATTTGATAGCCTTGAAGTTATCAAATAATCGGGTATTGCCCACATGTGCCCTTATATTTGTGGCAGACCCAGAAATTTACAAAAGAAAACACCTATGGATTCACAGTCATTAATGCATTTAGAAGATACCTACGGCGCCCACAACTACCACCCGCTACCAGTGGTTTTAGACCGCGGAGACGGCGTGCATGTATGGGACGTTGAAGGCAAGCGTTACTTTGATTTTCTATCTGCCTACAGTGCGGTGAACCAAGGACATTGCCACCCGAAGATTGTTGGAGCGATGGTCGACCAAGCAAAACAGCTGACCTTGACCTCACGTGCGTTCTTCAACAGTCAGCTCGGCGTGTACGAAAAATACATCTGCGAAACCTTCGGTTTTGAAAAGGTTCTGCCCATGAATACAGGTGCAGAAGCCGTAGAAACTGCCTTAAAAGTGGCGCGAAAGTGGGGCTATGAGAAAAAGGGGGTGCCTCAAAATCAAGGCATCATCGTGGTGTGTGAAGGCAACTTCCACGGACGTACGACGACCATCATCTCGTTCAGCGATGACCCGGATGCGCGCAACAACTTTGGTCCTTACACCAGCGGCTTTGTAAGCGTGCCTTATAATGACTTGGGTGCACTAGGGTTTGCTTTGGCCAACGACAACGTGGTTGGTTTTTTGGTGGAACCTATTCAAGGGGAAGCCGGGGTAAACACACCTGACGATGATTTCGTGGCAAAGGCAAAAGCGATGTGTGAAGCGCGCAACATTTTGTTTATCGCAGACGAAGTTCAAACGGGTATCGCCCGCACAGGGTCACTCTTGGCCGTTTGTGGGAACTGTTCTTGTGGCAACACCTGTGAGCGTGGCGCGACCTACACAAAACCAGATATTTTGATCCTGGGTAAAGCCCTTTCTGGAGGAGTTTATCCTGTAAGTGCCGTCTTGGCCGATAACGAAGTAATGGATGTGATCAAGCCTGGCCAACACGGTTCTACCTTCGGTGGAAACCCTATTGCAGCAAAGGTGGCCATCGCCGCCCTCGAAGTAGTGAAAGAAGAGGGATTGGCCCCTCATGCACGCGCCATGGGTGAGCACTTCCGTGCGGAAATGAATAACATCATAGCAGAAACAGACCTTGTTACTAAAGTGCGCGGGAAAGGTTTATTGAACGCCATTATTATCAACGATAACCCGGATAGCTCTACGGCATGGGACATCTGTGTGGCCTTGAAGGAAAATGGTTTGTTGGCAAAACCAACGCACGGTAACATTATCCGATTCGCGCCGCCACTCGTCATGACCAAAGCACAACTTGACGAGTGCATTGCCATCATCCGCAAGACCCTTTTGGAATTTAAGAAGTAATGAACTGGGCCACCGCCTTCTTTGCTGGGGATGAGCATCCCGACCACCACAAGCCCCTCGATGGGTTGCGTGGCTTAGCAGTGTTGATGGTGGTCTTTGGCCACGGGGCAAATCACGGCTTAGGCCCATTCGGCCCGGATAGCATTATGATTCGCGGTAAGCTAGGAGTATACCTCTTCTTCGTGTTGAGCGCCTACCTGCTCGATCGTCAGATCATCAAAATGTTTCAGCAGGGCCGGGCACAATGGGACTACTGGCTCTATTATATCAGCCGTCGCGTCCTGCGCATCTTCCCGCTCTTCTTCCTTGCCTTGGTCTTATTTCGCGTCGCCAATGCTGCCGGACTCAAGGTAGTTATCTATGATTGGGACCAAGTATGGGAGCATCTCGCCCTCCAGCGCGGCGACCACATTTTCTGGTCCATCCCGGTCGAATTCAAATACTACCTCATCAGCCCCATTTTGCTCTACTTCTTCCACCGCGTCCTTCGCTGGAAACTCTGGGCCATGGGCATAGCCTTCGCGGCGCTTTTTGTAGGCGTCTATCAGTGGTCCTTGTGGTGGCAACCCGAAGGCACAAGCACCTTATTGTACCTCAACATCTTTTTGATGGGAACGCTCGTTGCGGTATTGGAGCGATGTGTGCCCAATTTTTGGCGTACCCTGCGTACCTCGAAATACACCGCAGCATTTGGCTGGCTCGTCCTCGTAGCCTTCAGCTTTTGGTCCTGTAAAGCGAACGACTTTACGAACATGACCACCTACTTGCCCGCAGCTGCATTGTGGTCGATTGCCCTGATTGCCAGTTTTGGCGACGGTTGGTGGGCAAAACTCTTTTCTGTATCCCCTCTGCGCTGGGTTGGAAAGGTATCCTTCAGCATGTACCTCTTTCACATCCCCGTTTTGATGTGGGTGAAGACTTGGTCCATGCCTAGTGGCCCGTCCTGGGTCGTTTACCTCGCGCTCACAGCAGCAATTTGCACGTTAACCTATTTGCTCATCGAGCGCCCCCTACAACAATTCAAGCCTTTCACCTATGGATCCTCAAAACCTTCGTAATGCCTTAGCTGCTGCCATGCAGGAGGGCATGACCTACAACGAATACTCAGCCTTTAACAAGCAGCTCGCCAAAGAGGGCAAAACCACAGGTCCACAAAAGGAGGCCTACGTGAACTTCACCAAGTTGGGCGCCGCGCGCATGAAACGATGGGAAAAACTGTACACTCCGTCCGAAGCATTTTTACAATCGCTTGCGGCTCAGGTACAGGAAGGAGAGCAGTGGCTCGTATTCAGCGAACCTTGGTGCGGCGATGCGTCACACAACCTGCCTTTCATTGCGAAATGGACGGAGGCCTTGGGCATTGAATTGCGCGTGATTTTGCGCGATGAAAACTTGGAGTTGATGGATGAGTTTTTGACAGGTGGGGGGCGATCCATCCCAAAATTGGTCCGATTAAACCCCAACTTCGATGTCCTCAGCACTTGGGGCCCACGTCCAGCGTCACTCACGGCACATTACACAGAATGGCGTGCAAATCCTGAGTTTGATTACAAAGAATGGATACTCTTCGCCCAGGATTGGTACAACAATGACAAGGGCCAGAGTTTGGAGGGTGAGTATTTACTCTAAGCGTTTGCTTTGAAGTTGATGTACATCTGCTCGAAGTTCTTGTACACCCCACTAAGAAACTCTTCCGACAACCCCTCTTTTACGGCAGCGGGTGTAGGATGACTATCCTTCATAAACTTATAGGCCTGCTTCATAGGGCCTGCTTCAAATTCCACGACGTGCCAGCGCTCCATCGCGTAAATGGTCGTTTTAAATTGTTTGGTACTCCAGGTTTCAACTATTCGCATGGCTAGAAATCCACATGGACTTTAAGGTTCAACAATCGATTGGTCATGTAGTTTGGCACCGCATACTGCCCGGCAGCGCTGATGTCCTTAACCCAAAGGTAGCTCACGGTATTGCGCGCTTGCAATAGGTTGAAGATTTCCGCACTGATCCATACCTCTTCAAATTGCTGGGTCCAATTGCCTTCAAGCACCTTAATGAACCCAATATCCGCGCGGCGGTAGGGTGGGCTGCGGAAGAATCTATCTTCAGGCTGTGCGATGTCATTGCCTATACCATCGGGTCCAAAAGGAAAACCGCCGCCAACCATCAAGGTCAAAGACAATCGGGTAGAGGGGTCGTTCGGTAAATAATCTTGGAAATACACCGCGAAATTGAATCGGGTATCGGTAGGTCGGGCGTGCCATCCCTGCATGAAGCTGGTGGTGCTACGCTCCTGGGCGCGGAACAAGCTAAAGGTAAACCAGCTGTCGGTGCCTTTCACAAACTCGCCATTGATTCGGGAATCGATCCCATATACTCGAGCTAGCCCGTCATTATTGCCTTGGTAGCGAATGCGCACATTCTCCACATCAAATAAATTCACGCGTTGCAACCCCTTGTAATAGGTTTCCAAACTCCATACAAAGGGACGGTTCCACAGGTTGAAGTAACGATCTTGGCGCGCGATAAGGTGCAGGGCCTGCTGACTCTTCACTTCCGTATTTAGGGTGCCGTCCTTCAAACGCATTTCACGGTAGAAGGGGTATTGGTCGTACAAGCCGGCGCTCAAGGTCCAGCGGTAATCGGCCAATAGGCCACCCTCTGGGGTGAACTTCACGTTCGCGCGAGGGCTGATGCGGACTTCATTCGATAATTGGGCCCATTGCATCCTCGCACCCACATTGTAGCGCCAAGTGCCCTTATCGACCGCTCTGGCGCCACTAATATTCATCCAAGCCTTCGCACGGGTGTTGATTAAGGTTTGTGTGGCGGCTACATGGCTGTAGAGTTCCAAACCTTCGGCAGGAGTGCTGTACAATCTTCCGCTAATGACACTATCAAGGGTGCTGCCGGTGTAGGGTAGGCTATATCCCGCACTATCGATGCGTTCCCATTCTTTGTAGCGGTCGTAGATGTTTTCGGCCTGAACCAAGGCGCCAAAGGATAAATCAACGTTGTTGAAGCCAAAGGTCTCATCGTATTTAAGGTTGCCGATGTATGCGTCGAGGAAGTTGCGACGGAAATCTTGGAAGGCACCGACGCCACGGACCAAGGTAATTTCACCGAAATCGTCGGAGCCTAGGTCGTTGTTAAGCTCATTCAAGCGGTAGTAGCCAATGACATCGGTAATCTCCACTTCTGTAGTGTGGAAACCCGTAGCCGAAAAGGTACGCACTCCACCACCTGCAATGCCAGTGATGGTGGTGTATTTGGTGGCGAGGAATTGGGTATCGTATCCGAACTGTTCCTTACCGTCGAAGTAGACGTTGAGCCGCAAGGCTTCCTGTAAAGACCCAAAGTTTGTTTGTCGGTTCTGCGGAATCTGGTTCATTCGGTTGTGCGCGAAATGGGCAAAGAACTCCAGCCGTGCATGACCGTAATCGCCTTCTTCATTCCCGTACATGCGGCTTAACATGATCTGTCCATCTGCATTGACGGGGAAGTAGTCGCTTTGCACGTCTGTCGCATTGAGTAAAAGGGCATTGTTGCGGTACCGAAGGCCCGTTGCCACTGTCCAAGGACCTGAATTTTGCTTTAAGGCCCAGCTCGCACCGGTAAGGGAAGTTTCCGCAGTCATCTCACGGAAGCCAGGTCCTCGTGGGTAGGAATAGTTCACGTCCAAAACCGAACTGAGCTTATCGCCGTATAAGGCACTGAAGCCGCCGGCGCTGAAGTTTATACTGGTGACCAGATGGGGATGAATGATGCTCATTCCTTCCTGCTGACCCGCCCGAGCTAGGAAGGGACGAAAGACTTCGAAGCCATTGATGTAGACGAGGTTTTCGTCGAAGTTTCCACCGCGAACATTGTATTGCGAGCTCATCTCGTTTCGGGAGCTTACCCCTGCAAAGGTCTTGACCACACCTTCCACGCCGCCCTCGGCGCCCGTGGTAAATCTGATGTCCTTGCCGAAGACGGTGGTGCCTTTTTCGGCATTGCGCTCGCTTTGGACCTCGACTTCATCCAAGAGGGTAGAGTCCATGACCTGCGCGGTGGCGGCCCATGGCAATAGCCCAAGGATGAGAAGGAGTTTTTTCAAGTTACTTGCGTTTCAAGCTTTGGAATAATTCGGTCCAAGCAAAGGGATTGGACAATGCGCCCAGTATTGCAGAGGCTCCGGAGCCGCCGTAGTAGCGACCTTGATTGTAGAGCTGCTGGTTCTGCATGGTGATTAGGTAATCTTGCATCTCCGCGGCATCGTATCCCATTGCTTGAGCTCGCGCGCGCAATTCGTCTAGCGCTAAGTTGCGTTGGGCAATGTCCAATTCTGTGGTTTGAATTTCCATTGCCAAGAACTCCTCTTTAAAGTTTTCCTTCGACGGCCAAGGGTATACAATCACGGGGTCTAGTACCTCGGTGTCCCATTCTAGGATGATGCGTGCCAAAAAGTTGTCGCCCTCCAAGGTGTCCGGTACCCAGAAACGGGTCAGCTTGAAGCCAATGTGTTGAAATAATACAGTGTCGCCGGGCATTACGACGAGGGAAAAGAAGCCATCGCGGTCGCTTACATTCATCTGACCACGGCTCTTGACGAGGATTTGAACGTTAGGAAGTAATTGGACCAAACTATCATTACTCACCACTACACCGTGCAGCTGAATGGGCGTCTTGGATTGTGCCTGAGCATTCAGTGCGGCACAAATAATTAAGCATAAAAACAACAAGCGTTTCATAGAGTGATCCTAAAGTCCTTTTTAGTTGTATTGCCAACGCCGTCTATTGCGACTATTTCAAGTTTATGACTTCCAGGCGGGGTGTCTTTCGGAATAATCACCTTGAACAAACTACTTTTATAATCATAATCGATTCTAGCAAACTTTCCGTCAATTTTTGCACTATAACGCTCAATACCTGTTTTGTCATCTTTTACTGTCAGGCGAATTTCATTGAATGTGCTATTACTTCTACCGTAAGGAGAATATTTTGTTAGGCTAATTTGTGGTTTAGTTAAATCTTGGTCCAATTCATAAGTGCCGGTACTCCTTGTTTTAAATACAAGCGTATTTCCCGATCGATTTCCTGTAATCGCGCTTTTTCTCCCTCGATGATCATATTCCCACATGAACCAACCCTGACCGCCAATTTGACTGCTATCTAGGGTCCAATTCAGTGTCATATAAGTTTGTAAAGCCACAACACCTGCACCGATAATATATTGGCCGTTACCCTTATCGCTGAATTCAAATTCATCCGTTTTGTAGAGTGCCTTTGCTGGGATTTTTACAGTAATTGGTCCAACATTCATTTCATGGTTAAAATCCCATGGCCATTGAGTCCCTTTGCTAATAGTTTCACTAGCACCGGAACCTCTGACGTAAAGAACTACCTCACTAGTATTTCCCGCATAATCTGCAATTGCAACTTCTATTTTTACTACACTGTCTGGAGTAACACTGATCCAACCTTTCGAAACTTCGAAACCAGGTTGAGTCAATTTAGAGGTTGTAGTAATCTTTAATGGATTATTCTCTAATTCATACAGTCTGGTATACCGCACTCCCTTTTGACAATAAAGATCGAAGTTGATATGTGCATTTATGTACCGAGTTGTACTGAAATTAATTCGTTGATATTGCGCGGTAAAAAACGTCTGACCATCGGCCAATGCCTTGATAGCATACACCCCATTTTTGTTGTTTGCTGCATCTTGTTTATCGGTAGTCAATAAATCTATTCCAATGGGATTGGAATGCACAATAGTATCCCCCGATTTAAATGTCCCGGTGGTAATAAAATCTTTGTCAGTCCAAGCCAGTCCTCGAACATCAGGTTTTCGAGTATCCTTAACTTCTAAACCAAACTCTAAGGGGTTTAGCGGTTCTTCGGTTCGGGTATCGCGAATCTCAAAATGTAGGTGAGGTCCTGACGAACCTCCAGTGTTTCCAGAAAGAGCGATTACATCCCCGAGCTTTACGACAAATTGATTTGATGAGGGATAAAGATTTCCGTCATTTTTATTCTTGTCTCTAAGTTGCTCTTCTACCCATTTTTCAATTTCAGGTGAAAAAGCATTAACATGCCCGTATACAGAAGTATACCCTTCTGGATGTCGGATATAGATTGCATTCCCGTATCCATAAGGACTTACTGAAATTCTGCTGACATACCCGTCAGCAACAGCATGTATGTTTAGTCCACTTCGCCCTTGAGTTTTTATATCAATACCCCCATGGAAATGATTTCCTCGAAGTTCGGCGAAGGTGCCACTAAGAACGATAGGAATATCAACTGGCGATCTCGGGTTAAACGTTTGTGCCCGATGAATTCCGGGCGTTAAGAAAATCAAAAATAAGAGTACGGATTTCTGCATTTTACAAATCTACAATTTAGTATCTTTGAAGGAAACTGATTTACATGTCAATTGAATTTTCTGATTCGGTACGTCGTGTGACCCATAAAGCCAAAAGATTGGCGGAGGTCAATACAGAATTGCGTCAGAAAATCACTGAATTAGAAGAACAAGTGGAGCATTTGCAAGAGACTTTGATGGCCTTGCAAGCAGAGCACGCGGACTTTGAAAATCAGTTGCAACAACGCAATCTAGCGCTAACGGTCCAAAGTGGTTCGCCCGCACGGGATACCTACAGCGAGGAGAAGATTGCGGAGTTGGTGCGGGAAATTGACCGCTGCATGAAATTGTTAAGTGCCTAATCTCCGTGAGTGAGACGTTAAAAATAAAAGTGACCATTGCCAATAGGGTGTACCCGCTGACCGTGAAAACGGAAGAAGAGGAACAAATCCGAGCGGCCGTGAAAACCATAAACGACGCAGTAGCCAGATTTGAAAGCCGTTATGCTGTTCAAGACAAGCAGGATGTGCTCAGTATGTGTGCGCTACAACTCGCCTCCAAAACGGAAATTGCACTCAAACAATCTCAAGCCGTTCAATCCCAGGCCAGTGAAGCATTGGCCGACGTTGAAGCCGTACTAAATGCGGCTTTGCAAGGAGAATAACGTTTCCCGCACTTGCTATTTTTGTGCTAAACTCAACGAGCACGTTGTTATGTTGTTGACTCGCAGCGTTACGAGCAGGCCGCCATTCCTTCGGGAAGAGCTCGCTCCAGCGGAAGGTCAAGACGAAGCGGCAGCGACAGATCCTGATAGATAGGAGTTTAGACAACATGCTAGCAGGTGCGGGTTTTTAACAATTTTAACCCTACGTGGTATGACAACAGAAATAATTTTTGCGGTTGTTGGTCTTTTGGTAGGCTTAGGAGGAGGCTTTGTCCTCTGGCAAAACGCGATGAAAAAAAAGAGCGCGTTAATGCTTTCCGAAGCGGCTAAAGAAGCAGAACAAATTAAAAAGGACCGCATCCTAGAAGCGAAAGAAAAATTCTTAAACCTCAAAGAAGAACACGAACGCGCGGTACAAAAGCGTGATCAAAAACTAGCAGAACGTCAAAACTCGTTCCGAGAAAAGGACGAGAGACTCCGTCAAAGTATCCAAGACTTCAAGCGCGATGAGCGCAATCTGCAGAAGGAGAAGGATACGCTAGCGAAAAAGCGCGAAGCTTTTGAGGCCAAGACTAAGGAGGTTGAGAAATTGCGCGACAAGCAAATCGCGCAGCTCGAAGCCTTGACAGGCATGACTGAAGAGGAAGCGAAAGAGCAGATGATTCAAACGTTGAAAGACAAAGCGAAACTAGATGCTCAATCTTTCATTCAGACGACTATTGAGGAAGCGAAGATGACCGCTTCCCAAGAGGCTAAAAAGGTAGTCATTCAGAGCATTCAGCGTGTGGCTACAGAAAACGCCATAGAGAATGCCGTATCCGTTTTTAACATTGAAAACGATGATATCAAAGGGAAAATCATCGGGCGTGAAGGACGTAATATTCGAGCCATTGAAGCGGCTACAGGAGTAGAAATCATCGTTGATGATACTCCAGAAGCCATTCTGTTGAGCTGTTTCGATCCAGTGCGCCGTGAGGTAGCTCGTTTGTCTATGCACAAGCTTGTGAGTGACGGTCGTATTCACCCTGCACGTATTGAAGAAGTGGTAGCAAAAACCACTCGTCAAATCGAGGAAGAAATCATTCAGATTGGTAAGCGTACCGCTATTGATTTAGGCATTCACGGATTACACCCTGAGCTCATTAAGACTGTGGGTCGTATGAAGTACCGTTCGTCTTATGGTCAGAACTTGTTGCAGCACAGCCGTGAGGTAGCCAACCTTTGTGCCATCATGGCCTCAGAGCTGGGCTTGAATCCTAAGCTGGCTAAGCGTGCGGGTTTATTGCACGATATAGGTAAGGTGCCTCATGAAGAAACCGATCTACCGCATGCCATACTTGGAATGCAGTGGGCAGAGAAGTACGGTGAGAAACCAGAGGTGTGTAATGCAATCGGTGCCCACCACGATGAGATTGAGATGACTTCGTTGATTTCACCAATAATTCAAGTTTGTGATGCCATCTCAGGTGCTCGTCCAGGTGCCCGTCGTATGGTGGCGGACAGCTATATCCAACGTTTGAAAGACTTGGAGAACGTTGCCTATGACTTTGATGGAGTAACCAAGGCCTATGCCATCCAAGCAGGTCGTGAGCTTCGTGTGATGGTGGAAAGTGAAAAGGTGACGGATGCCATGGCAAGTCAGATCTCATACGACATCTCTCAAAAGATTCAAAACGAAATGACATACCCTGGTCAAGTGAAAGTTACCGTGATTCGTGAGTTGCGTTCAGTAAACGTGGCGAAGTAATATTGCGAGTATATAAAACGGAAAACGCCCCAAATGGGGCGTTTTTTATTGTCCTCTGGGGCGTTTTTTATTGTCCTCGAGTGTCCAATTCCACCGCCCAAGCCAATACCTTTTCAATCAACGACTCCACCGCGCTGGCTGGATCGTCATGAAAAGTACCTAGGCTGCGATTGGCGAGCAAGGCCGAGAAGCTGTAGGCCTCATGGCCCAATAGGTGTGCCAAGGCATAGATGCCGGCGGTTTCCATTTCAAAGTTGGTGATGTGGGTGCCCGCAACGCTTTGGGTGTAAAGGCTGTCCATGGCTTTGCTGAATACGCTCGTGGAGCGAATAGAGCGTCCCTGTGGGGCGTAGAAGCCTGGAAGAGTAGCGGTGATGCCGGTTTGGAGGTTGGGGATAGAAGATAATTGGTCCCCGCTAAATGTTGTAGGGATAAAATAGGGCGCGAAAGGGGCTCCTTCAATGGCCACGGTTTCGAAGTCGTGCTCATAAAATGGCAAGAGGCCGTCGAAACTTAGGGCACCAGTACTGCAAAGGTGGGTACCCAATGGAAGTTTTGGGTCAATGGCCCCTGAAGTGCCGATGCGAATAATGGTCAGTTTTCTGAACGATGCTCGGTCTTCTCGTGTTACAGGGTCGATGTTCACCGCAGCATCAAGCTCATTCATGACGATATCAATATTGTCCGTGCCCATACCGGTGGAAAGGACCAAGATTTCTTGGCCCTTAAAGGAGCCGCGAACGATATTGAATTCTCGGCGGATTTTGGTCCAATGGATTTTGTCGAAATGGGCAGTGATGCTGGAAACGCGGTCTGGATCACCCACGGTAAAAACGAGGTTGGGGATATCTTCACCACGAAGGCCGAGGTGGTACACACTGCCGTCGGGATTTAGAATGAGTTCAGACGCGGAATAGGACATCGTATAGTAAGTTTGTTCCCTCAAAAGTAAAGGAAGTGAAAGCAGAGATTATCACCATAGGCGATGAAATTTTAATTGGACAGATCGTAGATACCAATAGTGCTTGGCTGGGACAGGTGCTCGGTGAGGAAGGTATTGAGGTCACACGCATCAATAGTATTTCAGATACGCCGGAGGCGATCATCGGGGCCATTGAGGGTCTGTATCCCGAAACTCAACTCGTCCTGATGACAGGCGGGCTGGGACCTACAAAGGATGATTTGACCAAGCAAACCTTGGCGCAATACTTCGGCAGTGAGATGGTTTTTCGCGACGATGTGTGGGATCATATTGTAGAGTTGTTCAAAGGCTTTGGCCGCACGCCGGTGGAGCGCAACAAACAGCAAGCCTTGGTTCCAGAGGTATGTGAGGTGATCTTCAACCACAAGGGAACGGCGCCGGGGATGTTATTCCGCCACGAAGGCCGCCGTATTATAAGCATGCCGGGTGTGCCTTATGAGATGAAGCACATTGTACAAGATGGACTGCTGCCATTGCTCCGAGATGAGATTGATTACCAAATCATTCACCACACGTTATTTGTGGTGGGTGTGCCGGAAAGTGTGTTGGCGGATCGCATTGAACCTTTGGAAGGAGAGTTTGCGCCCAGCATAAAATTGGCCTACCTGCCTAAACCAGGACTTGTGCGCCTACGCTTGACCGCCCGTGGAAAGCGTAACGACGATTTAAAAAGCGACATCCAAAGCGCCGCACAAACATTGCGCAAAGCGGTGGGAAATGATCTTATGGACGGATCGAATAAGGCCATTGAGGAATACTTAGGAGAGGTCTTGACCAAGAGAGGGCTCACCGTAGGAGCGGCAGAAAGCTGCACCGGTGGAGGCATAGGCGCAGCTCTCGTGAGTGTAGCGGGATCGTCCGCGTATTTCCAGGGCAGCATCGTGGCCTACAGCTACGATATTAAGGAAACCATGCTCGGTGTGGATCACAACACTATCGTGACCAAGGGAGCGGTGAGTGAAGAGGTTGTTCGCCAGATGGCGGAGGGTGCACGCCACAGATTAAATGTAGATTTCGCCGTAGCGGTCAGTGGAATTGCCGGACCAGGGGGCGGAACACCCGAAAAGCCGGTGGGTACAAGCTGGATAGCAATTGCAGGCCCAACCCGTACCATTGCTGAGAAATTCACATTTGGAAAGGTCCGTGAGCGCAACATTCAAAAAACTATTTTTGCAGCCCTTAATAACTTGCTTAAAGAAGTTGAAGATTACAGCTCTTAAATAGTTGGTCAATAACATTTATTGCCTTAATTTTGCAAACCATTTTGGTACAACCCATAAGATTATAAGATTATGTCACGTGTTTGTGATTTGACAGGTAAGAAGGCAATGACCGGAAACCACGTATCTTTCTCGAATAAGAAGAACAAGCGCAAGTTCAACGCGAATTTGTTCACTAAGAAGTTCTATATACCTGAGGAAGACCGTTGGGTAACGTTGAAAGTTGCTGCTTCGACTTTGAAAACGATCAATAAAAAAGGAATCTCTGCTGTGCTTAAAGAAGCTGAAGCAAAAGGATTCGTTGTAAAATAATTTAGGACATGGCGAAGAAAGGTAACCGCGTTCAAGTAATCCTAGAGTGTACCGAGCACAAAGAGTCAGGTATGCCAGGTACTTCTCGTTATATCACAACTAAGAACAAGAAAAATACGCCAGACCGTATGGAGTTGAAGAAATACAACCCCATCTTGAAGCGTATGACTGTTCACAAAGAGATTAAGTAAGATGGCAAAGAAAGTAGTAGCAACGCTGAAGAGCGCAGATGCAAAGCAGTTCACTAAGGTGATCAAAGCTGTTAAGACTTCTAAAGGATCGTACTCTTTCGAAGAGCGTGTTGTGTCTAAGGACATGGCGAACGACTTCTTGAAATAAGATTCCGTCTTAATACCGATATTTGAACCACTCCCCGGAGTGGTTTTTTTATATCTAACCCATTGAACAATGAGCTTCTTTTCAAAATTCTTCACGAGAGACAAGAAAGAGACCTTAGACCAAGGCCTTGAGAAGACACGTAGTAGCGTCTTTGAAAAGATTACTCGCGCCGTAGCCGGTAAAAGCACGGTGGACGACGATGTGCTCGACGAGATCGAAGAGGCATTGATCACTTCAGATGTGGGTTTGGAAACGACCGTAAAAATTATTGAAGCCCTCGAGGAGCGCGTTGCCCGTGATAAGGTGATGGGCGAGAACGAGCTCATGGACATGCTGTACGAGATCATCTCAAACTTGATGAAACACGAGGGTGGCATGTGGGAAGATTTCGAACTTCCTAAAACCGAAGGCCCCTATGTACTAATGGTAGTAGGGGTGAACGGTGTAGGTAAGACGACGACCATAGGAAAATTGGCCCACCAGTTTAAACAGAAGGGCTACAACCTCGTCTTGGGTGCAGCCGATACCTTCCGTGCGGCGGCCATTGACCAGTTAGTGGTTTGGGGCGAGCGCACCGGCGTGCCCGTAGTCAAGCAGCGGATGGGCTCGGATCCGGCGTCTGTGGCATTCGATACATTACAACATGCCGTGAGTAAGCATGCAGACCTTGCCATTATTGATACGGCAGGTCGATTGCACAATAAAACCAACCTCATGCAGGAGCTGTCGAAAGTGCGACGCGTGATGGACAAGGTCATTCCTGGAGCACCGCATGAAGTACTTCTGGTACTCGACGGATCTACGGGACAGAATGCTTTATTGCAAGCCAAGGCCTTTGCGGAGGCAACGCAGATCACCTCTTTGGCCGTGACTAAGCTCGACGGTACGGCAAAAGGTGGGGTGGTCATCGGCATTTCAGATCAGCTGAACATTCCCGTGAAATTCATCGGTGTCGGTGAAGGAATGGAAGATCTACAACTATTTAATCCACAGGCATTTGCCTCAAGCTTATTCAATAAGTAATCCATGCGTACGAAAAGCCCTAAAAAGAACAAGATCAATGTGGTGACCTTGGGGTGTTCGAAGAACATCTATGATTCAGAGGTATTGATGGGACAACTCAAGGCCAACGGCAAAGAAGTCACCCATGAAGCTCCGGAAGAAGAGGAAGGCAACATTGTGGTGATCAACACCTGTGGCTTTATTGATAATGCAAAGCAGGAAAGTATTGATACCATCTTGCACTACGCCGATAAGAAGGAGCGTGGCTTGGTGGATCACGTGTATGTGACGGGGTGTTTGTCGGAGCGCTACAAACCGGATCTAGAACAAGAAATTCCCGATGTAGACGCCTATTTTGGGACCCGCGATATGCCCTTGTTATTGAAGACATTAGGGGCGGATTACAAACACGAATTAGTTGGGGAGCGCATGACGACGACGCCAAAGCACTTTGCGTATTTGAAGATTGCAGAGGGTTGCGACCGTCCTTGTAGTTTCTGTGCCATTCCGTTGATGCGCGGTGGACATAAGTCGACGCCGATCGAGGATTTGGTCATTGAGGCCGAGAAATTGGCAGCGAAAGGCGTGAAGGAATTGATCCTGATCGCGCAAGATTTGACCTACTACGGTTTGGACTTGTATAAAGAGCGCAAACTGGCGGATTTGCTGCGTGCCTTGGTGAAAGTTGAGGGTATTGAGTGGATCAGATTGCACTATTTGTTCCCTTCAGGATTCCCAGAAGATGTTCTAAGTGTCATTCGAGAGGAGCGAAAGGTGTGCCATTACATTGATATTCCACTGCAGCACATCGCCGATCCGGTATTAAAGAGCATGCGCCGTGGCACAACCAAGGCGAAGACGGATGCCTTGTTGGCTAAAATGCGTGAAAAGGTGCCGGGCATTACCATCCGTACGACGTTGATCGCGGGTTACCCTGGTGAGACGGAGGAAGACCACCAAGTGGTGTTGGACTGGGTTCGTGAGCAGCGTTTCGACCGTTTGGGCGTTTTTGCCTACAGTCATGAGGAGAACACCCACGCCTATTCTTTGGAGGACGATGTTCCTACAGAGGTTAAGCAACAACGTGTGGACGAGATCATGGCTGTTCAGATGGACATTTCCCGTGCGTTGAACCAAGAAAAAATTGGACACACCTACAAAGTACTCATCGACCGTAAGGAGGGAGGCTATTTCATTGGGCGCACAGAATTTGATAGCCCAGATGTGGACAATGAAGTCTTGATTCCAGCGGAAGATATTTACCTGAAAATCGGGGATTTCTGTGAAGTAGAAGTCGTTGACGCGCACGATTATGACCTCATTGGTCGCGTAGTATAGCGAGCTATTGATCTACCCCTTAGAGTTTTTAACCAAGAGTTGTGAATAGATCAATAGTTCAATGGTCTTTTCTGTGATAAAAGCCTTCTAGGAAGCGTTATCTTTGAAAGAACGATGACGAAATCCACCCACATAGCATTGTTTTTTTTCCTGTTTCAATTCTTAGGCAGCGTCACATTATCTGCGTTAACCACCGATACATTAAAAGATGTTACTTGGGAGTTGGAAGGAGAATCTGGTGCTTTTTCGCCGGCCGGTTGGGCGAGCGACGAGGTCTTGGCTTTGACACGGGTACAAGCCGTGAGAATGGGGCTTATAATTAATGACTTCATTGACGAGAGATTCGATCCGGTTAAAGGAAAGGTTGCCGCGCTAGGTTATTACAATGAAGACGGGCAAGTCGAACCCTTAGCAACTTTTGAATTTTCAGGAGGTCATCTATTACTAGAGGATATAGCCGATGAGGCAGGTGTAACGTTGCGTACCATTGAAGCGTCAAATCCTCATTTGAGGAGGGACATATTACCGGCTGGGGCGGCTTTATACGGAACAAATTTAGCTTTAGATGAGACTAAATTGGCTGAATTATCCGAATCGCAAGCTTCCTACCAAGAAGAATTGGAGGTACAATATGAGCGCAGACGCAAGCAAGCATTATCGTTAACTCCGAATCCCGATAGCTATAAGATGATTACCTATACGGTTCGTTCGGGAGATTATCTTGGTAAAATTAGCGCGAATACCGGCGCTAAGATTGAGGATATTCGGAAATGGAACCGTATTAGTGGAAATACCATTTACGCAGGACAGAAGCTCAATGTATGGGTGCCCATTAGCTCAACATTTGAACAGCCAAGAGAGGCGGTAGTGGCAGTACCAAACGAAGAATCATCTACAGAACCTTCTCAGGCAGTCTTGGAGGTCGTTGTGAAAGATGAAGCATCCTACATCACTTATGAAGTTAAGGATGGGGATACGTTGTGGGGAATTGCCCAAAGATTCCCGGGAGTGAGTGCTGATAATATCAAGTCTTGGAATGAAATTGATGAATTGATAAAAGCAGGTGAAAAACTGCGTATCAATACTCAGGCCATCTCAGATTATTCACCAGATAAATACCCTAGCACCTTATAGGGTGGTATGCAAAAGCCCAGTCACATCTTCTTGTTTCTTGCAGCTCTTGGGTTGACCATTTTTGGTTTAAGCCTTTTGATGCCAGATGAAAAGATTGAAGTAGGTGAATTTCAAATAGGTTTCTATACCGCGAATGATCTATTAGGATCATTTTGGGATCAAGAAGACCAATTATATGAAGACACCCTCTCAGTATCATACGATTCTTTGTTTACAGATTCTCTGCACAACGCGGTGGACATGGAAGAGGTAGAACAAAAGCCTATAGTTTTGGATACCCTCTTGCAAATGAAGGAATGGGATGCTCTCAAGGAGTTTTGGTTGGCATTGGAGGATTTAAAAAGGGGTAAGCGTAATAGCGTTAGGATAATCCATTACGGGGATAGCCAAATAGAAGGAGATCGAATTACCATGCAATTGCGGAATTCATTGCAGGCAAAATACGGAGGGCGTGGCTTTGGGTATGTTTCTCTCTCACCTCTTGTTGCACCAGCATCTATGAATTTTTCGGATTCTAAAGGGTTTACCCGTAAAACTGCTTTTGGCAATAGAGATGATATTCAAGATTGGTCGTATGGGCATTTGGCCTCTTTTACCATGTTATTACCAAATGAAACGGGCACTGGCTATTATGGTGAGGTCACTTTTAAAAAGCGTAACTGGGGATACTCATTGGCTAGGGATTTTAGGAGAGTTCGTCTAAGTATAAAAACATCTTCTCACGTATTGGTTAAAGTATGGACAGCGGATACTTTATTTTCTACGCGAGCATTTCATGAGTATTACAGTGGGGTCATGGCATTAGATGTACCCATAGACGAAGAGTTTAAACTTTCCATTGAATCTAAAGAAAGTCCTCGGATATTCGGAATCAGTTTTGATAGCCCCACTGGTGTTCATGTTGATAATGTAGCAATGCGAGGGGCGTCAGGAAAGGTGTTTAGACGGCTGGATAGAAATCAATTCAAGGCTGATTTACAACGTGAAGGGTATGCATTGATAATTCTTCAATATGGAGGAAATACCGTCCCGTATTTAAAAGATGAAGCACATGCCAGAAGCGTTGCCCTATCGATGGCAAAACAAATAAGTCATATTAGGTCATTACACCCCAAAGCGTCTGTAATTTTCATAGGTCCCTCCGATATGGCACGCAAGAATGGATTAAATATGGAAAGTTATCCATTAATAAAGGTTTTAAAACAAACATTAAGGGATGAAGCACTTTCAAGAGGGGCTGCCTATTGGGATTTACAGGATGTAATGGGAGGAGAAGGTTCAATGGTGAATTGGGTTGAGGAAGACCCTGCATTAGCGGCAAAAGATTACATACATTTTACTACAAAAGGTTCACAACGAGTGGGTACTCAATTCGGTGAAGTTGTTCGAATTGCTCAAGAGGCCTATTATTTAGAACAGGAGCGTATTGCAGAGGAGGCACAGCGTAGGTCAGATTCCATAAAAGCGTTTAATACGGCGAAATTAGATTCATCATTACAAGATTCCGTACAACCATGAGAATAATTGTATTGATTATATCGTGTTTTTGTATGCTTCCCTTGATGGCACAAGACGATTTAGGAAGTTTGGCACTGAAGTACCCATTTTTAGATACTAGCGCGAATCATTTGCAGTTCTACGGCTCAGAACAAGGAATGGCCAAATTCTATGAAAAATTAGACCGAGTCATTTTTGAACAAGAAGGAAAGATCAATATTATCCATGTTGGTGGATCCCATGTACAAGGAGGTACGTTGAGCCACACCTTGAGAAGGCAACTTGGCCAGTTAGCACCTTCATTAAACGTCGAAAGAGGTTTTTTCTTTCCATACAAGCTGGCGAACACTAATACACCTAGTAACCTATATGTGAAGAAAATAGGTACTTGGGAAGGATGTAGAAATAGTGTTTCAAGGAATAATTGCCCTTGGGGATTTAGTGGTATAGATGCGATCACAAGAGATGTTGATGCCGGCTTTGAATTGCAAAGCTTCAGTGAGAGAGGTAAAGCCTATGGTTTCACAGAATTGCGTCTTTTTGAACATGTAGCGAGTAGCAATATGGAGCCTATTGGAACACCGTCTCCAGATTCGGTATTTGTCGATACTACAATAGGAATACGGTTTTGGTTTTTCAATGAGGTTCAAGAGTCTATTTCAATCCACTTCACCGCAAGGGATGAAGCAAATCCCCAATACACCCTTCAAGGAGTTCAGATGTTGCGTGAAGAACCTGGTATTGTATATCATAGTCTTGGAGTCAATGGTGCTTCTACCTATAGTTTTTTAAGAAGTGAGAACTTCGTTGAACAAGGAAGATACGTAGGTGCGGATCTAGTGATTTTTGGATTAGGTATCAATGACGCGTATTTACCAGCGGACGAATGGGATCCGGAAAAATATAAAGTTCGATACGATACACTAGTGAGCTGGTTTCGAGAAATTAATCCGGACTGTCAATTTATCTTCATGACAAATAACGATAGTTATTACAAGCGCAGGTCTCCTAATAAGAATGCGTTAGATGTTCAAGAGGTAATGAAAGAGCTTAGTAAAGATCATGACGCTGCATATTGGGACTTATTTGAAGTCATGGGAGGATTGAATAGTATTTCAATTTGGCAAGAGCAGGGTCTAGCGAGTTCTGATAAAATTCATTTTACCAACAAAGGTTATCGGCTCAATGCCACATTGTTATTCTGGGCCTTTTGGGAGGATTATGAAACTCACTTGCAATCCTTAGCGCCGTGATGGAACAACTCTCTACTTGGTTCACCTACGATCCGTCGACCCCGTTGCTTTTCACTCAGCAGTATTTCTGGGTATTTTTTGCCTTGGTCATGGGCGGGTATAGTGTGATATACAAAAACACAGCACGCCGTAACATCTTCTTGTTCGTGGTTTCCTTGTTCTTCTACTACAAAACCAGCGGATTCTATTTCATCATCCTACTATTTTCCACCCTGGCGGATTTCTTGATCGGGGGCGCTATCTATCGCAATAAGGTGAAGTGGCAACGACAAACGCTCGTTGCCCTGAGCGTAGTGGTGAACCTCTTCGTCTTGGGCTATTTTAAATATGCCTATTTCGTGGCCGATTTTATTCACGACCTCACCGGCATTGAACTCGAAGTCATCAATCACTTCGCCCTGTGGACCAATGAAGCTATAGGCACGAATTTCATCTTTGACCGCATATTATTGCCGGTCGGAATCTCCTTTTTCACCTTCCAGACCATTTCCTACAGCGTGGATATCTATCGCGGGCATATCAAGCCGGTGAAGAACATATTGGATTTTGGGTTCTACGTGAGTTTCTTTCCACAGCTGGTGGCAGGACCCATCGTGCGAGCTTCCGAGTTTATTCCACAGTTGTACGAGCCGTACAAACTCTCCAAGGAGCGCGTTGGATTGGCGGTGTTCTGGATTTTGAACGGGTTGCTGAAGAAATTGGTCCTTGCAGATTACCTCGCTGTGCAATTCATCGATCGCGTTTTTGATAACCCGCAGCTCTATTCCGGATTCGAAACCATGAGTGCGCTGTTCGGATACTCGCTCCAAGTCTATGCGGATTTCTCAGGTTATACCGATGTGGCTATAGGAATAGCTATGCTGATGGGATTCACTCTTCCAAAGAACTTCAATAGTCCTTACAAAGCAACTTCTGTAGCGGATTTCTGGCGCCGTTGGCACCTCTCTTTGAGCACATGGCTACGTGATTATCTCTACATCCCGCTGGGAGGGAATAGGGAAGGCAACATCGCCTCGTATACCATAGTCTTCATTTTCTTTTTGATGATTGCACTGATCGTTGGTAGCCCCTGGCTCAGTATAGGTCTAGCCGCACTATTTACACTGGGCTTCGTATTAATGCGCTACAGCCATGGTACGGAGCGTTGGGTGAATACGAACATAAACCTTATGCTCACCATGGTATTGGGCGGTTTGTGGCACGGCTCTTCTTGGAATTTTGTCACTTGGGGTACGCTCAATGGTGTGGGGTTAGTCGTGTATAAGAATTGGAAGAAAATCTCCCCGTGGGCGGATAAGAGTAAGGCCTATAACAAGGCGATCGGATTGGTGCTCACCCTGGTGTTTATCACCTTTACGCGGGCTTGGTTTAGATCGCCTACTTGGGAAGGAGCTGTTCGCATTCTGTCCAAAATTCCATCAGATTTTGGCTGGGACGCAGTCGGAGAGGTATTGCTGGCCAATTGGAAGTTCTACGTTGTCCTCATTCTTGGGTATCTCATTCACTGGATACCAAGTGCGTATAAGGAGAAGATGCGCCAATGGGTAAGCGCTGCTTCCGTTTGGACTTTGTTCCTGCTCAGTGTTGCCGCCATCGCAGTCATTTACCAAATCTTAAGTGCTGAGGTTCAGCCCTTCATTTACTTTGCGTTCTAAGAGCCCTTGTGTATCTTAACGCAAACACAGCACGAACATCATGAAACGTTTCATCTACACTATAGGAATTCTCGTCCTGTTCATAACATTCATTGCTATCAAGAAGTGGATGGGAAATGAAGACTTGAGTGTGGTTAAGCATGTAGTTCTGTTCGAAGCTGGAACCGATGTAAGCTTTAGAGGCCTGCATGCCACCAATGATTCCGTAGTTGTTGTCGGCGGAAATCACGGGCAGTTCGGCTTTAGTTTGGATGCCGGTTTTCATTGGAATATTCAGGAAATCCCAGGCTCAGGGGAAAGTCAGTTTCGTAGTGTATGGGCGCTCAGCGATAAAGAGTTTGTGGCCGTAAGCGCAGGGGCGCCGACCTATATCTACCACACGGATACTCGTGGAGAGGAGTGGAGCAGAGTCTTTGCAGATACTGCACAAAGCACCTTTTTGGACGGGGTGGTTTTTGTAAACGACAGTATAGGCTATGTCTACGGCGACCCTGTGGGGGGGCGTTTCAAGCTGCTGCGCACATCGGACGGCGGTCGCTCTTGGAATGAGATTGAAGGCCCCGAAGCTATTGATGGCGAAGCAAGCTTTGCCGCCAGTGGATCTGCCATTACCGTGGGTAACAACATCATGTCCATTATCTCGGGCGGTACAGTAAGTCGATTGCATGTAACGATGGACTTATACAACGGTTTGGGATGGACACCTTCGTACATAGAATTAGCACAAGGAACGCCATCGCAAGGCGCCTTTGCCCATTTTTGGGATAAGGAGAAGCTCTTCATCGTCGGTGGGGATTATCTGGAAGAGGAAAACACTAACCAAACGTCACTAGTAGCAGATTTGATGACTGGACAGGACGATACCCTGACGATGAACAAATTAGCTACTTTACCCTATACCTCAGACGTCTGTGGTGACGGTAAGTACCTCTATTTTACTGGAACTACCGGTATGCGCTATCTAGATAGTACTTTGCATATCATGGACACCACGGCTATGCACGCTCTTGCCTTTAGTGGAAAATACGTATTTTCTTCTGGGCCAAACGGTAGAATAGGGCGTGTGTTTACAGGTACGACACCCGAATTGGACGAATTGATAGGCGCGCTTAAAGACAGAAATTAATAGATGGAAGGTACACCGAGCGGAGGATTTAAAGGGCTTATACAGCACTGGAAGAGTGATTTAATTGCAGCAGTAAGTGTTGCACTCATTGCTTTACCGCTTTCCTTGGGTATTGCATTGGCCGCAGGTGCCCCAGCCATGGCGGGGATATTCTCCGCAGTCGTAGGAGGGGTAGTGACTACATTTTACCGCGGAGGTCATATTTCCGTAAATGGTCCGGCCAAAGGGGTTATTGGGGTCATACTACTGGGAATTGCCTTGATGGATGACGGTACAGGTCAAGCCTTCAATTATGTACTTGCCGCGGCGGTGGTTTCAGGAGCGCTACAAACATTATTAGGAATCTTTAAGCTGGGACGTATTGCGGATATTTTCCACGGTTCGGTCATTCAGGGACTCTTGGCGGCAATTGGGATCATCATTTTCGCTAAACAGATTCATGTAGCCCTTGGTACCCATTCTGAAGGCGCTAATATTGTAGATAATCTTGTGGATGCAGTGGTAATGCTACCACATGCTAACCCTTTTGTGGTATTGATATCATTGGCGGGACTATTGATGATTTTGTTCAACAGCAAGATTACCAACAGGTTTTTCCACTTCTTACCAGTACCTATGTGGGTGATCGTACTCTCCTTACCCTTTGTATATGCTTTCAATTTCTTTGAGGCCCATCAGATGTCCTTCTTAGGCAACGCTTATGATGTGGGCCCAGAGCTATTGTTGGATATTCCCGACACCATTACAGATTCGATCATGCATCCTAACTTCGGGAAGATCAATACGTTGGAATTTTGGGGAGTCGTGTTCTCGATGTTGATCATCACCAGTATTGAACATTTGGCCATTGCTAAGGCCGTAGATAAGATTGATCCGTACAAGCGAAAGACGGATTTGAATAAGGATTTAACGGGAATTGGGATTAGTACCATGATTAGTGGATTGATTGGTGGTTTACCCATTATTTCTGTCATCATAAGAAGCACGGTGAACGTACAGAATGGGGCAAAGACCAAATGGTCAAATATGTATCAAGGGTTGCTTTTGCTGCTTTTTATTGTGGTTCTCAGTCCTGTTATGCGCCAAGTACCGCTCTGTGCCTTCGCTATTCTATTGGTGCATACAGGCTTTAAATTGGCTTCACCTGCCGTGTTTAAACAGGTTTATAATCAAGGGATTGAGCAATTAGTATTCTTCATCGCTACTATGGTGATTACCCTCTATTCCAATCTTCTTATAGGCTTGTTGGGAGGTTCCGTTTTAGTGTTGGTGACTCACATCTTGTTGGCGCGTACACCGATAGCGCAATTTTTTAAACTCGTTTATTCTTCGAGAACTCGATTAATCCCATTATCTGAAAGGAATTATATCCTGAAGGTGCGAGGTATTGCCAATTTCTTGGGCATTATCAAGGTGGATAAATTGGTCGCGCAAATTCCTGCGGATGCCGATGTGAATATTGACCTTTCCGAAACCCGATTGGTGGATATGTCGTATATGGATTACCTCGTTGAGTTTTTGAACAAGCAAAGGGAGTCAGGAGGTAAAGTCTTGATTTCCGGACTGGATGCCCATATTTCCTCATCCACCTATAACAAGGCATTAAAGTTTATGGTTACTAGTGAGAGTATAAAGCTCACGCACCGTGAAAAACGTCTGCGAAACTTGGCCACTGAAAAAGGCTACAATTATTCTCGTGAGGTGAATTGGAATACGAGCTACCTCAAACAGTTTCACTTCTTTGAGATTCGACCCATTGAACGTAAAAATAATTGTTTGAACGGCACCTATACAGGCAACAAAGCGAGTTGGGAGATTGCCGATGTCATTTTCAACGAGGGGAAGGCCTTCACGGCAGAAACCTTTAATACAACATTGATGGTCCTCAAACTCAATCGTACGCTGCCCATCTTTACCATGGAGCGCGAGAAGGCGTACGAGAAGCTGTTCGACCGCGTCATTGCCTTTACGGGATACAAAGACATTGAATTCAAGATGTTCTCGAAGTTCTCCAAGAAATTCATGGTGATGGGAGAGGACGAAAAGGACTTGCAATCTTTCTTTACTAAGGAAGTGGTCCAATTCTTTGAAGACCACCAAATCTCTCATGTAGAAAGCAACGGTGAGGCCTTGCTTATCTTTAACAAGCTCAAGCTCGCACGTACGGATGAGACACTTGAATTCATTGATTACGGAGAGGAATTAGCCAAATTACTCAATGCATAATCGCGGCTGTGATTGTGACTTCAGCACAAAGACCTCAAAGGAGATGGCGAAGTGGAAATTGATGGTTAATTTTGCGGCCTAGCAGCGCGATAAAATCAATTTCTCATGAGTATGTTAGGTTTGAAACTGCCCACTGACCCAAGATGGGCAGACATTGCAGAAAAGAACATTGAGGAGATCTTAACGGATCACGCATATTGTGAGCAAAAGGCTGCATCACAGGCGATCAGCCTGATCATCGGGTATCCTGAAAAATCCGAACTTGTCGATAAAATGACTGCACTCGCACGCGAGGAAATGGGCCATTTCCAAATGGTGCACAATAGAATGATGCAGCGCGGTTTGGTTTTGGGGCGTGAACGCCGCGATGAGTATGTCAATGAACTACAGACCTACTTTCCAAAAGGGGGGGATAGGGAGGAGCGCTTGGCGCAAAAGCTATTGCTCTGCGCGTTGATTGAAGCACGCAGTTGCGAGCGTTTTAAGGTGTTGAGCGAGAATATCAAAGACGAAGAATTGGCCTCCTTCTACCATACCCTTATGATTTCTGAGGCTAACCATTACACCATGTTTATTACCCTCGCCCGCAAGTACTTTGACCGTAAGAAGGTCGATGAGATGTGGGAAGGATTACTAGAATTTGAAGCGGAGGTGATGTCAAAATTGGGCAATACTGAACGCATACACGGATAAAAGAACCACTTATACACAGAAGATGTCAGATTTAAAATCAACAGCACTAGAAGCCACCCACATGGAAATGGGCGCCAAAATGGTCCCTTTCGCAGGCTACAATATGCCCGTGCAGTATGGCGGACTAAAAAACGAGCACCACGCAGTACGCGAAGCGGCAGGGATGTTTGACGTGAGCCACATGGGCGAGTTTTTCGTCGAAGGCCCGGATGCCCTACCGTTCTTACAAAAGGTGACCTCGAACGACGTAAGTAAACTCTTACCAGGAAAGATTCAATACAGCTGCATGCCGAACGAAGAAGGTGGTATTGTGGATGATTTGTTGGTGTACTGCTTCAGCAATGAGCACTTCTTGCTCGTGGTAAACGCATCGAACATGGAGAAAGACTGGAACCATTTGATGCAATACACGGAAGGCTTTGATGTGACCTTGCGAAATGAAAGCGATGCATATTCGCTTCTAGCGGTTCAAGGTCCGAAGGCTACAGAGATTCTACAGACGTTGACAGGAGTAGATTTGGCAGAGATTAAGTATTACCACTTCGTAATTGGAGAAATAGCCGGTATTGCAGATGTAATCATCTCAGCAACCGGGTATACAGGTGCGGGTGGTTTTGAATTGTATGTATTCAACCAGGATGCCAATAAACTCTGGGATGCCGTATTAGCGGCCGGCGAACCTCATGGTTTGTTGCCTGCGGGTTTGGGTGCTCGTGATACGTTGCGCCTCGAAATGGGGATGTGTTTGTACGGCAATGATATAGATGATACCACAAGCCCGCTAGAAGCAGGATTAGGGTGGATTACAAAGTTCACTAAGGAATTCGTTTCTTCTGAGAAGTTCGCTGCACAGAAAGAAGCGGGCGTGAGACAGAAGCTCGTGGGATTTGAAATGATCGACCGAGGAATTCCAAGACACGGATACGAGATTGCTGATCTACAAGGCAATGTGATTGGACGTGTGACCTCAGGAACCAACAGCCCTACTACGGGTAAAAACATCGGGATGGGTTATGTTCCCGTGGCACTGGCCGGGGAAGGCAGTGAGTTCGCGGTAGTGATTCGAGAAAAGCTCATTAAAGCACAGGTAGTGAAACTGCCGTTCGTGAAGAAATAACAAACGCCCTTCGGGGTGTTTTTTTTTTTGGCGCAAAAAAAAGTAGCGCTGCTTTCCCCAGCGCTACCTTAACCCAAATACAAACAGAGTGAACGGAAAGATTGTTTATGCGTGAACAGCGTCCAGCTCTGCTCTGATGGCTTCGCCTGCAGGGTGGTGGCTGTATCGTTCTAAATACTCATTAATAGGGTAAGTATATTCCTTACATCTATTGTAGTTCAAACACTTCAACTCACGTACTACATCGTTATCCAAATCCAAGTATACCTCGATTACGCTCTCAGGATTGTTGATCGTGTACAAAGGTGTACTTGCGGTCGATATATTGTGTGCATCAGTCATAAATGTGCTTTTTGATTTTTAAATAAGGATTGCCCTCAAATATTGTGTTCGGTACAAAAATACGATGTGTTTTTTGAATGAGAAATAAATTTACACCTAAATTTGTGCAATAATTAGCGTTTTAAATTGTGAATACTGCAAAATGCTTATTCCTTACTTTTGTGAACGTTAACTCACACTTATGAAAATCGATAAACTCGACAAGCAAATTCTAGAGTACTTGGTAAGGGACGCTAGAAAGCCATTCACAGAAATTGCCAAGGACTTATTGGTTAGCCCTGGAACTATTCACGTACGTGTAAAGAAAATGGAATCTTTGGGGATCATCAAGAGTACCTCCATCAGTGTGGATTACGAAAAACTTGGCTTTGGATTCATTGCCTACGTAGGACTATATACCAAGCGTTCATTGTCCTCACCAGATATCATCGAGCTTTTGCGCAAAGTGCCTGAGGTAACTGTAGCCCATTTGGCCACTGGTAAGTACGGTATTTTCTGTAAGATTCGTTGCCGCGACGCCTCTCACGCTAAAGACGTGATCTTCCGCATCAACGACATAGAAGGAGTGGAGAACACCGAGAGTATGATTAGTCTGGAAGAAAGTATCAACTCCAACGCAGGGTTGCTGCAACTCATCATCAACGAATAAAAAAACCGGGGCGCGAGCCCCGGTTTTTTCTTTAATAGTACGCCGGGCGCCGCACGCCCGTGAAGTGTTTGGCCAGTCGTAGGACTTGGCGACTGTATCCATATTCATTGTCGTACCAGATATACAAAATGGCGGTCATGCCATCCGGTGTTACCTGAGTGGCGTGCACATCGAAAATGCTCGGTGCGGCATTTCCAACGATATCGCTCGATACGAGTTCATTGGAGGTATTGTAGTGGATCTGTTCTACCAGCGGCCCTTCCAAGGCTGCCTGCTTGAAGGTGCTCAAGAGTTCCTCGAGGTTCGTTTGCTTTTCTAATTGCAAATTCAAAATGGCTAAGGAGCCGTTCGGCACAGGAACGCGAATGGCAGATGAGGTCAACTTAGCGCCCAAGCCTGGGATACATTTATCTACGGCCTGTCCGGCCCCCGTTTCGGTGATGACCATGTTCATGGCTGCTGCACGACCGCGGCGGTATTTCTTATGCATGTTATCGACCAAGTTCTGATCGTTGGTGTAGGCATGGATGGTTTCCAAATGCCCCTTAGTAATGCCAAAATGGTCGTTCATCACTTTCAGCACAGGAGAGATGGCATTTGTAGTACAACTAGCCGCAGAAATAATGCGGTCTTTTTTACTCACGTCCATTGGGTTCACGCCGTGCACCACATTTGGGATGCCCTTGCCGGGTGCGGTCAACAAAACCTTGTCCACTCCCTTTGCCGCCAAATGCTTACTTAAGGCAACATCATCTCTAAAGGCCCCAGAGTTGTCGATCAGCAGGGCGTCCTTAATGCCATAGGCTTCGTAATCTGCCTCTGCAGGGTTTGGCGTGGGAATGAAGTAGATGGGACGTCCGTTTACCACAAGGGCCATGCGCTCCTCATCTACAAGTACGGTTCCCGGGAAATCCCCATGCACGGAATCAATTTTCCACAACGAGGCGCGTTTGTGTAGGCTTGCAGCATCTATGCTGCGAACTGCCACAGCACGCAGGCGCAGCTGGTTTCCGCTGCCTTCCTGAACGATGAGTTCACGTGCCAGAAGTCGGCCAATACGGCCAAAGCCAAACAACACTACATCGCGTGGTTCAAGGGTAGGGGTACGGAACAAGTGTCCGAGGGTGTTGATAATGAAGACTTCTGCAGTATCGTCCGTCTGCGTCCACTGGTGGGTGAGCTTGCCGATATCTATTTTGGTATGCTCGATCCCCGTGCGCTTCAATGCCTTGAGCATTTCGAGGGTGCGGTCCACAGGAATGGCCTTGCCCACAAAATCATTGGCATACTGGTGAAGTTCTAGGATTTGGCTGGAGCTTTTGTCGCGCAACTGGTTGCGAAACAGGACGATCTCCACACCGCGGTTGTAAAATAATTCGTGTACACATGCACTGATGTCCACGGCGAGTCGCTCGTTTTCGATGCGAAGCCCGACTTTTTGAGAGTACTCATTTTGAGCTATCATAGTAGGTGATATGATGGTGGTTCTTACCTGCAAAGTTAGGGACCAATTCCACCAACGCCTACCCAAAAATAAACTTTTAAATACTTGTAAAACAGTATTTTAGATTCTTTTTTGGGTGTGTAATTTTTACACTTAACCGCCGCAGGATGGCGAAAAAAATACGAGCAGGCCGGAGGCCCGCTCGTATCAAAAATTTCATCTCGCTCGAGGGTTTACCACTCAAAGGCGTAATAGTTTGCTTGTCCATTGGTTTCATAACCTTGAATTAGAATACCATCACCGATATTGAATTGGCCTGCTAGGTCTTCAAATCTATTAACTGCATCGATGTAGACGTTATTGATTTTTACGATTATAAATCCTTCTGGGATACCTGCTTTTTGGAATCTACCCCCGAGAATCTCTGCAACACGTATTCCATTTCGAATTCCCAGTCTGCGTTTGTCGTTCACACTTAGATTTTCGAGCTTGGCACCATAGCTTCTTAGAATTTCCTCTTCTTTCGTGAGCATTTCGGTGGTGCCCAATTTGTTTTTAAGCACCAAGTCAAACTTTTGATTTTTTCCATCTCTATTCACAACAATCGTGAGAGGTTCGCCGGGACGATGTTGTCCTAGGATTTCCGTTAGATCAGCGCCGCTTTTTATTTCTTTACCTGAGACGTTAATTATCACATCACCAATCTCTATTCCTGCATCAGCAGCTGATCCTCCTGAAATTACATTGGCAACATAAGCACCCGAATTCACTTCAAGATCTAATTCCGTTGCTAAGGCAGGGGTCACTTCATTGTAATTGATGCCCATGAAGGCACGCTGAACTCGGCCGAAATCCTTCAGGTCCTTGACCACCTTGAGCATTAGGTTAGAAGGCACGGCGAAGCTATAGCCCTCGAATGATCCGCTGCGCGATGAGATGGCGGTATTGATGCCGACCAATTCCCCTGCAGTATTCACTAAGGCCCCGCCAGAGTTGCCAGGGTTTACAGCGGCATCCGTTTGTAAGAAGCTCTCAATGGCGCTCTGTTCGTCAATGATGTTGATGTCGCGCCCTTTAGCACTGATAATGCCTGCAGTCACTGTGCTAGTTAGATTGAATGGATTGCCCACCGCCAAAACCCATTGGCCTAAGCGTACATCATCTGAATTGGCCACTTGAATAAAGTCCAATTCCTTCGCCTCAATCTTCAATAGCGCAATATCCGTTGTGGGATCCGTGCCCACTAACGTCGCCTTGAATTCATCGTTGTTGGCCATCGTAATGGTGATGTCCTTCGCTCCGTCAATCACATGATTATTCGTGACAATATATCCATCCTCTGAAAGAATTACGCCTGATCCGCTGCCTTGCACTTCAAAGCGCTGTGGGGTAGAGGGGCGTCCGAAAAATATATCGTTGAAGGGGTTGTAGTAATTTTGAACGCGCTCTGCCGTGGTTTTGACATGTACCACAGCTTCCACCGTGCGCTCTGCTGCACCTACAAAATCCGACGGTATTGCGGCTGATGTAGTGCCGAGATTGGTACGATGAACAGGAGGAGCGGATTGTTCTTGAATGATGACCGTTTTACCGGAGTAGCCCATCAGATGTGCACCACACAATGCGACAGCCCCACCCACAAGGGCGGTAAAAAATAAAAGACCTAGAGTTTTCGTTGTGACTTTCATAGTCTGCAATTTTTTGTTAAAGGTTCCTTATTGTATCTTCAAATTGTACACCAAATCAACGCAGCTTAGTCGCTGAAGTGCATAACTTTAACGCCTTTTAACATCCCAAGGAGTAATGGCTCATACCTTTTATAAATACCACGGCGCTGGTAATGATTTTATCCTCTTTGACAACAGGTTGAACGGGGTCCAATTATCTTCTGAGCGCATCGCCGAACTCTGCCACCGCCACTATGGCATAGGCGCGGACGGCTTGATGCTGCTAGAAAAGCCGCGCAAAGAAGGGGATGATTTTTATATGGTCTACTACAATGCCGACGGCAATGAAAGCACCATGTGCGGTAATGGCGGTCGTTGTATTGCAAAGTTTGCCCAAGACCTCGGCCTCATTAAGGATAAAGCCACCTTCACAGCCATCGATGGTCCCCACTGGGCCACCTTTGATGACGACCAGGTAGCCCTTGGAATGGTCGATGCACCTGCCGTTGAAGAACGTCATGGAGGGTTGTTCATAAATACAGGTTCTCCACATCATGTTGAAAACCGTATGGCTGGGCCCGATTTTGTGTCGGTGGCCCGCGAACTTCGAAACCGTTATGGCGCCGAAGGATGTAATATCAACTTTATCCAAGCCTGTAATGACGAATTATCCATTAGGACCTACGAGCGTGGTGTAGAAGGGGAAACCCTCGCATGTGGCACTGGGGCTGTCGGTGCGGCGATGATCGCTGTGGCGAAGCAATGGGTATCCGCCGCACCCGTGAAACTTTATGCCCAGGGCGGAGTGCTTGAGGTGGATTTCAAGGGCAGGGGTCCCTTTACCGATGTAGTATTGAAAGGCCCCGCTGTGAAGGTGTTTAAAGGAACCGTAGAGCTATCAATGTTATGATACCCGTCAAAGATTTAGGCGTATTACGCGCTCCAGAAGAGTCGGATTTGAAGTGGCTTATGCACATTGAGAATGATGCCTCAATGTGGTATGTAAGTGCTACCAAGGAGCCTTACTCTATGCTGAATCTACGACAATACTTAACGCGCCACGAAAATTTCGTTACGCACGGTCAACTGCGTTTAATCCTTGATGTAGATGGTGATCCAGTAGGTGCGGTTGACTTGTTTGATTACGACCCTTTTACCAAACGAGCGGGTGTAGGCATAATGATTGAAGAAAAACATCGAGGAAAGGGCTGGTCGAAATTGGCTCTCGAAACGATGGAACAATATGCTTTCAACACGTTAAATGTGGAAAATCTTTATGCACACGTGCCCATTATCAACGACGCTAGCTTGAGTTTATTTTCTTCTCGAAATTTTAGAGAAGTTGGAGTATTGATGAGATGGGTTTGGTGGGAAGGCGAATATGTGGATGCTAAAATTTTTCAAAAAATCACCTTATGAAAAAGACTGTAATTATTGTCTTGAGCATTCTATTGCCTGTGTTAGTCGCCTACGTTGCCTATTCTGGCTACAATGTAGTATACCAGCCAAATATTGATGCGAATAAATTACCTTATGACCTTTTTGTTGAAGAAGGTACCACTATAGAGCAGGTCTATGCCCAACTTTTGGAAGATGAATTACTCATTGAAAAGGATGGTTTTTTAGTTCTTGCTCGCAACAAAGGATTGGATACGGTAAAATCGGGACATTATGTTATTGAAAATAGCATGAGTAACAACACCCTCATCAATGCATTGAAAGCCGGTCTCCAGAAACCTGTACGAATCACATTCACCGGAGCCGAAAATTTGGCTGAATTATCAGGAAAACTAGGTAAACAACTATTGGCAGACAGTACAGCGTTTTATGAAGCATTGAATGTTCCAATGGAAGGCTGGGAGGGACCCTTAGCATTGGGTGCTTTTCTGCCAGATACTTACGAGGTCTATTGGAATTCATCGGCTGAAACCGTAGTAACTAAACTCTATCAAAATACCATAGCATTTTGGACTCCCACTCATATGAAACAAGCGGAGGCGTTAAAATTGACTCCTGGTGAAGTGAGTACTTTGGCTAGTATCGTAATGAAGGAAAGCTCGAAAGCGACAGATCGTCCATTGGTTGCCCGATTATATTTGAACAGGTTAGATAAGCAAATGAAGTTGCAGGCTGATCCTACGGTAATTTTCGCATTAAAAAGACTGAATCCCGATGAGCCTGTTCGTCGTGTACTCACTCGAGATCTCAAAGTGAACGATCCATACAATACCTATGTTATTGACGGATTGCCTCCGGGACCCATTTGCGTTCCGGAGAAATCAGCGTTACTGTCCGTTTTAGAAGCTCCAACCCATGATTATATATTCATGTGTGCCAATCCAGATAAGCCTGGATATCATGCTTTTGCACGTAACTATGCAGGACATTTAATCAACCAACGACGTTGGACACAGTACCTAGATTCTCGAAAAATTTATCGATGAGAAAAAACCGCGGCCATCGGCCGCGGTTTTTTGATTTGGCGTCGCCTGTATCTATGAAATGGACAGGTCCACGTTTCTAAAGACCAGCTCCCCTTCAAAGGCATCCAATAGAATCACGTCGTCGGCATGTACTTTGCCTGCAATGATCTCCTTACTCAGTGCATTGAGCACTTCGTTTTGAATGGCGCGTTTCACCGGTCGCGCACCGTATTGTGGATCCCAGCCCGCTTCGCTGAGGTGCGCAATGGCCTCTGGACTGGCCTCCAAGGTGATGTTCTGCTCGTTCAGGCGTCGCTTCACCACATTTAACTGTAAGCCCACAATCTTAGTCATCTCGCTTCGGTCGAGCGGGCTGAATACGCTGATCTCATCGATACGGTTGATGAATTCTGGGCGTACGACTTTCTGTAAGAGTCCAATAAGCTCAGGCTTCAATCTATTCATCAGAGTGCTGTATTCCGCACCGTCGTATTGATCGATGGCTTCGTTGATCAGGTGAGCGCCAATATTGCTCGTCATGATCACTAAGGTGTTCTTAAAGTTCACCGTTCGGCCTTTATTATCTGTCAGGCGGCCATCATCGAGCACCTGCAAGAGAATATTGAATGTATCTGGGTGCGCCTTTTCAATTTCGTCTAAAAGCACAACGCTGTAGGGCATGCGACGAACGGCCTCGGTTAATTGGCCCCCTTCATCGTATCCAACATATCCCGGAGGCGCGCCCACCAATCTACTCACGCTATGCTTCTCTTGGTATTCACTCATGTCGATTCGCGTCATGGCTTGTTCGTCATTGAAGAGGTAGGCGGCTAGGGCCTTGGCCAGCTCTGTTTTACCTACCCCGGTAGTCCCAAGGAATAGGAAGCTCCCAATAGGCTTATTGGGATCGCCCAAACCGGCTCTAGAACGGCGTATGGCGTCGCTCACGGCACCAATGGCAGCTTCCTGCCCAACGACGCGTTTGTGGAGCTCTTCTTCCATGCGCAGCAGCTTCATGCGCTCGCTTTCCAACATCTTTTGAACGGGGATGCCGGTCCAGCGGCTCACGACTTCCGCAATATCTTCCGCCGTGACTTCTTCTTTGATCATTGTGCGTTCGCTGTTTTCAAGATCTGCTTCCGCCTTATTCAGTTCTTTCTCGGCCTCTTGCATCAATCCATAGCGGATTTCAGCGACTCGGCCATAGTTACCGGCGCGCTCCTCGCGCTCGGCTTCAAGCTTAAAATGTTCCAAGCGTTCTTTGATTTCCTGGATGCGCTCTGCACTATTTTTCTCACGTTCCCAAACGGCACTGAGGGCATCGCGTTCCTCATAAAGTTCGCTGAGCTCAGATTTAATAACGGCCAATTTCTTTGTATCGTCCTCGCGCTTGATGCCTTCCTGCTCGATTTCAAGCTGAAGGATTTTACGGTCTAGAATGTCCAATTCCTCCGGCTTGGAGTTGATCTCCATCCGAATCTTAGACGCCGCTTCGTCCATCAAGTCGATGGCTTTATCCGGTAGAAATCTATCGCTGATATAACGAGAGCTCAATTCCACCGCGCTAATGACCGCCTCATCCTTAATACGGACTTTGTGATGGGTTTCATACTTCTCCTTGATCCCGCGCAAGATACTGATACTGCTCTCCTGGTCCGGCTCTTCTACCATGACCTTTTGAAAGCGTCGCTCCAGGGCTTTATCCTTTTCAAAATACTTCTGGAATTCGTCCAGGGTAGTGGCTCCAATGGCTCTGAGCTCGCCACGTGCTAATGCCGGCTTGAGAATATTGGCCGCGTCCATGGCGCCTTCGCTCTTGCCCGCACCGACCAAGGTGTGTATCTCGTCGATGAACAATAAGATCTTGCCATCGCTGCTGGTCACTTCTTTGACGACGGCTTTCAAGCGCTCCTCAAATTCCCCTTTGTACTTCGCCCCAGCGATGAGTGCACCCATGTCCAGGCTGTACACGGTTTTGTCTTTGAGGTTTTCAGGGGCATCGCCACTGAGAATACGCTGTGCCAATCCTTCGGCGATCGCCGTTTTCCCTACACCGGGCTCTCCCACGAGTATGGGGTTGTTCTTGGTGCGACGAGAAAGGATTTGAAGTACGCGACGAATCTCGTCACCGCGACCTATGACTGGATCGAGTTTTCCTTCTTCGGCCATTTTATTGAGGTTCTTGGCGTATTTATCCAAACTATTATAGGTGTTTTCAGCACCTGAGCTATTGGCATGGCGTCCTTTGCGCAAGCTGTCGACAGCTCCTTCAACAAGTTTGGTGGTGAATCCGGCGTCATTCAACATTTTACCGGCGGCGCCTTTACTTTCGAGTAAGGCGAGCAAGAGGTGTTCAGTGGCGACAAAATCATCCTTCATTCCCTCGGCCTTTTGAACGGCCTTTTGGAGCACGAAGGCGGCATCTCTACCCATGTAGGTTTCTCCACCGCTAGAAGAGGTTGGAAGGCCACCATAGGCGGCTTCGAGCGCAGTATGTAACCTCTCCAATTGTATCTCGCCCTGCTGTGCCACAAAAGGCAGCACGCTTTGGTCTTCCTTTACTAAGGCCAATAATAGGTGAAGGGATTCCACTTGGGTATGTCGTTTGTCAGTAGCTAAGAATTGAGCTTTGGCAATAATGCTCTGACTCTTGGTTGTGAATTTTTCTATGTTCATGACAATAGGGATTGGGTTCTGGGGATTTTTCTGTCAAAGGATGTGCCAATAAAATTGGACATAAGAAAAGGGGACATCTTGACTGAAAACCAGAGTCTTAGCGGAAATGTTGACGTATTCTACGAGGTTTTTCTGCCAATGTTACTGGCTGGACTTGGACTGAAAAAAACACCCCCGCAGGTCCGTAAACACTGCGAGGGTGAAAAAAAATCTATCTATTGATGCCTTACTCGACGATCAATCGTTGCGTATCTGTACCCATTGGAGTGACAGTCTCTACAAGGTACATACCGCTTGCCCAGCTCTGGGTGTCTAGGGTAAAGGTTTGAATTCCTTCATTGCCATGTACGGTACGCGTTTCAATAAGCTGTCCTTGAGTATTGCGAACGGTAATGGTAATGTCTGCAGGGCTCTGGAAGCTTACTGGCAACTGTGCGTAGCCTGTCGTTGGGTTAGGATGAATGTTTCCTACTCCGATGTGAGATTCTAGTTCTTCTTGGCCTACAACATAAATTTTGTCCGTATCGTCGGTTTTGAAGAAACAGAAGTCGTCAATGGCCCATCCTGCTTTGTTGATGGTTTCATCTGAACCGAATCTAAATCTAAAAATGGCATTACGTGCAGTATCTACTTGAAGGTTGATTTTCGCTTGCTGCCAACCGTTGCTCAAACCGGTCCATCCTGGTTTGTAGATGTCCAATGCGGTTACGAAGCTGGTGTTGAACCAGGTCGCACCGAAGAGGTTTGTACCTACGGTGTACCATGTGATACCACCGTCAAAGGTTACGTCCACCGTTCCACCATCGTGGTAGATCTCCGTAGAGAAGGCGTGCATGAATTCATAAGTATACGTCTGTCCTGAATCCAAGGCGAATACTGGAGTGTATAGGGCGGAAGAATCACGTTTCTTATAGTTTGAATCTAGATCAGTCATCCAAGCATTGTTACCTGAGAATGCACCTACTAATGGCGCCATAGCTGGAGTACCTTCTTCCCATGAAGTCAAACCGTCTTTTACAAACGGGTTAAGCGTTAACCACGGTGCGAGGGACGGATCTTCAAAGTCATTACAATAACTACTATCTACAGACATTACAATCTTATCAAGTACGGTGATATCAGCACAGATTTGATCGTCAGAAGGATCAGCATCCGGCTTATCATCAGGACGAGAGGTGCGCACACAAACGTTATGCAGACCGCTGGTCGGGTTGATCCAATCTTGATCGAATTCGTACCAAGCAGTTTTACGAGGAATAAGAGGCGGTGAGAATACTACCTTCTCGTTATTCGACCAAGTTGTACCACCGTCTGTTGAGAATTGAACCAAACAGCTGTCCAAAATCTTAGCACCTGTGTTCTTGATATGCACTTTCAAGTGGTTGTTTTGATCAGGTACTGGTAAGTATTCTACGGTTGTAACCTCAATTGGAGCGGCACTGTTTTGAGGAGGAATATAAACCTCTACTTTATCAATGTTCCATCCGTCGTTATTTCCAGAGGCAGTTTTCAAACGAGCTCTAAGGATTAGAGGTGCTTGAGAGAAGTTCCATCCGGCTAGTGGCCAAACTGAGTTTTGGGTACCGATATTTCCTACCCAAGCATCGCCAAGGCCAGCAGTACCAGTATTGTACCAGTTTGTACTCACTACGTTCTGTGGATCCCAGAAGCCTAGAGTATTCCACGTACCACCACCTTGCCACTCAATCACAGCTTGGTCACCGGTACCTAGGTCGATATCGTGTGTCAACTTCAACTCGGCACCTGCAATGGTATCAAAACCGATAAAGCGAGGGAAGTATAAGAACTCTTCTACGTTACCAGGTATATTCTGGTTTGGACGAGAGGCATAGCCGTTCTTACCATTTAGGGCGTTGATATCATCTACTTCCCAAAGGTTCAAATCACCTGCGACGAAGAAGCCAGAAGAATCACCGCTATTACATGATTCAAAATCTTCCACGAATCCAGTTTGGATGTAGAGTTCCGGCCAACCGGCAGATTTGGTATATACACTATCATTCCAAGTGCTGTTATCTCCACTCATATCGGTCCAAGCATATACTTCAAACGTTCCTGTTGGCCATGCAACAGTATTCGTGTTATCAGTACAAATGGCCGTCTGACCTGCTGAAACTGAAGAAGAGTAAGTGAAGTTGTACGTTGTGCTCACCCCAGCGTTAGCGCCACAAGTAGGCGTTACGGTGTAGTAAATAGGGATGTTAGATTTCGCATTCTTACCGAAGTTGCGAATCTTGAATTCTGCTTTCTTCTGTGCAGGTCCTCCTACAAGGTTGATACGAGTGGCAGGGTTTTCAATGTTGATCATCCCTACATCAGTATTGGCTTTATCGTAGATTACGACATCATCAAAGGCGATGTCCGCCGCAACCCCAAATCCAGATTTTTGAGCAATAAAGCGAAGTTTTACTAAATCACCACCGTTGCTCAAATCCACTTCGTAGAACGACCATCCGTCCTTCTCGTCAGTGAGGGTGGTGGTATATGGAGTCATTGGGTTCGACCAAGCGTTTTCACCGTCCTTAATCCATTGCACACGAATGGCACCGATATCTGCACCGTACATGTGGTGACGGAACTGGAGTACTGGTTTATTCATACCAGTCAAATCCAAACACTTCGAAACTAGTGTCGCCGAAGCAGGACTAATACCGTAATCACCCTCAGTCACCAGGTAGTTGCCTTGTCCGCTCACGTCGCTAATAGGTCCGGAGCCTATTGTAGGCGTAAACTTAGTTCCTACCATGAAGGCGTAATCACCAGAGTTGCTGGCAGGAACTGGAGTAAAGACTGAAGTTGGGAAAGAACCTGGGTTTGCTGCGGTGTTCGCACCAGCAGTTGTTCCTGCACCGTCAAAGTCTAGGACATAAGGGAAGGTGCTGTACGGCTCCTCGTGCACGATACGAATAGGTCCAACAGTATCATTGGTATTTGTAGAATCACCAGGTTGTTCTGTATACACCCGGATGTCGTAGATACCATAACCACTTAGGTTAGGACCTGTAGCGAAGGTAAAGTACGTTGAATCTCCAGTTTCTAACATTTTCTGAGTAATGTACTCAGTATGGGTTACGTTAGTCGTGGTTCCAGAGGTGTTGGTGTAATCGTAATCCCAAGTTACAGGGACACTATCCAATGTATTACAGCCATTGTTCTGAATCCACAAATCAATCAATTCATTGTTGCTGTATGAACAGTAACCATTTTCTGGATTGAATACATCACGTAGGGCCACATCATATGGTTCTGGTTCGTAGATGCGAATGTTATCAATGGCTACATCACCCTTCAATGCATTCCCGCGGTTTACAGAGAAACGTAAACGCACATAATCGCCGGTGATGTCGTTCAATGCTACGGAATAGGTTTTGTATGGATCTGTCGATTTCGATTGCTGTTGACCGTCTATACGAGCTAGACCCGTGTAGGCAGAAGAGTTGAAACCAGTATCTGCAGTAATAGCTAAGAAGTCAATATGTGCACCATACATATGGTAATCAAATTCCAAGATCGCACAGTTGTAGTTTCTCAAATCCAAACAAGGCGTGATCATGTGTGCCTTATCATTAGAAGAACCTTGTTCAGCCTCAGTGTACACGTACTTACCATTACCGTTTGCAGAGGCATCGCCATCTGGACCGGTAAGGTTGGTTGAGGTAGCCCCGGTACGAATCGACCACGCGAAGCCTACCGTGTTCTCATTTGGAATGACCTTCCAGTTTTTTCCATACGGTGGATTTTGATCCGGGAAGTTACCGCGGTGCGTGACACCGGTGGCGCCTGTACCTGTTCCGGCGACCCAATACTGCGAATCCTCAAAATCTTCTTCTAACGGCAGCAGGGTAGAATATGGGAATGAAGTCCCGGTTGTGGTTCCACAAATAGGAGGTAGTGCTGCATCACGCCAGAACTTATATGTGGTGTTCGTGGCCGTTTCGAGGGGGTCGCGAACCACGTTAGGACAGGCACAGTCAAAGATGCGTACATACCACTCTATAGTATCGCTGACGCCGATGTTATTGAAACTGTAGGTGTACTGTGATGAATCAGGACAGCTTGCCGAGAATGAGGAAGACATTAAAGAATCAGTCCATGCACCCCAACCAGAGCCGCTGTAGTCGTAACGACGGAAGTAAATGCGCATACTGTCTACACCGACGTTGTCTTTTCCTTTAACGCGAACATCTTGAGTCGGCATGTAACGTGCACCATTAGGTTTTGCTTGAACGCTTACGTTTATCCAATCAAGGGTAGGAGGTTCAAGCTCACACGGTGCACCTTCGACCATCAAGTTATCAACGAACCAACCCGCTAATGACGCTGGTGAAGGAGTACCTGTTTTGTTGGTCATCACGAAGCGGATCTTACATTGCGCATACCCGTATTGTGAGTTGGTATTGTCGTAATCTCCGAGGTAAGAGCTCAAATCGAAGGTCTCTCGCGCCCACCAAGTAGAAGATGGAGTAGTACCGGTGTTCGAGTTACCGATGGTTGGCCCTTGCCAATACGGTGATAGAAGCGCCGATGGGTAGGATAGTTCGTTAAACCAACCCTGAGAACTGAACTGAGGGCTTTCCCCTTGGTAATGTGTACCAGTGAGGTTTATCCAAGTCTGTCCATTGTCCTTAGACATCTGGATATAGGCTTTCTGAATGTATCGAATCTTACAAATGTGGTCGAAAGTGAATCGAACGTTGGTGTAAGTGATGGTTGAGAAAGCATCTGTTTCGAAAATGATGGAATCACTAGAATAAATCTGAGTATGGAAAGACATACCTCCGGTTGTTTTGAGGTAAGCGGTGTCATTCCAAGATCTAGTGGCGTTGGCGGAATCTGTATTGTAATTCGCAGCAATGGAGTCGGCTCCAAGTGTGCCGTCAAAATTTTCGGTATACACCGTATCAATCGGTGGTGCGAACTGCCCAAAAACTGCTGGGGAAGCGAGGGCTACAAAAAGTACAGCTAGTAAGCTTTTCTTCATTCTTTATGCGTTTGTGTTAACGTACAACATGGGTAGTTACAAATATATAAAAATGGGGATGCGCCCGACCGGAGACGGGAGAAAAGTGCAATTAAAATGCGTTAACGAAAGGGTTGGAGGAGTGAACTATTTCACATTGAAATAAAAGACTCGCTTTCCTTCCAAATAAAGTTCCAATAAATCGTTGCGTTTTACAGGGCCAACGCCGGCGGGTGTTCCTGTGAAAATAAGATCCCCAGTCTTCAGTGTAAAATACTTAGAAACATGGCTAATAACCTCGTTTACAGGGAATAGCATTAAGCCTGTATTACCTTGCTGGACCGTATTGCCATTGATGTCTAAGTGGAAGTCGATGTTTTGAATGTCCTTGCCTAAGGTTTCCAAGGGGAAAAATTTCGATACTGCGGCAGAGCCATCAAAGGCTTTGGCTTTTTCCCATGGCAATCCCTTCTCTTTACACTTTGCCTGCACATCACGTGCGGTAAAATCAATGCCAAGTCCCACTTCTGTGTAGTATTTATGAGCAAATCTTGGCTCAATATGTTTACCAAGGCGGTTGATTTTAATGACCAGTTCTACTTCGTGGTGCACTTCATTGCTATGCTCAGGAATGAAGAACGGATGCTTCTTCAAGAGCAAGGCCGTTTCCGGTTTGAGAAATACTACGGGCTCTTCAGGAATAGGGTTATTCAATTCTTCCGCGTGTTTCGCGTAGTTGCGTCCGATGCAAATGATTTTCATAATTCTTAGGCGCCTTTATTGAATGATTTTAGTCTGATTTTGGTCAATACTTGCTTGGTGTACAAAGGAAAATCTGCATTTTGAATCCAGCTGTAATACCCCGGATTATCTTGGAGGACACTTTCAACGGTTTGTCCACGGTATTTGCCGAAGGTGAAGATTTCTTGCCCTTGTCCATCGTAGGCAATGAAGCCCGCAAAATCTGCTACCTTTTGACGATTGGAGAATTCGGCCAAGAAACTCATGTCGTTTTCCAACTCTTCATACCGGTCTAACTGCGATTTCAAGACTTCGTAGGTGGCCAGCACATCTGCCTCTGCACTGTGGGCATCCTCGAGTGATTTACCACAATAAAACTTATACGCGGCCGTAAGGGTGCGCTGCTCCATGCGGTGGAAGATGTTCTGGACATCGACTGCGCGGCGTTTACTCATGTCGAACTCTATTCCGGCTCGCAGGAATTCCTCTGCAAGCAAGGGGATATCAAATTTATTGCTGTTGTATCCGGCGAGATCGCTGTCTTGGATCAGTCCGTTCACTTCAGCAGCAATATTCGCGAAGGTGGGCTTATCGGCTATGTCGACATCATAGATACCATGGACAGCGGAAGCCCCTGCAGGAATAGGAATGGTAGGGTTTACACGCCAGGTGTGGGTTTCTTCTTTGCCGTCCGGATGCACCTTGTGCACGCAAATTTCGACGATACGGTCGTTCGTGACATTTACGCCGGTGGTTTCTAGATCGAAAAAGCAGATGGGACGGGTCAGTTGTAAATCCATGGTTTGGGTGTTGTGTAATTAAAAAGCCACCCTAAGTGGGCGGCTTTTAAGATAATTCAAATATCAGAAAATCGTTCTAGATCTCACGGTTTAAATCCCAAGCTTCGAGGTATTCCGCCACTCGTTTTACGAACATGCCGCCCAGTGCGCCATCTACTACGCGGTGGTCATAACTATGACTTAAGAACATTTTATGACGAATACCAATCAAATCACCTTCAGGCGTTTCAATCACGGCTGGTTTTTTCACAATCGCACCGGCGGCCATAATGGCTACTTGTGGCTGATTGATAATAGGTGTGCCGAGAACGTTGCCGAAGGTGCCTACGTTTGTTAATGTATAGGTGCCACCAGATATTTCGTCCGGCTTTAGCGTATTGTTGCGTGCTCTATTGGCCAAATCATTCACAGCCTTGGTCAAGCCTAATAGTGAAAGTTGGTTTGCATTCTTAACCACAGGCACGATTAAGTTACCCGATGGAAGAGCTGCGGCCATACCCACGTTGATGTGCGCATGCTTAATGATTTTGGTGCCGTCCACACTCACGTTGATCATCGGGAAGTCTTGGATGGCCTTGACGATGGCCTCCATGATGATCGGGGTGAAGGTGATTTTCTCACCGTGCTTTTGCTGGAAGGCATTCTTCACTTTGTTTCTCCATTGCACCACTCGGGTCATATCTGCTTCCACGAAGCTGGTCACGTGTGGAGAGGTATGTACTGAATTGACCATGTGGTCCGCAATGAGCTTGCGCATGCGGTCCATCTCAATAATTTCAGCGCCTTTCGTTGGAGTAATGATTGGAGCTGAAGTGGTAGCAGGTGCAGTTGGTGCAGCAGGTGCCGGCGCTGCTGGCGCTGCTGGCGCTGGTGCTGCGGGTGCCGGAGCAGCCACAGGAGCTGGAGCGCTTTTAGCACGGCCTCCTTCAATGTAGGCGAGTAAATCAGTTTTCGTCACACGGCCGTCCTTACCTGAACCAGCAATAGCATCAAGTTCAGCTTGAGAAATGCCTTCTTCTTTGGCCATAGAACGTACTAAAGGAGAATAGAATCTGCCGTTAGAGTTTTTGGCGATAGGGGCATTGCTTGCGGCTGGTGCCACGGTTGCCGCAGCTGCGGCGATAGAGGTTTCGATTTCTTGTGCAGCAGCCTGTAGTGCAGGTGCAGCGGTCTCTACAGGTGCGGCAGCTGGTACTGGTACATCTCCTGCAGTCTCGGTTTCAATGATGGCGATAGGAGCGCCTACGGCGGCTACATCATTTACTTGCGCAAGGATTTTTACAATGGTACCGCTTACAGGGGAAGGGACTTCGCTGTCCACCTTGTCGGTGGCAACTTCTACGACACTTTCTTCTGCGTCGATGGTATCTCCTTCGTTCTTCAGCCAGTTGGTAATGGTGGCTTCGGCAACACTTTCTCCCATTTTGGGAAGGATCAATTCAAACTGAGCCATTGAATTTGGGTTTTTCTAATGCCCGAATTTACGGCAAAATCTTCCGAAAACAGCGACCAATTATTTTTTGCTCAGCTTCCACAACTGCTTCCAATCCCCACCAACGGTAGCTTCCCTTGCATAGTTGATAACTAAAGCTTTTGCGCTTTGTGGAACTTTTAAATTTTCGGGAATTCCGGTGCGGATATCAAAAATCGGTGCAGCCATCGAAGGGACGTTAAATTCTCGGGCATCTTTAGGACTATATCCTAATAAGGTTTGTCGTCCTATGAGGAGCGGGAGGAATTGGCCTAAAATCTTCATCCATAATTTGCCTCTGCCTACCCCAAACAGGAGCGCCGCGCTCAGCGGTAAGGTAGCTAAAACTAGGAGGGGGAGAAGGATATCTAGGCTGCGTTTTTGGCGCATATAGATTGGATTCGCTGTTTGGAAAACGGAACCGCCGTACGCTTCGCCTTGTGTTAGGCTGCTGTTCGAGCCGACGAGGAAATTGCCGTGCGTCAGGAAGGTTTTTATGGCGCATTTATAGCCTATGGTTTCCATGATTTCCATTAATTGGCCATTGCTCAATACCGCGCTATCGATGACACATTCATTGATTTGGTACAAATCGACCAAGCCCATGATCTGCTCGGGCTCAGCCTTTGCATCGTCGTGATGAATCAATACCGAAGGCGAGATATTTCGTTCTGCCAAGAGTTGCTCTAGAACCAATTTTCTTTGTTTGCCACCTACAAACAATACGCGAGGACGACGTAAAGGCTTAGCAAAGAACTCACGTTTAGTCAGCCACTCCAATAGGATACGCCAGCCTAAAACTGCTGCAGTTCCGCCAGTTGCGCCAAGGACCAATAGTGCCCGAGAAAAACGTAGGTCTTCGGGCAACAACCCGTAGCCAAATCCCAACAAGAGTGTCGCGGCAATCATGCTTTGTACGACCCCGGCGGGGCGTGCATGCTTGCTATAGGTGCCGCTGAACCACAAGCCTAGAATCCAAAAGAGCACATAGCTTCCTTGGACGTAGTAGGTGTAGGTATCAGGATAGGAGCCGCCGTTGATGAACCTGTGGTTGGACTCCCAATAACTTTTCAATTGTTCGAGGACAATGGCGAGTACGGCTGCATCAATCAAGGGAGCGGCTGCGCTTCGTCCTAATCTGGCGAGGATGGCGAGGCCGGCGCGGAGGTAGATGCCGGTGTAGATCAATAAGGTGTAGGCGAGGGCAGAGCCGCCGCTGAACTGTTTGCGTGCGAACAGAACCATGGCTTGGTAGAACATGCGCACGTAGTTGAGGCTGCCGCGTTTGGTGCTCTCGCCTTTGTAATGAATGATTTGGCTCTCTGCGAGGTAATGGTTTTGACGCCCGGTTTTCAGGAGCTCGTAGCTGAGGTCAATATCTTCTCCATACATGAAGTATTGGGGATCAAACCCGCCGACTTGTCGTAAAATATCCGTAGGTACCATCATGTAACAGCCGACCAATATGTCGACTTTGTGGTTCGAATCTGGATCTAGGTGGCCCAAGTGGTATCGGGAGAACAAGGGCGATCGAGGGAAGAGTCGGGAGAGGCCAGAGATTTTAAAGAAGGCCGTCATCGGGGTAGGGAGGCCGCGCTTGCTTTCAGGAAGGAATTGGCCCGAACCATCAATACCTTTTATACCCAAACCGCCCACATCGGGATGCGCCTTCAAATAATCCAGCGACACCTCTAGCGTATCCTCGCGAAGGACCGTATCCGGGTTGAGGATGAGGGTATAGGCGCCTTTTGCTTGTTCAAATCCTTGGTTATTGGCCTTGCCGAACCCCACATTTTGCGTATTGTCGGTCCAACGAACTTTGGGGAACAGCTTGAGGATCATGTCCTTGCCGGAATCCGCGCTGGCATTATCGATAACGATGACCTCATAACTGTACTGGGTTTGGCTGCGGTAGATGCTGTCCAAACATTGGGTCAAGAAGGCCTTGACGTTGTAATTGATAATGACAATACTGAGGTCCACTACTTCGGAAGGCTTTGTTCGTAGGGAATGCGGTGCTGTATGCTGCGCCCGAGGGTGACTTCATCTGCAAATTCTAATTCGTCTCCGACCGCAATGCCTCGGGCAATGGTGGTGAGTCGAACGTCCAGGTCTTTGACCTTTCGGTAGAGATAGAAATTTGTCGTATCGCCTTCCATGGTGGTGTTCAGCGCGAAGATGAGCTCTTTTACTTCCCCAGATTTCAATCGTTCGAGCAGGGAATCTATGGTCAAGTCGCCAGGGCCTATGCCGTCCATTGGGGAGATTAATCCGCCGAGTACATGGTATTTGCCCTGATAGCCGCCTGTATTTTCAATGGCCATCACGTCGCGTACATCTTCAACGACACAAACGGTTGTTTCGTCTCTTTTTGGGGAGGCACAAATGCTGCATTCCTCGGTATCAGAGATGGTGTGACAGGTGGAGCAGAAGGTGGTATTGTCTCGAAGATCGAGCAATCGCTCGGCTAATCGGTGAGTTTGATCGGCCGGTCGGCGCAACAGGTGCAGGGCCAGACGAAGGGCAGTCTTCTTACCGATGCCGGGAAGACGGCTAATTTCCTCTACGGCAGCTTCTATTTTTCGAGACGAGAAATTCATGTGCTTTCAAAAGTAAGGGATTGCGCATATTTGTGAACATGAACTACACGCTCTTTTTAACCCTTTTGTTGGTATATGTCGGTGTTTTGGTCCTTGTGGGCCGATTCACTGCTGGCTCCGGCTCGAACCAAACCTTTTTTACGGCGAACCGAAATGCGAATTGGCTCTTGGTCAGCTTCGGCATGATCGGCGCTTCCTTATCGGGGGTCACCTTCATCAGTGTCCCGGGCTGGACCGCGAACTCCGGCTGGACCTACATGCTCATGGTCTTGGGCTACCTCATTGGTTATGCCATCATCGCATTCGTGCTGCTGCCGGTCTATTACCGCTACAAAGTGATCAGTATTTACTCGTATTTGGGACACAAATTAGGCAAAGAGAGTTACCAAACCGGATCCGCATTCTTTCTGCTTTCACGCATTATTGGTGCTTCCGCGCGCCTGTACATCGTAACGATGATTGTACAAATCACTATCTGCGATGCGTTCAATATTCCATTCCTAGTGACCGCAATCATAGTCCTTACGCTAATAGCAGTATATAGTGCCAGCGGAGGCATTGCGACCATTGTCATCACCGATACGCTGCAAACTACGTTGATGCTTGCCGCCACAGGGATGGCACTGTATTTCGTGGGACGCGAGGTCCTGAGCGAAGACCAGGGATTATGGTCTTACATTTCTTCTAGTGACCAATTCTATTTTGTAGAAGAAGGCACCGCTCGCGCCTGGTGGAAGCAAGTGTTGGGGGGGGCATCCATTGCCGTTGCTATGACCGGCCTCGACCAAGATATGATGCAGAAAAACCTTACAGTACGCACCCTGCGCGGGGCTCAGAAAAACATGATCTTACTGGGTATCACTTTGATTTTCGTCAACGCCCTTTTCTTGAGTTTGGGTGTAGTCTTATCTGATTATGCTGCCATGGCAGGTATTGTGGAAACGGGAGATAAGATGTTCGCCGCGGTGGCGACCAGCTCGGCCATGCCACCGGTCCTTGGAGCCGTTTTCTTCCTCGGCCTTCTCGCAGCCGCCTTCTCTAGCGCGGATAGTGCCCTGGCCTCGCTTACCACTGCGTTCTGCGTGGACTTTTTAGGACTCGAAGGGGAGGGCTCAACCACGACCCGCAACCAAGTCTATGTGGCCTTCATGGCCGTGATCCTTGCCGTCATGTTCGGGATTTACCAGCTGCAAGAGGAAACCATCATCTCCACCTTGTTCACTGCGGCAGGCTATACCTACGGGCCACTATTAGGATTGTTTGCCCTAGCATTGACGACCAACCGCACGATCTCACACTGGGGCGTTTTGGCCGTCGCCATCGCAGCGCCATTGCTGTCCTATGGACTGAGCTTGTGGGCGCCCACGTTGGGTTATACCATTGGTTTCGAATTATTGCTCTACAACGGAGCGATCACGTACGTGGGCGCTTGGATGATCAGCCAAGCACCCTCACGTAATTAGTGAATGATAGAAATTCTTTGCGTGCTACTCAACTCATTGTTGCTCACCTCGAGCAAATATGTCCCGGTCGGCATTTGTTGGTAATCTAGGATGATATCACCAGTAACTGTTGGGTAGGTGCTACGAGATAGTGAAGCGCCGCTGAGGTCATATAATTGGACCTGAACCGCACCTTCAACCTCACCCATATTGATCTGAATCAAGCCATTCGACGGGTTTGGATATAAGGTCCAATTCGTTTGTGCCATATCACCCAATCCTATGTTGTTGTAGGTCGTGGTCGTTTGATCCGTCCCACAATCCGTTACTACCGTCAAGGTGATGGTGTACGAAGCGCCTCCCGTAGCGTAGGTATGCACGGGGTTTTGTGTGGTATCGGTCGTGCCGTCGCCAAATTCCCATAACCACGCCGTCGGGGCTGGGGTACTTTGATCGGTGAACTGGTAGGTCGTTCCCGAGGTTAGGGCGAGGCCAAACTTCGCATCTAGCTTAGGACCTGGAACCAATACAGCACTATCTGCTACGAAGGTGTAGGTATTGTAGTAGGTATATTCTAGGTCGTAATCTGTGGCGATGTTCAGGGTGGTGTTGTGCGCACCGAGGCCTGCGAAGGTCGAGGTGAGCGACGAGCCCTGGCGGTTCAAGGTGAAATCACCGGTCAACGTGGTGTCAGTCGAGGTAAGTTCGAAGCTGAACGGCACATCTTCACAGATGGTGGAAGGCAACTGTAGGGTCGCCGTAGAAGGAGTACCGCCCAAATCAATGACGCGTACGTTGTCCAAATACAGGTTGTTTCCATAGCCACAAATGCCCATGAATTGGAACTGTATGAAGTCCGAGGCGAGGTTGCCGAGCGCCACAGTATCCGTGCGCCAATCTGCCTTGCCTGACGGCACGTAGGTGGAGTTGCTAGCACTTACAGTGGCAAGATCTGCGTTGCCTTTGAGGTAGAGGGTATCGAAGGTCGATCCACAATCCGTACTCACGAGAACGGCCAAGGTGTCGGCATACGTACTCGAATAAGGGGCGTAGCTAATATCAAACATCAAGGCAGGATTGCTGTAGCCACTCACATCAAATTTCGGGCTCTCCAAATAATCTACAGCGCCTGTGCTACCGTAGTTGTAATAGCCCATGTACATCGCCGCAGATTTGGCACCGGTAGGTCCTGCCACCTCTGCCATAGCCCAAGTCGTTCCACCGTCTGGATTGATGACCGTAAAGTCCGAGTTTGAGGCGAAGGTCCACGTTTCTACAATAGGCAATCCAGGCAGCGGACTGACCGTGATGTAGTTCGTTTGAACGAGGGTGTCGGAACCGTAGTTGTTGGTTGCAATCAAGGTGATGCTGTAGCTTCCATAGGCGCTGAAGCTGATTTCAGGGTTTTGGCTGCTCGCACTGGTTCCATTCACAAAGCTATGTGTAGAAGGGGTAATGGACCAATTCCACGAGGTTGGTGATTTCTTACTGTCGTCCGTCAGTACAATAGCCGTATTCAAACAAGGGGTGGTAGTGCTCGCACTGAAGGCCGCATCCGGCACTCCGATATTATCAATCACTCCTATTTCATCAATCGCTACATCGCTCTGGTAACCGTCACCGGTGGTTCCGGTAAAGCGCAAGATGATGGTGTCACCGGCATAGGCTACTAAATCTTCAGTCACATTGACCCAGCTATTGCCTTGGCTACCGCTCACACTGGTGAGTAAGTGCCATTGGCTGCCGTCGAAGAGTTCCACCTTTAGGCTTCCGATGTTCGGTCCATTCATGTGGTACGAGAACGCGAGTTCTGGTGCAATGGCACTGCTGAGGTCGATACAAGGACTAAGCAACACTGCATCCTGATTGTCACAATTTCCTGATGATTCGAGGTAGAGGTATTTGCCATTTCCACTGACATCAGAACTTGGTCCTGTACCAGCACTTTGCGTTGCGCCGCTCCAGGTTCTCCAATCAATGTCGTCCTCTGTTCCGTTGTTTAGGTTCACCCAGTTTCCGCTGAGGTTACAGGTGGTTCCCCCACAATTCGTTGCATTGCTACAGTTGTTGAAACCGTCAAAATCCTGACCAAATGGCAAGGCATATAGCGTCGAGTTGAAGTAGGTGATGTTGGTCTGTACGGTATCGTTCAGGCCGTTTTGATCGCCGCTGAGCTCAGACCACACACTAATGCTCTGGTTGTTGGTTCCGGACCATGCCAGCGGTGTACTGAAGGTGAACGTGGTATCGGCATACGGTGGAATACTCGCAAATAACGTATCACGAACCACGGTGCCACCAAAGTCATATGCTACCGCTACGGTATCTAAAGCACTGGTAGAAGGATTTAAAATTTCAATAGTTACAGGCACCGAAGCGCTGTGGCAGCTCGTGACTAAGGTTGGATTCAAGAGGGCTGAAATGGCCGCATCACGTGGTAGTGGACAAGCATTTGTTCCTGCGGGTAGTTCAATGGCGTAAGCACGTTTTCCGTGTACCCCATCCAAATCTGCACTCGCGCTGATCCACGTCGCTGTGGTCGGCTGGTAGGGGATGACCATGGAGTTTGATGACGAGGTCATGACGCTGTCCATGTATTTCGTTCCAAGGATGTACGCAGTGTAGCCATTTGCTCCGCTCACTATGCCGGAGGTGATTTTGATGCTGTCTGGACATGCCCAATCTATAGTGATGTTATTGGGCTGACCAAGGATTATGAACGGACCTGCAATGGAGGTATCTGAACCGTTAATTACGCGCAAGTGGGCATCGTTTGTAGCTACGAATGGTGCGGTCCAATTCGCCACTCGGTTGCCGCTGATTGCACTTAGGTTAATAGAAGACCACGTAGCCATTGAATCTGTGCTGTAGGCCCAGCTCAGCCCGGTAGTCGGGCCGTTCCAACGTACAGTAGTGGCACCCGGCTCAAGCACGGCACCGGCATGCGGGTAGTCCAAGCTGATTGTGCTCATCTCGTAATCGTAGACTACGTAGAACTTTTGTGGACCCGAAGGAATGTTCGTTCCGTAGACTTTAAGGGTGAAGTCTCCAGTTGATGGGGCGGCCAAAGTCACCTGTTCAGCATTGTTCAGGGTGTCTGTGCTGCGAACCGCAAGGTTATTCAGAGTCGTCCCGTTTGGCGCTGGGTTCAATACCCACGGTTTGAATGTGCTGCTTTGGCTCTCATCAACTACCTCAAAATCAAGGTTGTTCACTAGTGCTTTTGAAGCAAATGTCGATCCTTCTGCATCTGTCCAGTACAACATTGCACGGAAGTCTTTGGCACCTGCTGGAAGGTTGATGCTGTAGGAGAGGGTATCGTTCGTAGAGGCGGTTCCGATGAAGAAATTGGTATCCTTAATGGTGCGAATGGCACGGCGTGCATTGATGCGACCGTAACCGAAAATATAATCGGGCCCATTATTACCAAGGTCGTCTGCGGTATTCATCCCGATGGCTTTCAACAATCCGCCATCCGCTGTGTCGTTTTGAATGACATCGTAAGCGTTGTGCAATACAGCGAAGAATCCCGCCGCACCTGGCGCGGCCATCGACGTTCCGGTCTTGTAGCCGTAGGTATGTGGGTCGATGGTGCTGTAGACGTTCGTTCCTACAGAAGCAATATCCGGTTTAATACGACCATCAGCCGCAGGGCCACGCGATGACGACGGCGCAATGACATCTTGGTAGGTAATGTTCGCTGTCGCAACGACGTTCTTTCCTTGCTTGTGTCCACCGGTAATGTTTCCCCATTGGGAGCCTGCTCCGTAGCCACAGTTTGATCCATTGCTGTTCCCAGCACTGAAGACGTGCAGCAGGGCTGGGTTTTGAATGATATCTTTATCTACTTGGGCCGCAAAACTGGTGTAGCCCGCGTTACAGCCGTTGGAATAAGAAGAATTGGTCACGCGAATTCCGTAACTCGCATAATGGGCATCAATATTGGATAGGTTGCCCGGGTAGCTGTAGTATACATTGTATGCTCCTGGTGCCACACCTTCGCCGTCGGGATCAATATTACCGGCACCGAGAATGGTTCCAGCTACGTGATCCCCGTGGTCTCCCAAGCTTGTTCCTGCCAATGAGGTCAAACGTCCCGTGTAATCGGCGTGTGGGCCTATATCTCCATCATCGCCATGACCCACAACTACGCCCGTGCCGTCGTAGGGGTATTTTGCTTGTGCCCAGGAAGCACGTGCAGCAGCACGTGCATTAAAGTTTTCTGGCGATCCCGGCTCTTCAATGGCTTGGATGAATCTGATTTGCTCGTATGCAGCGAGGTTCAATAGGTCGTTAGGATCAACGACTAGGGTATACCAATTATTTCCCAACGCCTTCGCTCTAAAAAAAGCCATAGCAGTGGGAAGAGATTGACGAACCTCGAATTGAATGGCCACTTCATCGCCAGCCCACGCCCATTCTGGTATGTTCAAGGTTGCCAAAGGACCGTCTAATTTCATGGCTGCACTAAAAGGCACAAAAGCACTAACGCCTGTATTCTTCAACGTACCTGCGTTCATTCCTGCCGGCAACGCAACTTCGAACGCATTTTCTGGCAAATATTGCATGACCACGACGCCCAAATCCTCTAAGGCTTTTTTATCTTCGGCAAGCACTGGACCATCCCATAGCGCCACACCATAGGTGATACGCTGTGCTTGAATACCTATAAAAGTCTCTTCTTCAATACGATAGGTGCCGGATTTGAGTTTTAGGGCCAATTGGGCCTGCGCTTGAAAACCAACAATCGTGAGTAGGAGGAGTAAAAATCGAGTCATAGACAATGAAAAATTGGAATGTGAATATACTATCTAACCGCCGCCATTTAAAATGGTTGGGGCTCTTCCTTTTTGTTTTTCAAACAAACCATGCCCAAGCCCAATACAAACCGATGACCCAAAGCCAAGCCATGGCTGAAATGGAGCGCTTTGGCTCCGGCAAGCGCGTGTTGTACATGGCGGCCCATCCCGACGATGAAAATACCCGTTTGATTGCTTGGTTGTCGAATGCACTGGATGCGGAAACCACTTATTTATCGCTCACACGTGGATCGGGTGGGCAAAATTTGATCGGCGATGAGCTAGGAGCCGAGCTCGGTGTGATTCGGGAACACGAACTGCGCGCCGCACGAAGTATCGACCGCGGGAACCAGCGTTTCACCGATGCCCTCGACTTCGGATATTCTAAAAGTGTAAAGGAGGTTTGGACGAAATGGGATCATGATGACCTCCAGTTGCAGGCCGTGCGCACCATACGAGAGCTGAAGCCAGATTTTATCATTACACGTTTCCCTCCAGACGAGCGCGCAGGTCATGGTCACCACACGGCCTCAGCCGAACTGGCTATCGAATGTGCCGAGTTGGCAGCGGATGAGAAATACGATATCGGAACCACCGCTTGGTCCGTACAGGGCGTTTGGTGGAACACCTCCGTTTGGTGGGATCCTACCTTGAAAGACGATGCGGAAGCGGTATACCTAGATATGAGTGGATTTGACCCGTTGCTGGGGGATACCTACGGTGCCATCGGCGATGCTGCTCGTTCCATGCACAAGTGCCAAGGATTTGGTGTGCCTATCAATCGTGGTCCACGTGAAGAGTACTTCAAAAAGCTTTGGGGTGGAGGCGATTTATCGTCTTACCTCATGCCAGATCGTGGCGCGGATGCCCAAAGTTTATTGGCCCAAGACGCAGCTTTTGCCCTTGAAATAGGCGACCAAAAGCAAGCCATCACGAAATGGGCAGAGCTGGGCAAGGTGTTGTTGGAGCAAACTACCCCGGAATCTGATAAATACCAGCGCTGGCAACAGGTCATGCTGCATCTCTTGGGCGTGTATGCTGAGGTCTTCACTGCTACTAACCCGATGCCGGAAGGTCCATCGTATCCAGCAACCTTGGCGCTTCAAGCCCTGAATTTTGACGTGGAGGTGAAACTGGCTTCGGTCAAGGCACCGAATAAAGATATGGGTTTGAATCCCGCACAGGTACTCACTAAAGAAGGGCAGGAGCTCGAAATAGATTTGTACGATGAGGGAAAAATCACAAAATATATCCGGGTCCGATTAGAACACGAATCCGCCATCATCTTGCTCTACCTCAAGCCTGTCGCGAAACTCAGTGACCGCGCAATAGGGGAATACCGAGAGGCCATCGCGGTGGAGCCGGCCATTCATGCGAAGTTCGACCAAACCGTCTATTGGAATACTGGCAAGAAAGGATCCATTGGATACAGCATTTACTCCAAGGATGGGGGTGAGTTGAGTTGGTCATTAGATTTTATAAATCAAGGACGGAGACCGGTTACGGAGGATGATCACTTTGTTCAGTTGGAAAAGCATGATTTTTTGTCTTCTTCCATAAATAGAAGTGAAATATTGAATGCCGGATGGAATCACTTCACTGAGGAAATACCGGCTAAAATGGAAGCTGGTAAGTATCACGTGTTCTTAGGGTATGAGAGTTATCCGGGCAAGTTTTTCCCGAAGACTATCGACTCAAAAATAACAATCAGCTATCCCCACATCGGAACTCATTATGTGTATTATCCTGCATCTTCAGTGCTAACCGTCCTTGACCTCAATAAAAAGCGCATCAAAGTGGGCTACATTGAAGGAGCAGGAGATTTAATGGATGAAACGCTGGAGAGCGTCGGCTATGAGGTGGTTAGAATTACAGAAGAGACTCCGGAGCTATGGGATCAAGTGGATGCCGTTTTGGTAGGTATTCGTGCGTTTAATACCGAAGCATGGTTGATGGAGAGTGAGGAGCGCATCAAAACATTTGTGGCCAATGGCGGAAATTTTGTGGTGACCTACACTACAGCGGGTCGAAGCGGGATGGCATTGCCATTGCCTGTGCCTTTGACCGTGAGGCGTGATCGTGTGACGGAGGAAGAGGCGCCGGTGGCGTTGAAAGCAGATGAGGTATTGGAATCGCCAAATGAATTGGACCCAAGAGATTTTGAACAATGGGTGCAGGAGCGTGGTTTATACTTCCCGAGCGAATACGATGGCTACCGCAGCGTTTTAACCATTACCGAATCTACGGGAACGTTGTACGAAAACTCGACCGTGGTTGCAGACTATGGCAAAGGTTCCGTAATTTACACGGGATTGTCGCTCTTTAGAGAATTGCCCAAAGGCGTTCCAGGAGCTTTACGACTATTACAAAACTTACTACACTATGACCATTAAGAACAGCTCAATCGTCAACTGGAAAAAATACTACATCGGCGTCGTCGCGCTATTGGTGGCGGAAATTGTAGCGTTCTATTTCATCACGCGTCAATACGTGTAAATGCACGCTTTAGATTGGTTGGTATTGCTGGGAACCCTGGCCGCGATCGTCGGTTATGGGGTCTATAAAACACGTCGTAAAGCCGCCGGAGAATTACTTAGCGGCTCAAAAGATGTAAGCCTTTGGACCATTGGACTTGGAATAATGGCCACACAAGCATCAGCCATTACCTTCTTGTCCACGCCCGGCCAGGCGTACGCGGAGGACATGGGGTTCATCCAATTCTACTTTGGACTTCCACTCGCTGTCATTCTTGTCAGCGCCTTCTTTGTCCCGGCCTACCGCAAGATGAGCGCCGTAACAGCCTACCAATTTCTCGAACGACGCTTTGATCGCAAAACTCGATTATTCACTGCCGCCCTGTTTTTAATGTCGCGCGGCTTGGCAGCGGGAATCACGATCTTCGCACCGGCCATCGTCTTGAGCGCAGCACTAGGCCTGTCGCTCAACCTAATGATCATCATCATAGGTCTGATCGTAGTCTTCTACACCGTTAGTGGAGGATCTGCTGCAGTGGCCGTTACGCAGAAATGGCAGATGTTAACCATCCTCGGTGGGATGGGAATCGCTGCCTACCTGTTGGTGGATAAGATCCCTGTGAGTATGCCCGAAGCCTATGATATCGCTGGAAGAATGGGCAAGCTAAATATTATCAATACCAGCTTAGATCCAGGGACCCGTTACACACTATGGTCCGGCCTGGCTGGAGGGCTGTTCCTTTCATTGAGTTACCTCGGAACCGACCAAAGCCAAGTGCAACGTTACCTAGGTGCGGAAAACATCTCTACCAGCCGTTTTGGATTGCTGTTTAACGGCGTCTTCAAGGTGCCCATGCAGTTCAGTATCCTAACCATCGGCGTCTTATTATTTGTCTTTTACCAATTCACCCAACCGCCCATCTTCTTCAACGAAAGTGAGGTGAAACGGGCACCGGTGGAGGTACAGGCGGAGTTGGCGGAGCTTCAGCGCTTTCACGAGAATTCCTTTGCTGCCAAACGTGAGGCCCTGCTTATAGGAGACTGGGCAGCAGTTACCGCTCACAAAGAAACCTTGGCGCTCGTACGTGAACAATACATGGACCTGCTCGAGGAAAATGTGCCCAATTTCCAGCGCAAAGACACGGACTATGTGTTCATCACCTTTGTGCTAAACTTCCTCCCCAAAGGCCTCGTCGGCTTGCTGTTGGCCGTGATTATTTCCGCTGCGATGTCCAGTACTGCCGGTGAAGTCAGTGCCCTCGCCACCACGACCTATGTGGATTACTACACCGTCTTCAAAGGCGATGCACACAACTCCAAGGTGGTCATTCGCTGGTTGACCTTCTTGTGGGGTATTGCAGCCATTGGAGTGGCCCTTGCCGCACCGTTGTACGAGAATCTTATTCAGTTAGTCAATGTACTTGGGAGCCTATTTTATGGTACCATACTAGGAATCTTCCTCGTCGCACTTTTCATTAAACCCATTGGTGGGAAGGCCATTCTGATGGCGGGAATTGTGGGCCAATTGGTCGTTTTCTTTTGTCATTACCTCAATACCGTCGAGGTTATTTCACTCGGCTATTTATGGTACAATGTCATCGGATCCGTGACGGTCGTAGCCATGGCATTAGCATTCCATTTTTGGTTTAGAAAAAACGTAGTATACGGCTAGAATTGAGCGCGTTGCTTCATACGCTCGACCATTTCAAAGACCGCCGGGCAATGGCGTACATTCGTCTCCGTCAAGCCCAGAATAGATTTCATGTTTGGGTGGTCCGTATGTGGATATTGACGGCACGCCTTTGGCGCATATTCATAGATGGTGCATTTGTTGGTGTCCAATTCTAAGAATGGACAAGGCAAGCTCTTCATCACCCAATCCCCATCTTCATCCACGCGCAGATATTGCTTTTCAAAATCTGCCGGCTTCATGCCTTGCTTTTTCGAAATACGCCCAATGTCTTGTTTGGTCAACAGTGGGCCTGTGGCGCGACAACAGCGGGCACATTTCAAACAGTCCGTCTCAGCAAAAACTTCCTCATGCATCGCATGAAATTGCTCGTTCAAGCGCTTCGAATCGTGCCCGTTCAGGCGGGCGAAGAACTTTTTATTCTCCTTGCGCTTGGAGCGGGCGAGCTCTTTAAAATCGGGCCATATGCGTTCGAGGTAGTTAGCCATTCGCCTTAGCCACCAATGCTTCCAATTCTTCTCGGGTCTCTTTTACGTAAGCCTCATATTCCTTGGTAGAAGGACCGTAAAAGCCGGTATGAATCTTCACCACGTTACCTTCATGATCCAACATAATAGAGGTAGGGTAGCTACGAATCTGCTCTAACGGTAACACCGCATTGCGGTCTTGCTTAGGATCGAAGGTGGCAATGACCATGGGGAAGGAGGTCCCTAGATCACGCTCCATTTTCTGCACTGCGGCGGTAGCTTTTTCTAACGTCCCACTGTATTCATAGCTCAAGCCATAGACATCAATGGCACCATCGAATTCACGGTAATACATGTCCAATACTCGGCCTTCGTCCATACAGTTAGGACACCAAGAACCTTGAATGGCCAAAATGGTAGGCTTAGTAATGGTTCTGCTGTCGAAGTGAACGGTATCGCCATCAAGGCCCGGTAAATGCCATTCTATGTGCGTATAATCATCGCGCAGCTTTGACATTTCCTCTGGATTTTCTAATGTGGCATTTTCATCTGCGACCCCTTTGAAGGAATAGTAGCCGGTTTTTCCTGACCAAACATTGCCGAAAACGGAATCCCCGATGGTTACAAATTCCACGTTATTGATAAATCTTCCATCAAATCCCGTGAGTTGGTAACCGCCCTCATCCACTACTTTTTCTCCAGTTAGGAATCTCAAGTCGCCAGTGGAAGTCGCGATAGTCCCCACAATTTTATTTTCCTTGATGCCTAGTTGCAGCAAGGCCGGACGGGTCGTGCCGTTGCCATAATCTCGAATGATGTAGTACTGGTTTGCCGGTGGGGCATCGATAGCGGCACCGGAGGTGGTTAAGGCAATGGCATCGAGTGGCTCCAGTGTTAACGGAATTTCATAGTTCTCAGCATCTGTGCGGTAGTACATTCCTTGATAGCCGTTTTCAGTTTTGACCAGCCACAAGTCCGAAGCAAAGACCGGGAAGGTGCCGCGGAGGGTATCTTCTCCATGTAAGTCTACGTCAAAGGATTCGTGTACGCCATTTTGAATGGTTAGTGTTCCTTTAGCAGGAGTATATGTAGCACTGAATTCAACGGTAGTGGAATCGTTCAAGCGCAATGCACCTTGGTACTTTTCAACGTGATACGATGCTACTTCTTCCGAGTTGCCGCAAGAAAAAAGGGCCATCGAAATGGCCCCTATAATGATGAAATTCTTCATATCTGAATTAGAGGTTTAATTCCTCAATAAAGGTATCAATCTTTCTTTCAAGTTCAGCCTTGGTTGCAGCATGGCTTTCGCCCGTAGCGGTGCGTACACTGAAGTAGAACTTGATTTTTGGCTCTGTACCTGAAGGCCGCGCGCTCACTTTATCTCCAGCCTCCGTGATGAACTGCAATACGTTCGAAGCGGGAAGTTCCGTGCTGGAAGTTGCTCCTGTGCGTAGATCGGTTTGCGTAGAGTTGCTGTGGTCGATAGCGATAATGACCGGTGAACCTGCCAATGATTTAGGTGGGTCATTGCGCAGTGCAGTCATCATGTCCGCAATCTCTTGAGCACCTGAGCGGCCTTTCTTGGTAATGGAAATGAGACGCTCTTGGTATTGACCAAACTCGCGGTGAATGGCTTCTAGCTGTTGCAATACCGTACGGCCTTTCGCTTTGGCATTGGCTGCCATTTCTGCAATCATAACGGCAGAAGCCACTGCATCTTTATCTCGTACAGCATCTCCGATGAGGTAGCCGTAGCTTTCTTCACCGCCCACAAGGAACTGCTCCGATGGTTTGTGGTTGATGATGTCTGCGATCCATTTGAATCCAGTCAAGCAGCGGTAACAAGGCACGCCATAGGCTGCCGAGATATCGGCAATAAGGTCAGTAGTAACTACCGTTGCAGCAGTGAAGCCCTTTGAGGGTAGGGTGCCGTTTTTATTGTATGCATCGAGAATATAGTGGACCAGGAGTGCCGCAGTATCGTTTCCGTTGAGCAGTTGCATTTTGCCTGTACCGTCGTTAGCAGCAATACCAACGCGGTCCGTATCAGGATCACAACCGATGACTAGATCTGCTCCGGTGGCTTCTGCTTGAGCAACGGCCATGGCGAGCGCAGCGCTTTCTTCTGGGTTAGGGCTCTCAACCGTTGGGAAGTTTCCGTCCGGTGTGCTTTGCGCTTCGACCAGCTGTACATTCTTGAATCCAGCCTTAGCAAGGGCAGGAGGGACACTGACGATAGAGGTTCCGTGCAATGCGGTAAAAACGATATTTAAGTCGTTTTTGCCGGCGTTGCTTAGCGACAACCCTGCAATCATGTCCGTGTATTTTTCGTCGAGTTCGCTGCCTACAGTCTCAATAAGTGCTTCGTTCGCATCCCAGCGGATGTCTTCAAAACTAGTCGCTCGTACTTTCTCAATGACGGCTTTGTCGTGGGGTGGGACTAATTGGCCCCCGTCGTTCCAATATACTTTGTACCCGTTGTATTCCTTTGGGTTGTGTGAGGCGGTTAAAACAATACCGAAATCACAGCCAAGTTCGCGAACGCTGAAGCTGAGCTCGGGGGTTGGACGCAAATCTTCGAAAAGGTAGGTGTATACGCCATTGGCGCTAAGAGCTTCTGCCACTTTGCGGGCAAAGGCCTTCGAATTATTGCGGCTATCGTAAGCAATGGCTGCTTTCAAGGACTTGCCTTCGAAATGACCTTTTGCGTAGGCCGCCAATCCTTGCGTGGCTAGTCCGAGGGTGTAGGGGTTGATTCTATTCGTGCCCACGCCCATGATGCCACGCATACCACCTGTTCCAAAGTCCAGGTCTTTGTAGAAAGGTTCAATCAATGCATCTCCGCCAGCATCCAGCATGGCTTGTGCCGCAGCGCGCGTTTCAGTATCAAAAAGTTCAGAAGTCCACAGGGTGGCATTTTTCGTTGCAATGGCAAGAACATCTGTGCTCATGTAGCTAATGGGTTTGAGTGAACCTCAAAAATACAAAAAGGGGGCAGGAGCCCCCTAGACATTGTTATGACAATGCGTAATTTATTTCACAGACTTATTCGTTGCCGAGCATGTCGTAAGAGCGTGCAATGAAGGCTGTTAATTCTTCACCGTGAAGCAAGTTTTGCTGGAGCTTAGCAAGGTCAAGCGCTTGATTCACAGCAGTTCCACGTGCTTCTTCGTCGTCGGTGTCGAGGATTTTTGAAGCCAGTGGGTGGTTCGCATTGACGACGAGGTCGTACATGTCCGGGAAATCACCCATGCCCATGAATCCACCGCCGCCGGTCATTTGCATCTCCTTCATGCGGCGCATGAATTCAGGAACGGTAATCATTAATGGCGCTTCAGTAGAATCCATGTCTTCGAGTTTCAAGGTGAATTTCTCTTTCGGTACGATAGATTCTAAGCGTGTTTTTAGTTCCTCTTTTTGCTTGTCGCTCAGCTTCGCAACACGTGTTTCGTCCTTTTTGATGAGGTTATCGATCAAATCGCTGTCCACGCGGGCGAAAGTGGTGTTTTCGTGCTCTTGCTCGAGTTTTTGAAGCAAGTGGCTGGTCAATGGTGAATCTAAAAGCAATACGCTGTAGCCTTTGGCTTTCGCTTTCTGGATGTAGCTGTGCTGGCCATCTTTGTGTGATGCGTAAAGCACTACAGTCTTCTTGTCTTTGTCTGTTTGGTTTTCCTTGATGGATTCTAGGTAGGCTTCGAAGGTGTGGAGCTTGCCGTCGGTATCTTCGTACATGGCGAATTTCTTCGCTTTTTCGAAGAATTTCTCTTCGGTGAGCATTCCGTATTCGATGATGATCTTCATGTCGTTCCACTTCGCCTCGAAGTCTTCGCGGTCTTTGCGGAACATTTCATCGAGCTTATCAGCAACCTTCTTGGTAATGTGAGAAGAGATTTTCTTCACGTTGCCGTCAGCTTGGAGGTAAGAACGGCTTACGTTCAAAGGAATGTCAGGTGAGTCTATGACTCCGTGAAGTAGCGTCAAGAAATCGGGCACAATACCTTCCACACTGTCCGTTACGAAGACTTGCTTTTGGAAAAGTTGGATCTTGTTGCGCTGCGGCTCTACGTTCGGCTTGATTTTAGGGAAGTAAAGGACGCCGGTCAAATTGAATGGATAATCTACGTTTAGGTGAATGTTGAAGAGGGGCTCTTCAAAGCTCATTGGGTAGAGTTCCTTGTAGAAGGCTTTGTAGTCTTCTTCGGTAAGGTCGGCCGGTTTGCGCACCCACGCTGGGTTCGGGTTGTTGACTACGTTTGGTACTTTACGGGTTTCCCATTTCGCATCTTCACCTTCTGCAGCAGCGTTGTAGCTCTCGTCTTTTTCACCGAATTGGATGCTAACAGGCATGAACTTCGCATATTTGCTGAGCAGTTCGTTGATCTTGCTTTCTTCTAGGAAGTCCTCGCTGTCCTCAGCAATGTGAAGTTTAATTTCAGTCCCGCGATCCGTTTTGTCGATGGTATTTAATTCAAACTCAGGATTTCCCTCACAAATCCACTGAACTGCTGCGGCATCTTTGTGGGATTTGGTTAAGATTTCAACCTTCTTCGCGACCATGAAGGCAGAGTAGAACCCTAGACCGAAATGTCCGATAAGGTCGGCACCGTCCATTTTACCTTCGTATTCTTTAACGAATTCCTCGGCACCAGAGAAGGCGACCTGGTTGATGTATTTGTCAATCTCTTCAGCCGTCATCCCGATGCCTCGGTCGATGATGCTCAAGGTCTTGGCCTTTTTGTCGAGTTTGATATGAATGGTCAAATCGCCCAATTCGCCTTTGGCCTCACCGAGGTTGGTCAAGGTTTTAAGCTTCTGCGTCGCATCTACAGCGTTTGAAACGAGCTCTCTTAGGAAGATTTCGTGGTCGCTGTACAAGAACTTCTTGATGATAGGGAAGATGTTCTGAGCGGTTACATTAATGGATCCTTTAGACATTGTGTATGTAGTTTTGGTTTCTCCGCATGGTTCAACTCTTATGCCATCATTGAATCGGACGAAATAATGTGACAAGGTGTCAACTTAGGGTGTCAATTTTGCGTTATCTTAAACATTCAACCGAATCACTCTAGCATATGTATACAGCCAAGATTTCTGGAACCGGACATTACGTTCCCGAACGCGTCATAACCAATGATTACCTAAGCACCTTGATGGATACAAATGATGAATGGATCACCGAGCGGACGGGCATTAAAGAGCGCCGTTGGGTAGAGGAAGGCGATGGCAACACGGCAGCGACCATGGGTATCAAAGCTGCTCGCAAGGCCATTGAAGCAGCAGGTCTTGAACCCGCCGATATCGGCCATATCGTCTTCGCGACCATTTCACCGGACTATTATTTCCCTGGTTGTGGGGTCCAAGTTCAAGAGGCCCTCGGTATCCATACGGCAGGTGCGACAGATGTACGCAATGCCTGTTCAGGTTTCATATATGCGCTTAGTGTAGGTAATGCATTTGTACAAACCGGCATGTACGAGCATCTGCTGGTGGTGGCTTCGGAGCTTCAAAGTCCTTTCCTGGATAAAACCACACGCGGTCGTGGGGTGAGTGTCATTTTTGGCGATGGTGCCGGTGCGGTAGTGCTCTCGAGAGCATCAGAAGGCGAGGAAGGTATTAAGAGTTGCCACATGCACAGCGAGGGAAAGAATAAGGAGGAACTTACGATGAAGGGCTTTGGTACCCAGCACTGGATCGGCGAGCTACTTGAGAACGGGGTAGATCCGGATATTCACTATCCACAGATGAACGGGAACTTTGTCTTTAAGAATGCCGTAGTGCGCTTTGGCGAAGTCATTGGCGAGGCCTTGGCTAAGAACGGCATGACCCCCGATCAGATTGATTGTTTGATTCCGCACCAAGCGAACCTCCGCATTGCCCAGTTCATTCAAAAGCGCATGGGGCTTCGCGACGACCAAGTATTCAATAACATTCAGAAATACGGCAACACTACTGGAGCGTCCATCGCCATCGCCTTATCCGAGGCCGTGGATGAAGGTGCCGTGAAGCGTGGGGATACCGTTTGTTTGGCTGCCTTTGGTGCAGGATTTACTTGGGGGAGCGTGCTGCTGACCTACTAACCTATTTGTAGAAGACCTTCGAGGTACTGACCCCAAAACATCCCATGTTGTTGCTCATGTTGCTGTACAGTATCACAGGCTCGGCGAATGGATTGTTTTGTGCGTTGGTGAATGAATTGTAGCTGCGGTAGAATTCGTACAACTCGGGGCTTAATGCTTGCACCTTAACGCGGTATTCATGCAACATGCCAAAGGTGATGGGGTTGACCCCCGTCGCGGCAGTGATAATGATATCACGATCGACGCCGTTTTCGGAAACGAGGACAGCGTTGTCCTTTCCCCAAAGTTGTGTGGTGTTAGGACTTTCCGTTTCCCAATACAAGTCATAATAAATAGAGGTATCCTGACCGCTTAGCGCTGTTCTGAAGTGAACATCCATGCTGATAATGTAGTGTTGATTTACCCCTGGAAGGTCTTTCAAAGTGATCTCCATTTCATCTGAAATATCACCATAAAGTTGAGTACCTGCATAGGTAAGGTCCAATTCCACTTGCGGCGCAGCAGGGAATACTTGCGTTGCGGTGACCGTTTCGAAATCTGGGTGAGACGCTTCGAAGGTGATGGTGCCGCTTAGTGCACCTAGTCGGTTCTGTAAAAGCTCGACGTAGTTGCCTTGAAAGTCTTGAGTAGTCCAAGTGTATAAAGGGGTCCCATCTTGTAAGATTCGACATTGAACGTCCTTTACTGCACGGCTTTTGGTAGTGTCGTACACGCCCGCAGAGGAACTCACCAACGCACTAAGGCTGCTGTCGCGGGAATCGAGAAAGAGACTACCTGCGAGTTGGCTTTCATGGGGTGGCATTTCGATATCACGGACGACACCATTGACCAGGTTATCACAACTGGTGAAGGTGAATAGGGCAATAGAAAGAGCGATGAATGTTCTCATGGCTTAAAATTTTATACGGTAAGCAACAGATGGAATAAGCGGGAAGAGTCCGTATTCGCGGAGTCCAGGGTTTCCTTGGTCGTCCGTTGCAGTTTCGATGAAGAATGGGTTCAGGTTGTTGTAGGTGTTGTAGGTACTGAGGACCCACCAACGGTCAAAATGGCGTTTCTCTTTTTTGAAACTGATGCTCAAATCCAATCGGTGGTAGGGGCTCATGCGGTATGCATTTTTATCGGAAGGGCGCTCGACCAATTCTTGCATACCATCCCACCAGCTTAACCCGTCAGGTAGGTTGGTCAAGTAGGCGTATTCCGGCAACGTCACTGCTCGGCCTGTGCCGTAAACCCATGCGCCGCTAAAGCTGATGTTATCTGTAAAGTCATGGCTGGCTACGACCGAAATATCGTGTCGGCGGTCGTAGGTGAAGAAGTACCGTTCGCCGCCGTTGATATCATCAAATTGGCGGAAACTCCAGCTCAGCGTGTAGCCGATCCAACCAGTGGTCTGCCCGGTCTTGCGTTGTGCAAAGAACTCCATGCCGTAGCTCTCGCCCGATCCTTGAGAGATCTTGTCCTCCCAGCTGTCGTTGTCCACAGAGAATAAAAATGAAGCACCTTCCTTATAACTCACGAGGTTATTCATCTTTTTGTAATACCCTTCCACACTGAATTCATAGGGGCCTATGTTTTTGGCCAATCCAGTCGCGACCTGCTTTGAGGTTTGCGGTTTGATGCGAGCCGTAGAAGGCACCCAAAGGTCAGTAGGTAGGCCTATTCCCTCGTTCGTCAAAAGGTTAACGAACTGCATCATATCCGCATAAGACGCTTTAAAGGCGAGGCCGCCGGGTAGGCTGTAGTTCATACCAAAGCGTGGCTGAAGGCTGTGGTAGCTTTCACCCTCCACGAAGAGGTTTGCGAAGTGTAAACCACCATTCACCTTGAGGTTCTCGGTGACCTTCCATTCATCTTCTAAGAATGCATACACCTCGTCTGAATTCACATCCGTCCCACCCAACGTGGTGTCAAGGTTGAAGCCGCCTGAGGAGAATTGTAGGTTGGTCGCACCTGGGGAGAAGGTGTGGTGGGTATAATTGGCCCCAAATCTTACATAGTGACGCGCATTCATGGCGTAGTCAAAATCGATGCGTGCGCCGTAATCTTCAATGCCTGAGAAATATAAACCGGCGAAGCGCTCGTCCTCCATACCGGTGGTATCCGGATAAGAAGGGTAGGTCAGGTTTTCGCTGATGGCGCGTGTGTTGAAGTTGTACAGGCTTCGAGTCGCGGTGACGTTAGAGAACAACTTTGGAGACCATTGGTGGTTCCAACGGGCTGCGGTGATGCTGTTCTGCCAATCTAGACCGAAGTTGATCGCATTTTCCTCGCGGTACGATCCGTCCGTCCAGCTGTCCTCGGATTTAAGGCCGAAGTCGTCCTTGCCCTGGAAGTGGCTGAGGTATAATCGGTCGTATTGGCCCAGTTTGTAGTTCACCTTCCCGTTCAGGTCGTAGAAGTAATACGTGGGGTTGATGTTGAAATCGGGCTCCTGTTGATTTAAGTTGTTGATGAAAGGTGTGGCCAATACATCAAGGTAGGTGCGTCGGGCGGAAAGCATAAAACTTGCCTTGTCCTTGATCAGTGGTCCTTCCACGGTCATTTTCGAAGAGATCAAACTCACCGTTGCATCGCCATGGAATTCCTTCATGTTTCCCTCTTTCATGTTGATTTCAAGAACCGAAGAAAGGCGGCCGCCATAACGTGCTGGGAATCCGCCTTTTGTAAGGCTGACATTCGAGATTGCATCGGCATTGAATACCGAGAAGAATCCAAACAAGTGGTTGACATTATATAGGGGAACGCCGTCCAAAAGAATAAGGTTTTGGTCCGGTGAACCGCCACGGACATACAATCCAGAAGTTCCTTCGCCACCGCTCTGAACCCCAGGAAGGAGTTGAAGGGTTTTCATAATATCGACTTCCCCCATGATGGCAGGTAGGGATTTGAGCTGCTTGATGGGCACTTCCATGCGGGACATTTGCACTTGCTCTTCAATCTTTACTCCTTCGCTTGCGATAATCTCAACCTCATTCAATAGATTTTCTGCTGCCTCCATTTCGAAGTTTTGATCCATGTTTTGGGTGAGATTGACCTCGAAATTCAGGGTAGCATAACCGAGGTATTGCAGACGAACAACGTGCGTTCCTTCGGGTAAGGTTAGGGAATAGAACCCATAGACATTGGAAGAAGTTCCAACACGTTGGGTAGGTGCCCAAATATTAGCGCCAATCAAGGCTTCACCAGTGGCTTGATCTGAAATATAGCCGCTGATGGTGTATTGATTTTGCCCCAAAAGTGAGGTAGTGACAAAAAAGAAAAGCAGTAGTAATCGCTTCATAAGGGTGAATTGAGGTCTTGGATTATCCAATAATTAGACCAAAATTCTACCCAAAGGTTTAAATGTCGAGGATTCTTGCCGGCGTGAACGGTTTGAATCGACCTAATCCTAGTGTTTGGGCGGTACAGTGGTCAAATTGTGAAGCAGGAATGCATCCTATGAGCTCGCTGTCGGGTGCTTCGCAACCCAAAGCCGTGGCCAAATCTTGCACACGCTTAAATACTTGGCAAACCCCAGCTTCGAAGGGTTTGGTCAGGTTGCAGCTGACTTGCACCACATCAAGGTCCGGAATGTACCAACCAATGGATTTTACTCCCGGCAAACCGCCATCGCGTTCTCGGATTAACCCGGCAATACGCTTGGCTTTAATCAAAAGGTTCTCTTTCGCATCGCCAGCTAAATTCACATTGAATGCGACCATCAGCGGGCGAACGCCCATGGCAGTTGCGCCGTATTTAGCTAGTGTGGGAGTAAAACTTTGGGGGCCAAAATCGGGGAGGTCGCCGGCATTAAATCGGGCTTTAAGGCCCTCGTATTGACCCTTGCGAACGAGTGCAAGGTTGCGTCTGGACGGGCGCGAGGCAAGGTGTTCATAACCATAAATGGCTAGAGCGAATTGAGAAGCCATATTCGCTGCGAAGGCCTTTGTCTTTTCCAAAAGATCCAATTCGTGTTTGGGATCGTCCAACAATACAAACGGACATACATCGACAGCGCCCATGCGTGGATGAACACCATGATGTTTTTGCATATCGATGTGGTCTAAGGCTGTTCCGATCATGCGTTCCGTTGCTTCAAAGACTGCCGATGCTGGCCCTGTGTAGGTGAAGACTGTACGGTTGGCGCTAGCCCCTGGATCTGTAAAGTGTAAAACTACCTGCGGCACTGATTTGATCGCATCTTCAATGTATTGCAACACAATGGGGTCCGCTGTGCTAATGTTGGGAATACACTCTATGCGGTAGTCGGTGCTCATTCTTCGAAGATGAAGGCTTTAATAAAATCTGCCACGAGCAAGGCAAGGCCACGGCCCGCTTTCGACGCATCATCCGGAGCGGCAATACGTCCTTCACAAAGGTGAAAATATACGGGTTCTGTATCGAGTCGGTAGATTAAACTGCGCACGTATTCCATTGAGAAACCGCTTATGCTTTGGGCACTTGACGGGAATTCTGAAATCACGTCGACGTCCAATTCCAAGGCATAGGAATTTCCAAGCAATTCTTCGACGCGAACCAAGGTGTCTTCCATGGATTCCTCCCCAGCCAAATAATCTTCATAGCCCAAATAGTCGACCTCATCATGGTCCTCCATGAACTGCCAAATGTACTCCGGCGTGTAGTTTTCCTGTAGCCCCCACATGAAGTAGGCGTCCAAGGCACCTTCGCTTTTGGCATAAGAGAACCCGTTGCCACTGTGACGGCCTTCGAGCGCTCTTAGGTCGGTATGTGCGTCAATGTTCAAACAGTTGACGGCGCCTCCGTGAGCTTTTGCAGCGCCCGTTAAACATCCATAGCTGTTGTTGTGTCCACCGCCGATGATAATAGGGATGGACCCGCCTTGGATGATTCGAGCGACAACGTTTTGCATTTGCGTGTCCGATTCTTCCGTTGCTTTACGCAACCCTGGAATATCGTCGTCCGTAATGGTTTGTGTTGGAACAAGCGCGCCGAGAATGGCGACGTGTTGTGCGGGAAAGAATCGGTTCTCTTGCAGGTTGCAGAAATATTGCAAGAACGCTTGAAACGCCTTATCAGCGCCGCCGCGCCCCAGGTTGCCTCGTACACCAAAATCTTCTTCAACGCCTACGATAACATAGCGATACCCGAAGGGTGCATTGCTCGTGAAGGCCGCTTCATCAATGGTTTGGAGCACTTGGCCCAATTTAGTCTCACCTTCGCGAACTCCAGTCCTTGCCAGAAGATCACTTGCGCTATAGTATTCTAATACGGTACTCATTGTATGTGCCCACCTAATAGGGTGGTTTGAATGTGATTGGTTCCAAAATCGTAACAGAGGTAATTCAGCGAAGGAATAGGCTTGGTAATGAGCAAGTCAGCATCTTTACCAACGGTGATGCTTCCTTTTCTATGGCTAAGGTTAAGAGCCGCAGCACCATTTATAGTAGCCGCATTGAGTGCCTCAGCCGGCGTCATTTTCATCTTCGCACAAGCCATGTTGCAAACCAATTGCATGTTACCGCCAGGACTTGATCCGGGGTTGTAATCTGTCGCTAAGGCAACAATAGTGTCATTTTCGATCAGTTCTCGGGCCGGAGCATAGGGGATTCCTAAGAAGTAACTGCACGAGGGAAGGAGTGTGGCGATGGTATTGGTGCCTTGAAGGGCCCTGGTTGCCTCGGGCGTCATAACCTCAAGATGATCCACACTCAGCGCGCCAGCTGCAACGGCCATTTGAATACCGCCGATATCGTAAAACTGATTGACGTGAATCTTCAACGGTAAACCAGTGGTTCCACTCGCATCGATAAGATGTTGGAGTGCGTCTAGTTTAAAGTAATCACGCTCAATGAATCCATCAAGAAATTGGGCCAAACCTTCATTTTGAATGGTCGGAAGACAAGCTTCCAGCATGTATTTCGTGTACGATGCATCGTTCAAGCCTTGTTCCTTTGCCCAGCCTGGGAGTGCATGTGCTGCTAGAAAAGTCGGAATGAGCGTCGCCTGCCCGAGGGCATTCATTTCTTTTACGGTTCGCAACATTTTAAGCTCATTCTCCGGATCTAATCCATAGCCGCTTTTTACTTCAATGGTTCCCGTGCCGTACCGTACCAAGCGTTCTAGCCGGCGCATACTTTGGGCCATGATGTCCTCCTGAGCAGTCGCCGCCACTCTGCTAGCGCTGTTCAATATACCACCGCCAGTAGCAGCAATCTCTTCATAGGAGGCGCCTTGTAAACGTAAATTAAACTCTTCCTCACGGGTGCCTGCATAAACGAGGTGGCTGTGAGAATCCACAAAGCCCGGCATCACACATTGACCACTAACATCCAAGGTTTGGTGGTCATTTTGTGCGAATTCCGCCATTGAGCCAAAGCCTGATATTTTCCCGTTTTCTATGGTGAGAAAGGCATTTTCTAGGGTTGAAAAAGTGCGCATTTCTTGACCGCGCAAGGCTGTGGTGCCTTCGGGCAAGATGCCGCCCAATTCTTTTATGTTGATTACGTTCAGGTTCATGCCTCAATGTTACGAAGAATGCTCTGTGTTTCCTACTTTAGTGGCATGCCCGGAAATAGTATAGGACAATCATTGGTGTTAACCACCTACGGCGAAAGCCACGGAACGCAAATTGGTGGAATCTTAGACGGGATGCCGGCTGGGATTTCTGTAGATGTAGCAGGCATTCAAAAAGCTTTGGACCGCCGCAAGCCGGGCCAGAGTGCCCTCACAACGGCGAGAAAGGAAGAGGACCTCGTTGAGTTTCATAGTGGGATTTTTGAAGGTAAAACCACAGGTACGCCCATTGCATTTTCCATTAAAAACAAAGACCAACGCAGCCAAGACTACGGTCAACTGGCTACTGTGTACCGACCATCCCACGCGGATTACGTGTACGATGCAAAATACGGCCATCGCGATCACCGCGGTGGAGGGCGATCTTCTGCACGCGAAACGGCCTGTCGTGTCGTGGGTGGCGCACTAGCGGCTTTGGTCATCCCAAAAGTCCAGGTCACCGCATGGACCTCTGCTGTGGGGCCGATTGCCTTAACTGAAAGTTGGAAATCCCTTGACCTGTCCACAGTAGACACACATCCAACGCGTTGTCCACATCCGGAGAAAGCAGCCGAAATGGCGGTATACATTGAGCAGGTACGTGATCAAAAAGACAGTACCGGTGGTGTAGTTTCATTGGTAGCCACAGGTCTCGAAGTAGGCTGGGGCGAGCCGGTGTTTGATAAACTGCAAGCAGATTTGGCCAAAGCGGTCATGAGCATCAATGCCGTAAAAGGATTTGAAATAGGCTCAGGTTTTGCCGGGACAGCACTCTTGGGTTCCCAACACAATGATTCCATAGGAACAGATTTTAAGACTACGACAAACCATGCTGGCGGCGTCGTAGGTGGATTGAGTAACGGAGTTCCGCTGGAAATACGCGTGGCTTTTAAACCCGTTGCCACCATAGGAAAAGAGCAACATACCGTTGATGCTGCAGGCAACCCTGTAGTGTTGGAAGCTAAAGGCAGGCACGATCCCTGCGTGGTTCCACGTGCGGTGCCTATCGTTGAGGCCATGGTACAACTGGTGTTGGCCGATCACTATTTAAGAAATAAGAAATACAACGCATGAAAAAACCGTCATTACCCGTTCAAATCATCATAGGTCTCATCCTCGGAATTCTGTGGGCTCTTTTGAGTTCAACAATGGGTTGGTCAAAGTTTACCATTGATTGGATTGCGCCATTCGGAACCATTTTTATCAATCTTTTGAAGCTTATTGCCATTCCTTTGGTGTTATTCTCTATCATCGCCGGCATAGGTAACCTGAGTGATACGGCAACGTTAGGACGCATGGGAGTAAAGACCTTAGCGCTGTACATAGGTTCGACCGTTCTCGCCGCATCCATGGGAATGCTTATTGCCAATACGTTCAATCCTGGAAAGCAAACCTCCGAAGAGCAACTTCGAATCAACAGGGTTGCCTATGAACTTTGGGTGAACGATACGGAAGGCGTAGAGTTTTTCGATGATGTCCGATTACTCTCTGACCCATCCATGCAACAATACATGTCGGAGGCGCAAGCTGCGCTCGCGGACCAGCTCAACAACGAAGAACTCAATGCAAAAGTGGCCAAGGCCAATGCGGTTCAGAGTGCTAAAAAAGACGGTCCGCTGCAGTTTTTTGTAGATATGGTCCCTTCGAACATCTTCTTGTCTTTCAACGACAGCTTAATGCTTCAGGTCATCTTCTTTGCCATCTTCTTTGGTATCGTGATGGTTATGCTGCCAAATGCGCAGATGGAACCTGTGGCCAACCTTATGAACGGTTTCTCGGATATATTCATTAAGATGGTGGATGTGGTTATGAAGGGTGCGCCATTCTTCGTTTTTGCCCTTCTCGCTGGAAAATTGGCGGCAATGGCAGGAGACGAGCCGGGCCGATTGGTTGAGATTTTCAAGGCCCTCGGTGCCTATACCGGGTATACCATTTTGGGATTGTTGTTCATGATTCTGGTACTTTATCCTGCGGTTTTGGCCTATCTAATCAACAAAAAGACGGGTATAGGCTATATGAAAAGCTGGGGCTACTTCATGCGCGGCATTCGTCCAGCACAATTGTTAGCTTTTTCAACGTCGTCTACGGCTGCCACGTTGCCTGTGACCATGGACTGTGTACGGGACAACCTTGGTGTAGATGAGGAGATCGGTTCGTTTGTGTTGCCTGTAGGCGCGACGATCAATATGGACGGAACCGCCCTGTACCAGACGGTTGCAGTGATTTTTATGGCCCAATTCCACATGATCGACCTCACCCTCGCACAGCAAGCGACCATCATTTTTACCGCAACTTTGGCATCTATCGGTGCTGCCTCAGTGCCCTCCGCAGGGATGATTATGCTTATTCCTATTCTAGAAAGTGTGGGTCTCAACCCAGCGTGGATAGCCATCATCTTCCCCGTAGACCGCATCATTGATATGGTTCGCACGGTACTCAATCTGACTGGTGATGCCTCGGTGAGTACCATCATTGCCTTGACAGAAGATAAGTTCCACGTCGTCAATCAAGAGGATTTATAATGCGCTATACTCTCAGTCTTATTGTATTTCTTTTTGGGCTAATCCTCCAAGCACAGCCAGGTAAAGTAATCTTAGGTACCTATTGTGGAGATGATCACTATAGTCCTACTCGAGAAATCGAAAAGGCTAAACGTGCCATCAACACCGGTGATTATCCCAATGCCCGGGTCTATCTGCGTGCTGCTTTTCGCCAAAATGAAAATGACCAACACGCTTTATACTTACTCGGAGAATTAAGTATACGCACTGGACAATTACAGGTTGCAGAGGCTAGCTGGAAGAGTTTAGTAAAACGGTGCCCGGGATATAAACCTGACCTTCTGTTCATGGTTGGAACATTAGCAATAGAAGCTGGTCGTTCCGAGGAAGCTAAACAGTATTTAGAGAAATGGTTAGCAAGGGAGGATAGGGAATATGCTTATGATATTGAAGCACAGGAAATGCTCGATGAAATAAATATTAAGCAGACCTTATTGAGTAATCCGGTTCCATATGCACCAAAACCAGCGCGAAGAGTGAATACAAGATGGGATGAATATTTAGCGGCTTTAACGCCAGATGGATCGGCTTTATATTTCACTCGCCGCAGCCAAAAACGAAATAAATTCGACGGACCTGCAGGGAGCACTCGTCAGGTTGAAGAGTTCTGTATGGCGCAAAGTACATCACAAACAGGTGGTTTCCCATCGCTCGATGAAGGTACTCCTCTACAGCAACCGTTCAACTCTGAGTATAATGAAGGTGGTCCTAGTATCACCGCGGATAATTCGTTTATAGTTTTCACTATATGTAAGCGCGATGACCGGACTGGCGAACAATTCTGCGATTTGTATTATTCAAACTTTTCATTTGGTCGTTGGGGTGAAATCCAAAGGTTCCCTGAAGGCATTAATTCAGAACAATATTGGGAAAGTCAGCCTAGTATTTCACCAAATGGAGATGTGCTTTATTTTACTAGTGATCGCCCTGGGGGGATTGGTGGATTAGATATTTATCGTGCCCATAGATTACAGAATGGGGAATGGAGTGCTCCGGAAAACTTGGGGCCTGCAGTGAATACCAAGAAAAATGAAAAGAGTCCTTTCATTCATCCGGATAGTGAAAGTTTGTACTTCGCAAGTGATGGTCACCCAGGAATGGGGGGATACGATTTGTTTAAAATTAAAGCCGTTCGTTCAGATGAAGAATGGGGGAAAGCAGAGAACCTTGGTTATCCAATCAACACCAAAAAGGATGAGATTGGGTTGATGGTTACTATGGATGGTAAGCAGGCTTATTTCTCTACGAACAAGATTAATGTAGCCAATGGCTGGGATATTTACTACTTCGACCTGTACGAAGACGTACGACCTGAGGAAGTGGTATTGGTTAAAGGCCAATTGAACACCTCAGACGTTAATTCCGAGGAAAAGCCAAATGTAGTTTTGAAAAACTTCAAAACAGGAGAGGAGACCATATTAAACATAAATGAGGAGGAGAGCTCTTTTACAGCAGTGGTGAAAAAGAAAGAAGCAGTGGATATTGTTCTAAAAGTAGAGGCTAAGAACGCTGCTTTTAGTGCATCGCCATTGCGTCTTAACGAAGATGTCGGGCAAGAATTATCCGAAGTAGAAGTGGAATTGTCATATGGAGAGATGGAGGCAGGGGCTTCCTATCCAATTCCTCATATTCTTTTCGAAACAGCCTCCGATAGATTAGATGCACAAAGTGAATTACTGATCGCCGAGTTTTCGGAGTTCTTGGCCGCGACTCCCTCATTGCGTGTTGAGATTCAAGGTCACACCGATAATGTTGGAGATGCTGGGGCCAATTTAGACTTGAGCCAGCGCCGTGCCCGCCGTGTGGCCGAGACCATCAAATCTTACGGCATTGATGCTCGTCGTATCAGTTCACGCGGATATGGCGAGACTAAGCCAGTAGCCTCCAACGAAACAGAGGCCGGCCAGGCGCAAAACCGCCGAACGGTCTTCGTGGTAAAATCCTTGTAACAAAAAAAATCCCCGACCAATGGCCGGGGATTTTTAATTTGAATCTTCTGTGGTTTAGAAGCGACGCTCTTTGATACGAGCCGCTTTACCGGTACGCTCTCTCTGGTAGAAAATACGTGCGCGACGTACTTTACCTTTCTTGTTGATTTCAATCTTCTCAATTGCTGGAAGATTTACAGGGAAGATACGTTCTACACCTACGTTTCCGCTCATTTTACGGATGGTAAATGTCTCAGTAACACCTGAACCTCTGCGTTGCAATACTACGCCGCGGAAGAACTGCGTACGGGTTTTGTCACCTTCTTTAATCTGCGTGTATACTGTAATAGTATCACCAGCGCCAAATTCTGGAAGGTCTTTCTTTTCTACAAATTCGCTTTGTACGAACTGGACTAAATCCATGGTATAAAAACTTTACAATCACTATGAGCCAACATTCACAACTTTTGCCAGAGGTTGACACTTAGCCCCATGTGGGGACGGCAAAAATAACTAAAAATTCTAATTAAAACTGCTCGCGCCCAGCAAAGTGGAAATCGCCTTCGATTTGAGCGTTTTCGTCGCTATCAGAACCGTGTACAGCGTTCTCACCAATACTAGTAGCATACTTCGCACGGATCGTACCTTCCGCAGCCTCAGCTGGATTCGTAGAACCGATCAACGTACGGAAATCTTCTACAGCGTTGTCTTTTTCCAAGATTGCGGCAACGATAGGGCCTGAAGTCATGAATTCAACAAGCTCGCCGAAGAATGGGCGCTCGCTGTGAACTGCGTAAAACGCCTCTGCATCAGCCTTAGAAAGTTGTGTCAATTTCATTGCAGAGATGCGGAATCCAGCTGCAGTAATGTCGTTCAAGATGGCACCGATGTGTCCGTTGCGAACCGCATCAGGTTTGATCATTGTTAGGGTCTTAGTACCTGCCATGTTTTGAGTTTTTTCGATTTTTGGATTGCAAAGGTACACTTTTCCTGCACCTTTGTACTTATAAGTCAAGAGAATGAAAGAAATCCGACTCGACAATTTCACTGGGGAATTTGAAAAATCGCAGCGCATTGTGATTACCAACCATACGAATCCCGACGGGGATGCCATGGGAAGTGCATTGGCCTTGCAACGCGTATTTGAAAAATTGGGCAAAACAGTCCACGTAATCGTCCCTAATCCCTACCCTAAATTCCTGTGGCATCTTACCGGTAACGACCGTGTTATGATCTACAGCGACGGAAAAAAGGCGGCTAATGCCGAGATTGAAGTAGCGGACATGATCTTTCATCTAGATTACAACGCTTACCACCGCAGTGCAGATATGGAGGAAGCCCTCCGCGCTGCGCAGGCGAAGAAGGTGATGATCGACCACCACCAGCAGCCCGAGAGCTGGCCAGATTTCATCTATAGTGATACGGGCATGAGCTCAACGTGTCAGATGATTTATGAGTTCTGTGCCATGTATAATTGGGACCAATTCCTAGATAAAGAATCCGCCGAATGCCTCTACACGGGCATTATTACGGATACGGGTAGCTTCAAATTCAGCGCGACAACTTCGCGCACCCACGAAGTAGCGGGCAAACTTCTCGACTTAGGGGTGGAGAGCCAACAGCTTCAAAACAAAATCTTTGATAGCCAACCTGCCGCTCGTTTGAAGCTATTAGGGACCATGCTCGGACAAATGGAAACCAGTGCGGATGGTGCGGTAGTGCTTTTGTATTTGAGCAAAGTACAGTGCGATGCCCTTGGATACGAAAAAGGAATCACAGAAGGTTTTGTGAACTATGGCCTCAGTGTGGACGGCGCTCAGATCGCTTGTTTCATGCGTGAAGAGGAGGGCATCGTGAAGATCAGCCTCCGCAGTAAGGGATTGGTGGATGTGAATGAGTTGGCTCGAGCGTCGTTTAATGGCGGTGGGCACAAGAATGCTGCGGGCGGCCGATTAGATACTGACATAGCCACAGCCTTGGCTCATGCTAAAACTCATTTACCGTGGTCGTGAGAGTTAGTATTCTTGTTTTTGCTATCGCATTAGTAAGCTGTGCCCAATCCAGTGAGGTCAAAGACAATCGTCCAATAATTGATCCTGTTGAGCGCAACAGGATGTATTTAGCCCAAGAAAGACAATTGATTGACGAATATATCGAGAGCCATCAACTTACGGGTATTGAATCTAACGGATTTGGAATGTTTGAATTACCTATCGCCGAAGGTGATGGGCTTCAAGCACAAATGGGAGATCATGTTATTTTTGACGCGACGGTCTATTTACTAGATGATAGTGGAGTAGGACGCTACAGGGATACTATAGAAATAGGGTATAGTCAAGTTGAGTTGGGCTTACACAAAGCCTTAGAAGGTATGAAAGAAGGGGAGTTGAAGCTAGTCCTTGTCCCTTCGTTTTTAGCACATGGTATTGCGGGTGATTTAGATAAAGTGCCGCCTCAATCACCGCTGCGTTATGATCTTCGTCTTATCCAGGTAAGCCGCTGATCTTTAAAGCAGCTTTTGGGTGTCCATCCATTGCTGTTATGCAATTGAATTAGCGCTACTGTTTTAACACAACCTTCGCTGTGTTCTCTGCTCCATAGGGCTTACCTTTGACTCTTTAAATTGAATAAAAATGTTGAAACGAGGATTACTGGCGATTTTCGCACTGCTCACACTCGCAAGTTGTGGAGGCAATAAGGTCACTGTGAATGGTGAAAAAATTACTTTACAAGATGGTATATATGCGAAGCTTATTACAACTAAAGGAGATATTTTACTAGAATTCCATCATGATTTAGCGCCCATGACAGTGGGTAATTTTATAGCATTAGCCGAAGGAAATCACCCAGAGGCTGATGCGAAGTTTCAAGGCAATCCGTATTTCGATGGGACCCTATTTCATAGAGTAATACCTAAATTCATGATTCAGGGTGGAGATCCAGACGGTACGGGTACCGGTGGTCCAGGATATCAGTTTCCTCAGGAAATCGTAGGAACCTTGAAACACGATAAAGCAGGTGTGGTTAGTATGGCAAATGCTGGTCCCGGCACGAACGGGTCTCAATTCTTTATTACGCACAATGCCACGCCGCACTTGGATGGTGGATATAACGTGTTTGCTCAAGTCATAAGTGGTCAGGAGACTGTGGTGGCCATTGGTGATGTCGAACGTATGGGATCCGATCGACCTGTAGAGAAAGTCGTTTTGAATAAAGTTGAAATCCTTCGTATTGGAAAGGCGGCGAAAAAATGGGATGCCGGTCAGGCTTTCTTGAACGGGAAGCAAGGCGCAGAAGATGCCAAGAAGGCGAAAGCTGCGGCTATCGAAGCTGAGATTGATGCTGCATATCCAGAAGCGATAAAAACAGAATCTGGATTACGCTACATTATAGAAGATGTCGGTAATGGGGCTAAGCCAGAATTAGGCCAGATGGTTAATGTTCACTATGCAGGATATTTAATGGACGGTTCGCTGTTTGATAGTTCCATAAAATCTATAGCGGAGGCAAATGGTACATATGACCCGCGCCGTGAGCCGTATAGTCCGTTCCCTGTCGCATATGGCCCTCAAGCGCGTGTAATTCAAGGCTGGAAAGAAGGATTACAATATTTAAATGTTGGAGGTAAGGCAAAACTTATTATCCCACATTATTTAGCTTATGGCCCCAATGGAATGGGGGACGTTATTAAGCCTTATTCGACGCTTGTATTCGATGTTGAAATTGTCAGTATTCTAGAAAAATAAATCTTGAAAGGCCCCACGAAGGGCCTTTTCATTAAAATCATTCCTAATGGAAAACGGTATTTATGCCAAAATTGGCACCACAAAAGGCGCCATCACAATCAAACTAGAGCACGAGAAAACTCCAATGACCGTGGCGAATTTTGTCGGCTTGGCAGAGGGGACACTCGAAAATAATGTGACCGAAGTAGGCACTCCGTATTACAACGGATTGACCTTCCACAGAGTCATCGCAGATTTCATGATTCAAGGCGGGGATCCTACAGGGACAGGTGCAGGTGGCCCAGGTTACCAGTTTGAAGATGAAATCCATCCGGAATTGAAACACAACCGTCCTGGAACGTTGAGTATGGCCAACGCAGGTCCAGCTACCAACGGGTCTCAGTTCTTCATCACCCACGTACCAACAGATTGGTTGGACGGAAAGCACACTGTTTTCGGATATGTGGTGGAAGGACAAGATGTCGTAGATGCAGTGGCCCAAGGCGATACTATGGATACAGTAGAAATCGTACGCGTAGGTGCGGATGCTGAGGCTTGGGATGCATCTTCTGTGTTCAACACTGCTCGCAGCGCAGGAGAGGAGGTAGCCCGTGCAGCTCAAGAAGCTGCAGATGCCGCCATCGCTGATTTGAAAGCAGGTGCGGAGAAAACAGCAAGCGGTTTGATGTACATCATTCATGAAGAAGGCAAGGGCCCTAAGCCTACGGCTGGACAAAATGTCAAGGTGCATTACGAATTGAAATTGGCCGATGGCGTAGTGGTGGATAGCTCATACTCACGTGGTACGCCTCTAGATATTCCTATCGGTGTGGGTCGCGTGATCCCAGGATGGGACGAAGGTATCCAGCTGTTGAATGAGGGTTCTAAGGCGACGTTGATCGTTCCCTCGGAATTGGGCTATGGTCCTTCAGGTGCTGGCGGAGTCATTCCTCCAAATGCAACATTGATCTTTAAGGTAGAATTGGTTCAAGTAGGTTAAGCCAGAACCAAGGCTATCTAAAGAAAAATCCCCGGGCGTAGCTCGGGGATTTTTTTTGCTAGTAGAGATTCTTCAACAAGAAGTTGATGATTTTGCGTTTCCCCGTAGTATAAGGGGCGGCAATAAAGTTGTTGATGGGCGGGCCCCATTGATAGAATTGGCTGCGCGTATTAGTAAATTCCAAGAAGCCGGCGTGGCCGTTGGTCTTGCCCATCCCGCTGTGGCCGACACCGCCGAAGGGGAGGAAATTGTTGGCAATCTGCAGCAAACTCATATTTACAGCGGTAGCTCCGGCGCGGGTGTGACGCTGGATGTAGTTGATGTTTTTGCGGGATTTCGCATAGATATATACGACAAGAGGATGTTCCCTAGTCCCAATCTCTTTCAAAGGCTCGTCTAGGTCGGTGTAACTGAATACCGGCAATAGCGGGCCAAAGAGTTCCTCGCGCATTAAGGCGCCATTTCTTGGCGGATCCACTACCATGGTCGGTGAGATTTTGCGAGCTTCCGCATTGGCCGTACCGCCCATATCTAAAATGCCCGCCTCGGTCTTACTATCTTCAAGGATGCTGTTGAGGCGGTCAAAGTTGCGAGGATTGACGATCTGAACGAAATCCGGATGCTGGGTAGGGTCGTCGCCGTAATGACGCTTGACGGCATCTTTAACGCCATTGCGGAACGCCTCTAATTGGCTCCGGTGCACATAAACGTGGTCGGGCGCAATACAGATTTGCCCCGCGTTTGTAAATTTCGCCCATGCCACACGCTTTCCAGCTTCGTATCCGTTTGCACTGGCGTCTACGATGGTGGGGCTCTTACCGCCCAATTCCAATGTAACCGGCGTCAAGAACTTACTCGCAGCCTCCATGACGATTTGGCCTACGTGGGTAGAGCCCGTAAAGAAGATGTGGTCAAAACGCTCCGCCAATAGTTCGGTGGCTTCCGGCACTCCGCCCAATACTACTGCACATTCCTGTGGTTTGAAGATTTCCTCTATCAACGACTTCAAGGCCTCCGAGGTCTTCGGCGTCAATTCCGACGGCTTCAAGATCACCGTATTTCCAGCGGCAAATGAGGTGCACAACGGGTGCAGCGACAGAAAAATAGGGTAGTTCCATGGTGCAATGACCAAGGTGTTTCCCTTTGCCTCCGCTCTGGTGTAGGAAGTCGAGCCCAACAATGGCAGTGGTGTCTTCACCTTCTGCGGGGCCAGCCACCTCTTCAAGTTTTGGCGAATGATTTTGATGTTGTCCAGTGTGGGAAGCAGTTCGGTCAAGTTGACCTCGGCCGCATTTTTATTGAAATCTTCCCACAGGGCTTGCTCCAAACGCTCTTTCCATGGGCCTTTGAGTGCCGAGCGTAATTGGTTTAATTTTTTGAGTCTGTAGGCGACTGTAGTGTCGCTCTGGGCTTGCTTGTGCGCACGCTGCAGCGCAATTAGTTCTGCTGTTGTCATTGTCTTTCGTACAAATGGTCAGGGCCGTCAGTAGGACTGCTGTAGAACACAAGGTAAGGTTCGCAGTAGAGCACTTCTCCCCAGAGGGTGCTTGCGGGCGGCTGACAGTCTAACATAAAACTGAGCCAACTGTTCGAGAGGCTCCATTGCCCTTGCACAGTTGCCGAATCTGCTTGATTCAAAATGAAGGTGCTATCTGCCTTTAGTTCGAGGGTCCAATTCTTAAAATCTCTATCACTCGAATATTCTCCAAACCCGTAAGCACGTACAAAACGCCACTCATAGGTACCCACTATAGCCTCGCCCAAAGTGTTTACACTCCAGCCGGCATCGTAGCTACATTCCATAGTGTTGTTGATGATCTCGTTATAGCGATCGCTATTGTCTTTGCTGCATGCGGTAAACAACAATGCCAATGCTAGGATAAGGGTTAATCTCATAGTGTATTCAAGGGATGATAGGTCGCAATCTCTTCGCTCAATCGCTGGGCGCTAATATGCGTATAAATTTCGGTGGTCGTGATGCTCTCGTGTCCCAACAGTTGCTGTACGATTCTCAAATCCGCGCCGCCTTCCATCAAGTGGGTGGCAAAGCTGTGCCGCAGCGAGTGTGGGCTGATGTTTTTCTTGATGCCGGCTTGGGCGGTGAAGTGCTTAATCTTCAAGAAGATGCTTTGGCGGGTCAGTCCCGTGCCACGCACGCTAAGGAAGACCGTATCTGTATGTTGGGGTTTGCACGGCAGGTGCGGGCGTTCGTGCTCGAGGTAGAGCTCTAAAAACTTGATCGCTTCTTTGTGGACCGGAACTAAGCGTTGTTTGTTGCCCTTTCCCGTAACAATGATGTAGCCTTCGTTTAACCGCAAGAGCGATCGTCTCAGAGTACATACTTCGCTTACGCGGAGTCCACATGCGTAGAGTAGTTCAATGATGGCGCGGTCGCGGGTGGCATTAGCAGCATTCATGGGTATGGCCTCGAGGATGCTTTGCACCTCGCTCACGCTAAGTACTACTGGGAGCTTGCGCCCCACTTTCGGATTTTCAAATAGGAGGGAGGGATCGTCTGTACGCATTTGTTCCTCTTGCATCCACCGAAAAAATCCCCGGAGGGCACTGAGAATCCGACCTTGTGAGCGGGGACTGGTCCCTTGTTCGTGAAGGGAAATCAAGAATTGTTGGATGTCCTGAGTAGAAATGGACGTAGGACCTTTGTCGCTGCTTTGATCCAGCAGGCTGAGGTCACGGCTATAGGCGGCAAGGGTATTATCGCTTAAGCCTCGCTCAAATTTCAGGTAATCTTTGAAGCCTTGTATAGCGTTGGTCCAATTCATTCCTCTAATTTCGTACTTCAAATCGTACTTTAGCACCATGCGCATTATAATTCTCAACGGGCCTAATCTGAATTTAGTCGGTACTCGTGAACCCGGCATCTACGGCGCGGAGGACTTCCTTTCGTTCTACGAGGAATTAATTGCGGTCTATGACGATGTAGCGAGCTTCGAATACCATCAAAGTAATGTTGAGGGCGAGCTCATCGATTTACTCCAAGCGGCCGATGGAAATTTTGATGGAGTGCTCCTAAATGCCGGTGGGTATACTCATACTTCAGTGGCCATCATGGATTGCGTGGCGGCTATTAAAATTCCGGTGGTAGAAGTACACATTTCTAATCCATTGGCACGTGAAGATTTCCGTCACACGAGCCTGGTAGGTCAACGTTGCTTAGCGACTGTAAGTGGCTTTGGATTAGATAGTTATCGCTTGGCTCTTGAAGGGTTGTTGACCCATATTGAAGGCTAGTTACAGCGCCATTTCCAGTATTTTCTCCACGTCCGAAGGGGTGATGTCTTTGTGCTCACCTAAGGCGGTCCAACCGTAATTATGCAATTGGTCCGAAGCATGCTTTTCAATACCTGTAGTATCGACACCGTATTCGCTCAGCTTGGTAGCGATACCTAGGGATTGGAAGAACGCTTCGGTGCGATCGATGGCTTCGTGTGCAACGTCGAAATCTGTACCGTAGAGGCCCAAGACTCTACGTCCGTATTGGGCAAGTTTCGCTTGCTTTTGACTGAACTTATAGCGATACATGCTTGGCAAAACAATGGCCAAGGTTCGGGCGTGATCGATGTTATATGCGGCGGTGAGCTCATGGCCCACCGCGTGAATACTCCAATCCGTGGGTACTCCTTTTTGAATAAGGCCGTTCAAGGCCATCGTGCAGCTCCACATGAAATTCGCGGCGAGGTCGTAGTCCTTTGGATTTTCCAGGAGGCTAGGAGCGATCTCCATTAGGGTACTCAAGATTCCTTCGCTGATGCGGTCTTGCAAGGTAGCGGGAGTTGGGTAGGTGATGTACTGCTCCATGACGTGGGTGAAGGCATCTACGAGGCCATTGGCCAATTGTCTCGTGGGGATGCTCTCGACCACAGTAGGATCACAGATGGAAAACAGAGGGAATAAACCTGGCCCGCCCATGCCGCGTTTTTGACCAATAGCACGGCGGCTGATTACGGCACCGCTGTTCATCTCCGAACCGGTGGCGGGTAGGGTGAGTACGGTACCGAAGGGCATGCCTACTTCTGTGCGAATGCCTTTATCGAGAATGTCCCATGCATCATCCCCGTCGTACAGCGCGGCCGAAGCGAGGAATTTCGTTCCGTCGATCACCGAGCCACCACCCACTGCGAGTAGGAAGGTGATGTTTTGGGTTTTGATGATGTCCAACGCGCGGCTGAGCGTATCGAAATCTGGGTTGGGTTCAATGCCGCCAAATTCTACCACTTCAAAGCTTGAGAGAGCAGCAATGACTTTATCATAGGTGCCGTTGGACTTTATGGAGCCACCGCCGTAGGTCATTAAGACTTTTGATCCCGATGGGATGAGGGTAGCCAATTGTTCATGCGCATCCTTGCCGAAGCAAAGATTGGTGGGGTTATATAGATTGAAGTTGATCATGATGGAGTGTTGTTTCCATTAAAAGTAACCACAAAATTGGACCTTAGTTTAGAATTGAATGTAGCGATCCTTTTTCGCGCTATAGATGTGCTCTACCGGGATTAAGATCCCTGTTTCTTCTACACCACCGAAGTCTTTATTGATGAATGTTCCGAAGGTCATCATCTTGGGACTCAAGGTCATGTATTGCTTGATCAGCGGAGGTACGCTTTCCCCATGTTCGCTGACCATTTTGTTGAGTTGACGAAGGCTAGATTTAAAACTGCTTTCGAAATCATTACGATCGATAGGGAAGAGCTCGTCCATATTTGATAAGAATTCCACATCTGCGGCAACGGTCGGGGACATCAGTTGCTCAGGATCGGGAAAGAAATGCGCTAAGAAGCTAAGGACCATATTGCGGGCTTCACGGTTGTAGGTCGGATACATAGTCACCTTGCCGTAGAAGTACTTTAGGTGGTCGTATCGACGCACAATGGCGCCCAAGCCATCCCAAATATTATCTAAGGCAAACAATCCCCGTTTTGGATCTACCGCCGGCTGGTACTTTGGCTGTACCCAACTTCTGCCGAGCTCAATGCTGTGAGGCAAATAATCTTGTACGAAGGAAGGAGTGAACTTGAAGTAATGCCCCATGCTGAGGTCATGCTCCCAATTTCCTTTTTGCGCCACTACTTTTCCGTCAATAAACCTGTAGCCTCCCACGATTTCTTCTTCCTCAGGATTCCATACAATCAATTGCTCGTAAGGTATTTCGCTCAGGTCCATTTCGTCCAGATCAACAGGCTGTCCTGTGCCTCCATCTGCCGTAGCAAAGGTGAGTTCGCGCAGACGACCTATTTCCTGAAGTAGGTTGGGTGAGTTGTGGGCATTGATGAAGTAGATCTCATTGTTGAGCTTCGAGGTGTGACGCACGAATTTTTCCGGCGTCAATTCTTTTTTTAAATCCTCTACAGGAACAGCAGGGCGGATATAGCTGAGATCGTTCATGGGTACAAATATACCTCGCAGATTGCGATTAAAAGCTTATTCTACGAGTTCGTACACTTGTTTCTTTACCACATAAGCCCACTGATCGTCGGTCTTACTCTTGTCAAAGGTCTCAGCTGCAATGGGTTTGCCATATGTAATGGTGATGGCGTTACCTTTCTGTTTAAATATTTCATCCACTAGAAACAGCATTTCAATATTGATTTTAATGCGTAAGAATTTACGCAGCTTTGCGATACGATAAAATCGTTTGCTCAGACGCCCGCTAATATGCACCGGAACGACTGGCTTTTGGTGACGCTTGGCTTTAGAAATAAAGGTTTTTTTCCAATCGAGATCCCTAATCACCTTGTGGCGGGTCATTCGAGAGACAAGTCCAGCTGGGAAAATAAATACAGCGTTATCGCTAGCGAAGAGCTCATCTACCTTACGGATATTTTCTCGAGCATTGGCCCCAAAAGCATTAATACCCACGAATAAGCCACGGAGGTTCATGATTTGTTCCAAAAGATCGTTGGTCAAGAACTTCACATCTCTTCTATACCGTCCAATACTGACTAAAATAGCCAAAGCATCTGTTCCGCCCAGAGGGTGATTAGCAGCGAAAATAGCGCCTCCTTCTGTCGGGATATTTTCTGCACCGACAGTTTTTACGCTAATGGAGGAATAGTCCAAGAACTTTTCGCAAAACTCAAAATCACGTAGATCGTGTGCCTCGTAGAGGTAATCATTGATGTATGTTTCATGAACGATTCGTTCTTTAAACCAATTTATCAATGCATTAGGGATGATTGAATAGAGCTTAGGGCTCTTATCTCTAATTGCTTTGTGCACGTCTACAAACTTTTCTTTTGCCGGTTTCATTAGCACGCTTTGATTCGCAATAATAAGGGATCTGTAAATTTTATCGCTTGTAATTTGATTCGTAGGTTTCTATCCATTGCTGCACGGTGACCTTTTGGGCTAATTCTTCGATCAATTCGAAGGGGATATCTTCTGGTTTTTTGAATCGGACACAGCTTTTTCCCATATCTAGTTTTTTGCTGCTGTGCTTTGGGAATTCTTCCGTCCACCATTTAAACAGTTCTGGAATAGCATAGATACCCATATGGTAAAGGGCAATGAAATTCTTCTGTGAGGCGAAACTTACAAAGGGTAGTGGTTCAGAGGGCTTACAGTGGTATCCATCGGGATAAATGCTGTGAGGCACAATGAAAGCCGGCATGCCGTACCCTAAGCCTTCTTGGAATCCTTCCGGCAAGTGGGTTCTGAAGATGGCCATGAGTCGTTCGAACGCAGGTTGGCGCTCTTCGGGAATCTTGGAAATATATTCTCCAATGGAACTTGCTGGGATTCTCATAACTCGAAGTAATTTTAGGTGTTCTAAAATACGATATGCTATGAAAATCAACCTAAGTATCCTTGTGTTTTTGCTCTGCATGGGAACTTTTGCCCAGAACAAGCAGGTTGTCTTTGATGTGGATCCTCGCGGATATCAAATTGCCAAGGTGTTACCATTTAAGTTGGCGGAGCACGGCGATACTACCGTGATGCTCGAAGCACGATACGGATTGGAGAATAATCAAGAGCGGTTTCGTTTCATTTTTACGGTGAGTCATCCGGGCAGCATGTTCTACAAAACTGCCGATCACACCACCTTAACTTTTGATGGAGAAAATGCTTCGGCAACGCTAAAGAGTTTGGAGCCATTGAAGTTTGAGGTGAATTCCTTGGAATACCATTTTGTCTTTACCGCAGGGGATTTAGGGTATGAGGACAACGACATTAGTTTGCAACGAATGGGGGGTATCCATACCATTACCATTCACCAGTTGCCTGAAATGGACATGGTCTTTGGGTTGGAAAAGGAGCAATACGTATTCTTAAAAGACATCCAAAATTCCTTGCGTGTTGCTTACCGTAAAGGCGATACAACAGGAGGCTCTGCGATTCGAGGGAGCTTTGGAAACGAAAAATCGAGCAGGAATACGAAGTCTGGGGTCTCTAGAGGAAATCGTTAAGGTTCCTGTCCCAAGGTTTTCAGTGCAGGCAGAACTATCCCTTGGAAGTTGAATAATGCCTGATTTTCATAAGGGCTGCCATCTGTCGCTTCCGGACCCTTGTAGGCCACCAGCTCTCCGCCCCAATACACCAATCCCGTGCCCAAAGAATCCGTAATGGCTCGTAAATCTGCTATCAAATCTGCTTGACCTTCCGGAGTAGCCGGATAATCGGGATGTAAATCGGAGGTGCCGCCGATGTGGTTGTTGGTCCAGTCGTTCCAACCCAAGGTGAATGCATAGGAGGTTTCTACGATAGAAACGGGGCGTTGGAAGGAATCGGTCAAACTAAAACAGGTTTCAGATAGAGTGGACAAGTTCGTGCCGTGCCATTTCGGATAGTAGGACAGCCCAATCCAATCGTAATTCAAGGAATCGACGGTAGCGTAGAAGTTCATGGCATTATCGTAACCGGCGTAATGCAGGATGGTCGTAACCGAAGAATCTGCTGCCTTGGCGCCCTCAATTCCAGCGGCTAGGAGGGTCTGGAAATTTCCATTGCCGTTGCGTATGCCAAAAGGGTGCATAAAGCCGTGGTTGATTTCATTGCCTATTTGCACATATTCCGGTTGCAGGGTAGCTACCACGTGTTGGGTGAAGGTGCGAACACTATCTGCAAGTTCACTCATGCTGAGGTTTTCCCATTGCGCAGGGACAGATTGAGCGCCCGGATCTGCCCAAGTGTTGCTGTAGTGGAAGGTGAGCATGGTCTGGAATCCAAGGGTTTTAAGTCTCTGAACATAGGGAACCAATTCCTCTAAAGACCCATCCCCAGTGGGGTTGTTCCAGACTTTTAACCGGATCAGATTGAGGCCGTTGTTTCGTAAAATTTCCAGCGCATCTGCTGGGTTGCCGTCGGCGTCCTTAAACTCGTAGTTATACGCTTCGATTTTCGGAAGCTGACTAAAATCTGTGCCGCGGAGCGGGTGATTACTAGGGGTGGGGGTAGGCGGCTCAGGAGTGGTGCAGGCCATTAGCAAGCACATCATTGAACTAATTCCAAGGACGCGGTGTTTCATAGTGAAAAGATACACAATGTTTGGATTGTTCAAGAAGAAGACGGAGCGCGAGAAATTAGAAGCAGAATACGATGCGCTGATCAAAAAGAGCTACGAGCTCAGCCACAGCAATCGTGCGGAGAGCGACCGTGTGCAGGCGCAGGCGCAGGAGGTTTTACAAAAATTGGACGCTTTAGAAGATTAAGCTTCGCCGTGAGCAGCACCAATAGGGCGCAACCAACGCTTTTCTGCGTAAAAAGTACCGAAGGGTAGTAACGAGGCTGCAAGGAAGATGATGAACTCCTTCCAACTCACTTTGTAGTTCAGCTTGAATTCAATGAGTGCGAATAGGTAGAATACGGTCAGTAATCCGTGCAACATCCCAAAAATCTTATTGGGCAAAGGCATATCTGCCAAATATTTCAATGGCATTGAAACGAACAGGAGAACTATGAACGAGCTGCCTTCGAAGAAAGCTACCCATTTAAATCGAGTATAAGGAGTCTTCAGCATGTTTAAGAATGCTGTTTCAAGAACTTAATGGCTGCTTCATTGAAATGGTCAGATTGCTCGACATTGACAACGTGTCCACAGTTCTCAATCACGTGTAGCAGGGCACTTTGGTGACTTGCAACAATCTTTCTGATGCTTGGGAGAAACATATGATCTTCGCTCCCCATTATGTACAGTGTAGGAACATGACTGTCGTTAAATCGAAAATAGCGCAACAGCGGGTTTACCTCAGCTACTAAAGTAAACCATCGCTTAAATTCTCTTTGATAAAGCTTTCTAGCCTCATTAATGAAAAGATTTCGTGCTTCTTGATGTGTTTTTTTAGGCATGATAATCCATGCAAAAAAGCGATACAATAACATGTAAGGAAGTACACTTTTTAAAGTGGCACCTAAACGCATCAATACTTGCCCCCGTTTATTTAATTTCATTACCGCTCCGCCCATAATCATACTGATGGTCCTTTCTGGATAGCGGTCTGTGATGTCACGAATAATTATTGTGCCGAGAGAAATACCAATCCAATGGGTACGTTTGATGTTAATGTAATCAAGAACCTCGAGTACTTCGTCACCAATTGTTGAGAAATTGTAGGTTTTTAGTTTTTCATAAAAAGGAGTCTTGCTTCTTCCATGACCTCGCAAATCCACCAACAATAAATTGAAGTGCTTTCTAAAAGCACGCAGTTGCTTATACCAAATCGTGCTTGATCCACCTGCCCCATGAACGAATGTTACCCATGGAAGATCAGGATCCGAAATATGTGTACTGTAACTGAGCATGGTGCAAATAAAACAAAAAAATCGAACAAATAGAATCAAAAAAAGATTGCTTTGAATCGACTTATGCCTTAGATTGAGGAGACAACACTACATCATTAACTATGGACTACAGCCCACTTCGAAATTTAAAGTATGACGTGCCTAGCGCCGTCGTGGTATTCTTAGTCGCCTTGCCCCTTTGTTTAGGGATCGCATTAGCCTCAGGCGCACCTCTGTTTTCAGGACTTATCGCCGGTATTATTGGTGGATTAATCGTCGCGCCGCTCAGTGGTAGCCCACTGGGTGTGAGTGGGCCAGCTGCCGGTTTGGCGGTCATTGTGTATGGCGCCATTGAAGAGCTGGGGGCCTATCCCACCTTTTTAGCTGCGGTCGTTGTAGCAGGGATTGCACAAATGATTTTAGGTGCCCTACGCGCAGGAGTCATAGGCTATTATTTCCCATCATCTGTTATCAAAGGAATGCTTTCGGGTATTGGTATTATCATTTTCCTCAAGCAGATTCCGCACGCTGTTGGCTATGATGCCGATCCAGAAGGTGATATGTCATTTATTCAACAAGATGGACATAATACCTTTTCGGAATTAAAATGGATGCTAGATTCATTAAACCCAACGGCGGCACTTATTGCCGCACTAGGGTTAGCAGTGTTAATCTTGTGGGAGCGCCCATTTATGAAGAAATTGAGTTTTACCACAATAATCCAAGGGCCACTGGTGACTGTTGTGATGGGTATTCTGATAGCTACGTATAGCAGTACCATTGAAGGTTGGATGTTGTCGGCGGATCATTTAGTAGCCATTCCTGTAACGCAAGGTTTGGATGGATTTATTAGTCAGTTTACAACCCCTGATATGACGGCTTTCGCGAATCCTGCTATTTATACAATAGGTATTACGATGGCTGTCGTTGCTTCTCTGGAAACATTACTATGTGTGGAAGCGACGGATAAATTGGACCCCTTTAAACGTGTTACTCCAACTAACAAGGAACTTTGGGCACAGGGTGCGGGGAACGTAGTAAGTGGATTAATAGGCGGTTTACCTATTACTCAGGTAATTGTGCGTTCCTCTGCGAATATCCAAAGCGGTGGTCGCACGAAGGCTTCGGCATTTATTCATGGTGCGTTATTATTGATTTGTGCGTATGCGATTCCAAAGGTTTTGAATATGATTCCACTGGCAGCACTTGCAGCGATACTTTTGATTGTTGGATGGAAATTGGCGAAGCCAGCGCTTTTTATCGCCATGTGGAAAAAGGGTCAAAGTGAGTTCATTCCTTTTACGGTAACGGTTGCAGGAATAGTTTTAACAGACCTATTGACTGGTATCGCTTTGGGATTGGTTGTGGCTATCGTATATATCCTTTGGGATAATTTTAAGGTCCCTTACAAGTTTGACATAAAGAATTACAAAGCCGGTGAGCCCATTCGTATCGAATTCAGTGAAAGTGTGAGCTTCTTGAACAAGGCCAGTATTCAGCGCACCTTAAATACCCTTCCGGACGGTGCTAGCGTAATACTCGATGCGCGTAATTCACTGCGTATCCATCCAGATGTGGTGGAGATCGTGGAGGAATTCCAAGTAAATGCGTCCACTCGCGACATTACCGTAGATTGTCTAGGATTTAATGCAACAGTGTCCGAAACTCCCGTGGAAGATTTTGACGAGCACGTGCTCAATAAACCTAAGGTGAAAGTAACCGGGGTTAAAAAGCTCTTCAAAGGAAAATAACATGAAACGTTGCATTGCGGTATGGGCTTTCTTACTCTTGGGTGGGAATGCTCATGCGCAACAGCAATGGTCTATAGAGCTCGGATATCTAAGGGCGTTCCATAAAGACTTAGGGGTTACCCAACAAGACTGGATTTTAGTCGACGGTACGTGGACGGACCCGGCGAACCTCCCTGGTCAGAGCACCTATGCCTTTACCTTTCGCGATACCAGTTGGTTTTATGGGTTTAATCACGATCTGCCGCTATTGACCACTAGAATCCCGCTGTCCGTATCTAAAAACGAGCTGTGGGAGTTGGATCTCATTCAAAGTGTGATGTGGAATTCTTGGCGGCAGATTGCCTTTATGGCTGGATTGGATTTTAGGGTTCATCCGCATGAAAGGGTAAGTCTAGGCCTTCAAGGAGGATTGCTTAGTGGCTATCACGATGTGAATGACTTACTGAATCCAACCCTCGCACCACTGGAAGGAGAAGGGGGAGGTACGCTCCTCGGTGCGAATGCCACAGCGGACGTTTACCTCTCTGAACATTGGGCTGTGAGGTTGAGCTACAACCCGCTCGTAACAGGCCTTGGCCTTTTCTATGAAATTTCGCCAAAGGAATAAGGGCATCTGAAAAATAGTCCTTTTATTTGTGGCGTCCTTTGACATTTGAGGTATCCAGAAAGGTGGAGGGAAAGGCCCGATGAAACCTTAGCAACCCTTGGTCGTCCAAGAAGGTGCTAATTCCTCTTCGCACATTGCGGAGGTAGATACGAAACTCAGTATTCTGTTTTTCTTTCTGTCGTTCTGGTACTTCAATAAAAATTGATGAAGTATGAAAATTTCTTTGGAACGAATTGACGATGCGTTCGGCTTTAAAGCCACTGCAGGCCTGCATGAAATGATTTTAGATACTGCCGAAGAGTTCGGCGGTCACGATCAAGGTTTTCGACCGATGCAGCTGATGTTAATCTCTTTGGCTGGATGCAGCGCTATCGACATTGTACACATCTTGAAGAAGGGCAAACATGCCATTCGAAGCTATAATGCTGAGGTAAGTGCGGAACGTCGTGAAACCTTACCCAAGATTTTTTCGAAGATCGAGATGACCATTACGGTGGATACCGATGCACCGGATAATGTTCTTGAACGCGCCGCAAAACTTACTCGAGAGAAATATTGTAGTGCCTACGCCGTACTAGAAGCGTCGGGCCCTGTTGAACTTATTTTAAAGCGTGCCTGATGGAAGGGAAAGGATTTGAAACTAGGGCCATACGAACCCAGATAGAGCAAAGCCAGCACCGCGAACATAGTGCGCCATTGTTCCTGACTTCCAGCTTCACCTTTGACGATGCGGACATGGGAGCTGCCCTTTTCGCAGGGGAGCAGCAGGGCAATCTATACAGTAGATTCTCTAATCCCAATACTGACGAGTTTGCGCGAAAACTAGCGACTTTAGAAGGCGCTGAGACCGGAGTGGCAACGGCTTCCGGGATGAATGCAGTGTTCACCACTTTTGCCGCCTTGCTCAAATCGGGAGACCATATTGTTGCTGCTCGCGCTATTTTTGGGAACAGCACCTACATCTTGAATGAAATTCTTCCGAAATGGGGCATCACCTGCACCTTCGTGGATGCGAGAATTCCAGAGGAATGGGAAGCGGCGGTACAGCCAAACTCAAAACTAGTGTTCTTTGAAACCCCGACAAATCCTACGCTGGACCTCATTGATTTGGAGTTTGTAGGTGCGCTTTGTAAAAAGCATAACCTTATTTACACTGTGGACAATTGCTTCGCGACACCGTATTTACAGCGACCGAGCGAGTTTGGGGCAGACCTCATCATTCACAGCGCAACAAAGTGGATTGATGGTCAGGGGCGCGTACTGGGTGGGGCCATTGTAGGCAAGGCAGAATATGTACATGCTTGTTATGGATTTATTCGTCGTACGGGACCGTCCATGTCGCCGTTCAATGCATGGGTTTTGAGTAAGAGCTTAGAAACCTTAGCGGTTCGCATGGACCGTCATTGCAGCAACGCCTTAGCCTTTGCGCAGGCATTAGAAGCACACCCTGATGTTGAGCGCGTGATCTATCCTGGATTGCCGTCACATCCACAATACGCCTTGGCCAAAGCGCAGATGGACGCAGGTGGCGGGATGGTAAGTGTGGTGGTTAAAGGGGGCATAGAGCGTGGAAGAACCATTCTAAACGGTTTGAAAATATTTTCATTGACTGCGAACCTCGGTGATGCACGAAGCATTGCTACGCATCCTGCTTCTACCACCCATTCTAAGACAGCTAAGGAAGTTCGAGAGGCGGTAGGGATTACGGACGGTCTTCTTCGATTTAGTATCGGTTTAGAAACCGTTGCTGATTTGATTGAAGATTTTAATCAAGCTTGTCGATGAAAGCACATCAGTTAAACATTCCTTTCCTTCCCCTTGAGCGTGGTGGTGACCTAAAAGATGTAGTACTTCATTACCGCACTAAGGGAGATTTAGCCAAAGAGCCTGTGGTGTGGGTGTTTCATGCTTTGACGGCTAATGATGACCCTACAGATTGGTGGCCGGGTTTGTTCGGTCCAAAAGGGTTGTACGGTGAGGGCTATGCTGTGGTTTGTGCGAATGTATTGGGATCGCCGTACGGTTCCAGTAGTCCGGGAAACCATGCTCTACGTGGTCAAGATTTTCCTGTAATAACCGTTCGTGATTCTGTGAATGCCCAATTGTTGTTAGCTGAACACCTAGGTCTTAGTCGTATTCACACACTCATTGGTGGAAGTTTCGGAGGCTATCAAGCTTTAGAGTTTGCCTTGGGTTTCAACGGATCGGTGGACCAATTAATCCTTCTGGCCACCGGGGCAAAAGAGATGCCTTGGAATAAAGCGATACATGAGGCCCAGCGATTGGCTATGGAAGCTGATCCTACTTTGTGGACCGGTGATGGCGCGAAAGGGTTGCAAGCTGCGCGCAGTATAGGTATGCTGAATTATCGCACCTCGGACCAATTCAACATGGCACAGCAAGATGATTGTGATGGATTCGGCCCGTACCGAGCTTCAACATACATTCGTTACCAAGGAGAGAAGTTGGTACGTAGATTTGATGCTCCGTCCTACTACAGGTTGACCCAGCAGCTTGATACTCATCAAATAGGGCGCGGGCGTGGCGGTATTAAACAAGCCTTATCTACTCTTCAAATCAATACGTTGGTGTTGGGTTTTGAAAGCGATGTTTTGATTCCAATTTCCGTGCAACAAGCCTTGGTAGATGCCCTGCCTATGGCCCAATTAAAGGTGCTCGAAAGCGCTTTTGGACACGATGGCTTTTTGCTTGAATATGAACAGATTACAAAAGAAATTATAGCGTTTCACCATGCGTAGAATTGTACAACTAACCCATGATATTTTTACGGATGAAAAGGCCGTTGCACAGACCATTGAACTTTTGAAAAAGCGCGATGGCGAGAGTACCTACATCCTATTCCCACAGGCGCATGTAGAAGCGTTGTTTGGGGCATTGTCTTCTGTGCCTTTTTCGTTAGAAGCGCGCAGTTATGAGCGTGGAGAAGGCAAGGTCAAGGCCGCCCAATGGGCCAAAGAAATCGAGGCCTCCGTGGTTGAACAATGGACTCTCGTGAAAGGAGTTTACACGGCCGATCCACGCATCGTTGAGCATGCGCAGATTATACCGCATTTAAATTATCAAGAGGCGCAAGAACTCGCATCTGCCGGTATAGGTGTATTGGATCGGAAGGCATTGTCTCTCTTGGAGGCTAATGGCACGGAATTGCACATTCGTAGTGTATTTCATGCCCATGAGCAAGTGGGCACGACCATTAATGCTAATGGAAACGAGCGAGGCGTAAAAGCGTTAAGCCATATTTCGAACGTAGCGTTGGTAAGTTTGACCGGTGTTGCATTTCATGGGGTTGCGGGTGTTGATGCACGCGCCTTCAAGGCCCTTGCAGAAGAAGGGATAAATGTTCGCTTGGTTAGCCAGGCTTCTTCAGAGCGGAGTCTAGGCTTAGTCGTTGATGCTAAAAAAGCAGAGCAGGCGCAATCTGCCTTAGCTGCTGTTTTCGCTTCCGAGGATGCAACGGTGTCCATTACCAATGGGCTGACCATCTTGAACATCGTAGGACGACACAACTATGCATTGGAAAGGGCTATTTACGCATTGCGCAGAAACAATATTTGGCTGCATTTGATAGCCAACAGTGTAGAAGGGCATCAAATATCGCTTGTGCTCAATGGTGGTGCAGAGAGGAAAGCACTAGACCTTGTGCATAGCCAGTTGCTTGGTCAGATGAAACAGTTGAATGTATTCTGCTTCGGGAAAGGACTTGTTGGGGGGACATTTATTCGACAAGTATTGGAAAGCAGCGCGCACGTGCGGGAGAAACGCAAACTCGATATTCGCCTGGTGGGGGTGGCCGATTCTAAACGCGCCCTTTTTACTCCCGGTGGATTGCCGGAGGATTGGAGGGACCAATTGGCCCAAAACAAGGAAGATAACAACCCACAGCGTATCGCAGAAATGCTGGCGCAGAGTGGTTTATCAAACCTCGTTGTTGTGGACAATACGGCGGAGCAATCACTTACGGACTTTTATCCGCTATTTGTAGAGCGTGGGTGTGATTTGGTGGCTTCGAACAAGAAAGCCAATGCGCGGGACCAGCGTTATTATGATGACCTACGCAGTTTGCTTGAGCGTAGAGGCAAGACCTTCAAATACGAAACTAACGTTGGGGCAGGGCTTCCTTTGGTAGACACCTTGTTGCAATTGCACCACAGTCGTGACCGTATTACACGTATTAAAGGAGTATTCAGTGGTTCGATGAGTTTCCTTTTTAATACCTACAGCGAATCAAATCGTGCCTTTACCTCTGTATTGAACGAAGCGCAGCTAAGTGGTTACACCGAACCAGACCCGCGTGAAGACCTCAATGGTAGGGACGTTGCCCGAAAGTTGCTTATCCTAGCGAGAACGGTTGATGTTCGTGCTGAGCTGAGCGATGTAAGCATTCAAAACCTTATTCCCTTAGAGTGCCAAGAAGATGTGCCTTATGCTGAATTTAAAAAGCACTTCCCAGTACTCGATGCACACTATGGTGCGCTCAAACAAAAGTTAGCACCAGACCATGTCTTGCGCTATGTGGGAGACCTTACCATCAGCGATGATGGGGAAGCAACGTTAAGCGTAGCGCTTGTTGAAGTTCCTAAAGCATCTCCGCTAGGTGGGATTCAGGGTTCTGATAGCTTGTTTGAAATCTATACCGAAGGGTATGGCGATCACCCAATGGTTATTCAAGGGGCTGGTGCTGGGGCCGAAGTGACGGCCAGAGGGGTCTATAGTGATATCCTAAGGTTAGGGTAAAAAACTCCCGGGCGCGGAGCGCCCGGGAGTTCGTTTAAAATTTTGCTTGCAGGGTGAGCAGGAGCATTCGAGGGGCGAACGTTCGGTATCCCGCTGGACGTGCCGCCACTACATGCCTCGTATTGGTCAGGTTTTGTGCACTGAGCTTTAATGTGGTTGATGGGCGCACGGGAATGCTGGCTGCTGCATTAATCACAAAGGTAGCGGGCAGGTTCCATTGATCGAGAGAAGCCGAAGATTTACGTGCTCCGAGAAGCTGTGATTGTAGGCTGAAGTGTATCGGCTTGAGTGCAACATCGTATCGCAGAGAGGCTTGACCTAGAGGGAGGTAGGGGAGCACATCTCCTTTTTCTACATTGCCCCATCCTTCAAACTCGCTTGAAAATGATTCTGTAAATACGGCGCGTGTCCAAGTACCGGTGAAGGTGAACTGGTGGCGGTGGAATTGATGAGAGAATTGGCCCTCTATTCCTGAAATCTGAGCGCTTCCACCATTGTAAAGTTCTCCGCTACCGCTACCTCCGGCACTGGCGGCATCAGAGCCTAGTAATCGATCGTAGGCGCTGTGGAAGGCGACGAGTTGAAGGGGACGCTGGGTGTGCTCCAATCCAAATTCTGTGCTGATGCTAAGCTCGGGAAGGACACCTTCTTTGGAGCCTGCAGGAGTGAAGCCGCGGTGGATGCCGGCGAAAATATTCCACTGTTCGGTTTGCTTGTTAATGCTCATTCCGGGCAGGAAAACGAGGGTGCGGTTGGCTCGGGCGCTGGCGTTTATTCCTGTACGCTCAGGGTCTGCTGCCCCGAAATCTTTGCGGGAGGCAAAGATGAGCTCACTGCGACCGCCTGCCTGCACTTTCCAGCTTCCGCGTGTCCAAGTCGTTCTGTAATATCCGCTCGCCGCGCTCGTGGCATCGATGCGGTTGCCGGCGGCGCCTGTGGCGCCGCGACTTTGAAGCGCCATTTGCGCGCCAACTATGCTGTAGCTATCACTGTGCTGAAAACGATCCGCGTGGTCGTAGTGAAAACGCAGGCCAGCCTCGTGTTTTAGGATGTTGCGCTCCAGGCGTTGGCTCCATTGGCCGCGCAGTTGAATCCCTTGGCTAATGTAATAGCGGTTGTTGGCCTTTAAGGTGGCCAGGGCGGTATCCATATGAAGTCCCTGTATGGCCAGGAATTCAACCGGATAGTCTGTGGGTTGTTGAAGCACATTGGCAATGCCTTGGCCGTTTACTTTATCGAGTTTGTACCAATTCCTATGCACATACTGACGGTAGAGATCGGCACGGAAGAAGCCTTGATTAAAGTTGAGGGTATAGCCTAATCTATTCATCAATCGGTCCATGTCCATTTGGTCATTTGCCGAGGCCAAATAACGCAAATAAGGTTGGGTGAGGGCATGGTCTAGGGTCGTGCCCAGGTAGGTTTGCTGGGAATGTTCCCGAGTGGCTGCGGACAACCAATGCAAGTGATGGCGGTCCTTATCGTCGAGGTGATGCACCACCTTAAAATATCCGTCTTGAAGTTTGAACCCCCCTGTGGTACTATGTAGGAGTTGACCAAAACCGTCCGCGCTGTGGCGGTAGGCGCCATATTGGATTTGTGTTTTTTTACCCCAGGCTTTATGTCCCCGCCAATAGGCTTTCTGCTGTCCAAATGTGCCGCCACCCACGAGGATTTCCTGTCCGTCGCCTTCTTGGGTAAGGGTGATAAAATTCAGGGCTCCTCCGGTGCTTTGGGGACCTGTAATGATTTGGGCAGCGCCTTTGAGGACTTCTATTTGTTCATACTTCCAAATCACAGGAGTATAATAGGCTTCGGGCGCGCTATAGGCTGCAGGCGCGGTGAGAATACCGTCTTCCATGAGGGTGATTCTTGAGGAGCGCAAGGTACCCGTGCCACGGATACCTACGTTCATACGAAGGCCCCAACCGTCTTCTTGTTGGGCATACACTCCGGGCTGGTTTTGCAAGACTGTATTGGCATCACTCTGGTCGAACAACCGGAGTTCTTTTTGCGTGAGCACGACTGCGGACCCTGAGATGTGTTTGTTCGGGTCGTTTTGTGATGCATTAATAGTGATACTTTCAAGCTCTACCGGAGCTGGTAAGGTGGTGTCCGCGGGTACGGATAAGATTATGGATAGGAGGAGGGGGTACACTATTTAGAATGATTTTAAATAATAGTACAAACGTATTATCTAGAATCATTCTAAACAAGGGCAAACATCAGTTTTTCATTCGCATGTTATTCACAATCGTTTACTCATTCTGAGTAAGGCTCTAGGTTAATATTCAAGAGTCTTTACTATCTTCAAAAAGTGAAGAAACTACAGGCCATCTTTCTTGTTTTCTTTGCCTCTTATGGCAGTGCCTTAAAGGCGCAATGCTCCGTTGCCGTGGGACAAGATTCTTTGACGGCTTGTGTAGGGGATACGATATTCCTGAGCGCATCTGGTTCGAATGAATATTTATGGTCGCACGACGCCTCGTTGAGCTGTGATACCTGTGCTTCCCCATATATTATTTTATCCGATACCTCCACGTATGTGTTGGTAAAGGGAACGAGCCAAATCAGTCAAATGGCCACCAACGGTAATTTCTCCAGTGGCAATACGGGTTTTTTGACGGCCTACACCTATAATGCCTCTTCCATTTGGAATGAAGGCACCTATGCGGTGGGGCCAAATCCTAGCGCCGTGCACCCAAACTTTGGAAGTTGGGGGGATCATACCACGGGTACCGGGAATTACATGTTAGTGAATGGTTCAACTGGGGGGAATAAAATCCTCTGGCGTCAAATTGTGAGTTTTCCTCCTGGGGTCCAAGTGACCGTAAAATGGTGGATGCTGACCTTCGTTACCCCGCCCGGGTCGTTGCAATTAAAACTTGCCGGTACGAACATAGGCAATCCGGTCAGCACTCCGAACTCTACAGGATCTTGGTCTCAAGCCGCGCGTACCTTCACAGTCCCTGCTTCCGGGAGTGCGACCATTAATTTGGTGACCACGAGCGCGGCCTTATCTGGAAATGACTTTGGCATTGATGATATTTCTTACCACTACAATTGTGAATCCTACGATACGGTATGGATTGCCCCGAAGAGTGATGCTCAGATACTCTTAGATTCTACCGCACTATTTGCTTGTGATAGTCTGTGCTTTACTCTTAACAATGCCCTGGATTCCCTTGGATTGTTGAGCTACCAATGGGTCTTAAGTGACGGTACCACGGACACTTCCTCAGTGTTTACTCATTGTTTGCTGGATTCTGGTAATTACAGTGGGTATTTACTCACTTCTTCCAGCGAAGGTTGTACGGACAGTGTTGCCCTTCCTTCGATGCGGGTGGGGTATACAAGAAAATTGGACTCATTAGTGCTAAACGGAGCAGGAAGTGCCTTTGTCAATGGGACATGGGTCTTAGATCCAGATCAAAACAATGCATTACATGTGTATTTCGAATCTCTTCCGACCTCGGGACCTGATGATAGCTTGTATGTTACCGTGAACAACATGTCTTGGATGGTGGCCTCGAGTGATCAAATAAAGAGCTTGGATCCAGTGTCATTGAGCCTAGAACCGCAGACCATTTGTGCCTACCTGTATACTGCGGACGGTTGTGTAGATTCTTTATGTCAAGAGGTGGCGTTCTATCCTACGATGACGGTACCAAATTTCTTTACGCCCAACGGAGATATGGTCAATGATCGTTTAAATATACTTTCTGATAATGCGGATGAGTTGCATCAGCGCATTTATAATCGTTGGGGCCAATTAGTCTATGAATCCTACCTCCCAGATGAATCTTGGGACGGCACCTTTAATGGTGCGCCAGTGGCTGCAGGGGTATACTTCTTGGAGATTGAGGTAAGCAACGCCTACAGCCAAGAAAGGGAAATAGTCGTTCGGCACGCCGTGCACGTGATGCGATAAAAAAAATCCCGCACCTCATCGAGGCACGGGATCTCTAGGGGTGTTATTAACCTAGATCTAGAGGGTTATCGAATAATAACCTTCCTTCTGTAGTTCAAATCCAAAAACCAAGCCATTTGGAACGACCTGGTAGAACTCTGGCAGTGCAGCTGGATCTACACCAAATTTCTTCAGTGAAAGGCCACAAGCATACATCTCTACGCCACTTTCTTGGAGAATCGCGACTGCATCGGCCATTTTCTCTTCGTCAAGCAAATCTTGAACGGACTTGCCGCATACTACCACCTTGAAAGTGCCGTAGGTGGTGGAATCTGATACCGCAAGATCCGCCGCGGCTTTCCCGACGGCTTTGAGTTGTTCTACATTGCGGTTGAGGATGAAGTAGTTGTTCTCTACTGTTTCCTCGACCACATCTTCGGTAGGGGCCGGAGCTTGGCAGCTGGTAAGTGCCAAGGCTGCGAGGCTAAGGGTGATGAATAGTTTTTTCATATGTTGTATTAATGGAAATGGTAATCTGTTCCTGGCAATTGGCTCAATACGTTATCTCCTAAATCTGCAGCAACCGCACGGCCGTCGCGAACAGGAGCAATGGTATCGAAATGGGCCAAATATTCTTCAATCAAATCGTGAACAGTGTAGTCCATGACAACCGTTTCTACGGTATTCGGCATACGACAAAGTGTACTGATGGGCTCACCTTCTCGGCGACACGCCGACATTGTGTATAGTTTGTCTAATTCTATTGGCTCACCTTGAATGATCACCTCTTGAACGCGTTCACCTTTCGGGGCTTCAGCATGGAAGGTTAACTGCATTCCAGAGAAACGAACTACCCATCCTCCGAAACGTTCGTTCGGGTTCTCGGCAAATACGTTATGCAACTCCTTTTCCAACCAGTCTTTGATTTGCTGTCCGCTTGCCTTACCTATTTTGACTTTTTCATTCACTGGCAACATGTTCCAAAGATCGCCACGTGTGATCGGCGCAACGCCATTTTCACCGGGTACAATAGGAGGACTGAATCTAAATCCATTGCTCAAGGCGATATCAACGTCATTTTTCCACATGGCCGCATCGGTGATGAAATTGTCCATGGGGTTTTCTACCACGAAGTAGCGGTATAATGGGGTAGAAGTGTAGCCCAATACTTCATTGATTTCATCGCCGTAAGGAGCGATGGCTTCTTCAATGACTGCAACAACTTCCGCATCTGCTTCGTATACGGTAGGATCTACCTCAAGGAGTTCGTACTGCTCTGAAATGATTTTACCATCTTCCACTTCTAGTACCATCTTTCCAACGAATGAAGCGAAGGCCCCTGGTTCGGTAACTTTAGCGTGACCGGCTTGAAGCGGTTCGCGAATGCGCTCGTGGGTATCATTTCCTAAGACATAATCCACGCGCTCTAGGGCTGGGTTGTTGGCTAAATCAAACTGCTTGCTGATCCCGATGTGGGTAACCACAAACAGGATGTCTACGCCTTCTTCGTCTTTGAGTTTATTGACTAATTGGCCCAAATTATCCAAAATGGGGTCAAAATCTAGCCCTTCAGAAAAGGATGGGTTTTGGCGGATGGGCACCTCAGGGTCGTTGTAAGAGATGAATCCTAAGCGAGCGCCGGCGATATCCTTGATCCAATATTGAGGGAAGATTGGGGTCTTACCTTCTTCATCGTGGAACATGTTGGCTGTGATCACTGGAGTTTCGTAGCCCTTGAGGACCTTCATCATTTGTTCTTTTCCGTAGACGACCTCCCAGTTTCCAGGAATGAGGAAGTCGAAGTCCATGGCCTTGACGATGGAACTGAATGCTTCACCCTTGGAGAGGGCCGCGACGGCTGAGCCTTGGATCAAATCACCACCGTCAAGGACGATGGTATTTGGGTTGGCGGCACGTTCTTGGTCGAACAAGGTTTTCATATTCGCGAGTCCACCAAGGGTCTTGAAGCTGATTTCTTCATTCTCCCAGAACAATTCGCTGTGAGGGTATACCTGTCCGTGAATATCTGCGGTTTGTAGGATGGTGATTTTTTGCGGTCCCTTTGGTGCGCTATCGCCCATTTGGCATGAGCCAAGGAGTAATCCAGTCGCTGCTATTCCGCTTAGAATCCAATTCTTCTGCATGGTCATATATATTAGTGTTGGTCACTCCCGAAACATTTCTTGGGAGAACAGTAGCCCGAAGATATAAGACTTAGCCTGAAAGGGTTGTGACTTCACTCACACTTACAGGTTATCTTTCCAACAGTTTGCGCAGTCGTCGAGCGGTATTAGAGCGCTTCGCCCAGTAGGGATGGGCCTTTACATTCAAAGTATGAATGGCTTGTAGACGTTCCTCGAAAGTAGGCCCTTGTTGGTCTAGCCAAAGTTTTAGATGAGGGACCCACCAATCTTTCGTGCTCCAGTAGTGTGCGATAAAAGGTTGGGCTTCTTGGAGTAATTGGTCTTTATTGAGGGTAAGGCTGAAGGCCAATTGTTCGAGGAGTCTTATCGGAGCGGAGGTTTCTAAGTAGCTATCACAAAGTGCAATGGCGTGCTCAATGGCCTCGCGGTGACCGGGAGGGAGGGCAATGACACCGGCGTTAAACATCATGCTTTGCGCGGTTGTGGTGATGCCCTGAAATGTTTTTTGGTCCAATTCCCGTAGCGTTCTCCGTTCGGTTTTGGTATTCAGTGAACCCAATGCTCCTTCGTTTAGGTGCATCATTGGCGTAGATAATTGGGCCTGTAAACCGAGGAGGTCCAACGCCAAGGTATCGGCATCGAGGTATAGTATGGGGTCGTTGGGATACAATGCGCAGATATCTGCAAGGACTTGCATTTTAATGCGCCAAAAGAATCCTTTCGGTCCCTGCCATTGCGTTAGTTGTTCTAGAGTAAGGATGTGCTGTGTTATGGGCCAATGTTGCCCTATACCACTATCATCCGTGTAGAGATGTACCTCACTGTCCGGCGCCCCTTTCTTACATAGCAAGATGGAGGTCTCAAGTTGTACGAGAAGCTCAGCAGTGGGGGTGGTGCAGAAATAGACGATGTGCATGGTCCGAAGTTAGGATAAAAAAAAGCCACCCGGTCGGATGGCTTTCAAGATTCTTATCGAAACGATATTATGAATTGGCAGCGCTGTTGTGGTATTCTTCCACCAAACGCATGGTGCCCTTGACTAGATCCTTAGATTCTAAAAGCACATTGAAGTACAATGTGGTGTTTTTAGGACTCACCTCTTCTTTTCTAGTTCTTGCGATTTGTGCATCAATCTTATCGGAGATAAGCGCAATCATTTCTGTTTCACGCTCTAGACAAGCGCTAAGATCACCGAATGATTGAGATTTGAATGCAGTTTCAACATCTACCAAGAGCTTGGTGAGTGAGACTTCAATCTCACGTAAATCTTCAATTTGACCTTTGCTTAATGGCTTGTGGTTGTTGTCGATATGTTTGAAACTTTTCTTAGCGATGAAATCTAGAGATTGAACCATATCCGTCATGTTTGCGAGGACCATGATGTAGAAATTGGACCCGCGAACACTTGTATCGTCAAGATTCTTAATGAAGTAGAACAAGTGATTTCTCAAAGTTTCAACTTCATCTTCGAATTTAGAGACACGCTTACGCATTTTCTTCAATGCACTGGCATCTTGGTTTGAGAGACCCTCAACAACACCTTGGTAAATGCGTGAAGTGCGGTACATAGATTTTGCAACATTATCGGCGCTCTCGTCAATAATGCCTTGAACCGTTTTACTTGCAGATTTCTTCAAGCTCGTGTGATCCACTTGGCCGCTAGTTTTCTTCTTGTGGCTTAAGTAGTTGCGAACAATTAGAATTGCTGCGATCAATAGCAAGATAGCTACTGCTGCTCCTTTACCCATGTAGATGATGTAGGTCAACGTTCCAGCGAAGGTGAACGCTGTCAATGCTGTCAGGAACCAACCGCCAATCACGTTTACCACACCTGCTACACGGTATACTGCACTTTCTCTACCCCAAGCGCGGTCTGCCAATGAGGTACCCATAGCCACCATGAAGGTTACGTACGTAGTGGATAGCGGTAGCTTCATGCTGGTTGCAATAGAAATCAAGATACCGGCTACTGCCAAGTTAATAGAGGCGCGAATCAGGTCAAATGCAGGAAGCTCTTTCGCTTTTTCTTCAGAGATCTCAATAGCTGGAGTTTGAAAGCTGTTCGTGATCTTGGTTTGAACAGAAGCGGGTAATACAGTGCTGATCACTTCTACAAATTTGGTAGAACCTTTTACAATAGCTTTAGATACGAAATTTGGTTGGAAACGCTCGCTACCATCGCTTTGACGTGAAAGGTCGATAGAAGTATCTGCTACAGTTCGCGCCTTCTTCGAAATGGCAAGCGTTAGGACCATAATACCTCCAGCAATAAATAACAGCATAGGTTCTGTCGGAACTTTTTCACTTAGAATTTCCATAGAAAACTCAGATGCTGGTACTCCTGAAATAGACCATGCTTCGTAGCTGTGCCATGCGGCCATAGGAACTCCGATAAAGTTCACCAAATCATTACCGGCGAAAGCAAGTGCCAGACCAAAAGTTCCGACACCTATAACTATCACGAGTATATTTACTTTGAAAATCTTGTCTACGAGGAACATGAGTACTGTCCAGAATAGTAGCATCATTCCAATCACGAGATACATGTTTTGTGCTAAGAATTCTTTTATATCTCCGTAGAAAGGCGTTCCTTTCAGACCTTTGAAGAAGATAAAGTAACCTATCGCCGTTAGACAGATTCCTGCGAAGACAAATCCGAAGTTTTTAACTTTCTTTTCGTATTGGAATGTAAATACCAATCGAGAAATCCATTGGACGATCATACCGACAGTAAATGAGATCACTACTGAAAGAAGGATACCTGAGATGATTTCCTTGGCTTTTTTCGTGTTGATATAATTCACCAAGTCGGATGCCGTTTCTGAATCAGACATGCCAATTTTTATCAAGGCCATTACTACTGCAGCGCCCAAAAGGTTGAATACGATAGATACTGTAGTGGAGGTAGGCAATCCCAAAGTGTTGAAGAAATCCAAGAGAAGTATGTCACCAATCATTACCGCCATAAAGATGAACATGATCTCATCGAAGTAGAATTTCGAAGGCATAAAGATTCCCTTTCGGGCAACCTCCATCATACCGCTCGAGAATACTGCTCCGACAAATACCCCGAGACTGGCAATAATCATGATCTTCTTAAAAGAAATTGCTTTCGAACCGATGGCTGAGTTCAAGAAGTTGACGGCGTCGTTACTGACTCCTACAACTAGATCCGCTACCGCCAGAATGGCAAGTGCGAAAATCATCAAGTAAAAAATACTGTCCATAGTGTTTAAATATGCTACGAAATTACGTCCGCAATGTTACCTGTGGGTTAAGATTAGAAGTGCAATTCAAAACCTGTTCTGAACATCACTCCGCTTGCCTCTCCGGCTTTAGTGGTGTAACTGATATCAGATTGCACCTTTAACTTATGGCCTACGACAAATTTATTCAAGCCGAGGGTATATTGAGCAGTGTTATCGGTTTCTGTGATTTCATCAAACATAAGTGTAGTGTAGCGAGCGGCTACCTCTACTTTTTCAGAAATGAATTGGCCCATTGCCAAATTAAATGCACTACCTACGAGGACGATATCTCCAGTGGCTGTGCCATCTGCTTCTGCGGCTACTGGATTTGCAGCTGCACGCGAAGCCCACTCCGACATCAAAGAAAATCCTTGGTATTTGAACGCAACATCTACGAACTGGGTAGTGATATTTGTTTGGTATAGACTTCCGTCGGCCAAGTACATGTATGAGCCCATGTTCGAACGGTCTTTCACCGCATTGCTGTTCAAGTCGTAGGTGTACGCCAAAAGTAATTTTGGAGACTTTTCACGAACCGTTGAAGAGCCCATATAATCTCCTTTTTTGGTGAACTCACCGAAAGGTAGCACTTCAAGGCGAGCGGTGTACTGCAAGCCACCAACATTACCTGCCGTGATGTTACGGCCTTCACCTTGGCTAATGGCAAATTTCTCTTTGGTAACTACGTTTCCGAACGTTGATTTATGGCGTAGTTGGAGTCCCATGTCGCGGTCAATGTTAAACTTACTGTTCAACATAGAACGGTCTACCAACTGTAGATTGGCACTCGAAATTACGCGCTCAATGTTTCCAGGAAGTTTAGTCTGTCCAGCCCATAGTTCCCAACCTGGTGCAAAGCCCCACTTCAATACTGCATCAAGAATTAATCTTGGCGCATCTTTGGTGAATTCGTTGGCACCTGAGATATCATTATTGGTAAGACCGAACTCCATCTTGTATTTGATAGAAGGGTGGTAGGCCCAACCGTCGAATTTGAAACGAGATCTCCGTATTAAAAAGTCATGGTCGACTTTACCGAAGTTACCATTATCAATGCCACTGTTTCCATAGTAACGCACTTGCATGCGGGGAGCAAATTTCACACTGAAGCTACTATCTGAAGCTACATAATTCATTAGGCCTTTACCAAATGAAATGTCGTTAACGGCTTGTTGAGCACGGGCAGAAACTAATGTAAGAGCTACTCCTAAAATGCTAATTCCAAGTTTTTTAGAGAACATAATGTTTTGTTTTACGCTGCGAAAGTCGTTCTATAATGTTAATTGAATGTTATGTATTTAAATAGAGTATTGTAGTTATATACAATTAATAAACAATTACTTATTAATATATTAATAATCAAGGGTTTATGATCCGAAAGTCAGTGCTGGATAATTTAAATTATTCATTTTCAATAGTATAGTAGTGTCTAGTTTAGAGGATTACTCTGTGTTCGTAATCCTGATCAGAATTCAATATTTTCGCATCCAAACAAACACTTATGGAACGTCACCAAATCCTCAAAAATGTAGCCGCGGCCATTACTGAAAGTATAGTGCAGTTCGGCGAAGCTCGACTGAATTTTATTTGTACACACAATTCCCGCCGTAGCCAATTCTCCCAGGTATGGGGCCATATCCTAGCCCACCAATACGGCTTGCCTGTAATGAGTTTTTCTGGGGGTGTAGAGGTCACTGCGTGCAATGAGCGCACAATTGAAAGTTTGAAGCGCTTGGGCATGCAGGTGGGTGCCGAAGGAGAAGGTAACCCGAGGTATAAAGTGGTCTATGAAGACTCGCCGGAAGTGGTACTGTTCTCTAAGGTTTTTGATGATGGGGAGAATCCGAGCGAACGTGCTATTGCACTCATGACCTGTGATCACGCGGATGAAAACTGTCCATTTATTCCTTCCGCTTGGAAGCGTTTGCCTTTGCGCTATGAGGATCCCAAGAGATACGACGATACGGAACGTCAGTCCAGCGCGTATGACGAGACGAGGGATTTGATTCGAGAGGAATTAGACCAGATCTTCGTGATGGTCAAGAAAGCTATTTCGGAAGGGTAAAGCTGAAGGGTAGTAGTCCTTGTACGCCCTTGAATTCTAGGGCAACATTGGTCTTGTTCAATAAATACAGGTCGAATGGCTCGTTTTGGCGAAGTTCGGCTTCATGCAGTACTTGGCGGCAAGAGCCACAGGGAGCTGCTGGCGATCGCTGCTCTTCAGCTGTCATGATGTATACAGCAACAATGCGCTGATCCGGATATGCGGCTTTGGCGGCTAGGACGGATACGCGTTCGGCGCACAATCCATCAGGATAGGCGGCGTTTTCTTGATTTGACCCAACGACTTGGGCACCAGATTCCATAATAACGACACTAGATACGGGATAGTTAGAGTAGGGCGCGTACGCCGTTTCCAACAAGGCCTCTAGTTTGTTTTGAACGTCTTTAGAAATGAGTTCGGTTTGGCGCCAATTCTCATAGCTGTGGTAGCGGAAGGTCAGTTGTTTTTCCATGAAGGTGGAGATAAGTTCCAAACAAGGTACTTCAATTTATCGGAACAAAATGTCTCATATTAGAGACAAATAATATTGAAAATCGCAGCATTCCATTGAATAATTCGCAAAAAACTTATAATTTGATATAGATATGTAATGACTTGATTTTAAACTTGTTTACGTTCGAGTATGGGTTTTGGATTTACTTTTTTCATCATTATTACAGCGTTGGTACTCTTCGTGCTGGAATTGTACTTACTATTTAGGGAAGGAACTAAGATTACTTGGAATCAAACTCTTTTAAATATATCTCTAGGTTTCTTCGATCGATTGTTAGGCTTGTACTTTGCCGAACGTACACTTGTATTGTTCGACAATACGTTTGATTACAGATTTCTAACATTAGATGAAGGACTCATTACGGCCATAATCTGTTTTATTCTATTGGACGGTATTTGGTATATCTTTCACAGAGCAGGCCATCGTATTTCGCTAATGTGGGGCATTCACTTAGTTCATCATCAGAGTGATGAATTCAATTTAAGCGTGAACTTCGCTTTGAGCCCAGTAGGTTTCATGATTCGTAGTGTAATGTACTCATCGTTAATTCTTTTTGGATTTCCAGTTGAATACGTGATTATGTGTGGTTATTTAAACGCTTTCTACCAATATTACCTGCATACTGAGTTCATTACCACCGTACCGTGGCTAGAGCACGTTTTTGTAATGCCTAATCACCATAAAGTCCACCACGCTTCTAATGAGCAATACTTAGATAAAAACTACGGTGGAGTATTCATCTTTTGGGATAAGATTTTTGGTTCTTACGCTGCCTACGAAGAAGCCCCTCGCTATGGATTAACGTCTCCATTGCCACATAAGGACTTTATAAATATCCAATTGTTCTTCTTTAAAAAGTTAATTCTAAACTTCAAGCGACACGGTGTAAGTCGTGGTTTAGCCTTGATGTTCTTGGGACCTGAACATCAAGATCCTGACATTCCTACTGTACTGCCTGTAAAAGCCCGAGGGAATATTTGGAAAGTCATTTTGGGAATCGTGATCTATCTTTTTTCCTATCGTTATTTGGTGACCTCTGAGTCGCTTTCTTGGATGGCTGGGGTAGTGTTGTTGAATTTTGTTGCCATAATTTTAGTGAATGGCCTAGTCGTAGATTCATCTTTACAGGGGAAGACTGCATAAAAAAGGGTGCCCCAGCTGGGGCACCCTTTACTCAAATACTCAAAAGAGTGTTATTCGAAGCTATATGTGCTGCCGTAGCGCAACATCTGCCCTAGGAAGTCCATAGGGTAGGTGACCTTTACATCGATGATGCTATCACCTTCCATAACTGGCTCCATTTCAGGGTTTACAAAACCGCTATACGGTGCAAGGTTCAATGGCTCAGAACGACGCAATACTTCTGCATGGAGTTCCGCATCCACCTTCACTCCGTAGGTCTCTACCAGATTTCTTCCGGCTTCAAAATCACCCTCGCTCTTAATGCGTTGAATCTCACGGAGCAATTCTCCAAAGTACCCGCGCAGTTTATCGTAATCATTCACAACAAAGTAGGTCTTGCCGTCGATGACTTTACGCTCGATGACATTCTCTTCCCTTCCGCGCTCAAAAGCCCATGAGGCTACCAACTGACGGTTACGCATGTGGTCTTCTTCGATATCGTCTCCAGGCAAAATGCGACGCAATTGCAGCATCATACCGTTTGAGATGTAGTTGTCATATTCGGCATAGCCGGCCTCTTTGTTTTCCATGAGGCCAATCTCCTGCATCTTATCGTCCAAAATGAAGAACAATGCCACAAGGTCGGCGCGAGCCTCTTCCAGTGTTGAGCTGTAGTTCTTCAAAGTTTCTTTTGGTGTACCCACTCCAGGGTTGATTTTACCTGATGCATGACCCACCACTTCGTGAAGGGCAGTGTGCATCTTAGAACCTAGTTCACCGTATTTCTCAGCACGCTCGTTGTGCATCGAGGAGAAGCCAAATTCTTCGGCCATACCCTTGCCTGCACTTGCGTGGTAGGCATCTTCAATGTTTCCAAGTGATACAGATTTAGAACCGTGCTCCACACGAATCCAGTTCGCATTTGGAAGGTTTACACCAATAGGCGTAGAAGGAGAGGCATCCCCAGCTTCACCAGCTACGGTAACAATCTTGTAGCTAACGCCGACAACGCTTTCCTTTTTGTGCTCGTCCATGATAGGGCTACTGTCCTCAAACCATTGAACGTTGTCTGCGACCACGGCCATGCGCGCGCTGGCATCAAAGTCTTTCACCTGAACTACGGTCTCGTAAGAACCTCTGTAGCCCATGGGATCGTTGTACACCTCGACAAAACCGTTGATGTAATCTACATCGCCGCCGGTAGTGCTTACCCACGCAATATTGTAATCGTCCCATTTGGTGAGATCGCCACTTTCGTAGTATTCAATCAACAGACCCAGTGCCTTAGCCTGGTCCTTATTTTCTGCCACAGCTTGAGCCTTAGCGAGGTGGCCCATAATTTCTTTAATGCTGCTTGCATAACGTCCACGGGCGCTGAATACTTCTTCGTAAATCTCGCCGTTTTCGTCGCGAGAAAGACGGCTGTTTAGACCGTGGCTTACTGGACGTGCAGGATCAACATCTTCTTTCGCCGCATAGAAAGCCTCAGCCTCAGCTTGCGTAATGTCCGGTGCATAGAAGTTTACGGCAGAGGCGAGTAGTAGGTCTACACCATCTGCACGGTTTACTTTTTTTACATCAAAGGTTGGGTCGAAGATGGCGCGCTGCGCTTCTTCAGAAAGCTCGATGCCAAGGCCAGAAAGAGTTTGAAGGAACCAATCTTGATCAAAGTCAGCAGCAAACTTCATGTTGCTGTAGTGGTGATGAATACCGTTGGCAAAGAATACGCGCTTGGCGTACACTTCGAAATCTGCATATTCAGCAGATGCCTTATTCACACTTTCGCTAGAAATTATCGCTTCTAGTGCACGACGGATTTCTAGGTTGTGACGGTAATTACAATCCCACATAATATCGCGCCCTGCTAATCCGGCCTGACTGAGGTGGTAGGCATAGATGCGCTGCTGTGGAGTGAGGTCATCCCACGATGGGATTTGGTAGCGGAGTACTTTGATATCTGCAAAGCGGTCTACCTGCCACTGAAAGTCGCTGTGATCTGTTTCGGTGTGCATTTCTTCTTGAGGGTTGCAGGAGCTCAGGGCAATAGCTGCCATTGCTCCCATGAACAATACTCTTTTCATGTTTTACTGGGTAATTAGACCGGTAAGATAAGGCAGAATTACGGCGCTCAACAAATGAGTATTGAATTCAAAAAAAAACCGCCTCGTGAGGCGGTTTTTGATTATTGAATGATGATTCTCGTCGTGCCTTCAGGAATTCCATTGTCGTTAAACGCCCGCAGGATATATGCTCCAGGCTGCAAATGACTAATGTCCCAATGTTCATTTTGTTTATGTAATTCCCATTGCTCACCGGTCATATTATAAATCATGGCTTTCGAAGGACTAGGTGTAATAGTAATGCCCTCCGTTGCGGGGTTTGGATAAGTTACATACTGGATAGTCTCTTCCTCTAGTCCTACACTGGCAGACACTTTGAAAATGATAGATAAATCTTGGGCTAAGAATCCATCGGTTAAGCGAAGCGCGAGTATATATGGAGTACTTCTTGTTTGAGCGGAACTTGGCGCCCACGAAATGGTACCTTGGATAGAATCGTTGGTTCCAGATCCAGTACAAGTCCATTGAGCGGGATTAGGGTTTGTAAAGAATGGTTCACCAAATGCATCTGCGTAGAGCGTGCTTCCACTAGGGGAATAGCCGGAAACCGAGAGCGAAAACGAAGAATTTTGAATGAGATTTACATACACATTCCCTAGGCTATCTACCGGTAAGTTGCCTGCGTTCCAGATGGGGCCTACTACGCTTGTTTGAACGACAATAAATTGCATGTCTCGACGAATTTCTCCGATCTTTTGACCGTCTCGATATTCTTCAACCAACACAGATGTGACAAAGTTCCCAACCATAGTTGCAGTCCAAGTGATAGTACCGGTAATAGGATTAATAGTCATTGGATTCGAAACCGTGCCGGGAGGTAATGTATATCCTGGGCACGCCGTGTTTAAAGCATTCAATGGTTGAGACAAACTCCAGTAAAGTGAATCGCCATCTGGATCAAACGGCAAGGGATTGTATTGCCAAGGAGTATTTGCAGGCAAGAAAATAGATGCAGGTACTAAAAACCAAGGTGTAGAGTTACTCGTAGTGTCAAAAACTGTTACTTCTGTTTGAAGGAACATGCTTTGACTTAAGGGAGTAGAAATGTTCTGAATAGCGCCGTTTCGACAACAGTTACTCCATCCTATGGTATAAGTTCCGCTATTTGAGAAAGTAACGGTATCTATAAAGAAATAAACCTCTACACCATAGGGATACATGGGCAAAGTATTTCCACTTAGTACGGAATCATAAGGTGTGGTTAAGGTCGTAACATTTGAACCTGCCGAATCTGTAATGTAGAATTGGGCCGTGGTCTGCATGGGAATTCCTGCAGTATCTCGATACACTGTCATTAAGATCTGATACTGAAAGCCGTTAATTTGTTGGGCAACAATTTCTCCGCCCATCAGGTGGGTTGATTTCCCCGGAGTGCTAAATAGCATTAGCATTCCTAGAATTAATATTGATTTAATTTTCATTTGAATTGACTTTAATACCCCTATAAGATACGACTATTCGCTAATAATCAGCGTCATAGCTTTTCTTCAACGCCGTTAGGAAAGGTATGGAGATAGAGCTCTTCCACCTTAATACGCGCCCATGGCGTCTTTCTTAGGAACTTCAGAGTCGATTTTACTGAAGGGTCATACATGAAGCATCGCACGGGAATGCGAAGGGCTAATTGGTCCCAACCCCAATACTCGACCAGTGCTTCCACCATGTGGGCTAGTTTTACGCCATGTAGGGGATTATTCGCCTGACTCATCGTCCTCTTTTTGAAAGGTCCACGCCACAAATCGACTTACCTTATTGCCCTGTTCCATTTCCACCACCTTGATTTCGGTGGGGTTACCTTTTCGGATGAATCTCATAAAGGTGCGCAGGTGGTCTTTTTTCGAAACCAAACAGGTAAACCACTGAACTTTCTGCCCATATTCGGCACTTTCTAGGGCCAATTTTTTTAAGAAGGCCTCTTCACCGCCTTTGTACCACAACTCATTGGCGCTACCACCAAAGTTGTGGTTAGCCTCTTCTTTCCCGTGTAAATTCTTGTTTTTGCGCGTGTTGGCAGCCAGGGCTTCACTTTTGGTCTTGTAGAACGGTGGGTTGCAGACGAGAATGTCAAAAGTCTCTTTTTTCTCTATAATACCATGAAGCAATTGGCTCTTGAACTCTTGTCTTCGGATGCGCGTACCCATCATATTGGCATTCATACGCACCAGTCCTTTGGCGTAGCTAATGGCTTCTTTATCGACCTCTGAACCTACACACTCCCAGTTAAAAGCTGCGGTTGCGAGTAGGGGATAAATCAATGAGGCGCCCGCACCTACATCGAGCATGCGCACGCGTCTTCCTTCAATTTTCGGTAATAGATCCCGAGCGTGTAACAAGTAATCGAACCGGCCAGGAACAGCAGGGCAAAGGTGTCCTTTTTTTAGGGACCAATTCACATTAAAACGCCACTTCAACAGCGCCTTATTGAGCAAATAAACAGCCTCAGGATTGCTAAAGTCAATGCTCTTTCTCGCAAACTTCCCCGGAACTACAAAGGCTTCCAACTCCGGAACGGCATTCACCAGTTGATTGAAGTTGTAGTTATTTTGGAAGGGGTTCTGTGGATGCACAAGCGCTAGGTTTTATGAAAGCGCAAGATACCAAAGCTTAGGTAGAACATTCTTCATACATTTTAAGCTACTAACATGTCACATCATGAAGAAATATATCTTTCTATTCGCCTTACTATTCATAGGCTACAACGGATTCGCTCAAGAGGCAACAGTACCCTCAGGAACGATCATTCATCAAGTTTTCTTTTGGCTCGAATATCCTGATTCCATGGAAGATAAAGCAGCATTGAAGGAGGGCCTTAAAACTCTAGGTGGTATTCGTGAAGTACAGATGCTTGCCACCGGAGAGCCGGCCTCCACCATGAAGCGTGAGGTAGTTGTGAGCGATTGGGACGTCTCTGAGACTATGTATTTTAAAAGTACCGAGGATCAAGATGTTTATCAAAATCATCCATTGCACCAAGCCTTTATCAAGGAATACGGACACCTTTGGAAGAAGGTAGTGGTTTATGATATTAGAGTAGAGTAGGAGTGTCAATTTCAATGACGACGATTATGGCCCTTTATTAATGGATAGTCAAAATCAATCAAGTAGGAGCCCTTGATTGCTGCCTCTTATCGTAAATTCAACAAAAATTTGATCAAATGACTGAAAGCAAATGCCCATTCCACGGTTCGTCAACTAAGATGGACCTCGGTACCCAAAATAAAGATTGGTGGCCGAATCAATTGAATTTAGATATTCTGCGTCAGCACGATGCGAAAAGTAGCCCGCTACCAGAATTGGACTATAAAGAAGAGGTTAAAAACCTAGATCTCGATGCTGTTAGAGCAGACCTTAAGGCTGTGATGAAAGATAGCAAAGACTGGTGGCCAGCGGATTATGGACATTATGGTCCGTTCTTCATTCGTATGACATGGCATGCTGCGGGAACCTACCGTACAGGTGATGGACGTGGTGGTGCAGCAACGGGAGCTCAGCGATTCGCTCCGTTGAATTCTTGGCCTGATAACGGAAACTTGGACAAGGCAAGAAGATTGTTGTGGCCTATCAAAGAAAAATACGGAAACAAGCTCTCATGGGCTGATTTGTTGGTGCTAGCAGGGAATGTTGCCATCGAGGATATGGGTGGTCCTAACCACGGAACCGCCTTAGGTCGCGAAGATATTTGGCATCCAGAAAAAGACATTTACTGGGGAGCAGAGGACGAATGGTTAGGTGATAACCGTTATGGCGACACACGTCAGTCGCTTGAGAATCCTCTAGCAGCGGTTCAGATGGGATTAATCTATGTAAATCCTGAAGGACCAAACGCGAACCCAGATCCAGCACTTTCTGCGCAAGATGTTCGCGAGACGTTTAAGCGTATGGCTATGAACGACGAAGAAACTGTAGCCTTGACTGCGGGTGGACATACCTTTGGTAAAGCACACGGTGCTGGAGATGCCGGACTAGTAGGAGCAGAGCCTGAAGGTTCACCTATTGAAGCTATGGGCTTTGGTTGGGCAAGTACATACAAATCTGGTAAAGGTGTAGATACGATCACAAGTGGTATCGAAGGACCTTGGACAACTAACCCAACGCAATGGGACATGGGCTACCTAGACCTCTTATTCAAATACGAGTGGGAGTGCAAGAAAAGTCCAGCAGGAGCTTGGCAATGGCACCCTATCAACTGCGCCGAGGAAGATATGGTACCTCAAGTGGACGGTAGTCGAGAGAAAGTACTGCCTATGATGACTACGGCAGATATGTCATTGAAAGTAGATCCTGAGTTCCGTAAGGTTTGTGAGCGCTTCAGAGCAAATCCAGAGGAGTTTGGTGAAGCCTTTGCTCGTGCTTGGTTCAAACTATTGCACCGCGATATGGGGCCAAAAAGCAACTACGTTACAGGTGATTACAAGGATGTAGATTACATCTGGCAAGATCCTGTTCCAGCTGGAAGAACTATGACAAGTGCCGAAGAAAATGGTGTCCGTGATGCTTTGAAAAACTGTGGACTAACCGTCGCAGAAATGATTGAAACTGCTTGGGCAAGTGCCAGCACCTTTAGAGGTTCGGATAACAGAGGAGGGGCAAATGGTGCTCGCATCAGATTGGCGCCTCAAAAGGATTGGGAAGTGAATCGCCCGGCGCAGCTACAGAAGGTTTTAGGTATCTATGAGGCGATTGCAGTGCAGCATAATGCTAGTGTCGCTGATATTATTGTCCTTGGAGGTGCTGTTGCCATCGAAATGGCCAGCGGATCAACCGTAGTTTCTACGACAGGTCGTGGCGATGCTACTCAAGAGCATACAGACGTCGATTCTTTCGAGCTTCTCAAACCTAAAGCCTGTGGTTTCAGAAACTACAGTGAAAAAGAGTTTGCCGTAAGTCCAGAGGAAATCATGCTAGATAAGGCCCAATTACTAGGGCTTACCCCTGTTGAAATGACCGTTTTGGTGGGAGGTATGCGCGCAATGGGTGTATCCAACACGGGTGATGGCGTTTGGACCGACGGAGCTTTGGATAACCGCTGGTTCAAAACTTTGTTATCTATGGATGTCTCATGGCATACTACTGGTTACAACAGCTACGATGCTAGAAATAGAGCAACAGGCGCTATTGAACGCACCGCTTCACGCACAGACCTAGTCTTTGGCTCAAATTCAGAGCTACGTGCAATCGCGGAAGTTTACGCGCAAGACGACAACAACGACAAGTTCGTACAAGATTTCATCAGTGCCTGGAATAAGGTCATGGATGCAGATCGATACGATCTTAGATAAAACGAAAAGGGGCCGGCAACGGCCCCTTTTTTTTGCAGTTGATTTTCCTATACTCGCTTGACCTAATCCTGAAAGAAGTCTAACGAATCCTAAATCAGGCTTTAAATCCCTTAAAAATTGAACCGGAAGGAGCAAGCCGATTTTTATTGTTTTATCTTACGGTTTTTAAATGAACTGATTATGATAAAATATCTAAGAACTGTTGTGATAGCAGTTTTGGCCGTAGCTGCAGTAAGTTGTTCCGGCCCAGGAGAAGTCCATGAGTACGCGGTAAGTGATTTAGAGTTCACTCTTGAAGGCCCTTTGTTTGCAGGCCCTAACAGTGGTCAAACCGAAATTATTGTAGATCTCAAGGAAATACTTGGTGAGGCTTATTCGGAAGATATGAGGATCAGTGATGCACGTATGACCTCTGCGGAAGTATTTCCAAATGATAGTCTAGGGTTTACAGACGTAAGTGCATTCATTGTTTCATTTGCAAGCGATAATGAAGATGTTTCCATGCAAGAGGCTGCTGTTAAAAACCCGCTTGAGGAGGGGACTGCTTCTGCACGTTTAGATGTTGCGGCTGAGGCCGAGCTTGGTGAACTTATGGAAGAGGGAAAGGTTTATGTTGTTCTTGATGCTGATCTCTTAGAAGATTATTGGGATGGAAACCGCAATTTTAAATTGAACTTTACAATTGACTTAACTATTAAATAAAAAACCATGATTCGTAAACTAACATTCTTGGCAGTCTCTGCCGTCATTGCATTTGGAGCATTAAGTTTTGATCTGCCACAATCCACAGAAGATCCTGGTGATCGCCTTATCGGAATTTGGGAACCTTCAAACGGCCGTTCGCGTATTAAAATTGATCGTATTGGTAACAAGTATTACGGTCGTGTGGTATGGCTAATTGAGCCAAACGATGCAGACGGAAACCCAAGAACGGATATTAATAATCCTAACCCAGACCTACGCAACGTGCCACTTAGAGGCTTCCGTATGTGTAAGGATTTCGTTTACCAAGGAGAGGACCAGTGGTCTGAGGGTACGTTGTATGATCCGAACAACGGCTCAACCTATCAAGGAACGATCACGATGCGTGATATAAATACTTTGGATATGCGCGGATACATTGGTGTAGAGGCTATTGGTCGTACAGATGTGTGGAAGCGTTTGAAAATGCCATCGAAAAAGAAATAATTGATGGTCTCAAATTTTTTGAAGATAACGACGGCAGTTTTCGTCCTTACTTCTATGCCGGTCTTTGCTCAAACTGACGGGACTGCAGACGATGATATTGATTGGAGCTTGTACGAAGACCTCGGTTTTGAGGATGAGAGTATAAAGCGTTATGCCAATGCTAAGATTGAAGGATTATCTCCAGCGAAGCTTATTTCTTTGGGCTATGATTTTCAGGGGCCTTACGGCATTACCCCGGGGGATTTAAATCGCGCTGATGGATCAACCGTAGTAGGAGGAGATGAGATGCAAGTAAACTCAACGTCGGGAATACGTGCAGAATTCAATCTGCCGGTAGTCAGCCAAACAAACCTTGTGTGGCAGATGGGGGCGAATTACTGGAACACATCTTACAATTATGCTGAAACTCCGTCTGCTTCAGATAACCCCTTACATCAGACTCTTTCTGAGCATGGCCTTCGCACATCTGGTATTAATACAACCGTGTACAAGCCTCTTGATGAAGAGCAGTTCATCCTTTTTCAAGGATCGGCTGATATGAGTGGTACCTATGGGTCTTCTCTAATGCCTACTCAATACTTAAAGTATTCAGCGGCTGCACTTTGGGGTAAACGTCCTACTGAAAAGAAGCAATGGGGTGTTGGTCTGGCACGAACCTACCGTGTAGGTGAGTTGAACTATATTCCTGTAATACTATATAACAAGACCAGCGCAAATAATAAATGGGGTACAGAGGCATTGTTCCCAGCACGTGTTCACGTCAGAAGAACCATCAACCCTCGTAACATGGTATTCTTAGGATATGAGTTACAGGGCCAGTCGTTCCGTATGTACGAGAACTTACCAGGTTTTGATCTACGTGATGAAGATTTGGAAATCCGTCGTGGAGAAATCCGCGTACGTGCGGTGTACGAGTTCTCTTTGAAGAATTTCATTTGGATGTCTGTTCAAGCGGGGTACCGCATCAACTACCGTTACGATGTTGATCGATTGGTATCTGGACCAGATATCTACCGTGCTTTTGGTCTTATCGACGGCACTCCAGATTATGCTCAGTTGAATGGCCTTACAAACCCATTCTATGTGAATGTCAGTGTGAACCTTGTAAGTCCATAAAGACGTTGATTTGAGAAATAAAAAGGGGCCGGAAACGGCCCCTTTTTTATTTTACAGCGTTCTCAAACTCCGACAACCCACCAACAATAGGCAAGGTCAAACTCGAGCCTTTTAAATCTATCTTCAGCTCTGTACCTGGCTTCGGATGTAAGGTGAACTCTTGGTCACTTGAAAATATCATTAGACCTATTTGTTGTCCCGCAGGGATGATTTGATCATCGGGCTGAAGTTCAAAGGTCAAATCGTAAAAGACGCCTGGCTCTAATGGCTGGCTTGTGTAAATGCTTTCATGATTTTGTGGATCAGCCCAGCCTCGGGTGATGATGTTGTCGTAAATGGTAGCCTCATCTTCATCATTCCACGGAAGGGATACTAACCATACACTCAGATTTGCTGCCGGTACACTGCTCGATAATGAGAGAGTAATACTCGCCGTACCTGAGATATGTAAGCCTTCACTCAAAATAGGAGTAGTGTATAACAGTCTATTCGGAGAGTTCTTAACACGTGCGAGATATTCCCCGGCAAAGGCTACATTATCGATGAGCATTTCTTTTTTACGGCTTCCCTTATCAGTAGTTAACCCTCCTTGGGTATTGCCGCCTTTGGTAAGATGCAATACGACATCCTCTGCTTGAGGGTGAGGATAATCAGCATATGGAGTAGGGGAAAGTCGATCGTCGCCTTCTCGCACAATCCAAGCCTTAGGATCTTGTTCTACACCATTTTCAATTTCGAACAGGTACCGAGTAAACCATTTATTCATCATTGAAATAGGAGGTGGCCCACCGTGCCCCCCTTGGTGATAGTAAATTTGGACGGGCAGTCCCATCTCTCGCGCTTTGTTGTAAATACGGTAACTGTGCTCAGGCATCACATTCCAATCGTTAAACCCATGCGACATCAATAGCGCTGCCCTCATAGGGGCCATATCGTTCAAATAATCGCGGCCTGCCCAGAAAGCATTGTAATCTCCAGTGGCTCTATCCATTTGCTCGCGCATGATCTCGTCACGGATGGTTTTGTTTCCGTAGGCTCTTTTAGACTCGTCTCCGCTGTGAATAAATTCGTACAAGACGTCGATATCTTCCCCCAAATAACCACCTGGGCTGCGTACCAATCCGTTGGAGCGGTAGTAATGATAATAAGAAGTGTTGGGGGCTACGGGGATAATCGCCTTTAATGCGTCTACTCCAGTCGTAGCAGCTGCCAATGGTAATGTCCCGTTATATGAGGTACCGGTCATACCAACATTGCCGGTGGACCAAAATGCGTGTACTTTCTCATCTCCTGTGCGATCCTTGTAACCATTTTCCTTTCCCGCAAGCCATTCAATTACAGCCATTGGTGCTAGGGATTCATTATCGCCACCCACCGTTGGAGAACCGTCGGATAGGCCGGTTCCAGGGGAGCTGGAATGGACCACAATATATCCGCGTGGTACCCATGTGCGTACCTGGGAGTTGGAAATAATAGGGCGTTGGCCTCTGCGAACTACCTCGACATGCTTTGGCGGTGCGGGCACTTCTCCAATCTCATGTTTGACATTCCAGAATAACTCGGGGTCATTTCCTGCCGTACCCGCGTAGTACGGACTGGTCTCGTAGATTACGGGTAGTTGTAGGCCATCGTTGGTTTGTGCGGGCCTAGTAACGTCCACATGCATTCTATCAGGTTTGCCATCTCCATCGGTATCAAAGGAGGTTTCCACCCATAAGTCTTCGCGAATCCACTCGTCTGGATTTTCAAAACCAGGAACTATTTGGGCTTCGCCGTCCACAAAAAAGGGAGCGTCCTGCGCCTGCGCAAGGAAGGTGGTGCATAGGGCACCGGTGAGTAAGAAATGTTTCAGCTTGGTCATGAGTATTCGATAGATTTTAATTGAGAATTGGTCTAAGTTAAATAAAACTTCAAGGCGTGCTCATATTGCTTAGTGCAAGGTGTAATTTTATCGCATGGCAACAAGGATCAACAAATACCTCAGTGAAATAGGCTATTGTTCCCGTCGCGGGGCAGATAAATTGCTGGAGCAGGGGCGCATTACTATCAATGGTACTGTACCAGAATTGGGCGAAAAAGTACAAGAAGGAGATGTTGTTGCCGTCGATGGACACCCTGTCGGTGCGCGTGAAGAAAAGCACGTGTACATCGCCCTAAACAAGCCTCGTGGTATTGTTTGTACCACCGACCGTCGAGTGGAAAAAGACAACATCGTGGATTTTGTGGGACACCCGCAGCGGATTTTTCCTATCGGTCGTTTGGACAAGCCTTCGGAGGGGTTGATTTTAATGACCAGCGATGGGGACATCGTCAACAAGATCCTCCGTGCGCGTAATAATCACGAGAAAGAGTACATTGTAAACGTTCACAAGCCCATCACCCAAGAATTCATTTCAAGAATGAGGTCCGGGGTTCCTATTTTGGACACAGTGTCAAGAAAGTGCGTGGTGGAACAAATAGGTCCTAAAACATTCCGAATCATCTTGACGCAGGGATTGAACCGCCAGATACGCCGCATGTGCGAATATCTCGGGTACCGAGTGACAAAACTTAAGCGCGTACGCATCATGAACATCACCCTTGACCTTGCTGTGGGGCAGTGGCGTGATTTGAAAAAACACGAGTTGGCGGAATTAAACAAACTTTGCGAGGACAGCTCGAAAACACATCGATAGAATGAGCCCAGATGTAATTTACTTATTAGTGAATACCCAGGCTTTGGTGGCTTGGATAGCATTGTCTATAGCTCCATACAATGCACAAGTACAGAAGTGGGTGCTAGGAGGCATAGTGGTTATACTAGCTGGGCTTTATGCCATACTCTTTGTAGGCTCATTTGATGGGGCTATGATGAGTGAATTAACTACATTGGACGGATTGACGGCCCTTTTTTCTAATAAACAAGCGGTAATCCTGGGCTGGACTCATTATCTAGCATTTGATCTTGTAGCAGGAATATATATCGTGCGCAATGCACAAACTCACGAGATTTCCTCGAGGGCCATTCTGCCGTTTTTATGGCTCACATTCATGGCCGGTCCATTAGGTTGGTTGATGTATGTTGTTTTCAGAGTTGTGAAGACTAAGGTTTACGAGTTGTTCAAGTTTTCGACCGTCAGTTTTCAACTTTACAAATAGTGAAACACAAGTAGTCTTATCCGAAAATAATTTCGAGACTATCGGCAGAGTTTCAGGAACAGTTACTGCTCGATATATTTTTGGAGTAGGCGGACTCTTGAGAAAAGGCCTAGCGGGTGAAGCCACTGCCAAAATGTATGATGAAGCGAATTTATCGGGTTCACAAATTATAATTGACAAGCATATTGAATTCAAAACTAATAACTTAATTCCAGGCGTTTGGGGATCTATTAAAGCCACAGCAACGGGAACAGTGATAGAATTCAAATAGAATTATTTATTTCAATTGATTTAAATGGAGTCTACTTCTAGACTCCATTTTTTTTTGCTAAGATTTACCCTAAAATTCTGTGAGTACCACGAGGAAGATTTTAGAAAACGTTTCCCAATAAACGGGTTGAATCTGTGCGAATACAATAAAAAATATTTTCTTTAGAGTTTTTTCCGATGCGCTCAAAAGAACCCTGAGGGGGACCGTTCCAAAACACCTGAAAACCAGTTCGCCTTCGGCGTCCTCTGTTTTTTATGCCTTATCCGCTCACTAAAGCAAGCTTCGTTCGCGTTATGGCATAAAAAAACCAGCTGCGGAGAGAGAGGTACTAGAACCTATTATTGTATTCCTCTGAAAATTAATGATTTACAGCGCTTGCTTCCAAGCGGGGTTACGATTTGGATACTTCGCCTCCGACAGAGGGCTTCTCCGGAAGATGCGCCAAATTGCCAACCAATGTGAAGGTAAGAAATTACAATAATACCAAGCGATAGGGTAGGTGCTTTTTGAGATTACTCTTTGGCAATCGCGGAAGTAGTGTTCGGAATATTCCGAATACACGTTTGGAATCACTTATAATTCCAAAACCTCAATGTTTTCAGTACCTTCAGGTTTGAGTTACAACAAAGTTTCGATCTCAAAGTAAAAAGGGTTAGTGGATATGGTTGCCATACTCTGCGTGAAGGAAGTTGTTAATTCAACACCACCTTATAGGTGGTACTTCTGCCTTTTCCGATTGGAATAAAAATTCCTGAATCCCTGAGTTGTTGGATGTCCCTTGTTGCAGTTGCCTTTGAAGTTTTTGTGATTTTCATGTATTTCTTCGCCGACATTCCTCCTTCAAACTCTTCAAAAGCAGATTCTAGCATCTTTTTTAACACCTTTTCCTGTCTTTCATTCAAGTACTCTTTATGAGTGTCAAAAAGCTGCGTTTTCTTAATCGTGAAGTCTATGATTTTGATGGTGTTGTCTAATGCCTTGAGAATAATTTCAATGAAATAAATGATCCATTGAGTAATCTCATTACTTCTTTGGCCTTGCTTCAAAGCTTCATAGTATCCTTTGCGATTGTGCTCAATAGCGGACGACAAGCTGATTAATAAAGGATAGCCCACACTTTGCAATAATGCCTTTTCGGCAATAGCTCTGCCAATTCTTCCATTTCCATCTTCGAATGGGTGAATAGTTTCGAAATAAAGATGTGCTATTGCAGATCGTACTGCCGCAAATTTTATCTCATTCTTTGCTCCAGGTGCCGTGTTGTTGAACCATTCAATGAAAGACTTCATCTCATATGGCACATCCGAAGAAGCTGGAGCTTCGAAGTGAACGACCTCCTTACCAAAACTTCCTGATACCACTTGCATAGGTTCACTGTGGCTTCTCCAAGCTCCAACCGATATAGTAGTCTTCCTTGAAAATAACAATTGGTGCCACTGAAATATACTTTCCTCAGAAAGTGCACTGTCGTAAGAGTCGTGAACATTAACGAGCATAGCCGCAATACCTTTGGCTCGGAGATCTTTAATCGAATCATCTGCACTACTAACGCCAATATTTTTCTTGATGGAAGAGATTAGATCCTTACGGCTAATGTACTCACCCTCAATCTCGGAGGTTTTTAGAGCCTCAAGAACTAAGGCATCAATCATTGTTTCGCTTCGTTGTTCTTTCGAAAGAACGCCTAAAACACCTTTTGACATACCTATCTTTTCAGAAAACAGGGCTACGTATCGCTCAATTTTCTGTTGATCATAAGTGAATTGTCTCCAATCCTTTTGTTGCCAATTGTACATGGTGAGCCGATTAGAATTTCTTATTGGCTCAAATATACGAATAAATTGAGCTGATTAAGAGGTTTAATCGGTTCAAAACTAGGTTTGGATCTCGTTATAAGTTTAAGAGTTTCTTTTCGTCGTAGTAGAACGCATACTTCGTTGCATCGGGATTTTTTTTCGCTTCGCTCAAAAGATCCCTGGAGGGGGAACCGTTCCAAAAACAATAATTAACAGCGCTTGCTGGGCAGTTCGTTGCAAATCAACGCAAAATGACGCAAACAATCGTACCCCACTTTGTTTTGGGGTACGAATTGCCTTAACTGAGGGCAGCACTGAAGAGCTTCAGTAGTTACTCTTAATAGTTTTCGTATACTCTTACGGGCCCATACGTGTCCTATCTAAATGACTGCTTGATTAGATTGAGTTAAATGAACTTGGATGGGTTAAGTTTATCTGCGATCGTTTTCATTTCATCCATGATCCTATGGTTCATTATTTTGCCGTAATGTTGCGTGGATCTGAGGTTCTTATGGCCAAGAACTTTACTCAGTACTTCCAATGACATTCCGTGTCTAAGCGTAATAGTGGTCGCGAACGTGTGTCGGGCCATGTGAAAGGTTAACCGTTCATTGACTTTGGCAACTGTCGCTATTTCTTTGAGATAAGCATTCATCTTTTGATTGGACAGTATGGGGAAGACGCGCGATTCGGGGAGATACTGTGGGTTCCAATATTTGTCAAGTACTATTCGTGAATCATGAATGAATGGAATTTCGGCAATGACACCGGTTTTTTTTCGTGTTATTCGAATCCACATCTGGTCACCGTCGTCAACGAGGTGACGGTATTGCAAATTCTTAATGTCCGAATAGGCCAAGCCAGTGAAGCAAGCGAAAAGGAAGAGATCCCTAACCAATATCAGTCGTTTTGATCCTAGCTGAACATCTCGTAGTCTTCCGATTTCGGGTAGAGAAAGAAACGTGGGCTGTATCTCCTTGAGGCTCATTGAAAAACCTCTAAAGGGATGTTTTAGAATAATACCTTCCTCAATAGCCAAAGTGAAGATCTTCTTACAAAGCTGCATGGACTTAATCGCGGTATTGTGGCCGTTAGCCTTATTGATGCGTAAAAAACGATAATAGGCCTTGATATGGCTTTTCGTTATGCGTCCAATACGCACATCATCGCGGTTGAACTGGATGTGCAAAAATTCTTGGAAGTAGGTAATGGATCTACGGTATTTAACAAAGAGTTCCCGGGAATGACAGAGACCAATAAGCGCTTCGAGTTCAACCAAGTATTGGTTTGAGTAGCTAACGAAGTGCGTGCGCCACCCAGGTTGTTTTCCGCCGAGCAGATCTTTCAAATCAACAAGGGTGAAAGATTGTCCCTTTTCGATAAGGGCTTGAAAGTACGCCCGAGCGGTGTTCTCGATTCGTGTAACCTCCAAGAACAGGTGTTGCAATTCAGGTGGAATGTCGCCGCCAATTTTGAATCTATTCCACTGATGCTGAGAACAACGAATACCAGTATTCCAAACTTTGCGCTCCGTTTCGAAGCTTAACTTCAAGTAAACGGGATGGCCAGAGTGATTTTTACGTTCCTTACGAATGTAGAAGGAGAGATGAAGATGCGATGGTTTGATAGTTTTCATACAAGTCAAGATTTAATGTTTTGCCATTAAACTCTGAAATGATATGCTGGTCCTCAATCGCTCATGAGTTGAAATACTGGTTAGCTCGAATGGTACCACGTAGAAAAACCAGATCGTTTTGTGTGATCTAATAAATCATTGATAATCAGATTCTTAGATTGGTTAGCCAGCTAGATAGCGGTTAGCCCATTGGTAAGCTATAAAAAGCTAAGGTACTGATAATCAGAGGTGTTAAATTCCGTTGACATCGTGAATTTTTCTCACTTATCCAGTGACAAGGAATTTTAGGTTCGATTCCCTCTTAAAACCTAGTGCGCTGATAATGAATGCTTTGTGAAATGTTTGGTATGCTCCAAAAGCACGAAAACCAAGCTAAGTGCCTGGTTTTCAGTGGTTTAAACTCGCGGAGAAAGAGGGATTCGAACCCCCGGTACCTCTCGGTACGCTGGTTTTCAAGACCAGTGCATTCGACCACTCTGCCATTTCTCCGGCGGAAGTCTTGTTGCTTCCTAAGTGGGCGGCAAATTTAAACAGGATTTGATGTTATGCAAGGGGAAATATGCAATTATATTTGGGGCATGCGGATCAAAAGACTTTTCATTGCGATCGGGATGGTTGTTGCCAGTAGCGCAGCGGGGCAGGGTGTACGCTTTGGTCTACAACCTGTAGCCTACACAAGCGCTCAAGGAACACCTTATGTAGATGTTTATAGTACGTTGGATGCTAGTACGTTGGCTTATGAGATTACTGCGGATAGCTCGTGGAGTGGATCGCTGGTGGTTCGCTTGAAGATGGGCGATAAATGGGATGCATTGGCTTTCGACTATCGTTCACAAGACAGTGCCTCGGGAGCGCCTTTATTGTTGCAAAAAAGTGTGATGGCCTTTGAAAATTGGACCCCAGTACCGGTGGAGGTAGTACTCAGAGACGAGGTGAGTGGACAGGAGTGGCGGTACGAGGATACGTTGACCTTAGAATCGGAGGGACTATATCTGTCGCCTGCGCTGTTATTAGATACACTCGAAACGGAATTGGACCTGTATCAAAAATCAGGTACTTCAGTGGTACCCATGGCTAATCTGGGGATGCCTTTGTATACGAATGCTAATGTGGCGTGGTATGCGGAAGTTTTTGTGGATTCAGGGCAATACGTATTGCGATACCAACTTTCGGATGTCTCGGGCGAATTAGTGCCTGGGACGTACGGATTTAAACGTTTGGAGGTCGGAGTGAACCCGTTGAAGATCCAGTACAACATGGAAGGGGTGCTCAGCGGGACCTATGCGGTAGCGCTGGAAGTACTCGATGTAAAGGGCAACGCGGTGCAACGCAAGGAGACGGCGTTCCAATGGTTTGATGAAAATATGCTCTCAAAGTGGGAAGTTGATGGCCCCACCTTGGATAAAGAAATGTTTGAGGCACGATGGGGAAATTGGTCCCACATCCAAGACTACCTCGGGATGATTGCGCCTATTGCAACGCTTTCGGACCGCCGAATTTTAATGAACCTGAAGGACCAACCGGATACAGCGCTGGCGGCCAAATTCATCGCAAATTTCTGGCAAAACAAGGCGCCGGAAAAGCCAGAAGGGACTTGGAAAGGCTACCTGGCCATCGTCGATAAAGTGGATGAAGAGTTCGGTTCTAAGACCATGAAGGGCTATAAAACTCAAATGGGGCGTGTGTTCCTGCAATATGGTGCTCCGTCGTTGGTGGAGGAGCGTCCCTTTGACGGTAAAAACTACCCGTACCAAATCTGGCAATACGACCAGCTCAAGAGCCCAAGCACGCCGACCCAACAAAACCAAGTATTCATTTTTGTCGATCAGGAATTGGTCGGTAGACAATATACCTTGCTTCATAGTAGTGCCATCGGTGAGATTAAAGACCACAAATGGCAGTACCACCTCAGTCGCCACACCAACGCAGGCCCGGATATCGACGCCACTTCGACCAAATACGGCCGCGATAATTTCGGCGAACGTATTTCAAATTCGTTAATCATTGGGAACCAGGGAACTTGGTTCGATATGTACAATAACTAGTGGACAAGATTGCCGTCGTCATATTGAATTGGAACGGGCGCGCGCTGCTAGAGCGCTATTTGCCTGGAGTTGTGGCCCACAGCGACCCGCATCCGGTGTATGTGGTGGACAATGATAGTTCAGACGATTCTAAGGAGTATGTGGTGTCCAATTTTCCCCAGGTCCAGTGGATCCAAACAGGAGAGAACCTCGGCTATGCCGGAGGATACAACAAAGGATTGGCCAGTATCCACGAACCTTATGCCGTCCTCCTGAATAGCGACGTTCGTACCACTCCAGGATGGCTCAACCCCATCGCCGATCATTTTGCAGCACACCCAAACTGTGCCGCCCTACAACCTAAAATTCTTTGGGACCGCCAACCGGACTCTTTTGAATATGCCGGTGCTTCCGGAGGATTCATCGACGCCCTAGGCTATCCCTTCTGCCGTGGCCGCATCTTGCACCACCTTGAATCCGATATCGGCCAGTACAACCAACCGCGCAAAGTCTTTTGGGCTACCGGTGCCTGTTTGGCGTTGAAGACCAGCGTCTTTAAAGAGCTCGGCGGTCTAGATCCTATGTTGTTTGCGCACATGGAGGAAATCGACCTGTGCTGGCGCATGCAACGAGCAGGATATGATATTTGGGCACAACCCGAGAGCACCGTCTTCCACTTAGGAGGGGCAACCTTGCAAATGGATTCCCCGAGAAAGACCTTCTTGAACTTCCGCAACAACTTATCCATATTAGTCAAGAACCTTCCGCACCACCAAGCGATGGCGCTCGTATTCGTGCGTCTGATCCTCGACGGTGTGGCTGGATTTAAGTTCCTGTTCGAAGGCAAGCCAAAGCACACCTTTGCCATCATCAAAGCGCATTTTGCGTTCTATGGTAGGTTTTCAAAAATCCAACGTGCGCGGGCCGCTACGGCCAAGCATCCGTTTAAAAAGCTAAGTGCCCTCACTGGCACGTATTCCGGCAGTATGGTCTGGCAGGTATATGTCAAAGGCAAATCCAAGTTTTCCGAGTTCTATTAGCACAAGTGGCCTGGCTGTCTTGGGACTTTGAAATCTCATTTCTGAACCAATAATTATTTTCAAGGTCCTTTTTCACTTTAAAACACGCAAAACTTCTCAAAAACTTCATTTCCTGAGGAGCAGAGCGCGCGTGAACTTGCCTTAAATTGTAGTACAACAAAATTAATTTGTATGAAACGCCATGTGCTCTTTTTCTTCTTGCTCCTAGCAGGAACCATGAACGCGCAAACCTTGACACAAACCATTCGTGGGACTGTCGTGGACGCCGAATCTAAATTTCCATTGGCCGATGCAATGGTCATTTGTGATAATCAACAGGCCTTTTCCGATGAATATGGCCAATTCTCTGTTGAAGTAGAAATAGGCCGCAAAGTCGTCGCCGTGCAGCTCTTCGGATATGAGCCCAAGAGCTCGGTCGTGGAACTCAACTCCGCCAAACAAGCCGTAATCCGAGTAGAACTTACCGAAAGCACTGTGAAGCTTGACGAAGTAGATGTAGTCGCAACACCTCGTGGAGATGTGAAAAACGAGATGGCCGTGGTGAGCGCCCGTAAATTCTCGGTGGAAGAAACCAACCTCTATGCAGGTTCTCGTGGAGAGCCCGCACGTATGGCGACAAATTTTGCTGGGGTGCAGGGTTCTGACGATTCACGTAATGATATCGTTGTCCGTGGAAATACCCCGGCCGGTATCTTGTACAGATTCGAAGGCATCAATATACCAAACCCCAACCACTTCGCCATTCCAGGAACTGGTGGGGGACCCGTAACCATCTTGAACAATAAATACATCCAAAGTGGTGATTTCTACACTGGTGCGTGGCCAGGTGAATACGGTAATGCCATCGCCGGGGTTTTCGACCTAGAAATGCGCGACGGTAATAACGCAACGCCGTTTGAAGGAAGCTTCCAGTTCGGTCTTCTTGGGGTAGAATTAATGGCAGAGGGAAGGTTAGGCGAGGAGAAGCCTAATGCACCTTCTTACCTCATCCTAGGCCGTTACTCCACCCTTAGTATGGCTACTACGCTTGGTATTCCATTAGGTACCACGGCTATTCCAAATTATGCAGATGGTGCATTCCGTTTCAGCTTCCCTCAAAAGGATGGCTCAAAACTGAGCATCTGGGGAATGGGCGGTACCTCTAACCTTGTCATTGATATCACGGGTACAGATGGCGATATCATCACAGGTGATTTTGAAGGGTACGGATCCGTCGACCGCGATCAGTACTTCGATACCCACATGGGAGTAGTCGGAGCTACCTACAACAAACGCCTCTCGCCGAACAGTTATATCAAAAGCGGTACAGCCGTTTCACGTTCTGCCATCCATGCCTTGAACAACAAGGTGTTTAGAAGTGTAGATTCTTCTAATGTAGATGAGCTGCGCTGGCGCGTAGATTCTTCCCCTAAGATCCTTAATTACTGGTATTACGAAACCAAGATTCACGGCTACAGCCACTACACGAAGAAGATCGACGCCCGTCAAAGTTTGAAAGCTGGGGTGAACGTGGATTACGTAATGGTGGACTATTTAGATTCTACACGTATCGTGAATGGACTCACAGGGGTGATTTCAGATTGGGAATTCCCTTGGGGTACGTCAGCGGGTACTTCATCAACAGACGGTTATGCCATCGTTCAGCCGTTTATCAGCTACAAGAACAGATTGACGGATCAATTAACTATGACCGCTGGATTGACCGCATTGTATTCAAACATTAATGATAATTCCTTGAGCCCGCTCGAGCCGCGACTAGGATTGAACTACGATCTGGATAAGAACAACAAACTGTTTACCGGTGCAGGCTACCACAGCCAGATGCAGAGTAGTTACTTGTACTACTACCGCGGCTCACAAGCGACGCCTCAAGCCATTGCCGATGGAGTATATGGTATGGAATACAATAAAGGCATGGGATTGACCAAAAGTGCGCACCTGGTTGCAGGTTGGGAGCACAACTTCGAGTATCCCGTACGCATCAAATTAGAGACCTATTACCAATACTTATGGGATGTGCCCGTAGAAATGGTTCCGTCTTACTTCTCTTTAGTGAATGGCGGTACTGGCTTTGGACGTCTATGGGCAGAGCCATTGGAGAATGGAGGTACAGGCCGAAACTACGGGGTGGAATTCACCGCTGAGCATTACTACCGCAACGGCTTCTATAGTTTGTTTACCGGTTCATTGTTTGACGCGAAATACAAAGGCTCGAAAAATATGGCAGCTGCCGGTACAGGCTCTGCAGATGATATATGGGTGAATACTACCTTCAATGGACGTTATGCCTTCAACTTTATTATGGCTAAGAACTACCAGTTGAGTAAATATGGTGTGTTGAACCTTGGGACCAAGGTGAGTTCCATCGGTGGACGTTGGTTCGGGGATATTGATCCTACGGCCTCTGCAATAGGTTCCGAAATTGAATTCTTTGATGATCCTACCTTCAACAGCAATCAATACCGTCCGTACTTCCGTCTAGATTTCAAGGTGGGGTACAAGTGGAACTTCATGAACCTCGCGCACGAGTTCGCTTTGGACATTTCCAACATCACCAACAACAAGAATATCTTGACCTTGACCTATTTGCCGGAAACGGGTGAGATCGCTGAGAATTACCAGCTCGGACTCTTCCCAGTCTTCTATTACAAGATGGATTTCTAGGAATATCGAACAAATGGAAAGCCCCGCTTGAAGCGGGGCTTTTTTATGCTTAAGATTTGCGGTAGAACCGGTGCACTACCTCATCGTGTTCGATGCTAAAGAAACCGTAATGTGAGGCGTAGGTGATCTTTGGATTTGAAGGTACCTCGATCTCGTTGTTGGAGTAGAGGGCTTCATGTTCTAATTGCCCCGTTTTATCAAACTTCTTACCCTTAAAGGTATGGCCGTCAACTTCGCTGACATCAAACCAAGCACCTTCTCCTAGACCCCCGAGCCACTGGGCAGAGGCGGGCAAGCTAGAGGGACGCTCAGGTTCATCAATGTCACCGTGAATACTATCGTCGGGGCGAGCATCCGTGTATTTGGTAAAGGCGCTTTCTAACAAGCCTGCACTAAGGTCAGCCATGCTGTGTCGGCGGCTTTTGTCTAAGAATTGCAGCGTACCGCCTTCAAAACTGTAAATAGTATCCTGCGTCTTTGCCGCAACCACGTTAAACAATGGAGTAGGGCGTAGTGTCAAGGGATATTTGAGTTTGGTTCCAACTGTTCCATCTTCACTCGCTGCCTTAATGGTTTCCGTAACGTAGCGGGCACAGTTGCTAGCACTCTTGTAAAGACCGTTGTACGGGAAATAGCCTTTCATGACCATTTCATCAGCATACTTCTTGGCCTTGATGTAATCTATGGATTTGCTTACCGAAAATACCAAAGGACCTACACCATGTGTATACTTTGCTTTGCGCTCTAGTTCCGCAGCAATCTCTTCCACATTCATGAGGTCCTTATCCTCATTCAAGACGGCTTTAGTTTGTAGTGCTAATTCTGGGTCAGTGTATTTACTTCTGGCACGACCATAACCACGAGGGCTAATGTATCGTCCAAAATCGTAATAGATGACTTCAAAAGTTTGAGGATTAATTAAACAGATTGCTGCATGCCCCACTCGAAAGTTGAGGTTTTTCACTAATCCCGCTTTTCTCAGGAAAATAGGGAGGCTCTCATCTGCTCTCGCAGTACACTGAGGCCAAGCAATGACAATGGCAGTATCTAGATAAGACATCCAAGTATGAATAAATCGAGCTGTAAAAATAGGGCAAAATCAAAAGTTAATTTCTCGTTATCCCATCATTTTTAACAACTCATAATAGTTCCCGACCGTTAAATCCGCCCCTGCACTGCGCAGCTCTTCGTCGGTCTTGCTGGTTCTCACTCCAATGACAGTGGCTCCGCAAGCTTTGCCGGCAGCAATACCTGAGGAGGTATCTTCTATCACCCAAAGCCTATCTGGCCCTAGATTTATGGTCCCCCAAGGTTTTAAGCACTCCATGAAGATATCTGGATGAGGTTTGCCACGTTCGACACATTCGGCACTGCGCCAATGACTTAAGTAGGATTGGAGACCCAAAGCGTCAATGACAAAACGAGCATTTTCCTTGGTGCCCATAGTTCCTACAGCCATGGGGACGTGAAGTTCCTTAAGATGATCTACGAAGGCCATCAGGCCTGTGACTGGCTCTATGTGTGGAGCGTATAATTCTCGATACTTGGCCTCCTTTTCTTCAGCAATACGATCGGCATCTTCCTTAGAAGTAGGCCCAAAATATTTCTGACAGATCTCAAAATTTGTCCCATGTAGGTCAGCGATAATGGCTTCCCTTGATGTAGGACCGCCATATTTTGTCGAAATGGCTAACCAAGCATCAATGTGCACATGGTAGTTATCGACCAGGGTGCCGTCCATATCGAAAATGACATATTCAGGTGGGGCCAATTTCTTCATCTACGGCAAGGAGAATATGGTATATTCATCCAAATGCAAGGTACCTGTTGGCAATTTTGTAAAGGTCCGAAGTATCATCGCACCCGTAGGTAGTTCTCGTCCCTCAACTTGTGGGTCCCAGCATTGGGTAGCGGGACCAGAGAATAACTCGTTCCCCCAACGGTCGTAAATAGCATAGGAGGTGCGTTCAGGCATAGAGCTAGAAATGCAGTACTGGTCATTCAACCCATCACCATTTGGGGTGAACGCCGTTGGGACATACATCAGTACGTCGTCCAAACAATCCACTTCCAACACGCTATGAATGGTATCTAGGTTATTACAGCTATCAATGGCTACCAGGGTAAGCTCATGTACGCCTGCAAAAGGGAAGAGGGTATCCAGGCTGGGCTGCATAAAGGTCGCGCCGCCTAATTCTAATGAAATAAACGCGGTATATCCGTAGGCCGTTAGAGTATAATTTGGGCATCCATATCCCTCGTCGACATAGGGCTCAGGAATTAATCGGAAATACAAACTATCCTCAGAGATACACCCATTGATGTCGGTAGCTACATAGGGATACCAAGCGGTGCTGTCGAGCTGTATGACCGTTGTATGAGTATCTAGAGTCGTCCAATAGAGATCGACCAACATAGGAGAGCTGAAATCCACAACCATGGAATCACAAAATGCGGTATCGCGGTACGAGGGATCGAACAAAGAACTATTTTTGAGGTAGATACTATCAGTGAATTGGCAATCGCCTAAATCTACGACTACCCAAAGCCAGCCGCTTTGATTCGTTGAGGTGGAAGAGGTCGTATCACCATTGGACCAATTATAACTCAATCCTGCCGTCGTATTGTTCACCTCCACCATAGTCGGCTGAGATAAACAAACGCTGGCGGTATCATCCGTTATTGGCTCATAGGTTGTCCCGTAATAATCAAAATCGAAATAAATAGAATCCGTGCTGCCGCGGTCGTCCTCAACCACCACCTTAATTTTCACAGGACCAGTATAGGTTGGGTCTATGATCGCATGTAAAATGGTATCGCGCGCGTTTGAATCTACTACCGTACCCGTACCCGTCATTAACGTGTGAGAGAGTACTGTAATACTATCCACGCAAGAGATATATCCAAAATGTAAGGGGATGGATGTAGCACATAAGGCGCCAAGAGGCACATCCGTTACCTGCTGAGCATTAAAGGGATCCAATAATTTCAGATCATCATCAAAACCGCTGATATAGCCGTATAGACCTGTTGAAGTACCCTGTCCCGCAAGAATACCAACGTGGAAGGGCGTAATGCAATCCAGTGTAAAGTTGTTTGTCAAGGTATTCGGACCTATGTACACCCCAGACCAATTAGGATCATAGGTGCTCTGCTGTACCGTTATACCAGCGTTCCCACTGACCGGATTACCGTTGTAGTTCAAGTTCGCCACAGCACTCGAAGGAATAGTGACCAGTGCTGAGGTCGCTAAACCGGAAGCTCTATTGTATCGAATGAACGTCGATCCTGTACAATCTACGTGAGGAATCTGTGCCATACCCTGTTCCGGATCGTGGCTGGTGGTTCCAGTAGTGACTTGGAATACATAAATAGGCTTCGTACTCTCAATCACAAAAGGCTTTCCAGGCGTATTGGCATTCCCCGTCATGCTGTACGTTCCCGCATCTCCAGGCCCGCCATTGGTTAAGATAGTGGTCCCATCTACTGTGATGTAGGTGCTATCTTCAGTAGCGACATACATGAAATAATCATTGGGGTGGTAGGCCATACCTCGCAGCACCACATGTTTGGTACCTAAATGCTCGAGAGGGGTCACCTGATCAATTCCCGCATCTGCATTATTGGCCGAGGCATTCTTCAAGTGATTCCCACCAGCTGTCACCGCAATAGGTTTATTAGCTGTAACATGCGTTCCCAACAACACATCATCATCCTGCATCTTAGAAACCCAACTCTGCCCGGCATCCAACGTGAATACCACACTATCCAGTCCATTGTCAAACTGGTTATTCGCCGGTGCTTTAAACCTAATATTCGTGCTATCTTCTGTAGCCACCACACTGATGTAGTGCATCCCTTTGTAACCTGCATAACTACCGGATACCGTAGAATTAATAAGGGTTTGTGACCCCACGTAAAACTCAGTGCCCAGAGCATTGCGACCTTTCGCGGTAATAATTTCTTGATTGTATGGATCCAGAATACGTTGAGTAATGGTCACCGGATTAGTGGCCTCGACAAACAAGGCATCTTTATACCGCTTTTGATTGGTCCAATTCAGTTCTCTCGCCCCGTACGTACTATTCAATCCCACCACAGGCGTAGTAAAACTGATGGTTCCAATGTTGTTCGAAGTCACAATCATCGTCTGGGAAAAGCTCGTATCGCTATTGTATACCCAAACCGAAGAAGAAGGAGAGGTGGTACTGATGTACAGATAGATATCATGATCCCCAGCTTCCCATTCATAAAGTGGAGGAAGCACGAAGTAGGTATCACTTTGCGCCCTCCCTACGAACGTTGATACTAAACCTATGAGAATCAGTAGTTTTTTCACCGCTTTAAAGGTAGTGTTATTGGGACACTTTCTTGTTGTGCAGGAACCTTTTCCGGGCTACTTTTACACCACTTATGGAGAGGTGCCTGAGTGGTTGAAAGGGCCCGCCTGGAAAGCTGGTATAGGGGTAACTCTATCGAGGGTTCGAATCCCTTCCTCTCCGCTAAAAGCATTGAAAACCAGCGTTTTGCGCTGGTTTTTTTATGACTTGACGCGAACGAAGCTAGATGCCTGTATGTTCGTGATACTTGCATTAATGAATAACGTGTATTGCGCCGGCTTTCGTGAACGGACCGCATATAGTTTCCGTTTTAATGGTGTAGTAATACACCCCAGGAGCGACATTGGAATTCTTTAATTGTCCGTCCCAGGCCTGGCTCATAGTATTGGCTTGGTACACTTTAGTTCCCCATCTGCTGTAAATGGTGATGTCAAAGAGGTCAAGGTAGTCGTCACTTCGAATGGTGAGCCTATCGTTGATTTGGTCGTTGTTAGGTGTGATAAAGTTAGGCACTGTAATAGGGTCGTAGTTCTTGCCCAAATGTTCAAACCTAAACTCAATACTTTCTTCACCTCCAGAGCCGTCACGTACTGTAACAGCAACGACTACATCGCCGCTGAATCCTTCCTCAGGAACCACTCGAAGTATGGTGTCCTGCTGGTTCTCGTCTAATAAGACTCCTTGACCTTGCAGCAGTGCTGCTGAGATTACTGTAATGCTGTCGGAGCAAGAATTAAACCCGAAAATAAGTGGAATCGTATCAGCACACTGCTTGGGAAGCTCTATGATATCTGTCGAAGAAGGATCTGCCGGGTCATAAAGTTCAAATTTATCATCAAAACCACTGATGTACCCATACAATCCTGTTGAGGTGCCTTGCCCCGCGATTATGCCCACATGAAATGGGGTAGGACACTCCAAAGTGAAGTTGTTGGTTAATGTATTGGAATTTATAAAGACGCCAGACCAACTCGCGTCATAAGCGCTTTGCTGCACTGTAACACTTGGATTTGAGCTTACCGATAGCCCATTGTATTCTAAAGAGGCGACAGCATTGCTTGGTATGGTAACCATGGCAGCAGTGGCGAGCCCGGGTGCTCTATTGTAACGGATAAAATTAGACCCAGTACAATTCACCTGGGGAATCTGTGCCATTCCCATTTCAGGTTCGTTGCCTACTGTGCCTGTAGTAGCTTGAAATACGTAGATAGGATTGTTGCTTTCAACTACATATGGTCGACCCGGCTGCGTGGCTGAACCCACCATGCTATGGGTTATTGATTCGCCGGCTTTTGCGTTGGAGAGAATACTCACACCATCTATACTAATGTCCGTGTCATCTTCCGTGGCGACACACATGATATAATCGTTTGGGTGGTAGGCTAATCCACGTAAGACTACATGTTTGTTACCGAGAAGTTCTACGGGAGTAACTTGATCTAATCCCGCATCCCCATGGTTGGCCGAAGCATTCTTTAAGTGATTGCCGCCTGCTGTTACTGCGATAGGTTTTGACGCTGTTATTCGTGTGCCGAGCAATTGCTGGTCGTCTTCCATCGTACTTACCCAACTCTGGCCTTGGTTCAAAGTGAATACAACACTATCAGCGCCCGTTGTAAAAACATTACCGTCTGCTGCTTTGAATTTAATTTCTGTGTTGTCTTCCATGGCCACAACACTGATGTAATGCATGCCATGGTACCCGAAGAATGTACCGCTAACGGTTGTCGTAATGAGAGTTTGGCTGGCCACATAAAACTCTTTACCTAAAGCATTCCGACCTTTCGCGGTGATTATTTCTTGGTTGAAAGGTTCCACAATTTGTTCGGTTACCGTAACCGGCGCAGTGGATTCAATAAACAAAGCGTCTTTGTACCTTTTTGAGTTGGGCCAATTCAATTCTCGTGCCCCATAGGAACTCAAAAGTCCTGCTACTGGTGTGGTAAAACTCAGCGTAGTTACGTTTCCTGAAGTCACCGTAAGGTTCTGCGAAAGTGACTGATCGCTATTGTATACCCATACCTGGGCACTAGGTTCAGTGGTGGAAAAATTTAAATTGATGTCGTGGTCGCCGCCCTCCCACTCGAGTAACGGGGGAAGAACAAAAAACGTATCGCTCTGACCTTGAGCGAACAAGGTGCAAAATAGGAGTATTGAAATGGCGGTAATTTTCATTGCATTAAATATAGTGTAAGAAGTACGCTTTATTAGGATTTGCGCGCGTTTGTCTAGTAATTGTCCGACACCTTATCATTAGTCAAAAGAATTTAAACTGCCTGGTGGACAAAGCGTTCAGGAAATCCGGAATAGTTCTTTTACGAAATTTCATTTGCGAAGCTCAAACCTCGTCCAAAATCTAATTCTCGTTTGAACATTTTAAATGCAACAGTGTTGCATTTAAAGGAATTGGTCCTACATTTGTCTTAACTAACAACATCAGCTATGAACATTTTTAAAATCAGCGTACTACTCACCTCAGCCTTGCTCATTTTCTCTTGCCAGCCTGTAGACCCTACGGACCCGCACGAGGAAGAATTAATTACCACATTACAAGTAGATCTCGATGCGGGTTCGGTCGTTCATGTATTGAACTATCAGGATCTCGATGGGGATGGGGGCAATGCCCCAGTACTTTCATTAGACACGTTACTAGCGAATACCACATATTCCGGGAGCATTAGATTATTCAATGAAAGTGAAACCCCGGCTGAGGAATTGACAGCGGAGGTTTTTGACGAGGCAGAGGAGCATCAGTTCTTTTTCAGTGCTAGCGGCAATTCATCTTTTGCGTACGTAGATCAGGATAATAGTGGTTTTCCCATTGGATTGGCATTTGAATTGGTCACTGGGGAAGCAGGTTCTGAAATTTTTAGCGTGACCCTGCGTCATCAACCAGATAAAGGAGCCAGTGGCGTGAGTGATGGCGATATCACCAACGCGGGTGGCGAGACCGATATAGAAGTACTCTTTGACGTGAATATTGAATAAACCTTTTTACATAGTACTCTTTTTCTTTGGGTGGTCATCGCTGGTGGTCGCCCAAAGTTGTGTGTATACACTTACCGGCCGGGTCGTGGATGAGCATGATCAGCAGCCCATGGAAGATGTGAGTATTTACATCACAGAATTAGGCAAGGAGTACTGGACTGATAGCAATGGACTCTTTGAGATTCCTACGCTCTGTAAGGGGTTCTACCATTTGGCTATACAACATATTGGTTGTCCTACGGTTTTTGAGGCCCTGGCCATAAAGGGAGATACGACCATGGAATTCACGCTTGAACATCACGAAAACCTCCTTCATGAAGTCGAAGTTCATGATGACCATGAACATGCCCTGAACGAAGAGAATATAGGGATGATGGTCCTAGACCACAGCGCCCAGAAATCCTTGGCGGCAACTCTAGCGAACCTAAATGGGGTGAGTATCATTTCCAACGGTTCAGATATAGGCCTGCCAGTACTGCACGGTCTGTCTGGGAATAGAATTACCATTATCAATAATGGCGTTGTGCATGCGGGGCAGCAATGGGGCGCGGATCACAGCCCAGAAATTGATCTGAACAGCGCCGGTGAAATTACTGTGGTTAGCGGAGCTGCATCGATGCGATATCCCGGAACACATATGGGAGGAATAGTGGTTTTGATGCCAAGTAATATTCCATTGGACCCACACATGCATGGTAAGGTTAGATCAACCTTTGAAAGCAATGGGCTGGGCGGTACGATCAATGGCCTATTATATCAAGGCCATCGCCACCTACAATGGCGTTTAGGAACCACTGTAAAGCACTACGGTGATCGATCTGCGCCGAACTACTTACTCAACAACACCGGCACGCACCAAGCGCACATAAACGGTGAGCTTCGCCGTCAGTGGGAGTCCGGATGGGAGTGGGAGTCCCAATACGCTTTCTTCAATGCCGAATATGGGATTCTACGCGGCAGTCATATCGGTAATTTGACTGACCTCCAAAGTGCCTTTAGTCGTCCAGTACCTTTTTATACGGACTCTATATTTTCGCGGGCCATTGAGGCCCCTAAACAAGACGTTTCGCACCACCAATTCAAATCTACCCTCCGAAAAGAGCTCGCCGAGAACACCTTGGAATGGAATGTGGCCGTGCAGCGCAATAAGCGCCAAGAATTCGATGTTCGTAGAAGTGGACGTAGCGATATCCCGGCCTTGAGTTTGATGCAATACAGCGTCCAAAATGAATTACTGTGGTCGAACAATCGCCATTGTGATGCGGGTTACCAATTCCTTGGAAAAAATAATTGGAACCTTCCAGAAACCGGCATCCTTCCGCTACTGCCAAACTTCACCTCGTTCACCAACGGGCTTTTCATCAACGCGAAAAATGAATTCGAACACATCTCCACCGAATTTGGAGCCCGGTATGATTTTACTTTTAGAAATGTAGCCATGTTGACCAATACCCTGCCTCGAACGGTCGTTTACTATGGCGATAAGTACCACAATATCAGTGCATTGGCTAGGGTTTCAGGGCGGATTTCAACTCAATGGACCGCCATGGCAGAGGTGGCCGTTCGACAACGTCCTCCGGAAATTAATGAGATGTATGCCTTTGGACTGCACCAGGGTGTGAGCGGGATTGAGGAAGGGAGTCTTGAGCTCAAGCAGGAGAGTGGTGTGAAGTCGACGTTTCAGCTTAGTGGCCAATTTGGCCAACATCTCCATCTAGACGTTAGAACCTATGCCCATTCTTTTAACGGTTACATCTATCTCCAACCCCAGCAAGAATATAGGCTGACCATCCGTGGTGCTTTTCCCGTATTTACTTACGAGCAATGCGATGCCCGAATCCTTGGGATGGATCTCTCGATGCGCTACGAATTTTGCGAACATTGGAAGTTCAAAGGAAATTGGTCCTTCCTACAAGGCAATGACTTATCCAATGCCTTACCGCTGAATTACATGCCGCCATTCAATGCATCACACGTACTAACTTATGAACTGGGAGAGTGGTACCAATGGCGAAACTTTAGAGTCGAGGGCTCGCACAGATTTGTGGGTGAACAAGGAAATTGGGCCGCCTCCTTAGATTTCATTCCTCCTCCGGAAGCGTACCATCTATTCGACCTTCACATCGGTGGGACGTTAAACCAATGGCGCTACAAACCCCAAATTCGACTAGGCGTGGAGAACTTGTTAAACACCGCGTATCGAGATTATTTAAACAGACAACGTTATTTTGCAGATGCCTTAGGCCGCAACATTAACGTTTCTTGGATACAAAACTTTTAAGCTATGGATGCCCCTACTACTCTAAAAAAGCATGACCTCAAGGTGACCAAGATCCGATTGGCCATTCTCGATGCGCTAGGAAAAACAGAACTGGCTAAGTCTTATGCAGAGCTACAAGCATCGCTTGCAGAATTTGATCGCACCACCTTGTATCGAACCTTATTAGCGCTTATGGAAAAAGGAGTGATTCACAAGGCATTGGAGGAAAACGGTGAAAGCTACTACGCCCTTTGCTCCGACTGTTCGATCGAGACTCACGTACACGACCACATGCATTTTAAATGCACCATCTGTGGGGTTGTACAATGTCTAGACCTGCCTAAACGCCTCAAGTTTTCTGCGCCAGGCATACATATCGATAGCATTGAAGTAGTCGCCAAAGGGCAATGCGGCAACTGCAATTAGAACACCAAGTGCCTGATCGTTTCTCCGTTGTTGATGAGCTGCTTGAGTGAAGCAATGCCGATCTCCACATGTCGCTGGTCGAACAACTTGGAGTTCACTGCATCTTTTTCCATGGTTTTTACACCTTCTGGAATCATGGGCTGGTCCGTTACAAGTAGCAATGCACCTGTAGGGATTTTATTGTGGAAGCCCACGGTGAATAGGGTGGCAGTTTCCATATCAATGGCGTAAGCGCGAATCTTTTTCAAGTACTTTTTGAACTTCAAATCAAACTCCCACACGCGACGGTTGGTCGTATAAACCGTACCAGTCCAGTAGTCCACCTTTTGATCGCGAATAGTAGTACTGACTGCTTTTTGAAGAGCGAATGACGGCATAGCCGGAACTTCAGGAGGGAAGTAATCATTCGAAGTACCCTCACCACGAATGGCACCAATGGGTAAGATGAGATCTCCTATGCTATTTCTCTTTTTCAGACCCCCGCATTTTCCGAGGAATAACACGGCTTTTGGACTGATAGCACTTAACAAATCCATCACTGTAGCGGCGTTGGGCGAACCCATACCGAAATTTATAATGGTGATGCCCTTATGCGTGGCGCTGGTCATACTCTTGCCTTTGCCATGAATTTCAGCGCCGGTGAGTTCCGCGAAAATATCTACATAGTGCTGGAAGTTCGTCAGTAGGATGTACTGCCCAAATTCTTCAAGTGGAACGCCCGTATACCTAACGAGCCAATTAGTAACGATCTCTTCTTTGCTTTTCATAATCTGTGAAGGTTTAGAAGAGGTCAGCTCAAGGGTTAAAAGAGCCTTCCCCTTGAAAGGCAAAGGTACATCTTTCGTATTGTAAGTCTTCAAAGAAGTTGGACATTAATGTTTGGAGTAATTTACAAAAAAATTGCTGATTTAGTTCTAAGGTGATTTCTTCTTCGTTGCTTCATAGATTTTTGTTTTAGTAGTTGTCTTTGTTCTAGGATTATTTTGTTTGTACCGTTATAAACGCTCGCTGGAGTACAGTTATTTAGAGACTCATGATAGCGTTCGTTGTTGTAGTATTCGATGTACTCGTCGATAGCTTTTTTTAAATCGCTTAAGGAGTAGTAATGGTGGAGCTTTACGACATTTTTCATGGATCTGTGATACCGCTCTATCTTTCCTTGTGTTTGAGGGTGATTTGGTGCTCCATGCACTTGTGTGATGCCTTTTTCTTTCATGAAGGCTTTTATATCTTCAGAGATATAACATGAGCCGTTATCGGACAAGATTTTTGGTCTTCTACCCTCAGGAAGTCCAGTCTTTATTAGCGCTGCTTCCACATTACGTTCTACATCCGGAGTCTTCATAGTTGTGCACAGTTCATGATGAATGATAAACCGCGAGTAATCGTCCATAATACTTGAGAGGTAAAACCATCCCCATCCCTCTACTTTGAAGTAGGTAAAGTCTGTTTGCCACATCTGATGAATACGCGTGGTTTTATCCTTGAACTCATTTGCGGCCTTGACCAAGATATGATTGGGGCTTGTGATTAGATTTACTGCTTTCAGGATCCGGTACACAGAGCTCTCTGAGATAAAATGTCCACTGTTATCGGTCATAAAGGTGGCTACCTCACGAGGAGAGTCCCCACTCCGATCTAAGGCCACTTCTATTACCTTCGTTCTGTAGCTTTCTGGGATCTTATTCCATGTGCTGCGGCATTTTTTATCTTCTAGTGCATTGGGACCGCCCTCAAGGAACTTGTTGTACCAGCTATAGAACGTTGACTTACTCACGTTAAGCTCTTTCACCGTTCGCTTTAACGGAAGATCAGAAGACTCTACCAGTCTTATAATCTCCAACTTTTCTTCTTTAGTATATCTCATGTAGCGCTGATAAGGGTCTATTCCATGCCTTTCGATAGCTTTTTTAAAAAGCGGTTACGAAGTATTTCCTCTGCTAAAGCCTCTTTAAGTTCACCGTTCTGCTTGCGCATCTCGGCAACCTCACCGCTATCTGCTTCACGTTTGGTATCACCATTTAATCGTGCTTTGCCAGCGTCCATAAAAGCTTTGCTCCAACTGTAGTAAACAGACTGAGCGATACCTTCTCTTCGACAGATCGCAGCAACAGATTCATCACCGCTTAACCCTTCTAATACAATAGCAATCTTTTCTTCAGGATTGAATAAGCGCTTGGTACGACGTTTTACATCTTTGATAATGGCCTCTGACTTCTTCGGCCTTCCTGGTCCTTTTTTCATTTTGACTAAAGTGTTGGGAGACTCTTCATATACTTTTAAAGTCTCCATTAAAAAATACTAACTTTAGTCCAACTTATGCTGACGACTTACAATCTTTCGTATCTTGTCCGGACCAATTATTCTAGACATGAAAAAATTTTTACTCCTTTCTCTATTTGTCCTAACCGCTTTTAGCATGCAAGCGCAGTCAAAATATGTATTGTTGGACATCAATCATTTGGTAGGAGCCGATACTTGTACTTCTTCAATAGTCGGCACTAATAGCCTGGGTAATCATTTTAAAATCAATAGAATACAGTACTACATGGATGAGATCATTCTTGTGCATGATAATGGAACTGCCGATACCTCAAACGTGGTCGCCTTAGTGGATGGGTTCACTACAACGCGTATCATGCTAGGCAGCTTTACCCTAGACTCGTTAGAGAGTTTGCGTTTTGCTGTAGGTGTTAATGCTACGAAAAATCACTTAGACCCCACTACCTATAACCCACAACATCCACTTGCCCCTAAGAGCCCTTCAATGCACTGGGGATGGAGTGCAGGATATAGATTTATTGCTGCTGAAGGTGTGGCCGGTAGTAGTTTGACCCAAGTATTTGAGTTCCACGGATTAGGGGATGGAAATTATGCGCATTTGACCATACCCACAGAAGGGACATTGGTAGGCTCTGATACCTTATTGATCACCATCAATGCAGATTACAGCCAAATCTTCAAAGGGATGAACCTTGCCGCAGGCCCCATTAGCCACGGAGAGACGGGCGGTGCTGCACAATCTCTTCACAACATGAACAACTATGTGTTCAGCTCTATCGAAGGAAATGCAGCTATGGATATTGCCTACAATGATTTGGAATTTTCTGTGTACCCGAACCCTTCCAATGGGAACTTTAAAGTACGTACGAACCAAAAAGGCCAATACCAAGTTATTAATATGCTAGGGCGCACGGTGGATGCAGGGTCTTTGAAAGCCGGTGTAAATACAGTGAATGTTCGTCCAGCAGGATTGTATGTGTTGAGAATTCAAGCGAGCAACGGCCATGTTAAAACGTCAAAGCTACATATCCGCTAAACAGTCGGCCATGCTGCTATTTGTTGGTGCGCTCTTAGTGGCGTGTCAAAAGACGGCCCCACCTGTTTGGGACCAAACGCCTTATACGCTTGAATATGGGGATTTGCCTGAGCCCGAACTGTCTGTAGATAATCCCTTAACGGAACAAGGGGTGAAACTAGGACGTATGCTGTTCTACGAAAATCGCCTTTCTGGGGACAATTCCATGGCCTGTGCCAGCTGTCACAAACAAGAAAATGCCTTTTCAGATACCAATAGATTTTCCACGGGTATTGATGGTTTGAAAGGTAGTCGTCAGGCCATGAGCGCTGTCAACATGCTTTGGAATACCAACGGGTATTTTTGGGATGGACGAGCTAATAAATTACGAGACCAGAGTTTGATGCCTATTGAAGATGAGCTCGAGATGCATGAAACACTGCCGAATGTCGTGGCAAAATTGGAACAGGATACTATGTATACCAACCAATTCTATCGTGCCTTTGGCTCCGAAGAAATAACCTCCCACCGCATTTCTTTAGCCTTGGAGCAATTCATGAATTCCATCGTTTCGTACCGTAGTAAATACGATCAGTACTTGGCCGGGAATGCCATGCTCACGGAACAAGAAGAGCGAGGAATGGAACTATTCTTCGACGAATACAATCCGTTCTTCCCTGAGACATCAGGGGCTGATTGTGGCCATTGCCACAGCGGTAAGACCTTCATCTCACAGGAGTACATGAACAACGGCTTGGACAGTATATACAACGATCAAGGTCGAAAAGGAGTCACTGGTCAAGCCGGTGATGAAGGCGCCATGAAGGTGACCACATTGCGCAATATTGCATTGACGCCCCCATATATGCACGATGGCCGCTTCAATACACTCGAGGAGGTCATTGATCATTACAACAGTGGATTGCAAAACGCGCCTGCCTTAAACCCTGCCTTGGCCATGACCATGGGAACCGGTTTAATGCTGTCGGATCAAGATAAATCTGATCTAGTGGCGTTCCTGCATACCCTCACGGATCAGACCTTGATTACAGACCCGAGATATGCTTCGCCGTTCTAGTATTCTACTTTTTGTTGCATTTTTTTCGTGTTCCACGGAACAGGAACCTTTTGACCTGGGTACCTATCCTATCATGGAATACCCGGTGGATAATCCGGAAAACAGCGAAGTAGCATCTTTAGGTGAGGCGCTATTTTTCGACCCCATATTGAGCATAGATTCGAGTATTAGTTGTGGTTCGTGCCATAAGCCGGAATATGCCTTTGCAGATCATGTAGCCATTACTCCAGGAGTGGACGGCGGCACCAGTACCCGGAACAGCCCTACGTTGTTGAATGTGGGCTTTCATCCCTACTTCATGAGGGAAGGCGGCGTGCCTAGCTTGGAGATGCAGGTATTGGTGCCGTTGCAAGAAGAAACCGAGATGCACCACAATCTTGTAGATGCGGTAGTACGTTTGAACGCCTCGCCCTACAAGCAGCAGTTCCTGCAAACTTTTGGGGACACGGTGACGTCATTCAATCTAGTCCGAGCATTGGCAAATTATGAGCGTACATTGACTGATTTCTCTCGTCCTATTGATTACTTACAATTGGACGCTCAGCCTATTTCAGATCAAGCGTATAAAGGAGGCCAGTTATTTTTTGGCAACGCCGGATGTGCGCAATGCCACAATGGGCCGCTCTTCACAGATTTCTCCTTTGCCAACAATGGCTCGCCAATCATCTTCGCTCAGGATATTGGAAAGGGACGTCTCACAAATAAAGAATCCGACCGCTACACCTTCATGATTCCTTCGTTGAAACATGTGGCGCTCACGGCACCGTATATGCACGATGGCTCCATTGCCACGCTTCAGGCCGTCATAGAACAATATAACCTAGGAGGAGAGGGGCACACCTACCAAGACGCGCGTATCGAGCCTCTGGGGCTTTCAAAAAAGGAATGTGATCAATTGTTTGCGTTCCTCGAAACGCTTTAATGACGGAATATGACTTCGTCGTCGGCGACACGGCGACGTGGTCCCCAGAACCCTTCTTTGGTTCCTTTACCCACTGCGATGACCATGTTGATTTCCGCACCGCGCGGTAACTTCAATTGCTTCTTGACCATTTTCGCATCGAAACCTTCCATAGGACAGGTATGAAAACCTTGGGCTGCACAACTGAGCATGAAGTTTTCCGCAGCTAGGGCGCAGCTCTTATGTACCGAAATACGTTGACCCGCATGGCCTTCACCACGAACAATAGGACGTCGCAGGCCAACGAAAAACGTCGTCACACGGCGAAAAATCCCCATTAATCCAAAGCCGTCGTTGAAATAAAACACCGGCATTAATGATCCGTAGTATTTTCTGCGAAGCTTTATGGAACGCGCGTTGGGATCGCCAATGCGCTCGGCATCTTTATCAATCCAATCTAGGTGCCATTGTCTGCGCTTTCTCCATAGATCACGACGCGTTACAAAGACCACCATTTCCTGGGCGGATCTCGCCGCCATTTGACTTAAACAAGCCTCTACCATCTTGGCCTTCGCCTCTGGGCTTTTGGTCCAGTGAAACTCCCACAGCTGCATATTGCTGCTGTTCGGGGCAAGAGTGGCATGTTTCAGGGCTTTTTCAATGACCGCTGCAGGTACGGGTACTTCAGGATCAAACTTGCGATTCGAAGCGCGGAAGTCGATGATTTCGTCAAAGGTCATAAGCTGCTGTTTTTAGGGCATCACACGGGCCCAATTCGCCAAATGATGGTGTCCCTCATGTTGTGAAGGCAAGATGTTTCTATACTTCACTTGGCCATCTTTAACCACCCAAAGTACACTTGAGTTCTGCTCTTCGATGAAATAACCACCGCCGGGCAACTCGTCGACCAAACTTTCGGTGAACGAGAAAATTTCCTCCTCCTCAAACATCTCGGGATAAATACGCTCAAAAGTGCCTTTGCCCAAATGAAAGCGGAGCACCCCTGAATATTGTGGCTTCACCTCGATGAGTTTTTCGGCAAGACGATGCTGGTCTGGACGTTCTCCCTTGAGCGTCTGTCCGCCGTTGTTGAAGAAGATGATGGTTGAATCAGATTCAATGTCCACATCGTGCTGCGACATAAAAGGGCCTTCGATCAATTCTACAACCTCTCCTGTAGAAGGTCGGTAGAGCATGATCCAGGAGCTTGTTCTCGAAGAAATGAATACATCTCCTTTGAGCATATAAGGACCATCTTTCAAGACGGGCTGAATATCATTAATATGCAGCGGATCCCCAGGGGAATCTGATTTGATTAACAAATGGGTGAGGTCATTTTCTATGAGAATTTCCGTCACACTCTTGTGGTAGAGAATGCGACCGGTTTCCGCATCGAACTGGGTCATGGTGTTGTCAATGAACGGAAATTCTCGTCCGTCAATATTGAATTTCGCCCCATAGTAGATGTGTTCGCCCTTATCTTTGGTATAGGTATTGGCCCAGAAGGTGTTGTCTGCGCCCATGTTGATAGCATGGTGGTGGGCGATGGTATCCTGCTTCCACAGGCGCTCACTATTCTTATCAATCTTGATGATGCCCGTAACGCCGTTCAAAGAATAGATCAAACTCGAATCTGGCAGCATCAATGAGTGCATGATGCGGTTGTGAGGATTTGCAAGTCGGTCCACGGACCAAGTCTTTAATTCTTCCCCAGTACGCAGGTTGATAATGGCGATGGTACGTTTCCAATTCGCATTGGCATAACTGGTCAACACCTTTACATCCTCCTCGAGCTCGTTCAGCGGCTCAAAATTCTCTGGTGAGGGTACGAAAACCAAAGGAAGTCGCTCTACTGCTGCTTTTGCAACCATTAATCGGTCCGGAAGCGTAGTAAAGAAGGTAATGGAACGACTGATCTGATGCGGTACCCATTGTTTGCCTTTTGTCGTTTCGCGTACCAACCAGCCGAAGAGACTGAGCAGGGTCAATAGAATCACAACATTGGCAAGATATACGGGAATCTTGCGGAGGATAGATTTTAGCATAATGTCCAATTCATTGGGCCCTAAAGGTAAGGCAATCCCTTCTTAAATCTCGAGGATCAATCCGATGGTCGGAAGCAATCTACCCGTATCACTCTGGATGAGCTTCATACTGTATTTGCCAGCGTCCATCGGGTCTACAACCGGTGCTCCTGTTTCTTCACGTTCCACCGTCAAATATGGCATCAACGGAATATCAGAGCTGGTGAAGTTTTGCAAATCCAAGAACCAAGTCAAACTATAATTCTTCTTATTGTAGGTCTTGTCCAATCGCACGTCAATCACGCTATAGGCTTGCAAGCGCTCGCCCATTACTTGGTCCACATCGAAAATTCCACGCTGCAACACGTCCCAGTTTGCTGATACCGCGCTCAGCTCTGTATCGAACGGAGTATATGGCGTTCCTGTAGCCCATCGGTATTTGGCCCCAATCTGCCAGCCCTTGCCCCATACTTTTCCCAGGACAAGGTTAATGTTGTGGCGGTTATCCCAAACCGTCGGTGTCCATTCTTGTGAAGCATCCAAGCGGGTTTCGCTGTATCCAAAGTTGTAGCTCATCGTCCACCAGTAGGTCCCTTTAAGCTTTTGTTGTAAGAATAGTTCCAACCCGTAGGCACGGCCCTGGGCGCGCGAAGAACTGATTTGGTCCCCAACAGACACATAAGCGCCAATGGCCTGAGAAAAAGCCATTTGATCTGCCCATAGATAGGGCATTTGGCGGTAATCCTTGTAATATCCTTCCAGTGAGAATCGATACGTCTGTCCGTTTTGGAACTCTATACCGGTAGCGGCTTGGTTGACTCTGCCCGCATAACTATACCGCGACCAATTGTTTGCTGTATTCGCCAAAATAGTAATAGCCGGAGGCAACTGTGTGTAACTTCCCAAGTTTCCTTGGATGGCCCACGAATCATTTACATGATATTGTGCACTCATGCGCGGGGAGAGCTGGGTCAGGGGATTAGTAGTAGTTAAATTTAAGGTATGCATATCCATACGCACACCCACGCTGGTCGATAACCTACGCTCCAAATAATGACGGGTCAAATGTGTGAACGCGCCAGCACTCATGAAGTCTTGCTGCGCCAAATAATCCACCGTATCAATGCGCTGTACCGCTACATCATTGTTGTAGCGTACGTTCCACATATCCAGCCCATAGTCTCTAAACACAAGATTCAGGCCATACTTCCATTGCCAATCCCTGCTGACTACATGGTGGCTTACATTAAATCTGGTGTTGGTCTCGGTACTGCTGTACTCTAATTGTCTATCTCCGTCTAGGCCTGTATTTCCAATAAATTTCTCGGCTTGATTGCCCACGTGATCGCGGCTCAATACGTATTCCCAACGGCCGTTGTCGGTGAAGGAGCGGTAACGCGCACCTAAAACTTCCGTTTGCTGCCTCCCTTCAGGGATATAGCCCACGTTGTAGAGTAGGGCATCACTGCCTCGGCCATCGGTGTACAATTTGTAGTCGTCCCATCCGCCTACACCGATGATGGTAAGGTCTTTTCTGGGCCCAATTTTATGATGAATACGCAACTGCGCATCCTGATACGTCGGCAATACCGGAATATTGAACAGCTTGAAATAATGCTGCGAGAAGCTGTTGCGGCCGCTCATGGTGATCAAGGTCTTATCGCCCACAGGTCCTTCGAGCGTAAAGCCATAATCCGTTCCGCCTTGCGTAGCTCGCACTCCCCAGCGGTCGGCACGTGCATTGCGACCTTCGAGTTGAAGCACACCAGATAAGGCATCGTCCACATCCGCCGGAAAACCGCCAGTGACTAAATCCATTCCTTGGATATGATCAAGGTTGATGAGACTCACCGCGCCTCCCGAGGCTCCTTGAATGCTAAAGTGGTTTACGGTTGGAAGGGAAATCCCGTCTAACAAGTATCTATTCTCATTCGGTGCTCCACCACGCATGGCGATAGCGTAGCCGAAGGATGGTTTGGGCAATACGCCCGGGAAATTCTGAATGACCTTACTCAAGTCCAGTACTGCACCCGGCATGCGCATCATTTCAGAACGGTTGATGTTCTTAATGCTCAACGGTGTTTCCGGAGTGCGATGAAAGGCATCGGCACGCACGGCGACTTCGTCTAAGGAGGTGATGCGTTCCACCAACAAGCTCACAAATTCAGGCTTGGTCGAGCGAATCTGAACTTCATGTAAGGTTTGGATCTGACCCGAAGGGCTGATTGCGCGCACATTGTACAATCCGGTAGGGAGGGAATGGAATACAAATCCACCCTCAGCATCTACGGTCGTTTGCTGGGTAAAAGTACCTTGAATGACTTCCACAGTCCAATTATCCAATGGACTGAGGTTCAGTGCATCAAGAGCTTCGCCTTGAAGTGTGCCGGAGTTTTGAGCCCAGCTCGAGAAGGTGATGAAAAATGCGACGGTTAGGTAGGGGAAAACGTTACGCATGTCTAAAAATATTTGACCACAAAGTTAGGGTCCAATTCTCATTTGCGACCGCCGTAATTTTAACTTTTTTGAGCCTTCACCACCGCTTGCCAAGGTCCGGCATTAATGGCTTCAATGCCTTTGCTCTGGAGCATAGCTTGCGCATTGGCAGCACGTGCGCCTGAGCGGCAGCACAGCACAACGGGGCCGCCTTTCTTAGCGATCTTGGCAATATTCTTTTCAAATATATTCAAAGGGATATTCTGGGCTTCCTTGGCATGACCTTGGGCGAATTCCCCGGGGGTTCGAACATCGATAATAGGTGCGCCACTGGTAATGGCTGCTTGAAGTCTTTCATTGCGTTTGCCGCCGCCAAATAAGAAGGAGAGTAGTCCCATATTGTTCGTTACGTTTAGAGCCACAAAACTAGGGTGTTCCCGAATATTGCACTGTGCCCTGAGTCACACCTAAAGCAAGTGGTCGGCGGCTATGCTCGCAATTTGAATGTTTTGCTTGGTATTCATGGCGTACCCCAGACCTAAGATCCACCCTTTGACCATGGGGATGAGCTTGTGGGAGGCAAATTGCTGATCTTCGTTGTAATCGACATCTATGGTAATTGGAATATTTATCTCGTTTGTTCGCAGGAACTCTGCGATTTCTATGCTGTCCTGTGCTTCTTTAAACAAACGGGTAATCATGTCATTGATGAGCGGTTCCCGGCGTTTGTGGTAGATGTAATGCACTCCTTTGCCGTGGTGTCGAAAGGCAATAACCGTGACGTAAATGGTTTGGTCGCCAATGTTTTGGGAATCTGATCCTACACTCAGGGTCGCTGTAGGATGCGCCCGCAAATACGATAGAACGTATGCGGCGGGATTTTCGATGGTAGTTCCGTCTAGTTTCCGATATTGCACTTGCATCAGCGTGAAGTTCAAAAATGTTTTCGAGAGAAGAAAAAAAAGACCTCAATACTTCCTTTTTCAAGCTATTTACTCAACGCATGTCCGGGCATAAAAGTTTGGGCGGGGGAGGAAGTCGCTGGGAAACCTACAGAACGGGTGTACGCGGCATTTTCTTCCGATTGCTAACGTTCCCCGAGGTTGGACTGGCCATAGACTTACAATTCAAGGACGAGGAAATCCGTGCCTTGTTTTATGATCAATTCGAAGAATTTAAAACCATGCTCAACCGCCACATGGGTGAGGAAATGGTGTACGAACCGCAAATTATGTTGGACAGTGGAGTCCGTGTAAGTCGCATCTGGGTAAAGCTGGAAGGGGCCTATTTCTATGATAAAGCGCAATGGCCTTCCATCATTAATTTTTATGAATCCAAACTCTTGGCATTGGATGAATTCTGGGAGCTTGGAGGGGAAGTGATCAAAGGATTGGCCCGTTAAGGAATCAATCGCTTCAATACTCTTAACTTGTGGGTGTGTCGGCCCAATTCCGCATTATAGATCCCACTGTGGTCTAAACAATCCACCCGCACTCGGCCAGAGGCATGGATAATCTTTCCATCTTCAAGGACAATGCCCACATGGGTGATGGCACCTTCCGCGTTGTCGAAAAACGCCAAATCCCCGGGTAAACATTCCTCTAAAAAGCTCAATGTCTCGCCTTTCTTGGCTTGTTGACTGGCATCTCTCGGAATACTCGCACCATATTGACGGTACACCATTTGGGTGAACCCGCTACAATCAATCCCGAAGGGCGTTCTGCCGCCCCAGAGGTACGGTGCATTTAAATATGAAAATGCAGTATGAACCAAAGTATCACGAGTTCCTATACCCGTAGTATGCTCTCCTTCAAATTTGAATACTTGGTCACCAACGGACGTAGTTTTTCCATCAAATAGCGGCAATACACTGCCCTGAGGAATGAGTGTGGATTGCGCAGCATCTTCGGCCTGAAGGAGTTGAATAGTTTCGCTACATACGTGACGTTCAGAAGATTCAATACGGTTGAAGTCTTCGACTATAAGTTCTTGAAACTGCAGATTATCGATCCATCCTTCGTAGAGATCATGATGCAGCCTTATACGAGACCATTTCACCTGCTTCTCGAGAATCTCAAAGGTCTCTCCAAAAAGGACAACATTGACCAATTCTGCTCGGTCAGATGCCTCCGCTCTCAATGGAGCGCTCCCCAAAAATGCGATGCCTAGATCTCTATCACTCATGGAATTCTAAATTACCACACGCATGCGCCACATTGCCAAGAATTGCTTCATTTTTTACACAAAAAGAAAACCCCAGCCGAAGCCAGGGTTTCAATATTTTCAAAAGGCTGATTTACAACCGTTCGATCACCATAGCCGATGCTCCGCCGCCACCGTTACAAATGGCCGCTGCACCAATGGTACCGCCGTTTTGTTCCAGCACGGAAATCAATGTGGTCACAATGCGCGCACCGGAGGCACCCAGCGGGTGGCCTAAGCTCACCGCTCCGCCGTTGACATTGACTTTGGTAGCGTCCAGACCTAGTATGTCCGTATTGGCCAATCCCACTACTGAGAAGGCCTCGTTAAACTCGAAATAATCCACCTGATCCAAAGTTTTGCCCGCCTTGGCCATTGCCTTGGGAAGCGCCTTGGCCGGCGCCGTTGTAAACCACTCAGGCTCCTGCGCTGCATCGGCATATCCAATAATTTTCGCCACAGCTTTTAGGCCCAATTCCGCCGCCTTCTCAGCACTCATCAGCACCAATGCCGCAGCACCGTCGTTCAAGGTAGAGGCATTAGCCGCAGTGATCGTCCCGTCTTTCTTAAACACAGGACGCAACTGAGGAACCTTGTCCACGTTCACCTTGGTATATTCTTCGTCGCGTTCAAAGGCCACTGGGTCCCCTTTGCGTTGTGGAATCATTACAGGAACCACTTCCTGATCAAATTTCCCTTCTTCCCAAGCGGCAGTGCTTCGCTTGTAGCTTTCAAGGGCGAAATCATCTTGTGCTTCGCGAGAGTACTGGTGCTCGCTCGCGCACAATTCCGCACACAATCCCATGTGTTGTGCATTGTATACATCTGTAAGGCCGTCCTTCACCAAACCATCAACCATAGCGATATCACCTAACTTTACGCCGGTGCGGCTACTAGGAAGGTAGTGGGGGACAGCGCTCATGTTTTCCATGCCGCCAGCCACAATGATCTCTGCATCACCGGCCTTAATGGCTTGTGCAGCCATCATCACTGCCTTCATTCCAGAAGAGCAAACTTTATTGATGGTGGTGGCGGGGACATTGCTGCTGATGCCCGCAAAAATGGCGGCTTGACGCGCCGGAGCCTGGCCAACATTGGCTTGTAGGACATTGCCCATATAGACTTCATCTACTTGGTCCGGTGAGATCCCTGCTTTGTCAAGAGCTCCGCTGATGGCGGCAGCCCCAATTCTAGGAGCAGGTAGGGCGCTCAGTGCACCACCGAAGCTGCCCATAGGTGTTCTGGCGGCACTGACGATTACGACTTCTTTCATGTTCTGGTGTTTGATATTTGGGTTCTTGTCAAAAGACCCTACGAAACTACTAAATTGGTCCCTAGAAAAGAACAAAGTAGGATGAAAGGATTGGATTGGCTTCAAAGTCGCCAAAAGTGGGCATATTTTGTAGTGGTGGGCGCTGTGAGCACCGCGCTGATTTTCCTTAGCATTCCTTTTAAGGCCCAATTCCAATACGAATACCGCCTCGGACAAATTTGGTTGGAAGATGATCTCGTGGCTCCTTTGGATTTTGTCTTGCCTAAATCTTCCGAGGAAATAGAAGCCTCTCGTCAAGCGCTCATTGACGCCAAAGACCTTTACTACGATTACCACTATCGCATCGAAGAATGGCAAAGCTCCTGGGGCGCTGATAGCAGCTTATTCGCCGATATGGAAACTTGGCAACGCAGAGGAGTCGTGGATGTTCTACCCTCAGACCAACATAAAACTTTCTTACACAATGGTACAACCCTCGACTTATCGGATGCTTTAACACCAGAGGCAATTAAAGCTAAATACGGTTTACCTGATAGCCAAGAGATTTTAACTACAATCACCCTAAATACTAATCTTACAGATTCAGCTTTAGTTGATAAACAAGAGGCCTTATCGTTAAACAAAGGAGTCATCACGAAAGGCACACCGATAATTCTGCGTGGAGCCTCCTTGACTCAAGAAAAGTTTGAAGTTTTAAAAGCCCTAGAGGCAAACTACGATGGAAGTGAGACAGAAATAAACCTAATGGGCCGGCTCGGAACATTAGGGTATTTATTGATGATCATCTTTGCTATTGCGATTTACCTCAATCAATTTGATCGAAAAGTGTTGGCTCATAGTTCAAGCCTCAACCTGTACATGTTCGTGATTTCAAGTGCGGCAATAGCAACGCTTTGGTCATCAACGGTATTTTTCTTAAACCCTTTTGTTGTACCATTAGTCTTGGTTCCGGTGCTGCTCAGAAGTTTTTTCAATGATCGACTTGCGTTGGTGTCGCATATGTTCTTGCTTTTGCTTGTGGCCCCTTTTATTAGCGGGGCTGTTCACTTTATTGTGGTCCAATTCGCAGCTGGACTCATAACATTGTTCAATATCCGTGGTATATACAAACGCAGCCAATTATTCCAAAGCACATTTATCATCATGGCTGTGGTCATTTTCGCACACGTAAGTATTTATTTTATACGTCAAATGGAATGGAGTACTGAAGCTATTCAGCCTTTGATCTCTTCCCTAATTGGTATTCTAGTCCTACTATTCATTTTCCCATTGATTTACTTTTTTGAGCGCACTTTCCGAGTGGTTTCCGACCTAACCCTGCTAGAGCTTAGTGATACCAATAATCCATTACTTAAGCGACTCTCTAAGGAAGCCCCAGGTACCTTCCAGCATACGATGCAGGTAGCGAATTTGGCGGAATATGCTACGGAATTGGTTGGAGGGAACACCCTTTTGGTTCGCACAGGCGCGTTATATCATGACATAGGAAAGATCGTCAATCCACAATACTTTACGGAAAATCAAACCTCAACGGCCTCGCCGCACGATGAGCTGAGCTACCTCGAAAGTGCTGAGATTATTATTGGTCACGTGGCGGATGGGATAGAATTGGCCAAAAAACAGCGACTACCAGACATTGTGGTAGATTTCATTCGTACGCATCACGGTACTTCGCGCGTGGAGTATTTCTACCGCAAGTTTAAAGAGGACCATCCGGACGCCAGCCAGTTCGAGTCCTTCCAGTACCCAGGTCCAAAGCCGTTTTCAAAGGAGACGGCCATCGTGATGATGTCCGATGCAGTGGAGGCCTCGACGCGTAGTTTGCCGGAAAAAACACAATCTAATCTCAATGAAATGATCGATAACGTTATTGATCATCAGTTATCATCGGGGCAATATGATAACGCAGATATTACCCTAAAGGACATCAATATAATCCGAGATGCTTTCAAGAAATTCATGCGAGGGGTCTATCACGTTCGTATTGAATATCCAAAAGAGTAGGCAGGGGTGGTATTATGTTCAGGTATAGTGTGTTGTAACCTCGGAGGTTGGTGTTATTGTTCGCGTTTTAGGACCTTATAAAAATTATTTCGATTTTTCTTGTGATAAATTCACATCGTACCCTTGCGCAAATAGATTTTACGGCTAAATTTGCGCTCCCTAACGGAAAGGTGGCAGAGTGGTAATGCAGCAGCCTGCTAAGCTGTGGTCGCGATAGCGTCCCCTGGGTTCGAGTCCCAGTCTTTCCGCGAAGAGAAGTTCATAAATAAGTTCGGGAAGTGGCGCAGGTGGTAGCGCATCTGGTTTGGGACCAGAGGGTCGCAGGTTCGAGTCCTGTCTTCCCGACAACTTCTTCTCCTCACCCTATGGGTTTGGACTCGTAGCTCAGCTGGATAGAGCATCTGCCTTCTAAGCAGACGGTCGCAGGTTCGAGTCCTGCCGGGTTCACGAGAATCGAATTAAACCCCGACGCGATTACGCGGCGGGGTTTTTTTATCGACATAATTATGTTCCTGGGTATACCTTGTCAGAGGTTTTCCGGTTTAGGAAAAGCATTCATTGAACATTCAACTTGACGAATAATTAGCAATAATTTTTCTCGAGATAAGATCTTCACTTCAAACGCTCAGAGTTTACCTAGAACGATTAAACTAGGCGTTACTCTCCAATGAACTCGATTTCAGTGAATTAAAAAGATTGTTTCTCTCCAGTTTTTATGCTCAAAGGCCGCATGATAAATGTCACAAAATATTTGTTTCATTTGATTCAAATTGAGATATTGCGTATTCGCTTAATATAAAATGCTTTTTAGCTATGAAAAAACAATTACTAATGATCGCGCTGGCAGTTCTCGGATTGTCCGGGTTTACCGCTGAAGCGCAATCCTATTGTTCAGTTTCGTTTTCGTCGGGATGTGGCTTTGGGGATTACATCGATGATGTATCCATTGGCTCCTTTTCTGATTTGAGTACGGGCTGTTCAACAGGTAGTTATTATGACGGGACGTCAGATACGATTGAAATATCGTTGGCCGATCCCGTTTCTGTATCATTGACTTCGGGTTTTTCGAATCAATACTACGGTATTTGGATCGATCTGAATGATGATGGTGATTTTAGTGACACAGGAGAGTTTGTTTGGAGTAATTCAACCGCTAGTGGTTCTTCGGGAACGGCAACTACTGGTTCGTTTACTATTCCATCAACTTTCACGACCGGTACCTATCGTTTGCGTATCATCGATCACTACGGGGGTTCACAGATGTTAGCTTCAGAATCATGTACAGGTACCTCATACGGTGAATACCATGATTACACAGTTAAGGTTAATCCAGCGTCTTCATGTAGTACTCCTTTGAATTTTAGCGCAGTAACCACCCAGACTACCGCAGGTTTAAACTGGGATGCTACAACAGCAAATTACTACGTAGTCGAATATGACACCACCGGTTTTACGCTCGGAACAGGGGATACTGTATGGGTGTACACAGATACTGCACACATTACAGGGTTGATGGCGAACACAGCATATGACTTTTACGTGAACGGAGTTTGTACAGGCGCAACTTCCAATGCTGCCACACTTACAGGAGTCTTTACGCAATGTGCTGCATATACTACGCCATTCGCAGAAAATTTTGATAATACATCATCTGGAGGGTCGACAAATCCTTCCTTGCCTCAGTGTTGGGAGTATTATAAATCAGGTTCAAACACATACAGCACATACCACTACACGTACAGTTCTACCTGGAGTCCGGGTAATTCTGGGTCAAGTTCGTTATACATGAATTCAGGTTCGTCATCTACATATGTAGGTGATAGTTCTGTTTCTATGACTCCTGAAATTCAAGGGTTGGATTCGGCTACCAAATTGATGGAATTTTACGGTAGAGCAGGCTCTAGTTTCTACGATGGTGAATTCTATTTAGCATACGCTAACGCCAACGGCGATGCGAGCTCGCTAAGAATTTTTGATACCATTCAACTAGTCAGTACATCTTGGGGAACCAAATATACCGTATACTTAGATAATGCGCAGACAGGCGATGCTCGTGTTGCGTTTGTTATGATCTGTGACGGATCTTATGATTACATGTACTTGGATGATATCAGTTTCGCTGATATTCCTCCTTGTCCTGAGCCGATTTCTCTCACATTGAACGGAACAACGAAGAATTCAGCAACTATTGGTTGGACATCCTCGTCAAGTGCTTTCAATATTGAGGTTGGACCAATGGGATTCTCTCAAGGAACAGGTACATCGTATACGTCTACGACAAACTCTTATACCGCAACAGGATTAACTCAAAATACGTATTACGACGCCTATGTAATGGCGAACTGTACTTCTACTGGTGACGGTACATCCAATTGGGTAGGCCCATTTACGTTCAAAACGGAATGTGGTTCATTTACAAGTCCTTATTCAGAAGACTTTGGTTACTCTGATGGTTCGGGGTCTTCTTCTAACCCGGATTTACCGGATTGTTGGGAGCACCAAAATCTAACTCCTTACCAATACAACTATGGTTACGTAGATAAATACTACTACTATGGTAACCAAGCTACGGACTCGGCGTACATGTACTTGAGAACGTATTACAGCCAGTCCAACAGTCAAACGGCTCTTGGTGACACTAATATGATGATTTTGCCGAGTATCGCTGGTCTAAACGCTGGAACTCAGCAAATCCTGTTTAACGCCAGAAGTGTTTCGACTTCCGCCGCGTACTTTAGCAAAATTGCGGTTGCGACTATCGATTCTAATCTGAGTCTTTCCTCGTTGTCAATCGTAGATACTATAGAGGTAGTGGGTACATCTTATGCTGATTACTCTCTTGACCTGGACAATGTGGCATCAGATGCAGATCACGTAGTATTGATTGCTTTTGGGATGGTCAATTCAGGTTACACCTATGGCTACAACGGGGCTTATTTTGATAAAATCACTATTCGTGACATTCCAAACTGTCCGGTGGCAACCGATTTCGCTGGTTCTGCTACTTCAGATTCTTCTGCGACGCTTTCATGGACTGATAGTTCAGCTGTGAGCAGTTATGTTATTGAGTGGGGACCTCAAGGTTTCACACAAGGTACTGGTGCGCCAACGGACACTGTTACGGGGAATACTTGGTCAGTCGCTAACTTGATGGATGGCACGACCTACGATTTCTACATTCTTTCAGATTGTATGTCTTCGAATGGTTCATTATCTCCATGGGTAGGGCCAATTTCTATTGAAATCCCTTGTTCTCCAACAGCGGTGCCATTCGCCGATGGATTTGAGAATAAACCAAATCTTTACGGAAACACTACGGATCCAAACTTACCAGATTGTTGGGTTTATTCGGTAAATAGCAACCCAGGAAACTCTTACTCCTACGGTAGTACTTCTTCATGGGGCTCGGCATATTCAGGAACAGGATATGTTTACAATAGACAAAGTAATGTACTTGGTGATACAGTAGTAGTATCTCTACCAATGATTGAAGATTTGAACCAAGGAGGTAATGAATTGAGGTTCTGGGCAAGAGTATCAACTACTACATATCCAGGTCACATGGCTATTGCCACAACGGACGCATCTGGTTCTTATACCTCCGCTAGTGTGGTTCAAAACATGAATGTTGGTAGCAACGTTTATCAGCAATATTCTGTTTTCTTGGATTCGAACGTTGTGAATAGTAATTCTATGCGTCCTGCATTCTTATTCTATTCTGTGAACGGTTCTTACAACTACATTTACCTAGATAGTGCAGAGGTACTACCTATGCCGGCCTGTATCAATTACAACCAAATGGCTAGTAATATTACAGATACTTCCGCTGACTTATCTTGGAGTTACACCGGTAACAATTGTTTCAATGTAGAATACGGTCCATCAGGATTTATTCAGGGAACTGGTGTCGGTGCTTTATCAGGTACAGTTGATTCCAACGTAACCGCACCACATAGCTTAACCGGTTTGAATCCTAACACTTCATACGACTACTACATCGAAAGCTGCTGTAATCCTGGTCAGTGGGAAGGTCCATTCACGTTCCAAACGGAATGTACAGGTCCATTGGCTGCAGGTACTTACTCAGTAGGTCCTACAGGTGACTTTGCTAGTATGGACAGTTTGATTAGTACGTTGAACGTTTGTGGTATTGCTGGTGCAGTAACCTTTGAGTTCCAATCAGGTTCCTTCGCAGCCAGTGAAGCTTTAGGTTCAATTAATGGTGCGTCAGCTTCAAACACTATTACGTTCAAAGGCTCACCGACAGTGAATGACACGGTAGGGGCCTTAGTATTTGAAGGCGCAGAATACATTACGCTTGAGGATTTATACATTTACTCACCAAGTGCAAATGCTATTCGTTTGAATGGTACTAGTGATATCACTATTACTGGTTGTACAATCGCGGCAGGAGTAGGTAGCAGTTCTACTGTTAATGGTATTGTTGCTTCAGGAAGTTCAACTTCAATCTATTCAACTACTGCTGGTGAGAAAAATCTAACCATTACGAATAACCATATTTCAGGTGGTTACTTTGGGGTTCGTTTATACGGAACGTCAACTGGTTTGAACGAAAACGTAAATATTTCAAATAACGTTTTCGATCAGGTTTACTACCAAGGTGTTTATGTTTACTATGGTTTAGATGTAACCATTAAAGAGAACATGCTTGATAACTTTGGTGCATCCTTCTCGTATGGAATTTATACATACTATGTAGACGGAGTACAGATGCTATCGAACCAAGTATACGGCGCAAACTATGGTTTGATGTCTTACTATACTTCGACGAATAATGCATCGGATACTTCTCTGATTGCGAATAACATGGCAAAAGTTGGCTACACCGGACTGTACGTGTATTACAACACAAACACTAAGATGTACCACAACACTGTGGTGGGTACTACCTATGGTTTCTACATGTCAACTACATCAAGCTCGGATATTAGAAACAATATCTTTGAAGGTGGCACGTATGCCGCTTACTTAGCTAATAACACTGGATCGAGCATTGATTACAATTTGTATCATAGTCTTGGCACTTCTCTTGCTTCGTACAACTACTCAGCAAAAGTTGATTTGGCTGCGTTACAAGCTGCAGATACGACTAACAACATGAATTCAGTTGAGGGTGATCCAATTTTCGCTTCAGCAACTGACTTGCATTTGTACGGTCCTCTTGCGAATAATTCGGGTGACAATGCTGCAGGTGTAACTATAGATATCGATGGCGATTCACGTCCGATGTCAGGTTCGACTACAGTTGATATCGGTGCGGATGAGTTTGATGTGATCGGTGACGATGCGTCGTTGACTGCACTATTGAGCCCAGCATCTGGTACATGTGGTAGCGACAGTTTGATGGTAAGCGTAGAGATAGGCAACTTCGGTCAAAACACGTTAACCGCGTTGACTGTTAGCGCGGATGTTATGGGAACTACCTTGACACAAAACTTGACTGGTTTGTCTGTACCATTCGGTGGTAAAGACACTGTAATGTTGGGTTACGTGAGCAACTACGTAGGTGGTCCTATGACAGTTGTAGCATACACGCAACTTACAGGTGACGGACGTCCAGGTAACGATACTTTGTCTACTTCAGTTGAGATCTCAGATGCTCAGCAAGTAGCGGTGAATTACCCTGCAATGATTTGTACTGGTGATGACGTTGTAATGACGGTAACTCACCCACAACAAGGAACTGCACTATGGACTTCGAATGCAGATACTATCGCTTTAGCGGGGGTAGATTCGACCATTACATTGACTGGTGTCACTACGGATACCACAATCACTGTAGGAACCGTAAGCAGCGAAACAGAAATCGTTACTCCAGTACCATCAGCTTCATGGTCAGGTCAGGACGGGGTGTACTTCACTACTTACCAAGCAGCAACGCTTGATACAGTAAGTATATACCCGAACTCAACAACTGGTTCTGATCCAATCAGCTTGATTGATGTTGCTACAGGTGCAACAATCTTTACGACTACAGCATCTTGGTCAGGCATCACTGCTGGATCTGAGTTGAGAGTTCCAGTAGGAGCCACTGTTGGCGTAGGTAACTACTTGTTACTGCGTTCAGGTAGCACTTCAGGTTCTTGGAAAGATCAATACGTTGGTACTGGTTCAACCGGTTACCCATTCTGGTCAACCGACAGTAATGCAGTGTTGACTTCAGGTACGTACACTACTTACATCGAGTACTTCTTTAACTGGAAGTTCACAGTAGGTGGTTGTGACCGTGAGGATACTACCTTCACTGTAGAGATCGCACCAGACCCGATGGCCTCCATCACTGTTGATACTGCGAACGCGACCATTACAGCTACCGACTGGACAGCTTCATGGGATGCTTCAGGTACAACAGATGCAGATAGCATCATGGTCTACTTCGACAACGGCGATACTTCGTACACGGCAACCGGTACAGTGACCTACGGTGCAAACCAGATGGGAGCTACGGCTACTGTGATTGCTTACGGCATGTGTTCTACAGATACGATGATGTTCACCTTCGATGTGAACCAGATCAGCGTAGATGAGGACTTCATGAACGGTACGCTAAGCATCTACCCGAACCCAACACGTGGATTGTTCAATGTTGAGTTTGCTACAGCAGCAAGCAAAGATGTTGAGATCAGCATCGTGAATATGGTAGGGCAGGTGATCGCAACGGAAGTAGTGAAAGTGAACGGAGCATACAGCAACCAGTTCGATCTCAGCAATGAGTCGGCGGGTGTGTACTTCATCAAGTTTACTACTGACGAAGGCGTCCTAACAGAGCGTATTACGGTGGAATAATCTACCTTGATTAGATACTCGAAACCCCGGTCGAAAGGCCGGGGTTTTTTTGTTGTATGAAAAAACTCCTTTTGCTTAAAAGGACTCAGTTTGAATCAATTGTCCTATTAACATTTTGGTATTGAGGCTATTATTAGGAAAGCCATAAAATATTTTCTAACTTTCATTTGAACAAAACTTTTTACTGATGAAAAAACTAATACCCTTAGTGTTAGGCTATTAGCTTTTGTATTCACTTCAGAGGCTCAAGTAATGACGCAGACCTTTAATAGTACGTCATTACCCTCTGGGTGGACTCAAAGCAATAGCTGTAACAGTACATCTACCAATACTTATTGGAAGATGACGACGTCTAATCCAGGCTACAGTGCATCTGGATATACTGATCACACGGGTTCCACTGGTTCCTATGCCATGTGGGTTGATGGTTCAAGCCCTTATCCTTGTGATGTTTCAATTACTACAGATTCGATTGATGTAAGTACGTTAACTACCCCTTCGATAGAATTTTATTGGTTTAGAGATAACTACAATCCCACTTCATACCCAGGTGGAAATAAGCTGTACGTCGATGTATTCGATGGTCAAAATTACACGAGGGTATGGACAGGGGATTCAGATTCTTCAGGTTGGAGAAAAGCTACTGTAGATATCTCATGTTTAACGCTTAATAATGATATAGCCTTAAGGTTCACCGTAGAGAAGCAAAACGGAACTGTAAGTTTCTATACAGATATCATAGTTGATGATATTAAAGTTCAAGACTTACCTTCTGGATACAGTGGCTGTTCTGCACCCACCGCTATTGCAGTAACAAATATTGGTTCCACAGCCACAGCTACAGTAACAGAAGCTTGTAATTCTAGTGCCACAACTACCCTCATTTATGGGTTAGCAGGTTTTAACCCTGGTTCCGGTGGTTCGACAGCTACAGTAAGTTCGGGTACAGCGACGCTTAGTTCATTGGTGGGTTCATCTACATATGATGTTTATGCTGTAACGGCTTGTAGTTCTACCTCATATTCCGATACCCTCGGACCGGTATCATTCGCTACACCATGTGGTGCAGTTACGACTCCATTCACAGAAAACTTCGATGCTGGATCGAGTGGTAACTATGTTTCACCGAGTTTACCGAACTGTTGGGAATACTACAGCAACGGTACATATCCATACTGGTACGTTCGTAACTACTCGACATATGCGAACTCTGGTTCACAGATGGTTTACGGGTATAAATCTTCCGGTACGCCTAACGGTTCGTCTTACGGAGATACAGCATTCTTTACGACCCCACCTATTCAAGGTTTGGATAGTGCGACTAAGATGGTGGAATTCTATGGGCGAACTTCTTCTACATCATATTTAGGTATGGTGCTTGTTGGAGTTACTGACGCTAATGCAACACCTTCGTCATTTAAAATCATCGACACTGTGTTCACTACGACAGCCTATCAGAAGTATACCATTTATCTAGATAGTGCTGCTGGTGTGGTTTCAGGAGATTCACGCGTTGCTTTCGCATGGTTATGGGATAATTCATTATCCCCAGCTTATGACTACGTCTATGTTGACGACATTTCAGTATTAGACATCCCTCCATGTCCAGAGCCTATTGCACTGAGTGCAACCAACATCACTCAATCTGGTGCGACCTTAACTTGGTCTTCAAGCTCATCGGCATTTAATATTGAAGTTGGCCCTACTGGGTTTACGCAAGGAACTGGTACATCGTATACTTCTTCGACTACTTCGTATACTGCGACAGGCTTAATGTCAAATACATACTATGATGCCTATGTGATGTCGAATTGTACTGCCACTGGTGACGGTACTTCGAACTGGGTAGGTCCATTTACTTTCAAGACAGAATGTGGCGACCTAGCTGCTCCATATTCAACAGGCTTTGAGTTACAAACTGCAGGATCGACTTCCAATCCAGATTTACCGGATTGTTGGAACTACTTGAAGACGGGTACTTCAACTTCATTCTATGCGTATTCCTATAACTCTACCTCGTATTCTAAAACCGGGTCGAAATCATTGCGTTTCTATGGATATGCAAGCTCCTCGTCAACAAACAGTGCTGAAGGGGATACTCTGGCAGCTATGTCCCCAAGAATTGCGGGCATGGGTAACGGTGATAAGCAAGTTCTGTTTAGCATTAGATCAGTTGGTACTGTTGCATATTATAACAATAAATTAATCATTGCTACTGCAGACTCTTCTGGAAGTAAGAGCTCTATTAATATCGTAGATACCATCAATTACAATGGTACTTATGTCGACTATACTATTGATTTAGACAATGTCTCATCGTCAGCATCTAGAGTGGTGTTCATGATTGTGCCGGAGTTAGTATCAGGGTATAGTTACTCGTATACCTACGCCTACGTAGATGATATCGAGATCCGCGATATCCCAAACTGTCCTATTGCAGCAGATTTTACGGGTATTGCTACTTCAGATTCATCCGCAACATTGACGTGGACGGATAGTTCATTGGTCAATGATTACATTATTGAGTGGGGTCCAACTGGATTTACGCAAGGGACTGGTGCGCCAACGGATACCACCACTGGTAATACTTGGACAATAAATACTCTCGATGATGCGACGACTTACGATTTCTACATCCAGTCAAGTTGTATGACAACTAACGGTTCTATGTCACCATGGGTAGGGCCTTTGACTATTGAGATTCCATGTTCTCCTGTTGCAGCACCGTTTGTAGAAGGCTTCGAGAATCTTGCAGGTACCTATGGTACGCAAACAGTTCCAAACTTAGCGGACTGTTGGATTCAGGATAGAGGAGCTTCTGCTTCTTATGTCCGTGGTATGTCAAATACCTATGGAGCCTATGCAGGTAATGGATATATGGAATTCTGGGGCTTAGCAATGAACTCAGATACAGTATTACTTTCTTCACCAGCTATTTCTGGGTTGGATACTGGTGGTCATATGGTCACGTTCTATGCCTTGGTAAACTCAACTTCATATCTCGGAGAGCTCGAAGTTGGTTTGAGTGGATTCTCAGGGGCACTTTCTACGGCGCACCCTGTACAAGAAGTTACCTTATCGACGTCTTACCAAGAATACCAGGTATACCTAGATTCAACGGTGACTATGTCGGGAGATGCGCGTGTTGCATTCATACTTCCTGAAGGGAATGGTCAGTGGAACGACTTGAAGATTGATAGTGTTCGTATTGAAGCGATGCCTTCATGTATCAACTACAACCAAATGGCTTCTAACATTACGGATACTTCAGCAGACTTAACTTGGAACTACACGGGATCAAACTGTTTCAATGTTGAATATGGTCCGGCTGGATTTATTCAAGGAACAGGTGTTGGTGCTCAATCGGGTACGGTAGATTCAAACGTTACTGCACCTCATTCCTTGAGTGGTTTGAATCCTAATACATCTTACGATTTCTATATCGAAAGCTGTTGTAACCCAGGACAATGGGAAGGTCCATTCACATTCACTACAGAATGTACTGGTCCACTAGCGGCAGGTTCATACTCTGTCGGTCCTACTGGAGATTTTGCTACACTTGATAGTGTCATGAGTGTCTTGAATACTTGTGGTATTGGCGGTGCAGTAACATTCGAGTTCCAAAGCGGATACTTCAGTACATCAACACCAATTGGTGAAGTAAATGGGGTAGATTCATTGAATACAATCACGTTCAAAGGGTCTCCATCGGTTAATGATACTGTGGGTTCCCTTGTTCTAGAAGGTGCTTCTTATGTAACCCTTGAGGATATGTACATTCGTGGTACTGGTGGTCACACCATTCGATTGAATGGTACAGATCATGTTACCATTACGGGTTGTACCATTGAAGCGCCATTATCTACGTCTTCGACCAACATCCCGATCACCTGTTCGGCGTCACCAACTTCATACTCAATGTTTACTGGGGGTGAAGAACACCTGACGATCACTGATAACACCATTACGGGGGGATACTTCGCGTATACCATGTATGGTTCTTCCTTGAACCTTGGTGCATACCACGACATTACCATTTCGGATAATGAGTTTAGTGGTCAGTACTACTACGGATTGTACATCTACTATGCGCGCGATGTAGAAATCGAAGGAAATACTATTGGTGGATTCACCAATACGTATAACTATGCGGCTTACCTGTACCAAATTGATGGGTGTAAATTCTCTGGTAATGATGTAGAAAGCTACTACTCAATACTAGCGTACTACTTGAATAAAACATCGGCTGCCAACGTAGATAGTGAAATCTCGAACAACATGTTCAAGAACGGTTACTACGGAATGCGCATGTATTATGGTGCAAATGTTGGGGTTTACCATAACACTGCTGTAGGTACGTATTATGGTTTCTATGATTACTACAACCAGAGTACAGTCGATGTAAGAAATAACATCTTCCAAGGTGGTACCTACTCATTGTACTCGTATAATTCAGGTTCTGTATTCGACTACAACCTGTACTACAGTATGGGAACCTACTTGGCCTATATCTACCAAAGCGGTACGAGCTATCCAACGGATTTGGCATCATTGCAAGCGGTAGATTCTACTCAGAACATGAATTCTGTTGTCGGGGATCCAATTTTTGCAAGTGCCAACGACCTTCACGTATATGGCCCATTGGCTAATGACGTAGGAGATAATACTGTGGGTATTTCTGTGGATATCGACGGCGATGTTCGTCCATCAGCTAACTCTACGACAGTTGATATAGGTGCTGATGAATACGATGTAGTGGCAGATGATGCAGCATTGAATGCTTTGTTATCACCAAACGACGGAGTTTGTGGTGATGATAGTTTGATGATTAGTGTAGAGATTAAGAACCTCGGTACTGATACTATTACTGATGTAACAGTTAGTGCAGATGTTCTAGGGTCGACAATAACTCAGAACCTTACTGGTTTATCTATTCCATTCGGTGGAACCGATACGGTAATGTTGGGTTATGTAAGCAACTATGTGGGTGGCCCTATGTCAATTGTGGCATATACTCAATTGACGGGTGACGGTCGTAGCTTCAACGATACGCTTTCTACTAGCGTTGATGTAAGCGATGCTCAACAAGTTGTACCAGTGGCTGCCGAATTTGCTTGTCTGGGAGATGTTGTTGATCTAAGTATTGCACACCCTACTGACGGTAAGTTAATGTGGAGCAACCAACAAGGGGATACTCTTGGATTGGTAGCTGCAGATTCTACCATCGGCATTACGTTGACTCAGGATACTACCATAACATTGAGCGCTGAAGCATCACAAGCTTCTATTGCCAATGATCGTCCAGTGGGTACTGGTGGAGGTAACTACAACTTCTACGGTACTGTGGGTGTCCAGTTCTCTGCAACTCAAGCTTTCATGTTGGATAGTGTGACCTTGTATCCTAATGCCGCTGGAACTACCAGCGTTCAGATTCAGGATATTTCAACAGGATCAGCTGTATGGTCTGGAACATTGACAACTACGGCTACAGGGAACAATCCTGAGCAAGTGTATGTTGGCGCTCAAGTTCAGCCAGGTAACTATCGAATGGTAGCTACGGCTTCAACAACTGGTGGTCTGTACCGTGAATACGGGGTGAGTGGTTATCCATTCTCGACTCCAGGAGGAGAAGTGAGTATTACTCAAGGTACGTTGACCAATTACCATTACTTCTTCTACAGCTGGGTAGTGACTGTAGGTGGTTGTGAGCGTGCAGATTCGACAATCAGCATTCAGGTACATCCTGATGCAATTGCAAATATTTCTGTAGATACTGCGAACGCGACGATCTCGGCAACGGATTGGACTGCAAACTGGTCGACTTCAGGTACCTCAGGTGCGGATAGTGTTTATGTAGAGTTCTCTAATGGAACTACTTCAAATGATACTTCAGGTACAGTGACATTCACTGCTAATATGGCAGGTGAGTCTGTCACGGTAATTGCCTTTGGTCCATGTTCTTCTGATACGGCGACGTTTACATTCGATGTGAATCAGATCAGCGTTAATGAGGACTTTATGAACGGAACGCTTAGTATCTATCCTAACCCTACACGTGGATTGTTCAACGTAGAGTTTGCTACTGCAGCAAGCAAAGACGTTGAGATCAGCATCGTGAATATGGTAGGACAAGTAATCTCAAGAGATGTGGTTACGGTGAACGGCGTTTACCAGAACCAGTTCGATTTGAGCGAGGCGTCCGCCGGCGTGTACTTCATTACGTTCAAGACAGATGAAGGAGTACTCACCGAAAGAATCACAGTGGAGTAATGTCTCATAGCAATATGTGATAACTTTAACCCCGGCCTTCGGCCGGGGTTTTTTTATGATGGAATTCAAAATTGGCGATCGCGTAAAATTCAAAGATGCAGCAGGAGAGGGGCTGGTGGTGAAAATCATCGGTTCCGAGATCTGGGTGGAGGATGGCTTTGGTTTTGACCGGCCGTACGAGGCTTTTGAATTGCTTATTAAAGAGGAATCGTTGGAAGTAGGACACGTGCCGGTTAAGGATACGCCTTTGGTGAAATCGGGCCCAGCACAACAACAGGTGGATCGGTTAATTATTGACCTCCACAGCCATGAATTATTGGAGTCTACGCAAGGAATGACGCGTTACGATATACTTAACCATCAAATTCAACGTGCGGCAGATACCATTTATGAGGCTCGACGACGCAATATTTCAAAGGTGCTGATCATTCATGGCAAGGGCAAGGGGCGTCTCCAAGAGGAAGTACACAATTTGCTCAGACGAATAGGGGGCAATGAATTCTACTTCGCGGATTTTGCCGAAGGTGGATATGGTGCCACGGAAGTTCGTTTAATGGGCCGTGCGTAGTATTTTTGCACCCGTTCTTTACATTATTGAGTTTAAACATTGGGCGTGCCTTATCGCTTCTTAGGAAGAGGAAAGTCCGGACAGCATAGGGAAATGTGCTTCCTAACAGGAAGGCCCTGCTTGCAGGGACAGCTAGTGCAACAGAGAGTAGACCGCCTTCGGGTAAGGGTGAAAGGGTGGAGTAAGAGCCCACCGCGTTTTGGGTGATCAAAACGGCATGGTAAACCTCACACGCTGAAATGTCATGTATATCGCGTTCCTTAGGGACTGGGCGTCCCGTCTAGAGCTTGCTGCGCGAGGGGTAGGCAGATGGATCCTAACCGTGAGGTTAGGGCTAGATAAATGATAAGGGCCCGCAAGGGTACAGAATCCGGCTTATATCGCCCGACGTTTGAACTTAGTAATGCAAAAGGCGTTAAACGATACTAAACACATCGCTTTGGGCTTTAGACAAAAAATAACCCCTCCATTCATTTCGAAATCAGTGGCGGAATTTCGGGAGAAGGGTTTTAAGGCAGGATTGAAATCATTGGGTTGGAAAACTCTAGTAGCCATTTTTGTATTCTATTTGGTCAGAGATGTGATTATCTACATCCTCATCCCGTATTTCGTAGCGAAGGGTTTCTTCGGATTCTAAGGCCGTAGCTCTCCATAAAATCAGGCTCGAAACGATCCAGCCATAGACAAAAAAGAAACCCCAGCTTTTCAACTGGGGTTGGAATGATAACACAATTTGTAGGCCTAGTGGCCTAGGGCGCCTAAGTAGCGCTCGCTTTCTAGCGCAGCCATACAGCCGGTTCCTGCTGCTGTGACGGCTTGGCGATAGATTTTATCCTGCGCATCGCCGGAGCAGAAAACCCCAGGATAGTTGGTCGCCGTGGAATCTGCTTTGGTTTTAATGTAGCCGGTGTCGTCCATTTCGATTTGGCCTTTGAAGATGTCGGTATTTGGTTTGTGGCCAATTGCGACAAAGAATCCGGTAGCCGGGATCGTTTGCTCATCGCCGGTTCGATTATTTTTCACTTGAACGCCCGTGAGGCCTTTATCATCACCAACAAGGTCTACAGTTTCAGTATTCCACAACACAGTGATGTTTTTAGTTTCTAGCACGCGGTTCTGCATGGCTTTAGAGGCGCGCATTTCATCGCGGCGCACCAACATGGTGACTTTTGGACAAAGTTTAGCGAGGTAGGTCGCTTCTTCGGCTGCTGTATCTCCAGCACCCACTACGACTACTTCTTGACCTTTGTAGAAGAATCCATCACAAACGGCACATGCACTGACTCCGAATCCCATAAATTTCTCCTCAGCAGGTAGGCCTAAGTATTTCGCAGAGGCGCCTGTTGAGATGATTACTGTACGCGCTTGTACTTGAGTGTTTTCGTCAATTGTCAAGGTGTGGTATCCTCCTACTTCAGGGTTAAGTTCGGTTTTGGTAACTATGCCAAAACGAATATCTGTACCGAAACGCTCAGCTTGATTTTTTAGGTCTTCCATCATTGCGTTACCATCTACACCTTGTGGGTAGCCTGGGAAGTTGTCTACTTCTGTGGTCGTTGTTAACTGTCCGCCTGGTTGCAAACCCATGTACATGATGGGCTTCAAATCTGCGCGTGCAGCATAAATAGCAGCTGTATATCCAGCGGGTCCTGAACCAATAATGATGCAATCGTGTTGTTCCATGTGAGGTTGTATTTTGCGTCCTCAAATTTATAGTCTGCGGTTCTATTTTAACATCCGCCAAGACTATATGCCCATAGACTTTATTAATGAGTTATAAACCATTGACAATGGTACGAATTACCCTGAGCCTCGCCGTGATATTTCTCGCAGCGAGTTGCACCCCCACGAAAATTATTGTGCCACTTGAACAAGGTCAGTGGCAAGTGGGTCTCACCCAAGGCCGCCCACAAATTAACGACGGATTTCTCCCGGTATTGGGCGGTTACGCAGCTAAAGGTGTGAGCGATGCCCGCACAAACTATGGTGGCATTCAATTTTCAAGTTTGCTCTTAGGAGCAGTGCAGGTGGAAGGTGGCCAAGTGCGCTCTTGGATCCCGCAAGAAGGCTTTAAGCCCGGCGTTTCTTGGAGTTATGGTGGCCAAGCTTTCATGAGCACACGGGACTACGCATTCCGATTCTACCCAGAAACAGGCATTAACGCCTACTGGAAAAAAGGTCCACATATCCTCAACGCTTCGGCCAATACATGGGTGGACCCCACATGGTTTCTCGCAGATTACAATCGAGGCCAAATCATTGCTCCTTCACTATCTGCAGGATACCGACTTCGCTACAAGTGGATCGAAGCTCAGGTAGAATACAAAATGTTAAACTCAATCCGTGAACTACACATCCCACAGGCCTACATTCCAAGCACTGCAGGCCTCGGCGGGAGAGGGGTCTACTACGGAATCGCAATAAACTTCTAAGCTATGAGATTATTCTTTGCACTTTTTGTTTCCGCATTACTTTTGCCTTCTTGTGCTGACGTAAGCGCGGCCATGTTCGCAGGAGGCGACGGTACCTACGATTTCAAGAATGAATGGCTCGATCCTGAATACCATGTGGACGAATCCAAAATTCATTTGATGAATTTCCGCTCGGACGAGGATACCATTTATGCACTCTACGTTGGAGATATTGCGCAAATCGCAACGGATACCATCATTTTATACCTCCACGGCAACGCGAGTTCCATGGACAACTTTTGGGAAACGGCCGGTTTGTTCGCAAACCTTGGGGGTGCGCACCATTACGGCTTCATGATGTACGACTACCGTGGCTTCGGATGGAGTACGGGCCGTAGCACAGGGGCTGAATCCATGGCGGCAGATTATGATGCCGTCGTCGCGTATTTAGAATCACAGGACCTCACGAGTGATCGACTAGTAGTCGTGGCCAATTCCTTAGGCTCCCTGCCCGCAGGTCCAGCAGCAGCAGGCGGTTCTAGAATTGCCATAAATAAATTGGTCATGGAAGTTCCTCAGAGTACTTCTAATGTCATTATGCAAAATGCGACAGGTCTGAGTTTACCGTCCTCGATGATCACAAGCTATAAGTTTGATCTTGGAAAAAACATGGCTGACTATACTGGTGAACTACTTTGGATGCATGGGACTGCAGATGATGTTGCACCCTTTGAAACGGCGGAAGCAGCTATGCAGCAGCACAACGGATCTTATTACCAAGAGGCCATTTATCAAGATATGGGACACGGATTACGTTGGGACATTGGCGATGAAGAATGGGCGGGTACCATTTTAGATTTTATTCGCCGCTAAGCGAAACCCAATTTTGAATTCGCATTATATTTGCGCCCCACTCGGGATGTAGCTCAGGTGGTAGAGTACACGTCTGGGGGGCGTGAGGTCGCAGGTTCAAGTCCTGTCATCCCGACTCAATAATAGCAAGGCTTTCAAAGAAATAAGAAAGTCTTGCTTTTTTGTTTTGTGAAGGTATTTGTGAAGGTTGCATTTCAAACGATTACCTAATAAATGGGTTTCTTAAGTGGGAAACGGCTTCCTTTACTTTCTAATTTGGCTTTGTTAGCCCCCACTTCGGTGGGGGCTTATCGTTATATTTGGTTGAACTAAACAATTAAATCTATGAGAAAGCTACTTTTCCTTTTACCATTACTTGCACTAGTTGGTTTTATAAATTCTGAAAATCAAAATCCAAAAAATGCTTTTGTAAATGCAAACGGATGCATTGAATGTGATAACTACGATGTTGGTGATGTGTTTGTCTTGAATGGAAAAAGAATGGTTGTTGCTGACTATGATATGTTATATGAAGCTTTATATTCTGGCGAAGACTTAACTCAATTTTGTACCTCCAAAATTACTGATATGTCGGGTTGGTTCATTGAGGCAACTGCCTTTAATGAGGAAATTGGGAATTGGGATGTAAGCAATGTGACGGATATGAGTGTAATGTTTGGTGGTGCATCATCATTCAACCAAGACATTGGTAATTGGGATGTTAGTAATGTGACTAGTATGGAAGATATGTTTAGTGGCGCTACGGCATTCAACCAAGACATTGGTAGCTGGGATGTTAGTGATGTTACTTATATGAGTAGTATGTTTTACAATGCTACTTCCTTCAACCAAGACATAGGTAATTGGGATGTAAGCAATGTGACGGATATGAGTATTATGTTTTACAATGCTACTTCCTTCAACCAAGAAATAGATAATTGGGATGTAAGTAATGTGACTAATATGTTAGATATGTTTGGTAAAGCTACGGCATTCAACCAAGACATTGGTAGCTGGGATGTTAGTAATGTTACAGATATGTCAGGTATGTTTTGGCAAGCAACTTCTTTCAACCAAGACATTGGAAATTGGGATGTAAGCAATGTGACGGATATGGAAATGATGTTCTATCATTCTCCATTCAACCAAGACATAGGTAATTGGGATGTTAGTAATGTTACAGATATGTCAGGTATGTTTAGTGTTGCAACATCTTTCAACCAAGACATTGGCAGCTGGGATGTAAGTAATTTGACTGATATGGATGGAATGTTATACGGCACTTCTTCGTTCAATCAAGACTTGACAGAATGGTGTGTTTCAAATTTTAAATATGCGCCTATTGATTTCTCAACTAACAGCGCATTAACTGCGTCTAACCACCCAGTATGGGGAACTTGTCCTTAAAGGATAAATAGACTTTAGTAGCCTACCCCCAGAACACTTTTCACTTATCAAAGAAGGACACTAACTAAAATCGTAAACTATGACAAAAGACGAAAAACAAAAAATTGGGGGTTTTATAGGAATGATTGCGAAGTCACTGAAGGCAACTTTTTGGACTGGAATAGTTGTCATAACTATTGTGATAATTCTGGCATTTAGTGATGTTCCAGCGTTGGGACTGATAAGTTTTTTGAAATTTTTATTTAGTCTTGTAGCCCTTATTAATTTTTGGGTAGTTGTTTCTCAATTAAACAAAATTCGCAAGGTTATGATTGATTCAGACTAATCCCGCCCTCAAAGGAGGGGGGCTTTACTACATAGACAGCCATTGTCGGTCACACTTGTAAATTACTACAAACCCCACCCAAAAGGGTTATCTATATAGGGAATACGGCTTTTCCCTTCTACTTTTCAATTTGGCTTCTGGAAGCCCCTGCATTTTGCGGGGGCTTTTCTTTATATTTGATTGAATCAATAAATGAAAACAATGAAGAAGTTACTATTTCTTTTGACCTTACTAGTTCTTAATAGTTGCTCACCAGATAGGGTGCTATACGATGAATTAACCCAGATAGGAACGGATAATAAACCAATAATGTACTATGAGGGTAAGCCTTTTAATGGTGTGGGTTTTGATATATACGAAGATGGTCAATTGTTACGGGAAGGAAATTTCAAGGATGGTAAACAGGATGGATTAGTCCAAGAATGGTATGACAATGGTCAATTGAGCAAACAAATTAATTATCAGGATGGTCAGAGAATTGGATTACATCAAGAATGGTATGAGAATGGACAACTGAAAGATAAATCGACTTATAGCGATGGTAAGCTAAATGGGTTATACCAACAATGGGATAAGAATGGTCAATTGCGGTCTAAATCAACTTACAAGGATAATAAGAAGAATGGGTTATCCCAAATATGGTATGAGAATGGTCAATTGTATGATGAAACAACTTACAAGGATAATAAGCCGAATGGGTTATACCAACGATGGTATGAGAATGGTCAATTGCAGTTTGCCACAACTTTCAAGGATGGTGTTTCGATAGACTAACACTATTCCTTAATCGTAAACTCAGCCCTTCCGTTTCGGAGGGGCTTTTTCGTTAGCAACTTTTACTTCTTCACAATTCTTGGTTATCTGGTGCAAGTGCTTGTAGTCTTGCAGTGAGTGTTACTATTCATTTTTAAGTGTGGGCGTACTTCTTCGGGGGTGCGCCTTTTTTAATTAAAAACGAAACACGACTTCCTTCCCCCGTTACTTGTATATGAAAGTAACCCAAAAGAAAGACAATGGGTTCTATATGTATACACCCAATAACAGACTGGTGTAAATGTGATTAACCTAATATGGGACACGGAACTATTTATTCAAACACTAACTGGGGAAGCACTAACCAACCGAATGGTTGGGGTTGTGTATACCCACAAACACAAAATGAAAATGGCAGCAAGTAAACTAAATGGGAAGGAACTAATTCACTTCGCTAAACTGAACCAAAAAGCAAAAGACAAAACCCTTGCAGTTCGTATGTCTGTAGAAGAATGGGAACTACTTAAGGAAATGCACTTGAAGAATGGAACAAGTATGTCTGAAACGATGCGTAGAAGTTTCTTCAAGACTCACTACCACCCAATTCGCTTTGAAGGTGTGAAGCACTTTAAGAAATGAATGAAAAGACTATTGAAGTGGTCTTGAAATTACCCAAGAAGAAGTTAGACCAGATAAAGAAGAAGGAAGGTAAGAAGGGCTTAAGCGATAGGGCTTATATCCTTCTTGCAATAGATGAATACTTAAATCCAATAACAGAAAGTCACATAATATGAAGAAGCCGATAGACTTTAACCAATCGGGCTACAACGCCCACTTGAAAGACATTCAAAACACTGAAGCCGTTCTTCTGGAACTGGTGAATGAGTTCAAGAACTTGGTAGGAAACGAACCCCAAGACTTTGTAGAATTTCTCAAAGACCCGTACACATACACGGGTGAACTAATTACCGAAGGGGTAAAGGTTGAAGGTTTAGACTTGTCACTTGACAAGAAACTATTCTTGAAAGACATAGACCTAAAACCTATTCATTCAGCATATGACCAACTAAAGCAAGTGGTGAAGGAAGCGGAACTAACCCTTCTGGACTTTACACCAGAATACAAGGTCAAAGAAGAAGTCTTAAAAGACATTAAAGAAACCTACACCACCTACGCAGTAACTAAAGCGGAAAAGGACTTTCATAAGTGTTTAGAAACCCTTGTAGAAGCCTACAATGGTGTTCACTCACATTTGAGGGGAAAAGGTCTTACGCCTAATGTAAATAGTTTCTTAATTGGGCGCACAGACTTGGAAGGTGTAAAGGTAAATACCCAAGCCTTCAAACTGGTTTCAAGAAGCCTAAACCGCAGTTAATACAACTGAATAACTATGAGTTTCGCTAATAACCCGAATAACATAAACCGACAAGGCAGACCAAAAGGGTCTACTAAATCGGCTTTGGTAAGGAAGGCTATTCAAGACCGAATAGACATAGAAGAACTATTTAATGAAATAGAAAGCCTTCCCACTGGTGTAGCCGTGAAGCATAAAATAGAACTACTTCAGTTTGTCTTACCCCGCTTAAAGTCGGTGGAAACACCTACCAAGACTTTGAAGGAATACATAGAAGAAATGGATAGCCACCAGATAGTAAACCTTTTGGACTCACTACTTGAAAGACTTGAAGAATGATTACCACCCTTGAAGCCTTGAAGGTTAGGGCAAAAGACCGCTACCGACTTCGTTCTTGTAGATTACTACAAAGGGTGCTTGAATGCACCTTAAGAACTGGTAGTGTTCTTCTTATTCATTTCAAGCCGTTAGAAGGTGAACTAATAGAAGTAACAAACTACCAATGGATAAAGCCAGAATAGAAGCAATTAGGAAAAGAATTGACAAGGTTAAAGAACCTATAGAAGTCTTTGATGACAAAGGGCGTTTAAAGAAGATTATAACGCCTCATAGCCCCTATGGTCACCTTGAAGTAGAAATAATATACAGCCGTGATGAACTTCGTAAAAACGAAACAATTTGAAGAAGCAGTCTTTTCAGTCAATAAAGAAATACTTATTCGCTTTATGGGTGGGGGTAATGTTGTATCTACTGACTACCTATCTGGCGAACTGGCTGTTTTTGACATAATGGGGATAGATAAAGTCTTCTCGGTAAGTGGCGGTGAACATAGAACTACTTCCTTACGGGTACGCAAAGACGATTGGTCTAACATCACAATTAGGGGGCATATAAGCCACCCGAATAGTCAAGCCAGTAAGATTTATAATATCACCGCTAAAGGTTGTTCGTATGCTGACTATACGCTTCAGGTGAATGGGGTAGACCCAAAAACCTACCAAGCGAATAGCACTATGATACGGATAAACAATCGTTACCTATCAAGTCTAATGGTTCGTTTAGAACGACAAGGCTTGTTAGAAAACTACTTCGTAGATAAAGGGGAAAGGGGTCGCTTTTACGACTTCAGTTACCAGACGCTTCAAAAGTATTCGGTAGTACCCTTCATAGTCATTGTCACCCCTCACGGGGGTAGTAACTGGTCTTCGGATAGGTGATATACTTGAAATGCAAAGCAAAAATCTTGACCCTGAAGCAGACGGGTGTCACATTAAGTTAATTCAACGGAAGGGCAAAGTGCCGTTTAACAAATTGATTAGCAATCGTCTTGACGATATGTTCGGTGAATATATGGTCTTGAACGATATAAAGGACGAAGCGGATAGATTCATTTTTGTGAATAAGAATACGGGTAAGCATTTTTCTACCCATTGGGTAAACAAACGCTTTGCCAACCTTAAGAAAGAACTCAACTGGCTTGAGGGTAAGACATTCAGTACCCATAGTCTTCGTAAGACATATGCTATGACTATCTACAAATACTATGGTAACGACATAGTCAAAGCCCGTGATGCGTTAGGTCATAAAAGCATAACTACTACCCAGAAATACTTGAACCTTGATAAGAAGGAAAAGTCATTAATTCACACCAATGTGGTTAATGACATTTTCAATACTATAAGTTAAGACATTGATTACAAGTCAATTATGTCTGACTTGTGTGCATAATGCGTGGATAACGCAAGTGCCTTTTTTTTGTAAGAAGGTTTAAAGGGGTTATAACTTTGAACTATTTAATACTTGATTAGTATTCAATAACTAATTAAGTGTTGGCTTTAAGCCAACCAACACAAGAAAAAAATATTACTTCAGTTATAAGTAGGTTAAGCCTTTGGGGTATTATTCTTCCAGATTATAAAACCATTCAAAGAATGTTAGGTCTAAATCTGTAAGTGGGGTAAGACTTCCATCTTCCCTAACCCATAACTCACGACCTTTATTTATCAAGCCTATGGCTATGTTATTCATCTGGTACTTATCAAGTATTTCTTGATGCACCGCATCAATATGTTCCTTTAATTGACTCATCTCAAGGTAGTTCACACTAATATTCTGGTTTTCTTGCCCTAATAGGGCATTACCAATTTCAGTAGATACATTACAATACACTGAAGCCAATGTCCTAAAGGACTTTCTTATCACCTTATACGGACTACCAGTTAACTTCTTAAATGCCTTTCCTTGTGCTTGGGTTAGGGCACGATATACACCGAACTCAAAGTCATTGTGAAGGCTTGTTAGGGCGAAAGCGTCCGCAGTCGCAAGATGCGGTCTTGTAGATTCTAAAGACTTCTTAAGCAAATGAAGTAAAGCTGTGTATTCACCACCTAATGATAGGTTAATAGCCATAGGTGACCCATCTGGTACTTTGCTTCTTGTGAGCGTCAGCCAAGCGGGGTCTTCGTTTTCTGTTTCAGTGGTAATGAAGATGTCAAAATAGTCCTTGTAGTTCTTGACTGATTCAATGTTAGAAGACGAAATCTTGAATAGGTCTACCAAGTCCAAACCCCTTAAAGCGAATGATAGAACACCAATAGCCATTGCTTCCCAGTCTAATTGTGACTTGATATTGTCAATGCCGTTGAGGTAGTCTTCAGTCCGTAGTATGGTAGGGATTTTAGGTCTTGATTTCTTGATTAAGCCCCGTTCTATTTTCAGTTCATTCTTAACCCCGTCAACCCCGTACTTGTGCATATCGTTATAGGTTGCCCTTATGCCTTTTAAGCAAGTATTTATAGTGGCTTGGGATAGGTTAGCCTTACGCATATTATCATACACTACACGGCAATTTCTATTGGTTATGTCACCTACCCGTAAGGGCATATCAGTAGAACCAAATAGGTGCTTCTTATAGGCACGAAGTGAATTCTTTCTACTTACAAGTGTTGAGGTCTTAAGACGCTTTAGGTGGACTTCAATAAATGAATCTACACTGCTTACCCTTACACTTCCAGAATTCCATTGTTCTTGAATTCGGTGGAAGGGGAATGTGCCTTTCTTCAGTTCATACCAAATGTCATTGGCTTTTTCTTCGTAGTTAAAGAACTGCATTCTAACATCTGGGTCACAAGATGCTTTAGGCACTTCACGCTTGAAATCCCAGTCCTTTCTTTTGATTAAGATATCGGTCTTGAATTCTTTCTTCAGGTCTTGAAATAACCACCTTATACGAATGGGTAAAACATCTTTGTTCTGGTATTCTTTCGTAGTAGGTACTAAAAACTTAAACACTTGTGAAGGATTTTGTGAAGGTAAAGTTCGTTAAATACCTTGATTTGTGAAGGTTGTTGTTTTTAAGAAATCAACAAATGACATTTAAAGTACTTGTAATCAGTGTTTTAAGTGTAGGTATTAACATAGGTGATAATATGGTGACACGACTGGGGGGCGTGAGGTCGCAGGTTCAAGTCCTGTCATCCCGACAAAATCTTTTGTAAGTAATTGAAAATCAGGCTTTTACAGAGCCTGATTTTCTTTACTCCCCATATTACTCCCCAAGAAGTATAG
>Ga0209037_1000005_pt1 | contig 154657 bp, 146 predicted proteins | sample SaaInl25SG_5_DNA_FD_188225 | JGI IMG/M metagenome (GOLD analysis project Ga0209037, IMG submission 188225) | Marine microbial communities from expanding oxygen minimum zones in the Saanich Inlet - ESP_125SG_5_DNA (SPAdes) (version 2) | ecosystem: Environmental > Aquatic > Marine > Intertidal...
GAATACGTGACCATCCGAGGTGAAGTCGCATATCCTGGTAGGTATGCCATCCGAGAAGGGGAAAAAATCAAAGACCTCCTCTCAAAAGCAGGTGGTTTAACCAAAGAAGCCTTTCCACAAGCCGCGATGTTCCAGCGACAAGGCAAGGGAGATGTATTCATATCTATTGACAAAATCAGCAGGTTTGGCTCTTCATATGACAACATAGAATTAATGCCTGGCGACAATATTTTCATTCCCACTAAGGACATGACGGTGGAGATTCGTCTAGCAAATACAGAGGCTGAGACCTACGCTGAATTTTCTGACTCTTATAACCGTGAAAGTATTCACGTGGCTTACGTAGCAGGAAAATCGGCACGATGGTACGTTAGAAATATGGCCGGCGGCTATGGCAAAAACGCCAAGCGCACCAACACGAATGTAATTTATGCCAATGGTACTGCTAAAGACTATCACTGGTACAGGCTGAGATACAGGTATCCAAAAGTCAAGCCCGGTTCAATGGTCGTAGTTGGCGGGAAGCCTACAAAAGAGGAGCGGGAAAAGAAAGATTGGAAAGAAGTTGACTGGCAAGAATTTTCCATGAATTTAATCGCCCAAGTAACCTCTGTCTTAACTGTTGTTACGCTGGCGACTAAGCTCTAAACGCTGGTCCAAAAAGAACTTTAGCCCCGCCAAAGTGCGGGGCTTTTCATTTGAGAAAAATATGTGAAACCGATGTCACATACTGGACTTTAGTTTTGTACTTTCGTCTGCCTTTAAACCTAAGCGCCTGACAAGCTATTTATGATGAAGCTATCGGTCGTTGCCATTTTATTGTTCTTTTTTGGATGGAGCCTACAAGGGCAAAGTCTTAAATTCAAATCTACTTTAGAGGACGGCGCGTACAGATCCTATTCATTTGAGCAGGGCGGGGTTCGCGGAAAGTTTTCGGGGGGCCACAAGGAGTTAGTCCTCACGCTGGTGAATGTGGGTGAGCAGGAGCTGGTGCTGCATAAAGATGCAATCGCACTAGTCGACATTACCGGGCGTGGTGCTAAGTTGTGCCACCCTGAAATAGAATTGGGCCCTGGGGAAAAAATAAAATTAGACTTGAGCAATTGTTCTGGCGCGCCGGACAACGAGGGCCTTTTCCTTTTGGATCTCAATTACCCCAACAATACTGCATATAAAGAAGAGGCTTGGTTTCTAAAGAATAAGTCTTTCACTTTGAAGATAGGTCAGGAGAAGGTTGCGTTTTTGGTGGAGTAAGCCCAATAAACCCATTTGCAATCTAGACCCCTTGCCACTACTTTAGTCAATACAATACTTTGAAGGAGTATGTACAAAGACTATGTTATATTGGCTACAACGCTGTTAGTTATCGCGTTGATTTTTGCGGGCATTAGAGTCCGCAAGTATAATTGGCCCTACCTCTACTTTATTGGAGGAATCGTCATGGCCTCTTTTCTATTTATTGACCCCTCCCTGGTAGGTCAACAATTTATCAATGTACTCTACCCCCTATTTATTCCCGTACTCTATATCGTAGGCCCTGGAATCTATGGCTCCATTCAACCTGTAGAGGCCAGGAGAAACCCCTGGCACATCATTCATTACCTGCCCATGATTATTGGGTACATCATGATTTTTCTTCATTGGTTTTTAGCGGAAGAACATTACCACCAAAGTGTATTTAACGGTCGCCAATTTTCATTTGAAACGAATCATATGTTTTGGCCTTTTTCAGACAAGTTTATTTTGATGGGATACCCTTTCTACACGGCTGGATACTACATCCTGAGCCTACGAAAGCTCTATGAGCAAAGCTCGCCGACAAAGATGTACTTGCTGCCCATTGGGCTATTGGTTTCATCACCCATTATCTTTGATTTGGTTCATGATTATGTCTACGGTTATGGATTCTTCATTCAAGACCCAAATATTCAGCGCTATCTTCTGCTACCGGCGGTTTTAATCATCTTCTGGGATGTAATTATTGTAAAGCCTCCCAAGCCAAAAGAAATAGAACCGGAAGAAATTACTGCTCAATCACAATACATGGAATATCCTATGCTATCCAGTATAGGGAAACGCTCCTTAGTAGAGTATATTGATACCTTGTGCACGGCCTCGAGAGATGAGCTGGCGTCGCATTTACAAACTAAAAATACCTACATCAAAAAATCCCCTTTCAACAAGGGTGAGTGGGAAGACTTTTTCTCCGAAACTCATACCAGCTGGAATTTTTTGAAAAAATTCATCCGTATAAATCGCGCCATGACTCTAATGGAGGAAGGTTTTTTGGAAGAGGGGAGTATGGAGGAATTGGCCCATGAAGTAGGCTATGCTACACGTGCTTCGTTGTATTTAGCGTTTCGGCAAATCATGGGAATTGCCTTACCCGACTACAGAGACCAACACATGATAAAATAAAAAAGCCCGCCGTACGGCGGGCTTTCTTCACTCTAATTATGAATTCCTAATCAGTAAAATCACTAATCATTGGGAAATCTCCATTTTGTAGTGTCTCAGAGAGTCCTTGGGTGGCCTCAATGCCAGCCATTCCTCCTACTACCACTAAGACTATAAAGACAAATAAACCAAGGTATGGGAACCCTTCGTATTTACTTTGATACTCTTCTAGACTACTTCTGAAGTAGCTCGAGCCTTCTTGGTCGTGGTTGTATAGTCTTCCGAAATACTTCGATGTCCAAATAACTACAAGATTCAACGCAATAGACAACATCAAGCACAGTACAATTAAGAACATGGCTTTACCCATCCAGCTCGTCATTTTCTGCATTCCGTTGGTGGAAACTCGCGTTCTAAGGTCAACCATCTCTGCATTGAGTTTTGCTAATTTAACCTCAGAAGTCGCCTCAAAATCTGATTTTGCTGATTCTGCACTGGAAAGCCCCTCTTGTGCAGAGGCCACTAAATAGTCTCCTTCAGCAGCGGTTACTGCAAAATTGTCTTGGACATTTTCGACCGTCTCAGGATACTCGTTTCCGTCTGTGCCTTCATCCGCTAATGTCGCTCCTGGCGCACCAGAAACGCGAACGTAAAGATTCGCAGTATTTGACTTCACACCTCCTAATTCTCCAGTAACACTGACATCACCTGAGGAATTTCCCCATTTGATTTTAGCTGTATTACCGTCTGTCTCTCCCGTGGCTCCACTAGGTATTTTCCAGTAGTACTTGTCCATGCCGGAGGTCGTAGTATACGTGTATTCGTCTCCAGCACAAACTTCATCCCGTCCACGAGGTACACTAATAGTTAACGGTGCCGCTGGCTCATCATCAACACCAACTTCATACGATGACCATTGACCCATACCACATCCATTTATAGGTGCAGCATATACCGTATAAGTCCCGGTAGAAAAGCGATGTCTAAGTGTTTCACCATTTCTTTTCACGATGGTATCTCCTTCTGCATTGGTAATACGCCACTTTAGATTGTCCGCATCATCAGGAATAGGCATTCCGAAGCGCATGGCTTCTCCATCTTGAATACGTCCATCTTCGCTGGCCGTTATTCCAGTCTCAGCAACTCTATCTCTTTCCGCTTCCGCATCCGCAAGGGCTACTTGGGCTTTTGCTATGGCGCTGTCGTGATCCGCGAGGGCCTTAGAAACTGCTGAATCGTAAGATGCATAGGCGTCTTTCGCAGCGTCCACTGCCGAATCTGTAGTTGTGAATGGTTTGTTCACTTCCATGTACACAATGTCACGTAACTCCGTAGGCACAGACGACCAAAAAGCATTACCAGCCTCAATAGAACGAACTCTGGTATACGCATCGTTTAGTGCTTGAGCCGTTACAGAATCTGAGGCTATAGCGGCGTCTAATTCCGCTTTTGCCTCCACTATAGCGGAGTCATTGTCTATCATGTGCTGATCAATGATTGATACGTAGGCTTGATATGGTTCTGATGCCACCTGTTTAACGTTGTCATACACCCAAAGGCCTAGGGTGTTGTACCCTATGACAAACAACGCAATGGATCCTATACTTTTTAGCCATCTAGAAGCGAAAGTGGTTCTAAGTGTTTGGAGCCAATTGAATTCTCCATCTGACTCCAAATAGGCAGGAATGAGAAGCGAAAGGAATTGAATCACCGCGGCAGTAATCAATATCCCATAGATCCAGGTTATTACTGAAACTCCCAATACTAAACCGCCGAAAAATCCAGCAGAATTGTCGATAAGTAAGTACTCTTGAGCCACGTAATCTGCCAAGACCACAACCACAGATGTAATGATCAACGCTCGATACATAGGACGCATTGCCTTAGCTTCAACTCCCATGCTTTCCCCCATGTGGTGTGATACGACTTCTAACAGGAATAGGATACCCACAATAATGGATACAGTCGACAGCTCAATGAATTCAAAATCAAAGATGTCGTCCAGCAAGAATCCTGACACGCCAACTAGTGAGGCGATTACAACACCCCTGTAAGTGCTTTTGTATGTGGCCCAATTAAATGACGCCACAAACGTGCTGAGAAGGATGTTGAACAACTTATAAGGCCACTTAACTAAGTAATTCCAGAGCTGATAGAAGGAAAATCCTCCAAGTCCGATGATTACTTGGTTCCAAACCCATAAAAGTTTGCTTGCAGCCCAATGTACAATTCGACCGATAACATTGATCAGCCACATCAGTGCATACACCGCATATGCAAACACGTTGACGATCCAAGACAGTGGTAACAATACCACATACAACAGTGTCCAGAGTTTGTTAAACTCCGAAGACTTTAGCAGATCGTTTGGAATGCTTAGCGCTCCAGGCACTTTGCCGCCCGCATGTTGGTGTCGAAAATAACCAATGAGGGCTCCGAGAATAAGTAGGTAGGTAGGGGTCAAGTTCAATGACGTTAACACGTCAATAATTGAATTTGACATAGTTCAGATTGTTTAAGGTGGTTAAAAAGTACTAAATATTTAGTTACCAGCTGTGTAGCGATTGAGACTTTATTTAAAAATCCCACAAACGATTCATCAATAAGGCTCAGCAGGAATCTTTTTGATTTATCTTCGAACCAAATCCTAAAACCTTCGTCCCATGCGTCACGTTTTACTCCTTTTAGCATTTGTATTTAGCACAGCGCTATCTGCCACCCACCTTATTACCGGTGATTTCACCTTTGAGCACCAGAGCACTGGAGCCAATACCAGTACCTACAAAGTGACTCTACACCTGTACCGTGACTTGAACGGGATCAATCTTCCCTCGAGTGCTACGGTCTACTACAAGAAGCTCAGCCAATCTTCGGCGACCTCTTTGGCCCTCACCCAAAACAGCAGTAACTCCTATAATCTGGCAAGCAACTGTGGGTCTAACTATGGCGTCGGCGTTGTGACCTATGAAGGCACCGTAACCGTCGACAATAACAGCGGCTATGACTTCTACTACACGACCTGTTGTCGTCCTTCGGGCATCACAAACTTGGCCAACCCCTCTTCACAGTCCATTTACATTTCCTCTGTGCTAGTCACCGGGAAACCAGCCATCCGCTCGTACAACAACAGTCCGGCGATCCAACCTGGCATCGCTACGGCCTATGTAAACACCAACTTCCCCTTTGAAATTTGCCAGGCCGACCAAGACGGCGATAGCCTTTCGTTCCAAATCGTTCCTGCGAAAAGTGCGGCGACCACCAACATCGCCTACGCCACCGGTCACAGCAACTCGGCACCACTAGGAAATAGCAGCATGGTGAGCATCGATACCGCCAACCGCTTGTTGGTAGTGAACTCTCCGATGCAGCAAAACTCTATCGTCAATGTTAAGATTGTGGAGTGGTCGAAAGACACTACCGGTACGTTCAAAATCATGGGAATTACTGAGCGTGAAATCCTTGTAAACATCGTAGCAGCTCCTACAACTACGCCATCAACCGTGAGTGCCACTGGGGCTGTGGGAAGCTACGGCACTAAGGACGTTTTAGTGACCACTGCCGATGCGGTCTTCCCGACCAGCGCGAACTTCGACGGGGTCCAAGTACAACTCTTCGACAGCAACGGCAACGCAAACACGGTTACCGGAAGCACGGTCATGAGCAGCAGCTACCAAGCCTTCGCCTTCCACACGGCCGATACCTTGCAGCCTGGCCCGTACACCATGATTTTCGCGGAGAATGCGATGGATTCCATGGCCATCAGCGGCTACTGTGGCAAGCGCCTCATCGACACCATTTCCTTCTTCGTAGCACCACCTCCACCGGTATTGGTGGGTCCAACAGATTCGATCTACGGTGCGAACGCCACCTACAACGTATTGAACTACCAATGGCTCGACAGCGCCTCGTTCTCTATTACCAACGGGACAGTGGTTACTTGGCAACCAGATTATTCTCAGTTCGATATCGCCTGGGGTCCTGCCAACGCTACGGGAACGTTTACCCTTATCGGCTTTGCGAATGGCGGTGCTGATACCGCCACAGTGACTGTAGAAGTGAACGGCATCGGCATTATCGAATGCTTCGGCGACCTTGTCCTCTACCCAAATCCAGCACGTGATCTTATCCACATCGCTGGTGCTATGGAAGGCACGACCTACACCCTCTCCGATCTTAGCGGTCGCGTGATGGACCAAGGCCTGCTCGACGGCGGACGACTACCCGTAGCGCACCTGCCTCATGGGACCTACATTTTGGTTCTTGACGGACCCACTCCTTGGATTCAGCGCGTTCAAGTTGTGCATTAGAACCGTTTTAAAAACGTGATAAATGTTCGGGTGCGCCCCCTCCGAACTTTATATCTTTACTCATATAGAAGCAATGCTTTTATCCTAAATCAGATCGTATGAAAGTGTTAGTTCCAACAGATTTTAGTACTACCGCAGCAAGCGGATTGCACTATGCTGTAAGTTTCGTGGCTAATTACGGCAGTGGACACATCCATGTGCTCCACACCGTTGAAAAAGAAGCCGACCTCGCCGCTGCGCGAACTCAGCTCGACGCCTTCTGTGCCATCGACGTCCCTGCCGGTATCACTATCACCCACAACATCACTCTGGGGGATTACAATGAAGCCATAGGACAAGAAGCCCAAGCCCAACGATGCGCCCTGATCATTATGGCCACTAAAGGCGCTCACGGCATACAAAAACTCGTGGGTTCTCACGCAATGAAAGTGGTAAGCAGCAGCAACATCCCACACATCATTACCCAACGTGAAGTCTACGACGACGAGGTCCTCGACCGCATCGCCGTGCCCATCACCCTAGAGCGTGAAGACAAGAAAATCCTGAATACGGTGGCTGCCATTGCCAAACCACTGAGCGCAGCAGTCCTGCTCATATATGAAGATAATAGCGACGAGTATCTCGGTGCCACCATTGCTCGCAACCTGAATTATGCAAAAAGCTTCTTGCGCAATGCTGGTATACATACTCAGGCTATAGACGTAGGACACGATCTAAGCTTCGATGAAGCCATCATCAAATATGCGGCTGCACACCAATGCGACCTCATCGCAACGGTTAACCACCACAACGACGGTATCCTCAACCTCTTCGGAGCAAACTTCGACCAAAACCTGCTCGAGAACAGCGCGCACATCCCCATTCTGACTGTGGATGCCCGCAACCACGAGCACGTCAACGATATCTTTATGACAACGAGATAACCAGGCATACACTCTCGGCGCATTTGAACCGAACTCGCAATCCTGGCCTTGAAAGATTAAAGGTTATAACGCGACCCCTAGCTGCAAGGCTGGGGGTTTTTTTAATGGGTTCGTTCTACCCTCGAACGCACCTGTTTAAAACCCTTACTTCTCCACAATATTTGGAAAGGTGATTTGGGGCCAATTAAGTTGATAGGAAATCAATTTATTAACCCTTAATCCTTTTCAAATGAAGAAAATTTGGATCGTGGCTGCGGCCACAAGTTTCGCGTTCTCAGTGAACGCACAAGATTCCGGAGTGGAAACACAAGCCATCGGCGTTATCATTGACGCTCATGCCCTTGTTGATGTCGTTGACGATGAAATCACCTTCGACTTCTCTGCTGACGACCCCTCAGAGGCTGGTTCGCCTTTTGTTCTTGGAACAAATAAAAACCAAAACACCCATCTCAATTATAGCCTTATGTTAAGTAATGGCGGTTTGGCAGATGGTACAATATCTGTGCGTATTACTGATATGAACGAAGGAATGCACATGACCCTTCTTGCAGACGGCACACCGGCAGCATCCTTAGATCAGACCACACATGGCACATTGGGAACAGTTACCGCCAACTTTGATGCAACACAAGGCGCTAGCCCAGTCATCCTCTCCTCTACTGATCAAGTTTTGATAGAGAATATTGGATCATCATACACAGGCAATGGGACCGGTAATGGATACCAGCTATTGTATACCGCTCACATCAATGACTATTCGAAACTAGATGCAGATAATGGCGCTCAAGACATGGGAACCATCACCTATACCATCGCGGAATAATCTGTTGAACCCTTACGGGGGCGCTCTGCGCCCCCGGATCTAAACGCTACGCCATGAAATTTACCACCGTGTTTTTCCTGCTCTACAGTGTCGTTACAAACGCCCAACTCTTGGTCCAAAGCGGCCTCACTCACCGTTTGAGTGTGGTGCCTGGCAAAACGGAACTAGTCCCAATATCTCTAAAAAATGGAGGCGACGAACCTTTGCTCTGTACCCTTACCCTAAGTGATGTTGTCTCGCAGTGTGATAGTGGCTACCGCTATTTACCGGCGGGCAGTACGGACGAGAGCTGTGTGGCTTGGATGCAGCTAGAGCAAGAAGAGTTTGTGCTGGCTCCGAGGGAAGAGCGCGTGGTGAAAGTCCGCTTCGCGGCGCAGGCAGGATACGCGCGGGCCGGGGCCCGCGCGTCCTTGCTTGTGGATAGCCGCCCTATCGAAGAAGAACCCGCGAACCAATTAAAACTTCGCGTGCGCTACGCCATTCATTTCCATTATCGCAACCCCTTGATTTCCGGGGTCGTGGCCTTGCACGCCGAGCGATTGGAATGGGTTGGGGAGCGCGATTTCTGGGGGCTGGTGTTTCAAAACAGGGGCAATGTGGACCGCGTGGTGCGGTCGCATGCAAAGCTGTTGGACGGCAGAGGCAAGGTGGTGTATTCCGGGGAGAGTGTGAGTGCGCGGGGGCTGATGCCGAACCAGTGCAGAACGCTTAGGTTTCCTAAGCCGGAGGTGCCGGAGGGCGTATACCAATTGGTCGTAGTGAGCGAGACAGATGCGGGGGAACGATTTGGCGTAACACAAGAAATGCGATGGGAAAACTAATACAATTTTTAAGCGCATGGGCGTTCGTTATGCCATTCGTAGCGGACGGTCAGGTGCTGGAAGCGCGGGGTGATTCGGTGGATCCGGGCGGCTTGGGTCGGGTATGGCTCGAGTGGTCGGGTGTGCCGGAGGGGCTGGCTTGGTTGGAGCTGGAAGCGCCGGAGGAATTGGTGTTTTTAGAGCTGCCAAGTATTGGCGAAAGTAGACGTGGCGAAGCCTTGATATTCTTTATGGTCCATCCGTTTGCGCGTGCGGGAAACAAAGAATTGGTCCTACAGATTCGGAGTGGGGAGCGGGTGTGCGGCCGCGTGGTGGCGAGTGTCCTGATCCACGAGCGGGCGGGCGCGGAGTTCGCTGTTCTTGAAGAGCGTAGGGACTCCACAATAGCCTCGGTGAGCAATACGGGCAATATCTCGCTCGACGTCGAGGGCGAAGAAATTGCGCCCGGTGAAGTTCTCAGGTTGCGCATGGCGCGGGAGGAAGAAAGTAATTGGGTGTTAAAGGCCAGTGGCGGGTCGTGGGATACGACCGTGGTGCTGCCGTTGCGCAAACGGTTTTACCCCCATCAGACGGAGGGCGCGATACACAACACAGGCTCGGATGTGCTCAGCGCATCGTTGAGCGGACAATGGAGCGGCGGACAGTGGAACCATATGGTGTTGGGGCGGTTTGCGTGGGAGAATTGGTCCGGGAATCTGGCCCAGTGGAATGGGCTGACACGCGGCGTTTTGTCTTATGAATCTGGGCGTGGTAAAGGCGTTATTGGTTACAGAAATGCACGGGCGCTGGAGATCATTCGTCCTGGACAAAGCGCGTATTTCAGGGGCCAAATTGGTCGTCAACCCCTCTCCCTTTTCTTGGATAATAGATCCGCGGTGGCAACAAAAAACTGGTCCTATAAAGCTTGGGAAGCAGGTGCTGGAATGGCTTGGTTTGAAGGGAGGTTAGTACCGACGGCCCACCTCGATTTTGAGGGTCATAATACCTCGCTTCGTTGGCAACAATGGGGCGGGCTTCGCGATGTACAAGCGGGATGGCAAGGCACAAAATTTGGGAGCCACGCACGCAGGCTGCAGGTCTCGGAATTCTGGCGAGAGGAGGTCGTGATGGGAGAATTGGCCACCATAGGAACTTCGTACCGCACGCCAAAACTGCGATGGAATCACCAAAGCGTGCTTCAGGGCGACCGCGATTTCCATTCCGCATTGCTGCAATATTCTTCCGGGGCTTGGCAGTGGGCTTGCCGAGGCCAATTCCAATCACACGCCCAACGCTTCGGTTCGGGTGTACGCGGGCAATACCGCTGGGGCAACCACCAATTTTCCGGGCGAGCCCAGTGGTTGTCAACCGGCGAAAAAACATCTGGCCCGCGCTGGAATGCCGCCTACAATTGGCGAGGGCGCTCCAGCATCTTGGGTGTTTCAAGTCAGGAGCTTGTAGGAGAAAATTGGGCACATTTTATTCAGATCGGCTATCAAAATCCACGCCTTTCCTTGAGTGCGCAAACCGCATACCGCGGCGACCTTGCACAACCTTGGTTCCCACAACTTCACCTAATTCAGACCCGTCCTTCCGGGCAATGGGCCCTCAGTAGCAACCCGCATATGCCGCTTCGACTGCAATGGTCTGGCACCCTCGTGCGTTCCAGTGCTACCAAAACCCTCAAAGGCCAAATTCTCGACCACCAAGGCCTACCCCTCCCGGAAATCGAGTTGTTTTGCCAAGGCAAACCCGTACATACCGACGACTTAGGTCGCTTCGCCTTTCACCACCTCACAGGCGAGACCGCTACCGTACATATCGTGCCTACTAGTTTGCCCTTCGCCACCTTTCCCATCGACAGCTATACGCGCGAAATTCCCCTATCCAAGCGGAACGCTGTACTCACCATCAACTGCTACAAAAGTTGCGGAATCCACGGCACCGTCCTTATCCAATACGACTCCGCCAAAGCCTTCCGACCTCGCCCAAATCCCGCACTCCGCGCCATCCTCACCCACAGCGATGGAACCACCTATACCACCCAATTATCTTCTAACTATACCTTTAAAATCAGCGGTTTACGAGAAGGAGTCTATACCGCCCGACTCGACAACACCGGCGACCTATTCCAATCCCTTCCCGTCGAACTCTACATCGAAGAAGGCACCCTCGTCCCCCTCGAGCTCCTGCTGATCGAACGCTCCCGACACATGCCCATCCAACGCCTATGAAACCCTACCTATTTCTCTTTCTTCCACTGCTCGCACCCGCACAAAATTTCTACGTCGAAGCCAGCTCCGCATTTACAATTGAATATGCGCCCTTTGCTCTCATTCGGCTAGATGCTGGTGAAGCCACCGCACACCCTCCCGCCCCGCCAGCGGCGGGCCGGCCCACGCTCCAAGTCCCCTTTTCTCTCGATTCACAATACCTCGCCTACACCCTTACCGGTCATCAAAACCAGGCCCTCATGATCAGTGGGTCACCCCCTGCTGGTCTTCAACTTCGAGCTTCACTGGGCCCAGCGAGCTCCCTCGGAACCGCCCTCCTGTCCACCGCCCCTAAACTCCTTGCTACCCTGCCTCGCGGCACCGCCCAAGGCCTCCAGCCCCAAACCGGAATTCCCTTGCTCCTCACCCTCGAACGAGGCACGCATTATCACCTTATCAGTGCTCAGCACTCATGGACCGACCTAAAACTCGAAATTCAATGAAAACTAAATTACTTGCTGCATTCACAATATTGTTTATCAACACTTTACAATCACAAAGTATCAATGTCATTATGTGGTCAGATTATGCCGTTATTGACGAAAACCACCTCGATCCGCCCCTCACCGCAGGGGCAGATTACGCCCAAAACATTGCCTTGCCGACACAAGCCTTGTTGGTCATTGAAGAACTGGAGCCAGAGACCCCGTGGTGCCTGTCCGTCCAACACACCCATTCCATCGGCGGGGCAGCCCTTTACGCTCGTGTGAGATATGATTTGTTGAGGCCAGAGAATTGGGATCCAAGCTCCCCCATAGACGCGCCCATCACCTTGTCCGCCGAACCCCTTATGAGTGGTATCGGGTCCATCCGCGAACTCGTCGTTGAATTTGAATTGCGAGGTGCCAACGTGGCAACAGATTATGACTTACGTGTCGAAAATCTCTTGTGGACTTTGACGGGCGGCGGCTGCCCCGCCGCCCCGTAGGGGCAAAAAAAATTGCCCGGCCGGAGGCCGGGCAACTCATGTATATATAGACTTGAAGTTTACGCAAGTTGAATATCTACGCTTACCAAGTCTTTGAACATCTCCAAACGCCCGTTAATCTCAGCTGTAGTAAGGTCTGCCACACGTTCGGTTCCAAACTTTTCTACCGTAAAACTCGCCATAGCAGAACCCCAAATGACCGCGCGCTTCATGTTTTCAAAACTAATATCACCAGTCTTCGCGAGGTATCCGATAAAGCCGCCAGCAAACGTATCGCCAGCACCCGTTGGATCAAACACTTCCTCCAGTGGCAAGGCCGGTGCACTAAACACTTTGTCCTCGTGGAACAACAACGCGCCGTGCTCGCCCTTTTTAATAATCAAGTATTTCGGGCCCATTGTCATGATCTTCTTCGCCGCCTTCACCAAGCTGTACTCTTCAGACATTTGGCGCGCCTCTTCATCATTGATCGTCAACACGTCCACGCCCTTTAGCGCCGCCATCAAATCATCCCAGAAGTGGTCCATCCAGAAGTTCATGGTATCAAGTACGACGAGTTTTGGTCGCTTAGGCAATTGGTCCAATACCTTTTGCTGAATCGACGGCATCAAATTCCCCAACATCAAGTACTTACAATCCTTAAAACTATCAGGCACGATTGGGTTAAAGTGCTCTAATACATTAAGTTGCGTATCAAGAGTATCGCGAGTGTTCATATCCAAATGGTATTTCCCTTTCCAGAAGAACGTCTTGCCATCAGGAATGATTTGCACCCCCTCGAGGTCCACGCCCTTGCTCTTTAACAAGTCCAAATGCTCTTGCTCGAAGTCCGCTCCCACCACAGAAACGATGTTGCTCTTGTCCACGTGGTAGCTCGCGCTCAACGCTATATAGGTCGCCGCACCCCCAAGAATGCGATCCGTTTTTCCGAAAGGCGTCTCGAGCGCGTCGTACGCCATGGTTCCAACTGTAAGTAGGCTCATGTGCTTGAATTTATGGGGCAAAGGTACGCGGGGCCAATTAGTTTCGCAATCACTTAACATGCCATTCTAAACAATCGGTCAAATCACCGCGTTGTAACCACAAAACAATAGCCCATGAAATTCCTCGCCACATTCGCTTTGGTATTGCTTAGTATAATTGGCCACACCCAAACCAACCTCACCATCGCCCCCAACCAGAGCATTCAACTCAACTACCCCACCATCGAGGACCTGGCCATTGAAATCAAAAACCTCAGCAATCAACCCCTCGACATTGCCACGATTCAAACGGTTAGCAGCGAACAATTGAGCGGATTTGGCCTCGCCCCCAAAGGCCGTGCGACCATTGCAATACATTCCTTGGCGCTACTCCAAATCAGCAACAACACCTCTTCAAAGGCAGAAATCGCCATCAACCCAATATCCCTTCCCGCTCCGGAAGAAAACCCCGAAGACCTCTACATCAGCTTCACCATGAGAAACGAAACCGCCCAATCTATACCACTGATCATTCCTGGCGTCATGAATCCAAACCTCAGCCCCTTTTCAAATTCCGGGGTTAGATTAAAAATTGGGCAACAAATCAACTTTCGTCAGGGGCGCAAAACTTATACGTTGCTGACCGTTAGCCCCGACATCGAAGAAGGTGCCTTCCTTGAAATAGGCGCACTCTTGAAAGAGAGAAAGATTGAGCTGGGATTGAAATAATCTATGCCCTTTGAACGGGTACTGAATTTTTTCTCTGAAGTATTGTGGGAAATAGGGGATTGCCGTATTATTGCAGCCCGATTTGAAAGAATTGGATACAATATTCCTCCTTAGCTCAGTTGGTTAGAGCATCTGACTGTTAATCAGAGGGTCCTTGGTTCGAGCCCAAGAGGAGGAGCAACACAAAAAGCCCGACGCGATGCGTCGGGCTTTTTGTTTTTCTTAGCCCATACACCGATAAATAGTGCGGGTAATATAATAATGTTGCTAGTAGACGTTTTAATAACTTAGGGAACCTAAATCCTTAGTATTAAGATGATTTCTAATTTCAAACTGATTACTCTATCCTCAATATTTCTGTTAATCGTGTTCTCCTGTCAAAAAACGAATAATAAGAGAACCGCTCTTGATCATGCCTATGCTTGTCAAGATGTCTTAGGCCCCTTGCCCAATTTTAGTTGTGCCGATGCTATTGAAGTGCCAACAACCAAAAACGGAACCCCTGTAACCTTTGGGCCAGCTGGAGACGAAGGAGCCGGTAGTGCCAACCCGGACGATTGCGACTGTCCTTGGGCATTCGGTTTGGCTTGTCAGACAGGCAATAGAGTAGGTCGTTATTCTGGGCTCAATTCAGATGGATCAGAAAACAGCGATGTAGTTTTTATCACCTTTTGTAGGGACGGAGGATTGGGTGTAATTGGGCACAAATATTCCACCGGCGAAACCTGCTTCTTCTCCATACTTGATGGACAAGACAACAACAACCCTCCTGGCGTTAATGACGCCAATTATAATGATGGGTGGATGTCTCCCTCTATAGTAGCACAGGATAATTGTCAGAACTGTCACATGGCAAGTCCATTTTTGCATACTCCAGCGGTTGATCAACTAAGAAATCCAAACGACACCTCTGAACTGTTGGTTCCAATGACCGGTAATGGCCCGTACTCTATAATTGGCCAAGAGTTTTCACAACCACACACTACATCTATACAAAACTCGTGTACATCGTGCCATAGGCCTCAGTGTACGCAACACTTCGAAAACTACCCTCTTGATGAATTAGTGATGCCGCCGCCGTTTGAAAACGCTACCGACTTTGACCATAGCTCAATTTCTAAGGCAGATCGTCAAGCACTCAGAGATTGGTGTCAAACCTTGAACCTATAATCGTGCTGCAGCTTTGAACAATAGGGGGAGCAAAAGAAAGTCACTTAGAGATAGGTGACTTTTTTGTTTCTACGATTTCATGCCGGACGCGTAGTCTTTTGATATTTCGAAAAAATTGAAAGACCTTTAATACGTATACAAAATATCAAACCATGAGAAATACATTAAAACGCTTACCCACGTACACTTTATTATTCGTCATTTTTCTTGCTATAGAAAGTTGTGGATTGGGTGGCGACCCATCTCCAAGTCCATATCCGCAAAAATCTGATTATACAGAGACTGAAATAGTACAAATTACCACAAGTATAATCGTGGATTTGTTGGGGGTGCCTCAGTCAGAGGTAACTCTTGATTCTCATCTGTTTTATGATTTTGGGGCTGATGATTTAGATACCATTGAAATAATCATGGAAATTGAAAGCGCTTTTAATATCACTATTTCCGATGCAGAGCTAGAACGCGTTCGAACTGTAGGTGATGCTGTTGCCATAATCAAATCCCGGTTCTAGTTTAACATACATCCAAATCTCATAAATCGTTAAATCTTCCACAGGGGCATATACATTTATGGTTTTGAGAAGCCTAAAGGACACATTAGAGCTACATTTAATCTATTTAAACCCTACTTTAGACTCAAGAGAAAGTGCGGATGTGAAAACAGCTGTGGTTTTTCCTGGCCTTGAGCGGACGCTCCAGGTTGAACTAATACACACACATCTACATCATGAAACATTTTCTAACCGCCCTATTTATTGCGGGCTCAACAGCAGCATGGTCGCAAAGCCTTCCGTTCGATTTTGAATCTGCCACTTCTGGTATGGTAGGCTACGACAACGCGACCTTCACCATTGTCAATAACCCAAGTACTTCAGGCAACAGCAGTTCTAAAGTGGCCAAAATCGTAAAAACCACTGCAGGCGATTTATGGGCAGGAGGGAAAATCACAAATGTGTCCTCTTTGAATTTTTCAGCAGCCTCGACCAGCGTGCTTTCCATGAAAGTGTATACCACTGAACCTGTGGGTACGGTCATCAAAGTCAAATTGGAGAACCCCTACACCAGCGAAGTAGATGCCGTGACTACCGTCAGCGGTGCATGGCACACACTCACTTTCGATTTCGGAATCCCAGCCCCATCGGGCAGCGCAGATCTCGTCATCATGCCGCAGCCTTTCACCGCTGGAGGAGGGAACACCTTTTATGTAGACGATATCCAACAAGTCGCCGGAAATATTGCGCCACAAAGGCCAGGGCTACCCATCACTTTTGAGTCCGGCACCACCCCCGATCATTTCTTCAGTTTCGAAAGCGCCACCATGGACATCGTTGCAAACCCCACTTCTGATGCAACCAACAACAGCTCTTTGGTAGGGAAAATCGTCCGTTATCTTGGCGCCCCATATGGGGGCAGTGTGATCACTTTTGCCAACAACATAGATTTTGCAAATCACCCACAAATCACCATGAAGGTGTGGACCTCTGCTCCAATAGGGACTTATGTGACCTTAAAGGCAGAAAAGCCGTTTTGGGGAGAAGAGCGCAGTGTGCAAACGACTAAAACCGAGCAATGGGAGCTGCTAACTTTCGACTTTACGAATGCTCCTACAGACATGCCTAGCTTGGCTTTTATGTTTGACTTTACCGCCGGCAGTACCAATGTCGGCGATGGTACAGCGACTTCAACCTTTTATTTCGATGAGATTAAGTTTGCTAACGTTCCGCTGGGCGAGGAGGAATTAGGGGAATTGGGCCCAATTAATATCTATCCTAACCCCACCACTGATCGTTGGAACCTAAGCTTTGCAAACGGGTCGATCCTACGCGCTGAAATCTTCAATATGGAAGGTCGAGTGCTCGACATCATTGAAGGCAACGGCGAGACAATGCTTGAAATCAATGCTAACAACTATGCCGACGGCATTTACACTGCGAAAATCACAACCGCCAAAGGCTCGAAAGTGATTAGGTTGGTTAAATATTAACTCAGTTAATTCGTTTCATTAATACCCTTAACTCTCAGGAAAATTTTCTTGCTACATAACAGCTTCAACCTCGAAATAATTGCTGAACTTCAATACATTCAACTTAAAACCAATAAGATGAGACATTTCTTCACTTTGTTGTTATTTGTATTCGGCTTATCTGCTTGTAGTCAAAGCCTAAGTAGTAAATTATCAGACTTAAACAAACTTAATACTGGCTATAGTTTCTCTGTTTCAGATGGAGAATTAAAGATTCGTCACCTGTTTAGTGATGAAGGTGTGGATGAGGGCGACTATCATTTACTCCCACTTCACGGAAACGTCACTACAGAAATGGAATATTTTAATTATTTCGATGACGTTATGTGTGAATGTCAGGTGGAATATTTCGAATACAAGATTCGCAGCAGCTATGAAGATGTTAAAATGATTAGGCCAAGAGGTTCTGCATATTATGGTTACGACGACAGAGGGTTTTCAAGCAGTATTCATTTCAACGGCAACATAGAGTCTTCTAGAAAGGCAATGATAATTCTCAATGATATATTAAGAGGGTACTGATCACTCCCTTGACGAGTTAAAATGAATTGTTTTAGCGTTTGACAGGTGTATTCTCTCAAATTGAAAAACAACAGCCTTTAGCTTTTCATTCTATTTAATCACCATGTTGCTCAAGATAAATTTCGGTAAGCTTTTCAGCGGAGATATTGCATATTAATTCTTCCGGATGGGCCTCATAACCAACGGAATTCAATTTCTCGTTATACGCCTCGAAAGATTTACCGTGATGTAGGTAAAAATGAAAATACTCGTGTATTATAGTGTCTGTTAGATCTTTTTTGGATTCAATGTTTTGTGCGTAAATAGTAATTGCCCTAGTTGAAGGGCTATACTCCCCTTTATTGTCGCTTTCTTCTTGACTTAATATTGTTTTCGGCCGTTTCCTTAATCCAGATTTAGGGTAATTCTCAACACACCATTCTATTACATGATCAATATGTGCCAATACATTTATTTCGGTGTCTTCCTTTTCAAACCTAACCGTGAAGAATAAGATTACATTCAATACTGTAAGAATTGAACTCCAAACATTGATGTCCGGATATTCTTTTAACAATAACGCTTCAACTGTTTGTGACGAAATTGAAGGTGACGGATTGTTTGTATAGGCCAAAAATGCGCCAATCATCAATACTATGGAATTGATGAAAAAAGATGTAAAAAACCTTTTTCGAGCATTCTTCCTCCTCAAAGCAATTTCCAATAATGTTATCAATGAAATAATTGAAAAAAGGAAAAACGCTATGCTTCTTATGCTTAGCAGGTCTGTAAGAAAATCAAAATAGTGTTCAATAATCATAGCTAATACTTGTTGCTATTAAATTATGAGACAGTTTCTCATATTCTAAAAATAGAGTTTTTAATCTGTTGGCGTCGTAAGTAATTGGGTCAATGATTAATTCTATCTTTAATTCTATGCGCCTTATTAATATAAACTCAATCCTTGTCTTCTTTATTGTTTCATGTTCTTCAATCTATGCTCAAAATCTAGGTGAGCTAACAAAGGGTTACTTCAACAGAATTTTAGGCGAAAGCGAAGACCCTTCGGCCCCTAAGCTCATCAACTACCCAACCGTAGCTTATGCGCCGGAAACGAGCTGGGAATTAGGCGTATCAAGCTTGTACGTATACTCTGCAAATAGAGACCTCAGCAATCGACTCAGTGAGGTTAAAGCTTTCACCTTCTACACGCTGGAGAATCAATACGGATTTTGGCTTGACCACGCTTTGTATACGGATGAGAACAAGTGGTTCTTCTACGGTCGAGCACGTTATCAAAGCTTTCCTTTATTCTATTACGGTACAGGCCGAGAAACACCGTCAGAGCACATCGCTTTGATTGACGGAGAATATACCTTGTTCCGAGAGCGGTTACTTCGTGAAACGTTGCCGTCGTTGTATTTTGGATTGGAATTAGACTACCAAGGCCTGAACCGAGTCAATTACATCCATACCGAACCGGATTTTGATCTCCCCGAGGTGGGTGCTATGGGGTCTAATAACTTCGGTATAGGCCTAGGGCTACTTTACAACAATATCCACAATGCTATGAACCCCAGGGAAGGGCTATACAGCGAATGGGCCTTCATGAATTACAATACGGCGGCGGGTAGCGATTACAGCATGACCACCTACGTCATAGATAACAGGATTTACCGACCGGTAAAGGAGAACACCGTTTTTGCCGCACAGCTCTATGGTCAATTCACTTCTGGAAATGCCCCCTTCAATATGCTCGCACTTATGGGCGGAGAAAGCTTGATGCGGGGGTATTACCTCGGACGGTACCGCGATAAGAACTTAGTGGCCGGTCAGATAGAATACCGCATCTTGCCCTTTGAGTTTTCCAAGCGTTGGGGGGCGAGTGTGTTCCTGGCGGCTGGGCAAGTTTATGGGGATGAATATGGATTTAATTGGGACCAATTCCTCCCTACCGGAGGCGCCGGCATCCGATACCTCATCTTCCCAGAAAAAGATATTTATACTCGAATAGATGTTTCATTCACCGAAGAAGGTCGGGGAGTTTATTTCTTCATCGGGGAAGCATTTTAATTGGCTAATTCAAAATAACACGATCGAACACGATCTCGGTGTAGTCATTGCGCTCGTAAAAGAGATAGATTCCTTGGTCGCCAAAGGAGGCCATATCTGAATAGGCGCAAGAACCTGGATAGAGTTCGCGCGCGACCTTCCATTCCAACCCGTCTTGAGAGGACCACAAGTTCAATTGCTTGCGGGCATTAGTATCCGCAGGACCTAACAGATAGAATTGTCCCTGGTGTGACAAAATAGAACTCTGGCACATGGGGGTCGTGAGCGCTGGGGCGAGCCAAGTGGTATCCCAACGCTCTCCTCCGTTTCGGCTTATGGCCATTTGCTTTCGCTTCACCCCTTGGTTTTGGATTCGGACGGTGAGCAAGAGGGATTCGGCACCAAAAGGGACCCCCATAGATTCGTTCGAAGACGGTACGCCCAAATCTTTGCTTTCCTTCCAAGTCTTCCCATGATCGTCCGAGTACAATCCGTAAGCCTGATAATCCCTAAACCCTTCCTTTGGCCCTCCGACCGACCTATTCGCAGGCACAAACAACCTGCCTGCATATATCCCCTCGTTAAATTGTATACCGTGTCCGGGGGCAAAGGCCCAAGTCCGCTGGTCCAGGTATGGATTTTCTTGTACAATCTCTTTAGGCGCGCTCCAATGCTCGCCATGATCGGAGGAGGCAATAAAATAGCCGCGGCGCTTGCCCAAGCCCAATCTTATATCGTACTCCGATGCGTTACCCGTGTTGTAAAAGAGTAATAGTCTGCCTTCAGGGAACCTTGGATCTAATCGGTCTATAATAGGTGTAGAATTCCCTGCTTGAAGATTGCCGTTGTCAACCAACACCCTCACTGGGGACCAAGTCTTGCCGCTATCCTCACTCCTGCGCATCAAAATGTCGACATTCCCAAAGTCCGCACAGTTCGATTTTCTCCCCTCTACAAAAGCGAATAGCTCGCCCGATTCCCATTGCACCAAGGCCGGAATCCGAAAGCATGCATAGCCCAAATCACCCGAAGAAAAAAGAACACGTTCTTGAGCTTGAGCGCTATGAAATATTAAGACAACAATAAATACTTTCCAGTTCATGGAACTAACCGTGTTAGCATCAGATCTTACTTAACAAGTTTATGCCGGACCAATTAAGGATAATGAATCAATACTTATATTTATCGAGTCAAAACCAATACATAAGTCGCTTGAGAGAATCAATCTATAGATTTTCATCCGAAAAGTTTGGATTAAGATGCGGTTTATTTAAGCCGTTCCAACTTCCTTTTTTAAAGGCCTTGCTAATTCTATTCCTTGGGGGATCCGGGCCTCATGCGCTTTGTCAAAACATGGCCGGTCAAAGTTTCGGTTCATATCCCATAGGCGTCAAAGATTTTGATGCCGAAACTATCCTCAAATACGCTAAAAGAAATAGCTGTTATTTGCCATTAGTCAAAGAATCTGCCTACTTCTCTTCCTCGTCTGGGAAAACCATCACATTTTACGATTTATTCAATAGTACCCTCCCTGAGTCATCTGAGTATAGAAATAGATATATTGTGGGCGATTTCAATGTGCTTAATGATGAATACGAGGTTCGTGGTATAAAAGAAATGAACCCAAATTTACCTGCCCTTGAAGATTTTAAATACACATCTTCTGAACTCTTTTTGAAAATGGAGCAAGCCATTGACGGAGAGAAAAACTATAATGACTTCATTAACTACACTAAAGCTCGATATTCTTACAATTTTGACTTCTACAAGAATTTCTTTGATCAAGTGTGGAAGTACAAAACTCCTGAAATCAACAGAAAATATGGATTTTTAGGTGAAACAGCATATGCTTCTGGGCAGAGACTATGCTTATGCGAAGCTAGATTTGATACCTTGATCGAAGTCGCCAGGTTCGCCACTTCATCAAAAAGATTAGAACCACTAATCACCTTCAGCGAAGATAGTGTGGAACAAAAATCAGTTATTGAGTATTTGCCCATAGGCAAACGCCGTGATTATTACGGCTTTCATTATCGGATTACTTCCAAAAACTGGGAAACAGAACGCACATACTCAACCGCAGACTCTCTTCATGATATGGCCTTAGGAGGAGGTAATACTCGTGTAACGCGCTATAAAGGAATAACGGAATTACCAAATTTTCTTTTAATGTCGCCTGATGAATCAAATCCAAGGGCCATGCGACAAAATGGAGTTCATGAAGTGGCACTGCGGGAGCTGTCGCGTGGTATGTTGGGTTCCTCCAATAGTATTGGTTGTGTTCGAGTTTCTGATTTTGGTTCAAAATTCTTGCGATGGTGGACCCCGCAAGACGCCAATTTTTTTATTCTCTACCAAGAAGATAAGTACCACAAGTCCCTTCCTAAATTGGAAATAATAGAGGACTTACCTTTTAAAACAGTGGAGGAAGGAAATGCCTTTAGAGTATGGCTGAACCAAACGAAACCTAGACAGGCAAAACAATTAAATATAGACCTAGAAGGCAAACACGATAATGGCTACATTTTAGACGCCTATAACATGTATGGAGAAGAATATAAAACTTATCAAAAACAAGCGAAACATAATCAATAGCTTACTCTTAGTATTTAGCATAAGCTTTGGTGTAAATGCTCAGGATTCTACGGCAGCCGTTATGGATTCCTCAGAATCATCTGTAGTATCAATAGATTTATCAGAAATCCCGGACAGTTTGCTTCGATCCACCATTGACTCTGTTTCAAAGCTTTTGTCTGTTGAGGACAGGGCTTTTATAAGTAGCTATTTACTAGATAATCACCCTATTTACACAACTGGCTGGGGAAGAACTGGGAATCTATTGCCTCAATCCACTACTTTTAATGAGAAGGATACCTTCAATTTTACCTTGATTGAGGGCCAAGAAAGTTTCTACATAAACGAATTTGACTCTTTTAACTGGGGTTATGGGCCTCGATGGGGAAGAATGCATCGTGGTTGGGATTTACAAATGGACATCGGAGACACTTTGCGCGCGGCTTTCAATGGAGTCGTGAGATACGCACAATATAATGACGGCGGTTATGGAAATTGTGTGGTTATCCGTCATTTAAACGGAATTGAAACTCTATATGCGCACCTTAGTAAACTAGACTGTGAGCCTGGAGATTTTGTGCGGGCAGGAGAACTTATTGGGCTTGCCGGATCTACTGGAAGAAGTTCTGGTCCACACTTGCATTGGGAATGGAGATATATGGGTCAATCCTTCGACGCGATGATTGCAATCGATACCTCTAACTATTTGTTAAAAGCAGATTCACTGCAACTTACTGGATCAAACCTTCAGGATCCACCAGAATATAAAATTCGCAAAACCGCTACCTATCACACCGTGAAAAGTGGTGAAACACTAAGCCATATCGCCCAAAAATATCATACGAGCGTATCTTCCTTGGTGCGCAAGAATAAACTTAGAAATCCAGATCAACTTCAAATTGGCCAACGCATAAGAATACGATGAAAACAAGTACAAATACTTTATTAGCAATTTGCGGCACACTTCTGTTTAGTGCGTGTGTGCCTAACAATGACACAACAGTTGATACACAGGCTAACGATACTGTTACCGCTATTGCCCCGGTCGATACAGCGGTTGTAGAGGAAGAGGTTTTTACACCAAATGATTGGGACCGAGCATCAAAAATGCTGGCAGGAATTCCGGTTGAGCACGAATTTAAAATCGATTCGAGCTATTACCGTGAATACGTAGACTATATCACAAGTGAATATAGCGGTATCAAGGAAAAGCGTCTCGATAAGCTCATGAGCTGGAAAAATGACGTTGTTCCACAAAGTGATGAAGAAAAGCTTCGAAAAGTCTTCTACCCGTTCTCTGGTGGTGACTTCATTCACCTATATCAACTATATCCGGAGGCGCCTAACTATTTGATGTTAGCCATTGAACCCATAGGTACATTACCGGACTTTGATGCCTTGTCTGTGTATGATATTGACACTGCATTACATGAATCAAGGGTGATGCTAAGGGATATATTCTTCCGTAGTTATTTCATTACAAAGAACATGGCCACTGATATCAAGAAGAGCAAACAAATTGGGGGTATCCTGCCCTCTATATTGTGGGGGATTTCCAGTTCAGGACACGATATAGTGTCTGTAGAAAATGTCTCTCTTTCTAATAAAGGAGATATGAGCTATACTCCCGCAAAACTAGGAGAGTCCTTTGAGCGAGGCGTTCGAGTGAACTTTGTGGAGCACGGTTCTAAAACCCTGCAAGAAGTAACATATTTATCTTGTGATATCTCAAATAAAGGATTTGCAAAGGATACTGCACTTACTGCCCTAATAACGAACCTTGGGGACGTAAATAGTTTTGTTAAAGCTGCTTCATATCTGATGCACTACAAAACTTTCTCTGAGATTCGCAATGTTATTCTTGATCACTCAGTAGTGCATATACAAGACGATACCGGGATTCCATTCAAATACTTCGACACAGAAAAGTCTACAATTCGATTGTATGGAAAGTATGTGATGCCTGTTAAAGATTTTAGTGAGTCATTATTCCAAGAGGACTTAGATAGTGCTTATAATAATTCCTCATACTATGCAGGCAAACTACCCTTTTCAATGGGCTACCATTGGGGCAGCAAGGATCAAAACCAAATGGTGGTTTTAAGGAAATAAGTTCATATTGAATGTCCCAAAAATATAGTCTTACCGTTGCGCGCAACGTAGTAATTGCCAATATGATTGGTACCGGAGTTTTTACTTCGCTAGGTTTTCAAGTACTTGAAGACGGGATACCGGATGTTGCAACAATACTTTTAGCTTGGACTATTGGCGGGATTCTCTCCTTGGCTGGGGCAACTTCTTATGCAGAGGTTGCGGGGGCATACCCTGAAGATGGCGGAGAGTATCATTTCTTGACGAAGTTATATCACCCTGTACTTGGTATTGCGAGTGGGTTGGTGTCTATCATTACAGGATTTTCCGCAGCAATTGCAAGTCTTGCATTAGCCGCGAGCTCATACCTTACCATCGATAATGAAATTCATCAAAAGGCAGTAGCCATCCTATTTATAGTTTTTATTGCTTTCATTCAATGGTTCGGGGTCAAAATTGGCGGAATCGTGCAAAACATCTTTACCGCACTCAAGGTTTTGATGATTTTGATCATCATAAGCTTGCCCTTCTTATTTTTTGAGGAAAGTCTATTGTCTACTCTAACCATCAGCTTCAGTGATACGAGTCTCGAATTGATACAAAGCCCCTCTTTCGCTCAGGCACTTGTATGGGTAATGTTCGCTTACAGCGGTTGGAATGCAGCAACTTATGTAGTAGGGCATTTGGACAAACCCTCTAAGAACCTTTCACCTGCTCTGCTTCAAGCTACATTAATAGTCACTATCATTTATGTGCTATTAAATTTTGCATTTCTAGCCTCTGCTTCTTTTGAGGATCTTGCTGGAAAAGTAGATGTAGGGAACGTTGTCGTCGAAAAGTATTTTGGAGCTCAGGGCGCCACAATATTTGGCGTTATTCTGGCGATTTCATTGTTGGCGGGTATTAACTCAATGTTTATTGCGGGGCCAAGGGTGACTCAACGTATGGCCTTAGATTTAAAGTTCCCTGATTTTTTCTCCAAAGAACATCATAATGGTGCCCCTCGGGGAGCGTTGATCTTACAATTGATTATTTCAATTATCATCGTGGTTTTTAGCTCATTCAAGGATATAGTTGAATACATAGGACTCAGTCTTACACTGTTCTCAATGATGGTAGTGGCCGGTGTTTTTGTGGTTAGGGCAAAAAAAGTTCACACCAATGGTATTAAGGCTATAGCATATCCTTTGACACCCTTGCTCTACTTAATCATGGGAGTCTGGATGACCTACTACTTTGCTTCACAAGACCCGATGAAACTCGTTTGGGCAACCATTACCATTGTTCCTGCCTATTTTATTTTCAGGTTAAAAGTAAGGTCTAAAACCTAGGACAGTGTTGGACTTATTTGCGTCTCAGTAGGTTACGTTTTATTCACTCGATTATTTTAGTACCTTTGCAGCCACTTTTTTAAAAGGCTGTTATGAAATTTATTAATATCAGTGTACTGGTAATTATTGCGTTATTCTCGATTGGCGCCTCGACCTCGACTACTCTAAACAATTCCGAGATAGAAGAACGTCTTGACAGCATAGAGACTGTCTCTTATCATTTTGATTGTGACTTTTGGGAGTACGATACTGAAGAGGTCTATGATAATTCATGGTCAACTCGCAGTTTGTTTCCATACGATCATGATGCATTAAACTTCAATGAGTTTACAATTTTAAAACTGGATACAACAACGTGTGCCGCCACTTATCCGGTAGAAAATACATTATATTCTCCATTCAAGTCTAGGGGTAAAACTCGTTGGCATAATGGGCTAGATATAAGGCTTAAAACAGGCGATAAAGTGACTGCTGCATTCGACGGAGTAGTTAGGTATTCTGGATATAATGACGGCGGTTTTGGTAACTTGATTATCATTCGACACACCAATGGCCTTGAAACATATTATGCCCATTTATCTCGTAGAAAAGTTTCGGCAAATGATACCGTTAAGGCAGGACAAATAATTGGCTTGGGTGGAAGCACTGGAAGGTCTAATGGGCCTCATTTACATTTCGAAGTAAGATTAGAGGATCAGCCTATAAATCCTGCAGTGATTTTCGATACCGAGACCTATGAGCTAAAAACAGATGTAATAACTCTGTGCCCAGAAATCTTCGCCCCGGGAAAAGGAACAAACGTTTAAATTTCTTTTGAAGGCTCTCACTGAAGGTGCGGGTAATATTTTTGGTAACTTTGAAGGTATCAGACTAATAAAAAGATACCTTAAAGATGAAAAAAGTATTCGCCATTATCTGGCTGTTTTCAGTTTTAACTGTTAGTGCCCAAGATTCCACAAAAGACTTTATCGCTGTAGCAGATGAAATAGACAGATTGCTTCAGTATGACGATATCTACCCGGAACAACTGAAGTCTTTACTGTCTGATCTAGAGCAACTTTCCGAAGGTAATGAACTGTTGTATAATCAAATCAAGATTCGTGTCAATCATCTATTACTTCCAGTAGAGGTGAAAACCGTAAATACTGCCATTAATAACGACGATTTAGTTGTTGCTTATAAGGCTATAAATACAATTAAGAAAGAATACGAATACGACAAGGAAATCGAAAAATTAGACCGACGCTTAAACTCGGCTTTATTTGATCGGTACAAAGGAATTATAATGGATGATATTCAGCCGAGGTTCACTGTAGAGCCTAGCTATTCCTGGTATTCTTCAGATTACACTTTAGACGAATTAGCCACATTTGAATACTTTGACTTCGCTCCTGTGTATGGTGTAGGGTTCAGCTACAACTTTGGCATCAAACCTGTATATAGTTCCGGCAACACCTATTATACCTATTCCCAGATCGGGGTAAGAGGCTCCATGAGAAACAACTCTACTATCTACTTGCCGAACGGACGGGATGTCACTTTTGTTCCTGAAAGAAATACAGAGGTATTTGTCTTGTACCGCAAAACCCTAGGACTGGCATTGGGGGTGTATGATAATATTGATGCGTCAGAGGCCCCTTTGTATAATGCCACCGGAAGTTTTTATGTCCCAATGAATGGGCTCAGTCTCGGAGTACATGCTAGAGTGATTTCTAATCTTAATATGGATCCGTTATTTCAACTTGGTGCTTCGGCTAAATTGAACCTAAAATTCTACAAGCCATTTACTAAAAAACATAAAGATGAAGTGGAAGTAAGAATTGTAAAATTCAAAGAGAGCAATAGATGATGAGGCGCTTAGGGCTAATCGTTCTCGTTCTGTTTTCTCAGTTTGTCTTTGCTCAAAGCAGGTATACCAAGCTTGTTGAGAAAGGGAAGTTTAGTAAGGTTTGGAAAAAAGTCGATAAGAATTTAGACAAAGATCCTCAAGACTTAGAAGCAAACTACTATGCTGCTATCATCACCTCAAACCCGGAATCTGGTAAACTTTATGATCCATACCAGTCGTATTTGTTTTATGCGACATCTTTCAATCAATATATTTTAATTAGTGATTATCGACAACTCGAGCGCTTAGCCAAAGACCCTATATCGTTAAGTACTTACTCATCGTTGTTGGACTCTATCCTAAAAAATGCATTAGAGGACGTTTCTAAAACAAAGAGCATTGATGCTTATGAAAGGTATCTCTCACACTTTCAGGTTTCTAGACTTAATGCCAATACAGAAAAGGTAGAAGAATACATTTCTGTCGCGTTAAACCAACGAAACCAAATCGCCTTTGATATCGCATTCTCAAAACAAAGTATTGAAGCCCTTGAACAGTTTCAAAAAGAGTACCCCGATGCTGATCAGGTTCATGAAGCTCAATTACAAATCCACGTATTGGCATACAATCAAGCCAAAGAATCAGGTACTATAAATTCCTACAAGAAGTTTGTTTCTGATTACCCGGAGGCCACACAAATACCTAAAGCTATCTATGCACTAGAAGAATTGGAATTTGAACATTATTCAGAAGAAAATTCGTCCAAGGGGTGGGGCCAATACTTACAAGACTATCCTACTTCGCGTTTTAGAGAATCAGCATTAGAGAAATTTGATTGGACTCAATATAACGAAGTCACTTCAGCTACAAATTGGTATTCTTATGCTGAATTCATTGAAAACTACCCCAACAATAGATATCGACAAAATGCCGCAGAGGTACTTGAGGAGTCTGTCGAGCAAGTTGAAAATCTCGCAGCCTTAAACTATGCAGTTGTTTCTTTAGGGCTGCGAACACCCGCTATAGTTAAACGACATTATGAATTATGGTCAAAGGATGGAGAACTCGTTAGCCTAAAAAAGTACTATGAGCAATTTCCGGAATTAATTGATTCTAATCAGTTTGCGATAGATTATTCGGTCGCTCAACTTGCCGAAAACTTTAATTTACACCTTCCTTATCGTCCAGAAAGAGAGCGTGAGTTTTTAAGTTTTCTTCAATTATACCCTAACAAAGAGCTGTCCTTTGTGATTCTACAAAGACTTCTAAGTCCCTTTATTAATAAGAAAGACTATTCAGATGCTGTAGCCTATTACAATAAAAATCTCGCTGGACTTTCCCTTCCTTCCAAATTCGAAGAGCTCAAGGAATTATTATCGACACCGGAAGATCCATCGATTAAAGCAGAGTCTTTTTCAAAATACGTAAACACCAAGGGAAATGAATATTCACCTGTCCTCTCCGCAGATGACAAGCAGCTTTATTATTGCGCAACAAATCAAGGGGCGGGTAATACTTCAGAGGATGTTTATGTCTCTGAAAGTAGTTCCAGTGGCCGTTGGTCGAAAGGCGATGCCATTGCTTCCTTTAGTTCTTCTGATTTCAATGAAGCTCCATTAGCTGTTTCAGCCGACGGAAGTACTATCATTCTATTTAGAGACGGCAGGTTATACGGCTCAAAGAGAGAGTTGACTGGCTGGTCTGAACCACAGCCTTTATCAAAGGAGTTCAATTTAGGCGAATGGCAAGGAGATGCTAGTATTAGCTCTGATGGTAGAGCCATACTTTTCTCCGCCGTAATACCCGAATACACCATGAATATTAATGAAATGGAAGACGTTTCATATCATGGTGATAGACTTTATCCAACGGATTTATTCGTATGTGTCCGTGACAGCAATGACCAATGGTCAGCCCCAATTCATCTTGGACCGGAGGTTAACACACAATATGGTGAGCGGTATCCATTTCTCCATCCTGATATGACCACCTTGTATTTTTCTTCGGATGGACACCCGGGATTAGGCAAAATGGATGTTTTCAAGTCTACCAGGCTTAGCGATTCATGCTGGAATTGTTGGAGTGAGCCTGTGAATCTAGGTAAAGAAATAAATACCGCCGAAAGCGACGCCGGCTATAAAGTAAACACCTCTGGAACAGAGGCCTATTTTACTAAAACATCCGCTTCGCCAAAAAAGGCCAGTGTCTTGTTTGTTTTGGATATCTCTGGCTCAATGAGCGGTAATAAGATTGAAGAATTAAAGATTGCCAGTGCAGCAGCAGCGGAAAACGCCATAATGAATAATGCAGAGGTCTCCATTGCTTCTTTTGACGGCACATGTGATAGTCCTTTTACTCAATATCTTCCTTTTACACGAGACCTTAACTTGATAAAAGAGCACATATCCACATTGTATGCAGGCGGTGGAACTCCCATGTATGCTGCTTATGAGGTAGCTTGTACTTCACTCATCGATCAAGGAGAAAGGAACAATGAAAAAGTGATCGTCTTAATGACAGACGGAGAGGCTCAACAGTGTATGGATTTAAATACAATGCTATCTTCCTTACGAGCCAAAAGAAAATTGGTAAAAACTCAGACTATAGCTTACGCTGTCGACAGTAATAGCCAAGCATTTTATGACCTACAAGCCATTGCAAATGCGAGCGGGGGATCTTTTTTCTATGCTTCTGGTACGCAGGATTTAGGTGCGGCTTTTGAACGTGCTAATTCATCCTTATTTCAGATCGTTAACAACGGGGTTAACAAGGATATTTATAAGATTTCCTTACCGGCACATTTAAGACCAGACTTTGTCGCAAAAATCCAAGGAAAGCTCCTCACAGACGACCAAGAGCCAGTTTTTGCGAATCTTAGTTGGGAGGATTTGGATAAAGCTGAAGTCATAGGAACCGCTCAAACAAATCCGGAGACCGGGGAGTTCTTTATTACTCTTCCCATGGGGAAAAATTATGGTTTTTACGTGGAGGACGAAGCTTACTTCCCGTTGTCTCAAAACATTGACCTTCGAGATATCAATGAGGCTGTTGAAATTCAACAAGACATCAAAGTCCTGAGTCTCGATAAAATGATCGATGAAGAAATATCTGCCCCGCTGAATAATCTATTCTTTGAGTTTTCAAAAAGTAGATTGTTGTCTCAAAGTAGGCAAGAACTCAAAAGAGTCGCTCGAATTATCAAAAAATACAACTTGACGACTCAAATCTCAGGGCATACAGATAATGTCGGGACTGAGAAGGCAAATCAACGCTTATCCGAAAGCAGGGCAAATAATGTAAGAGATTACTTAATCAAACTGGGTTGTGATCCGGATAAGCTGATAGCTGTGGGTTATGGAGAATCTATGCCTGTGGAAGATAATGACAGCGACGAGGGAAGGAGTAAAAATAGACGGGTTGAGATCACCTTTACCTCAAAAAAGTAACTTCTTAATCAAGCATAGATACATTGGTCAAAATCGTGTCCCTCACGATACAACTTTGTCGTAAACACTCTAGAATACCGGATAGGGCTATTAAGTTTACTTGTGACCCTTCAATTCGAAACTAACATAACCGTTTTAGCTAAGCCAAAAGTTTTCCTTTCTACACCCTTGAAAATCACTGTAGGTTTTGGCGCGACTTCACATTAATATTATTTAGAGTAAAAGTTTAGCTATCTTTCATTTCAAATAATAAACCAAAGCTCTTACTACAATGAAAAAATTTAGTACTTATCTAGCTAGTGCACTGTTAATGGTGGCCGTTTTATCTAGTTGTTCAACCAACCCGGAAGATATCAATGTTGCAGACTTAGAAGAACCTTGTGAATATGTAGATGCCACAGAACAATGTTTAGATGCCATTATTCAAATCGCAGAAGGTGTAGACTCCCCAGATCAATTGTCCGAAGATGATAAAAAACGCATAGAAGATCTTTCAAAAAAAGGGGAGGAAATTGGAGAGGAATACCAGAAAAAATTCGGCATTATGCTGGAGGCGGAATGTCCAAACTTAGAGGAAGTATTTAAAAAGGCTGTAATGCTTATAGATCTTCAAATTGACGATCTTCTCTAAAACGCTTATATAATACATTTATGACCTGAACACAAAAGTCCCAACCTTATCGGCTGGGACTTTTTTGTGTTGTTAATGTAAAAACTACTAATTACACCCGGAAAGGTCGTGCCCCTCACGGTACAACTTAGTTGTAAATCCTTGAGAAACCATACAACATTGGTGCAACCGGACCACATCGTTTCCGCACACAAACTCCATCTGAGCCCGTTGGTAAGTTCCAAAGTTTAGATCCACGATCAGAGAATCTCCCTTGACCTCATAGTTGTGCTGTAGGATGCCTGGATTTGCCTGTACCCATTCCTCCAAAGAAGGAAACTCTCCCGATCCGTTTCCATAAATGGTGTACTGTATCCCGTCTTGGAATTCATAGCGTACCGTACTCTCAAATCCCTCAGGAATCCAGCGTCCGGTTATGGTTCCCGGCTCGTTCTTGGCGCAAGAGAACAGGGCCGTTGCCAAAGCACATCCTGCAAGGAGTCTTGTTATTTTCATGATGTTCAGTTTGTTAGTTCCTAACAAGGTAGTACTTTTTCAGAATGAAAATCGCGCCCCTTTTTCTTGCCCTGTTTTTGTCCGGACAACTCTTCGGTCAAAAGCTCGTGGTTCTAGGCACATTACAAGATGCCGGCGCTCCACAGTTGCACTGCGAAAAAGAGTGTTGCGCCCATCCCAAAGCCAATGATTACGTCGCCTGTTTAGGGGTGGTCGATTCTACTCGTGCCCTCCTCTTCGACGCCACTCCAGATATTGTCCCGCAGCTCACCGAACTTTTGTCGCGATCCGGAACGGATCGCTATTCGGTCTTTTTGACCCACGCCCACATCGGCCATTACACCGGGCTCATGCACTTTGGCCGGGAAGCGGCAAACACCAAGAAAGTCCAGGTCTATGCGATGGACCGAATGATTGAATTTTTGGCAAAGAATGGCCCCTGGAACCAATTGGTCCAGCTACAAAATATCCAACTCAACGGCCTGCAGGATGCCGTGCCCCGCACCCTGGAAAATGGCATCATCGTCGAGCCCGTCCTCGTCCCGCACCGCGATGAATTTTCAGAAACGGTCGGATTTTACATCAAAGGACCCAACAAGACCGCGCTCTACATTCCGGACATCGATAAATGGACCGCTTGGGAGAAAAACATTTTAGCCGTTGTCCCGACTGTGGACTATGCGTTTATTGACGGTACGTTTTTCGCCGATGGGGAAATTCCAAGACCCATGGCCGAGGTTCCCCACCCCTTTGTTTCCGAGAGTATTGAGCTGTTGAACCACCTGCCGGAGTCAGAACGCAACAAAGTCTATTTTATTCACCTCAACCACAGCAATCCCGCGCGTAGTGCAGATTTTGAGGGACGCATTGAAGCTGAAGAACTGGGATTTCACTTTGCCGCCTTTGGGATGGAGTTTGAACTTTAACGTTCTGTTGCCAGGCTCTTGAGCGTTTCGCAGTACTTTCCAACATCTAAAATTAACCAGCTATGAAAACGCTAAACGAGAATTGGTTCGCATTTACACTGATCGCCGTAGTCTTCGGAATTCTTGGATTCCTACTGGGCCGCACCACAGGACATCATGGACCAAAAGGAATGCCTCATATGATGATGGCTGATGGGCCATTAAAAAAAGCCATGTTCATTTCTGATGACGGTGAAGTGCACGATCTGATGGGCGACATGGAGATGGATGTTATTGAAAACATGGACGTCGAAGTCATCAAGGGCGACGATGGAGAAATTACTGTTACCATTGACAGCGTAGGCACTGAGGGTGCTGAGGCCAAGGTCCGAGTAATCAAAATCAAAAAAGACTAGTGATCAGTTATTGGGAACGGACCGCGCTGAGCGCGTTTGACCTCGTTGTCATTGGCGGCGGCATTGTAGGAAACTTCACTGCCCTCGAATACGCGCGTGCCCATCCCAATGCTAAAATTGCCGTGCTGGAACGTGGATTTTTCCCGGAAGGAGCCTCCACAAAAAATGCCGGCTTTGCCTGCTTCGGCTCGATTGCCGAGCTCGAGCACGACTTGGAAACTTTAGGTGCCGAGCAGACTGTCGCCTTGGTAATGCAGCGCTACGAAGGACTTCAAAAACTGCGTTCAACGCTGGGCGATGCGGCCATTGGTTACGTAGAGGTAGGAGGGTTTGAGGTATGTTTCAATACTCCGGACCTCGACCGCATTGCCTTCTTCAACGACCTCCTCGAACCCGCACTAAGTGCGCGGCCCTATTCCTGGATCTCCGCAGAAGGTTTTGGGTTTTCGCCGAAGGTTGTTGGCCTCATAAAAAACGCCCTTGAAGGAACCATCCACACCGGGAAAATGATGGACGCCTTGCAGCGAAAAGTCAGTGAGGCGGGCATTCGGTATTTCACGCAAACTCCCGTCTCCGGCATTGAAGATGGCACGAACGGGAAAACGATTCACATTCAGAGCCTCCATGGAACCGTTGCCTTAGAAGCCAAACAAGTCGCGCTATGCACTAATGCCTTTACGAAGGATTTTCTGCCTGAGCTGGATCTGAATCCGGGTCGCGGCATGATCGTGCTCACCAAACCCCATCCCGCTTTTGAATGGAAGGGGTCGTTCCATTACCACGACGGGTACCATTACTTCCGCAGCATCGACGGCCGATTGCTTTTGGGCGGTGGCCGTCAGCTCGACCTGCACGGGGAAACCACTACCGAACCGGGCATCAATACAATCATAGAAGCCCAACTCCTAAAGGATATTCAAGACTTTATTGCCCCGGGCATACCGCTCGAGGTAGAGCAAAAGTGGTCTGGCGTGATGGCCTTTGGCGCCAACAAACAACCGGTCGTTCAGCGCATTGATCCGCACCTGGTAGCCGGAGTGCGGCTAGGCGGCATGGGCGTGGCTATTGGCGCGAGTGTCGGCGCAGCTGTGGCGGAGTTGTTAGAGCGTTCCTAAGAAATCAATAATCCCATTATAGTAGGTGTCCGCATCGTCGAACATCGCCATGTGCGCACCGTTTTCACAGTAGAGGAAGGTTCCGTTTTGGACCGATTCTGCTATGCGCTTCATCCCTTCCGGATCCATCGTGTCGTACTGTGCACCTATGCTCAACGTAGGGACGGTGATTAAATGCAAGTCGCCCGAGCGGTCCCAATCCTTCAACGTAGCATCGCCTACTATGCCAAACTCACTTGGTCCCTGCATCTTCAAATACAACGGGTAGTTAAGTTTGGAAAAGCTGCGGTTCACCGGCTCTGGCCATTCCGCCAATGGACGGCGCAATACGTGCTCGGGGTAGTAATACTCCTCAATCAAGCCCAAGTAGCGCTCCGAAGTATAGTCTCCCGCCGCCTCCAATGCTTTGATTTCTGCAAGCACCTCAGCCGGCAGTTGCGGACCCAAGACATTGTTGGCATAGTCGATGTATTCCGGGATGGAGGCTTGCATGTTGGAAATGATCAGCCCTTTCAAGTTTTCTTGGTATTTAAGAGCGTATTCCGTCGCTAAAATCCCACCCCAGCTGTGGCCCAATAACACAAAATTTGAGGCGTCGAGCCCAAGGGCAATGCGTACCTGTTCTACTTCATCGATGAATCGGTCCAAGTCCCACAGCGAAGGGTCCTCAGGATTGTCGCTGTTGCCGGATCCCAACTGGTCGTAGTAATAGTATTCGACCGAAGCGTTTGGGAAGTAGCTGTCCGCAGATTCAAAATACTCGTGCGTTGCGCCCGGTCCGCCGTGTAGCAAGAGCACTTTAATGTCCGGATTATTGCCCACACGCTTGGTCCATACATTGAATGTGCCTAGCGGTGTTTCCACTGGGATCAAGCGGGCTCCACCCGTCCATTTATCGGCCAAGCCGTCGTAGTTCAAGTAGTCGTTTGTAGGGGCGGCCTCTTGCGTTGGGGCCGGGGCCGAGCACGCGAAGAGTGCGAGGCCCGCAGCGAGAATAAGTAGCTTTTTCATAGTGTGTTTGTTTATGCTTTTAATCGTGATTTCTCCGCTTCGAAGCCCATAAGGTGGCTTTCTACGGAAGCATCGATGGTGCTGGTCAGCAGGTTAGGGTCGCGCGCGTCGACGGCGGCAAGGAAATCGGACACTAGGCGCCAATCCCCTCCTCCGTGAGAATCCGAACTGTGCGACCAATGTTGCTGCTCGCCCGTGCGGAAATCCGTGTAGGTAAAGGACTCCATATCGCCGACAATATCGCCCATCGAACCCATCACGCGGGTGCGGCGGCCGTGGTATGAGGTGAAGGCCTCCATGTTGAAGGTGGCGGTCACTCCATTTTCAAATTTTAGATTCATGGTGTAGTGGTCCGGCTGGTCGTTTTCCATGCGGTACACGCAGCGACCGTAATTTGATGAACGTAGGTATTCCATAATCGCATCGCCGTGTTCGGCGGGGTCCTCGGGCAAGTCGAAGTGATGGAGCCACGTGCGCTTTTCGTGGTAGATTCGCTTGGCTGAATATGGACAATCATGCTCCACAGCACAACCGTCAATACATCGATCGGTGCTGCCTTCAGGGGCGTTATCGGCTTTGAACCAGGCCAAATCACCGAAAGCATGAACCTCCTCGCATGGGCTGTCGACGAGCCAGCGCATCATGTCCAAATCATGGCAGCTCTTAGCTAAAATGATGGGTGTTGTCGCCTTGCTGTCATGCCAATTTCCTCGAACAAAGCTGTGGCTCATATGCACATGCTGAATGGGCTCAAAATGTTGTAGAGAAATGAGTTGGCCGATAGAGCCGTCGTGCATCAACTCGCGTAATTTTTCGAAATATGGCGCGTACCTCAGCACGTGGCAGACGGCCACAATGCGCCCAGTCTCTTGGGCGCTTTGTAGAATGTCCCGACACTCTTGTTCGGTCGGCGCAATGGGTTTTTCAAGAAGGACGTCATATCCCATTTCTAGGGCCTTCATACAAGGACCGTAGTGCAGGTCGTCTGGGGTCGTGATGATGATGGCGTCTGCAAACTTTGGGCGCTCAAAAACGTGTTCCCAAGTCGTGAATCTGTTCTTCTTTTTGATGTTATGCGCCTCCGCATAGCGTTCGTTACGGATCTCTATGGGCTCAGCCACACCAATGATATCAAGCTGGTCGGCATAGGCCAACGAGTAGTTGCCGTACACATTGCCGCGGTTGCCGGCACCGAGGGTAATGGCCGTGACAGTTTTGCTTGTTCTGGGGCCTTGGGCGGTGGGAAGGTGAAGGGGTTGCCCGTATTCGTCTTGGGCCAACACCGATAACGGAAGGGCCGAGCCAAGGGCGAGGCCCAATGTTTTCAAGGCTTCTCTGCGCGAGTAGTAATTCGACATTCTGGGAAGTTTGAGCTGTTTATGAAAATACTAACTTTCTAGGAATCAATACACTCGAAATGGAAACAAAACCTATTCGTTTTGGGCGCTAGATGTTTTTCGCGGTATGACCATCGTCTTCATGATCATTGTGAACTCCCGGGAAATTGGGACCAAGTATATGCCCCTTTACTGCACGCTGAATGGATGGGTCTACTCTAATGGCTTTTCATGGACGGGCGCCAAGCTTGGATCCTTCGCCATGGCGGCAGTTTTCTCGTTGAGCTGCTGGGCATTTGGCTACTGGATGGACCGCAGAAAATGGTATTGGAGGGTGTAGTGGGACCAATTGTTGCTCAAAGGCAACACTACAACTATATTGCGCTCCGTTAACTCTCAACTCATGTTACGTAAACTTCTATTCTTTGCAGCTGCTTACTCATTGGTAGCCTGTGGTCCAAAATGGCAGGAAGAGGCCTTAACCGACGGCGTTCAGGCTGTTATTATTGAAAATGGACCTACGCTCGGGTATTCCTTGAGTTCAGGCGTTCAGCTTCTCGAAGTCGACGGGCTTCCTTTCAAAGATTTGGACAAAGACGGCGAACTAGATGCCTACGAAGATTGGCGTTTGTCAGTGGACGAGCGCGCCAAGGATTTGGCCAGCCAGCTTAGTGAAGAGGAAATCGCGGGACTCATGCTCTACAGTCGTCATCAACAAATTCCGGCACCTGCACAGGGATATGTCTCTGGAACGTACGGCGGAGAGGGGTTTGAGGAAGCGAATGTGGCACCTTCCACCCTCACCGATCAACAAACCGCCTTCATCACCAAAGACCACCTACGTCACGTGCTGATCACTTCTGTCGAGAGTCCGGAAGTCGCTGTCGCATGGAACAACAACTTGCAGGGATTAGCAGAATCCTTGGGTCACGGAATTCCTGCAAACAACAGTTCTGATCCAAGACATGGTACCAATAAAGATGCTGAGTACAATTCAGGGTCGGGCGGTACTATCAGCCAATGGCCAGAGCAAATAGGATTGGCCGCAACTTTTGATACTGCCATCACCTATGAGTTCGGCCGCATCGCCTCTCAAGAATACCGTGCTCTTGGCATTACCACCGCCTTGAGCCCACAAATTGACCTTGCTACTGAGCCTCGTTGGAACAGATTTTTCGGCACCTTTGGAGGGCACCCTGTATTGGCCACAGAAATGGCCCGTGCCTACGTGGATGGGTTCCAAAGCAGTGGCGAAAACGGAGAATGGGGAATGGAAAGTGTAAATGCCATGGTCAAGCACTGGCCTTCTGGTGGACCAGAAGAAGGTGGTCGCGACGGCCACTTCGCCTATGGAAAATTTGCGGTCTATCCCGGTGGCCAATTCAATACGCATTTACGCCCATTCATTGACGGTGCCTTCAAATTGAACGGTAAAACAGGCAAGGCCTCGGCGGTTATGCCTTACTACACTATTTCCTACAATCAGGATACTGTGTACTATGAAAACGTGGGTAATGGCTTTAGCAAATACATCATCACCGACCTGCTTCGCAATAAATACGGTTACGACGGTGTGGCATGTACAGATTGGAGAACTGTTGGCGATGAAGGTACTCATCCCGGGGTTTTTGGAGGGAAGCCATGGGGTACCGAAGAATTGGACAATACCCTACGTCACCTCAAAGCGCTCATGGCCGGGATGGATCAGTTCGGAGGAAACAACGATGCCGGACCGGTGCTCGAAGCCTTTGCCATGATGCGCCAAGATATGGGCGGAGAATGGGCTCGTGAGCGCTTGGAACAAAGCGCTGTTCGCCTCCTCCGCAATATCTTCCAGGTGGGACTTTTTGAAAATCCATACCTCGATCCAGCGGTTTCGGAAACCGTCGTAGGTAAACCAGAATTTATGGAAGCGGGCTATGCTGCCCAATTAAAAAGCATCACCATGCTGAAGAATACGGACAGCATACTTCCAATCAAAGAGCGCAAGACCGTTTACGTGCCGCAAATCTACGTTCCGTCAAAGCTCAATTTCTTTGGAATGCGCACCGAAGCCTACGATCACTACCCCGTAGAATTAGATATCCTGCGCAAGGATTTCGACATCACTGACAATCAGGAAGAAGCAGATTTTGCCATTGCTTTTGTTAACAGCCCAAGCAGTTCCGGCTACGACTACCTCGACCGGGAAAACGGCGGCAACGGCTACCTGCCGATCTCACTTCAACACTCAGATTACGTCGCAGAAAAAGCCCGAGAACAAAGTATAGCTGCCGGCGACCCTGTGGTGGACCCTTCAATCACCAACCGTTCGTATAGGGGCAAGACAGCACTTAGCAACCAACGCTACGACTTGCCGATGATGCGGGAATTGCGCGCAAAAATGGGCGACAAACCCATCATCCTAGTGATGACCGTGCGCAACCCCGTGGTCTTTGCCCAAATGGAACCTTTAGTGGACGGCATCCTCCTCGACTTTGGGGTGCAAACGGCCGCGATCATGGACATTATCACCGGACGCCACGAGCCTTCGGGCCTATTGCCTATGCAAATGCCCGCCTCGATGGAGGAAGTGGAATTACAGCTTGAAGATGTCCCCATGGACATGATGGCCTACATTGATGCAGACGATCATGCCTATGATTTTGCCTTTGGAATGAATTGGTCCGGAGTAATCTGTGACCATCGCACGCAACGCTACTTTGGTATGGAACAGGATTGGTAAACCGAAATTATTCTTAACGAAAAACCCCCGAGTGTTGCTCGGAGGTTTTTTATCTAAAATCGAATGGACGTTTGTACCACATGGGCATGCATACCAGTATTGCTCAGATCCCTTTGATAAAAGTAGCCAATGCCTAATTTTTTACCCGCCACCTTGCCTTCAGAACCTACCCCTAAACGAAGGGAACGGTCGAAGTTTGGATCGCCAGAGGCAAAGACCTCGGCCTCAAACGTCGGGTCCCATTTGAAGTCTTTGATGGGGTAATCGTATTGCACGCGGAACCTACCGGTAACCTTATTACTGCCAGAGCCGGTAAGTACAGCACGCTGTTGGAGCGCATAACGGAAATGCAAGTCGCCTTTAGCTAGGTCGATGTGTTGTGATGCGTAGAATTGTGCACGAACCCTGTGAAAAGTTCCTTGAGTCGCGCCCTTCGTATCGAAAATCATGTAATGCCTAAGCTCTAGACCCAGGTCCCAACTCTTACTCAACTCACGACCAAACTGGGCCTCGCTAATCCAACGATCGTCGCTCATACTCGAAGCGCGATACTGCCCGCTTACGGTCAAGGAGAGTTCTTTGCTTAGGTCTACTTTCGTCCCCAGCTTGAACCAGGCTGCTGATTCTGTTGTGCTCTGCGCAACTAATAAGCCGCTAAATAAGAGTAAAACAATAAGTATCCTACTCTTCATAATACAATTGAACTTGAGCGGCGCCCAAGGCATAATCAATCTTTGTAATCTGCACTCTATTCACTGTAATACCCATCTGTGATTCAAGCGACTTTACCTTAGCGTCCATTGCCTCTTTTTCAAGCTCAGCTACAGGAACAGATACATTTAACTTTCGCTGATTTGGTTTTACTTCCTCGCGTAACAAAAACTTCTCAAGTAAATAGATAAACGCTAATACTATGGCATTAATAACCACCATCTCCATCCAACCTTCGAGCTGATTCGATAATGCATTGATTAATGCAATACCGATGGCTGCAAATAAATATGTCATTTCTTGCGGGCGTAAAGGCTCTGTGCGATAACGTACTATGCCAAAAACAGCAAACATACCAATGGCCATCCCGATCTGCATATCGAAAGAACGCAAAGTATGGGACAGGAAGAATACCACCACAGAGATAATAAAGAAGCTGTAGACGTTTTTGCGAGACTCCGGACCATGCTTACTCACAATTCTCATCAAAACCACATTAAAACCTAGGGTGAGCGCAAAACGAAGCAGTAATTCTAGGAGCGCGTTTTCAGAAAAATCCGGCATAGTTGAGGTGTTTGTTTCTTGTAAAGATAAACCGAGTATTGAAACATTGTATTTTAATTACATGAAACGACTGCTTTTATTCTTGGCTCTACCTTTTTTTGCTTGTGATGCCGATTATACTATCGGGGAACTCCCAGTAATCGAAATCAACACTACCCAAGTCATTCGCCCCGACGAAAAAGTTCGTGGCGAGATGATCATCTTGGACGGCGGAAAAGAAGTCCTTTCCAGCCCCATCGGCATCGAATACCGCGGCAGTACCTCCTACAGAGTCAGCGATAAAAAGTCCTATAGCTTTGAAACACGTGTCGGAGGCGACGACCGCTCCCAAAGTCTTTTGGGCATGCCCGCAGAGTCTGACTGGATTCTCATGGGGCACGTCTTCCGAGCCACAGATCCTGATAATTTCTATGCCTTCGACCCTACGCTAATGCACCACTACATCAGCTACGAATTGGCCCGATCAATGGGGCAGTACGCCAGCCGATGCCGCTGGGTGGAGCTTCGTATCAATGGACGCTACGATGGCCTCTACATCTTAATGGAAAAGCTCAAAGCAGATCCTTTGCGCATTGATGTAGGTCGCCCGAACGGCGATAGCGAACCTGGTATCACCGGTGGATATATTCTGAAAATCGACAAGACTGCGGGCGACGCGCCTGTGGGGCAACCCCTAGAGTATTACGACAATAATTGGGGCGATGATGCGGTCTACACTTCGGCCAACAGCTTCCGTTCGCATTATGATATTTACGGCGACAGCATGACCGTCGAGCCCTTCCGCCCGCCCTACCACGACCAGCAGTGGCTCGAGACCTACTTCTTGTACGAGCACCCTGGCCCGGCCGAGATGACCTATGCGCAACGCCAATATATTCAAGGCTATATCAACGATTTTGAAACGGCCCTGCTCACCGACGACCTCAGCGGCTCCTCCCGCACCTACCTCGATTACATTGACCTGGAAAGTTTCGTGGACGGCTTTATCATGAACGAGCTCGGCGGCAATATCGACGCCTACCGCATATCCACTTTCCTCCACAAACCGCGCAATGGCAAGCTCCGTTTCGGACCTATCTGGGACTTCAATATCGGCTACGGTCGCCAAGGTCGCGTCCCTTGGGACGATTGGATTTGCAACTACAACGACCACGTGAATCAAGATGCATGGATGCTTCCTTTCTGGTGGGACCGATTCCTCGAAGACCCCATCTTCACCGCAGCGGTCAAAGCCCGCTGGACCAGCCTCCGCAGCGGAGAACTCAGCGATGCTGCCATCTTCGGATTGATCAATGATACTGAGGACCGATTAGTCCAAGCAGGTGCCATCGATCGCAACTACAATCGTTGGAAAACAGATAATGGAAATACCGTCAATCATGCCGGCGAAGTAGATTTCCTTCGCTATTATCTCGAACAACGATTGGCGTGGATGGATTCGGAAATAGGCGCTTGGTAATAGGGCAGTTCAGCAGATGAGGCGTATTTTGCAGCCTTCAATCAAAAGGGTTTGTTACACACATCATTATATATTGGCCCTGGCCTGGGAATTGGAGCAGGTATCTTAATCGTACTTATTCTTCTCCTTATCATTTTTTCCTTTGGATATCGCCTTTGGTTTGTCTTCGCCGGCCAATCGGCTCCGGATACAACGGGTGATATTAAAGAAGTTAAAAATCCTTTTGGTCTAGATTTCTATCTAGCATTGCTCCTTTCATTCGCTATTCTGCTGTTTTCAAACCCAAATGAATTAGTTGGACAAGTTCAAACTTATACCAACAACAGGGTAACCGCATTTCCCATTTGGGTGACCATTTTGATCGGACTTATAATCATCGGTTCGCTTTATTACAGCATCAACAATGCAAAGGATAAGAGCTTAAAGCAACGTCTTCGAAACTACTCCTTTTCGCCTTTACACCTCATTCTCGTCAGTGTAATTTGTCTGGTTACAATGAGCTCTATGCTGGAGGCGTGGATTGAGCCACACCTATCCATCCCCTATTTGAGTCAGGCATTGATTGTGCTGAGTGGAATTGTGTTAGGCTTGGGAATACTCTGGTTAAAGCCTTTGTTTTTCAAATTAGCAAAAAGCAGTATTGGGTTGTTGAATCAGCTGCTTGCTGAAAACAAAGACTCTAAAACGATACAGACGCTGAATGCTGCCTCCAACCAAACCATGCGTTTTCTCGCTTTGAATACTTTTTGGCTGAGTGTGATTTTTCTCGCCGTGTACTGGTTAATCATAGAAGTCATTGGCGCGACTAATCCTGAAAGCGTAGGGCTGAATTGGACATTGATTTTGGTCAGTGTTGGAGCAACTTTGCCTTTTTTGAAAACATCTTCTAATAACAGTGCATATTCAGATATAAACCAATTATTCCATCACCTCATCCTCGACCATTACCACATCGGTAAGGCTTTATTGAAGCGCCAAATCAAAGGCGTGGAGCACCCTGTGGAGCGTGGCGCGGTGAGTGCGGTGTTGGTGACCGGACTGGCACGGGCGGGGACGACGGCGTTAACGCGCACCTTGAGTGAGCGCGGTTTATTCCGTTCTCTGGATTACAGCAACATGCCTGTATTGCTCGCCCCAAGATTATGGGCCAAATTCTACCGCCCCAGCCGCAAAGAGCAACAAGAACGCGCGCATGGCGACGGGATCAAGGTGGGGCTGGCGAGCGTGGAAGCGTTGGAGGAATATTTCTTCAAGGTGGTCACAAGCGATCGATTCGTGAATAAGGACCGGTTGGTGCGCCACGAGTTGAGCGCCGAAGAGAACGAGCAGTACCGCAGGTATTTCAAGAGCCTGTGTAAGGACGGCGAGGTGTATTTGGCGAAGAACAATAACGCGGTGCTTCGGTTGCCGTCACTGTTGGCACAGAACCCAGACATGAAGGTGTTTGTATTGGTGCGCGAGCCACTCGAGCATGCTTACAGCTTGTACAAGCAGCATTTGAAATTTAGCAAGGAGCAGGTGGAAGACCCATTTGTGTTGACCTATATGAATTGGTTAGGGCACCATGAGTTTGGGCAGGGCCAATTACCTTTTGACCTCGGCGCCCTCGGCGACGAGCGCGACCGCGAGAAGTTGGATTTTTGGTTGGAGCGTTGGGTCGAGTACTACAGCTATGCGCAAGGTTTAGGCGGGGTAGAGTTCATTCGCTATGAGGAATTTTTGACACGCCCGTCTCAGGTCGTGAAGCGCATTGCCAAAGCGACGGGAATGACCATAAACGCAGAAGATATTCCTGTCTTTGAGAAAACGCCAGAGGTACCCAGTGGGTTCAGTCCTGATTTGGCGTCCATGGCCCAAAAAGTGTATAAGGAGTTGGGGTAAAATTGGACCCACAAACTTCCTGGGATTTTGCTAACTTCAAGCCTCCAACAACTCTCGCTATGGACATCGATCATATCCTAAAAACCATTGCCCCAGAATTGAGCGCTGAGCTTCGCCAACACCTCATTGAGGTTGGGGAAATAGAGCATTATAAGAAGGGCGGTTTGATCCTGGATTACGGGATTGAAGCTTGCTTTCTACCCATCATTATGGAGGGAAATGCACGCGTGGTTCGCGGCGATGAAGACGACCCTTCTAAGGAGCTGTTATTGTATTTCTTGACGCCCGGGGAAATCTGTCCTTGTGCGGCCTTCTCCACCTTGCCGAACGGCGAAATGCCGATCACGGTGGAAGCGGAAACGCCTGCCGTAATTTTGAACGTACCCATCGGAGAGTTGAACACTATGGCTACACAATTTCCGGAGTGGAGAATGTACGAATTGGCCAATTTCCGTAAACGCTTCGAAGAGCTGCTCAGCCTCGTGGACAACGCGATCTTTAAACAGCTGGGGGCACGTTTACGCGCCTACATTGAAATGCGCTGTCGCGTAAGTGGCCGTAAAGGCGTGGCCTTGTCCAAAGTGAAAATGGCATCTGAGCTCGGCACTTCGAGAGAAGTCGTGAGTCGACTGCTCAAATCCCTCGAACACGAAGGGGTTATCACCCAAGATAAAGACGGGGTTCACCTGATCAACTAAATAAAAAACCCGGCCTGCGGCCGGGTTTTTTGTGCTTATTGCAATACCAAGCGCTCGGTATAGTGTCGCTCCGGCGTGGTGAGGTTTAGGATATACATCCCCTTCGCCAACGCACTGAAATCCATCGGCTCAATCATAGGGCCTTCACTTTGAATTTCACCTTGCGCCGCCACGCGACCGTTGAGATCAACGAGCGTCCATTGCACTCGCGTACCTTCCGCAAAATCGAGTAATAGGTCCATCGTTCCCTGGCTTGGGTTCGGGAAGGCCATGAACGGCTTCACTTCCGCCAACACCTCTTCTGGGAGGTCCATGAAGGCGGCATCGGACAACTTCACATCCGTATAGATGTGCCATTCGCCCGGCGCGAAAGAAATAGGGGCCGTAGCATTTGTAACGGTGATGCTATCTCCGGTAAAGTAATCATACCAAATGCCCGTATGCTGGAAGTTCGGGTACACGTCTTTTTGCGTTACCGCAAAGTTCCCCACCACCGTGGCATTCATGGTACTGCCGTTGAGGTTGATGCGTTTCGAGGCACCATTCAGGGCATAGGTGAAATTCGAAGTATTGAACACGTCGTACTTTTTGCGCATGTCCATCATCGAGGCCATGTAGAAATAGATCTTCTGACGGTACTGGTTGTCGTAGTAGTTCCAGAGAATAGGTTTCTCACACACACGACAAGGGTTGTCAATGGAAATATCGTAGCCCAATTCCTCAAACATATAGATCATCTTCGGCCCAGGAATGGTGAAGAAGAACGCACTGGCCTGAATGATTCTGTCCGCACGGGTAGCCAACGTCTTGGTATCGTACCCGCCGCTCGAATTTCCGTAGGTTTTAATCTTGTACGAGGCACGCTCTTCGTCGTGGCTTTCCATGTAGCTGATCAGGTGCTTGTCCGTCCAACCGCGCTCCTTGTAGATGCCCCACTTAAAGTCGCTATCTGGCGTATAGCCCATGGCCGCTTCGTAGTACTGGTGCGTGGCGTTCCCCCACAGCATCATGCCGTAGTCGCTCAACTCCTTCTCTTCCTGGTTGGGTCCCCAGTGCTCGAGGATCACATAGAAATCCGAATCTTCATTCCAACACACGTCCGCCATGCGCTTCAAAGCCGCGATTCTCGGCGCTTGGTAGTTATCTGCGTTCGAGCTGTTGGTGAAGCCCTTGGTAAAGTCGAATCTGATCCCGTCAATCTTGAATTCCTCAATCCAATAGGTGTTGATGCGGTCCATATAATCGCGCGTGGGCTGCACGAAATGATCGAAGTCGTTCCCCCAACAGTTTGGCGGGTGCGGACAGTTTTGGTTCATGTACGGGTTGTTGGCTGCCGGACGGTTGTTGTTGCCGTCCCACCACATCTGCGCAATAGGGTTTTGCCCAAAGGCGTGGTTGAAGACTTGGTCCATAATCACCGCAATCCCTCGGCTGTGGCAGCTGTCCACGAACTCGCGGAATTTATCCGGCGTACCGTAGTATTTGTCCAGCGCCATGTGAAAAGAAGGGTTATACCCCCAACTTGAGTTGCCTTCGAACTCCGAATTTGGCATCAGCTCAATGGCGTTTACCCCGAGGCGCTCAATATAATCCAGGGTATCAATAAGGGTTTGGTAGTTGCGCTCTGAAACAAAATCACGAATAAGCAATTCGTAGATGAGCAACTCCTCCTGTGGCGGTGCATTAAAGGTAGTATTGATCCAATTATATGCTGGCTTTGCCGTCTCGTACAACGATACAATCCCGGTAGTTTTTCCAGTAGGATAATCCGGCAAGTTGGGGTACGTTGCACTAGAAATATACCCGTCGTTCCAAGGGTCTAAGACCTGCTCAGAGAACGGATCGGCCACTCTGAGTTCGCCGTCAATAAGATACTGGTAGGTGAACGGCTGTCCCGCAGGCACAGTCATCTCTAAAAACCACCAAGCACCACCTGGCGTGCGTGTCATCGCATTCACTGTATCCGGTATATAGTCGTTGTGAGAGGTCAAACAGTATACGCGGTTTTTGAACGGCGCATAAAGTTTAAAAAAGACTGTGGTGTCATTTAATTCATTGATTCCTTGCTCCATTCCACTCGGCATTACACCCACTTGTAATGGTCCTTGTACGGCATAATGCACCGTATCATATTCCGTAGTAGCGCCGTAATCTGCTTGCAAGACTACGGTGTGCACCCCCGCAATGGTGCTGCCCAAATAAAAGTTGTCCTGCTTCGTGGAATCTTGGAAGACCAGTGTGCCGTTATCGTACACCTTCATGTCCGCCTTTTGGTTGGAGGCTACGATAAATTCGATAGAATCACCCGGGTTGATCAGCATGGTGGTCGATGGCGACAAAAACTTCGCAATCAATCCGGCATTCGCGGGGTAAACGTCGTAGTAAATGTCGTTGCCATTGGGGTCGCGACCCACGATGGTTCCATTGCCATTGCGAAAAACAAAAGCCATTTGTTGCACGACTACGCTTGAGCCAAAACCATAAAAGGTCGGCATGTGGTACTCAATCTTATGCAGGTTATTACCCAAATTTGTCATCAATACTGAGGCGTCGGGCGTCCCCCAGTTGCCTTGGACGTGCTTCCAATCTGTGGGTGAGGTACTCTGGTTTGTGATCAAGCCAGCGTGGGCATAGACCGGCACTACCCCGGTCAACGCTCCGTTCCCTTCGGTGGCATCATAAATGATGGTCACCGTATCGTTTTGGGAGGGAAAGGCAGGGGTTACCGTCAAAATCTGAGCGTTCGCTAGTACTGTGAAAGCCACAAATAAAAGGGCGGCGAGTGAGCGTATAGTGGTCAATTTCATATCTGTACTCTGCTGTTGTGCATTGGTATGGGTTAAAATTAGGGCAAAACAGGCGGAGAAACTACCCGGATTTTGTCGCGTTTGCCTAACTTAATGGTCTAAACATTCAAAGTATGATCTTATCCACTACCTCTACCGTTGCGGGTAAAGAAGTCTCTGAAACCATCGGCATTTGCCGCGGAAGCACCGTACGAGCTCGTAATATTGGTCGCGACATCTTCGCCGGTCTAAAAAATATTGTAGGAGGTGAAATTAGCGAGTATACAAAGCTACAGGCTCAAAGTCGTGAGCAGGCCTTACAGCGCATGGTCAAAGATGCAGAACGCCTCGGTGCCGATGCCGTCATTAACGTGCGCTTCACTACTTCGATGGTGATGCAAGGCGCGGCCGAAATGCTGGCCTACGGTACCGCTGTAAAGCTGAAATAACATGTGGTTCTTGGGAATTCATGCCCTCATCTGGGGCTTTGTATTCATTTCCGCAATTGTGCTGGGCATTCGCGCCTATCGCAAGAGCAAGCTAGAGGATTTCGAGGACCGTAGTAATTAGGACGCCAGCGGTTCTAATTCAATAATACGGTCACACATATACCGAACAACATCGGGGTCATGAGAGATGAAAATCATACTCAGGCCCCTATTCTTTTTAATTCCATTCAACAGGTTCAATACTTGGGCCTGAACACTCACATCCAAGGCACTCACACTCTCGTCACAAATCAAGAGTTCCGGATCCGCCGCCAAGGCACGAGCAATGCCGATGCGTTGACGCTGTCCACCTGAAAAGGCACTAGGCTTCTTCTGTAAATCCGAGGCCTGCAAACCCACCTCTTCCATCAAGGCCTCGGCCTTTGAAAGACGTTCTACCGCAGAAAGTTGGCTTTGGTGCTTGCGCAGCACTTGGTCCAATGCCCATCCAATGCGCTTACCACTGTTCAACGCGCTATAGGGATCCTGGAAGATGAATTGAATTTTGCTTCGATCGCCGCTGTATTTCCAATGCTTGTACTGATGCGTATTGAGTCCTACAATCGCACGGCCGATAGTGCTTTTTCCAGATCCTGAAGGCCCGATAAGTCCCAGTGTCTCACCGGGCATCAATACCAAATCCTGATCACGCACGACCCACTGGGTGTGCTTACGCCATCCCTTCTTTCGCTGAAATCCTATGGTCAACCCTTGAATCTTCAGCAAGGGATTGTTCGCCTTTGGTGCGACCAATTCTTCCCTCTCCACCGCACCATTTTCCTCCAAGAAATCCTGGAGCACCGGCAATGGATACGGCCTTCCTTTCTTCGGGGGACGGCACGCCAATAGCCCTTTGGTATAGGCGTGTTGCGGATGCTCAAAGATGACCTTCGCCGGACCTTGTTCCACCGTTTTTCCACGGAAGAGCACCAAGACATCGTCCGCATGTTCCGACACCACTTCCAGGTCGTGGCTGATCAACCAAAGGGCACAACCGCGCTCCTTCACCAGGTTTCTCAATAGGGTCAATATGGTTGCCTCCACCGCCTTGTCCAGCGCAGTAGTAGGTTCGTCGGCAATGATGAGTTTGGGGTCCAACAACAGGGCCATGGCAATGACTACGCGCTGGCGTTGACCGCCGCTCAATTCATGAGGATATTTGCTGTAGGTATGTTCCGGCTCGGGGAGCTCCACCTCCGCCAATGCCTTCAAGATTTTACGTTTACGCTCGCCCGCCGAAGCCGACGTGTGGCGCTCGAGCACCTCATCCAGTTGTTTGCCTATGCGTATAGAGGGATGTAGGGAGGTCATGGGATCTTGGAAGACCATGGCTACATCTTTGCCCCTGATTGCGGACCAGAGCGCAGGGGTCATGCTCGAAATGGAGCGCCCCAAAAGCTCCGCGGTTTTGGCTTGGACCTCAGCCTTCGGGTCCAACAATCCCATGGATAAAAGCGCGCCCACGGATTTACCGGAGCCGCTTTCCCCGACCACCGCCATACTTTGGCCCGGGTAGATCGTCAATGAAAAATCCTGCAATACCTGCTTCTCGCCAAAGGAGATGTTAAGCTGCTCTAATTTGAGGACAGGTGTGGGCATGGTTTATTTGTTCCAAAGGTCCATTTGAAGAAGCAGGGCTTCCTCGACCTTGTTGAAATCTGCATTGTATTTCCCACCGTCGCTTTGGCCTACGCGCATGACTACGCGCTGGTGCGAACGGTCGATCAAGATATCTTGCCCCAACATTCCGCGGAACCCAAATACGTGGTTGTACGGTTCTGGGTAGATCCAAAAACTATGGCCATAATACTGGCTCTTGTGCCCCTGAGAGGCCATAGCGATGAAGGAAGAATCAACCACCGATTGGCCGTTGATCTTGCCGTCGTGCAAAATGAATTGGCCCAACTTCGCAAAATCTCTGACACTCACATTTAGACAACAAAAGCCCAATTCCAGTCCATCGGCTCTATCCAAATGCCAAGTCGCCGGCACCTCAAAACCCACCTTCGCAAAAAGCTCGCGGTTGGCAAAGCTCGATATGCTCTCGCCCACGGCGCGGCTCAACGCAATGGTCAATACTTGGGTCTGCGCGCTTTGGTATTCATATACCTCACCCGTAGGGTGCTTCCCCGGAGGAACGCTCAGCGCAGTAGCCTCCGCATTATCTCCATAGTATAATTTCGCCGTCTTCGAGAAAGGATCGTTGTAGTTCTCCTTGATTTGCATGCCAGCCGTCATCGTGCTGAAGTGACGCAAGGTCGGCTCCCCCACACCCTCCGGAATCTCATACTCCGGAATGTATTTCGTGATGGGGTCGTCCCAAGAATCGATGTAGCCGTCCTGAATGGCAATCTGAATCAACAACGTGATGACGGTCTTAGCCGTAGAAAAGCTGTTGCTGATGGTCGATGCATCATGATTATCCCAATATTCTTCAAGGACCACAGAGTCCTTTTCTAATACTATGAGGCCCTTCGTATCGTAGGATTCTAGCGTGGTTCTTATCTCCGGCGAGAGTTCGTGCGTATAAGATCCCTCCGGCAAGGTCACCGCATTGAAGACCGGCATCTCGCGCTGGTCGAAATGAATGCGGTCGTAGATGTGGGCACTCTTGTGGCCGTCGAGATAGGCTCCTCGCACCCCTCTAATTAAATAGGAATATGGCGATAGTTTCAGTGCGAAAAATAAACCTAGAATAACCGCGATTGCGACACTGAAGCGTTTAGCTCTTTTCATGTATTATTAGGGTTGGGTTGACGGCACAAGGGTACAGCCAAACTGTTGTTCAAAATTCTTTTTCAATTTGTCCTTTACCTCATTCAAATCGATTTCTCGGCCCAATTCTATATGCAGCGACGTCACTGCCTTATCACTGATACCACAAGGCACGATATGCGCAAAATGGCTCAAATCGGTGTTCACATTAAAGGCAAAACCGTGCATGGTCGTCCAACGCGACGCCTTCACCCCCAAAGCACAAATCTTCCGGGCGAAGGGCGTTCCTGCATCCAGCCAAACTCCCGTCTCCCCTTCGGAGCGGCCCGACTCTAGGCCATAAAACCTCAGCGTCGAAATGACCACCTCTTCAAGATAGCGCAAGTATTTATGAATGTCGGTGAAATAGTGGTCCAAATCCAAGATGGGGTAACCCACAATTTGCCCCGGCCCGTGGTAGGTAATGTCCCCGCCGCGGTTCACCGGATAATACTCAATACCCTCTCTTTTCAAGCGCGCCTCGTCCACCAACAAGTGGTCCTCCTTTCCGCTCTTCCCGAGAGTAAAGACCGGTGGATGCTCCACAAAAATCAGATGATCGATGGTCTCCTTCGCCTGCTCTGGGGTTTTTCGGTTGACCAATTTCTGCGCCACCGTCTCCTCAAACAATTGGGTCTGGAAATCCCACGCCTCCTTGTACCCGACGCGGCCTATATCTTGGAACCTTACTTCTTTCATGGTTTCTGTAGCCAATTCCACTGCACCCCAATGGGCAGCATCAATTGCCATTCCCATAACCCGCTAGGACCGCCATTAGTTTTACTGAGCTGCGGCCACAAATAAATGCCCGTGCCCTGGCTCACCCACCAAGTACATTGTGCGCCCACGCCCACCTTCATGTCCGAGCTGTTGAACGACCCGCCCATCACCGTCTGATTCTCGTGATAAGCCATGCCCACATGAGCGTCAAGTAATAAACTAAAATCTCGGTCGCTTGCCCCAGAAGCTAAAAAGTGTATGCGCCCCGTGGTTGCATAGGTTTGCGTCATCGGCGAAAGATCCGTAGATGCTTCTAAACCAATAGCGGTTGTGGGTGTTACAAAGGCACACGAACCGCCTTGGAGTGCAAGGCGAGCATTGGTAAGATCTGAACTCGTGCCCGTGAGGAATGCGGATCCGCCGACACTGGCCAAACGGGTGCCTTTCTGCCAATACGGCTGCGCATGTGCAGCGACGGTCAGAAACAGGGCGACCCAGAGGTGGGAAAATCGGTGGATACTCATGATGCTAAGCTACGAAAGGCAGTTATCTTTGCGCTTTGTAATAAACGTGTCGTATGGCAAGACTTTTATCAGAACAGGAAATCCTTAGACGTGAATCACTTAGCAAGCTGAGAGCATTGGGAATCGACCCGTACCCAGCCGCTGAGTATAAATGTACGCACTTTGCCAAAGACATCCGCGCTGGATATAGCGAGGGTGTGCAAGGTTTTGAACAGGTGCGCATCGCGGGCCGATTGATGACTAAGCGCATCATGGGTAAGGCTTCCTTTGCTGTATTGGCCGATTCTTCCGGCGAAATGCAGATCTATATCAACCGTGATGAAATCTGCCCTGGCGACGATAAAGCCCTCTACAACGACGTGTTCAAAAAGCTCCTAGACATCGGTGATTTTATCGGTGTGGAAGGACATATGTTCATCACCCAAACGGGTGAGATGAGCTTGCACGTGAAGGAATTGGTCGTACTATCAAAAAGCCTTCGTCCGCTTCCTGTCGTGAAGAAAGATGCCGACGGAAACATCTACGACCAGCTCACCGATCCGGAAATCCGCTACCGCCAACGCTATGTCGACCTCGTAGTAAACCCCGGCGTGAAAGAGATTTTCCGCAAGCGCAACAAAGTCATTTCTACCATGCGTCGCATCTTCAACGACGCAGGATATATGGAGGTGGAAACACCTATCCTCCAACCCATCCCTGGGGGTGCCGCGGCCCGTCCATTTATCACCCACCACAATGCGCTCGACATCCCATTGTACCTCCGCATTGCCAATGAGCTCTACCTCAAACGCCTCATCGTAGGTGGTTTTGAAGGGGTCTATGAATTTGCCAAGGACTTCCGCAACGAAGGGATGGACAAAACCCACAACCCGGAATTCACCGTCATGGAGATCTACGTGGCCTACAAGGATTACCACTGGATGATGCGCTTCGTGGAGAACATGCTCGAAGAAGTGGCCACCGCCGTAAACGGCACCACAGACGCAACCATCGGCGCCAACACCGTAAGCTTCAAAGCCCCTTATGCCCGTGTACCTATTCTTGACGCCATCAAGGAGCACACCGGCCTCGACCTCAACGGTAAAACCGAATCTGAAGTGCGCGACGCAGCGAAATCAATCGGTCTTGAAGTAGATGAGACCATGGGTAAAGGAAAGCTCATCGACGAGATCTTCGGCGAGAAGTGTGAGAAGCACTACATCCAGCCGACCTTCATCACCGACTACCCCGTGGAGATGTCTCCGCTGTGTAAAAAGCACCGCGACAACCCAGAGCTCACCGAGCGCTTCGAGTTGATGGTCAACGGTAAGGAAGTGGCGAACGCCTACTCTGAGCTCAACGATCCTATCGATCAGTTGGAGCGTTTTGAGGACCAATTAAAACTCTCAGAAAAAGGAGACGACGAAGCCATGTTCATCGATATGGATTTCGTGCGCGCCCTCGAATACGGTATGCCGCCAACCTCAGGATTGGGGATCGGTATCGACCGCCTCACCATGATGCTCACCAACCAGGACAGCATCCAAGAAGTACTCTTCTTCCCGCAAATGCGTCCGGAAAAATGGGAAACCGTCGCTAGCCCGGCAGATTTCCAGGCCATCGGTGTCCCCGCGGATTGGTCGGAGCACCTCGTGCAAGCCGGCTACCACACTGTCGAAGCGTTGCGCAACAACAAACCTGCGGCCTTGCACCAAAAGCTCAACGGGTTTAGAAAAAAGAATAAATTGGACATCCCAGCCCTTGGACTAGACCAAGTGGAAAGCTGGTTTAATGCCTAATCGCCTTATGAGCTCGGAAAACTCTTTACTCAAGAAAATTATTCAGGCAATAGTTCCAGTATTGTTGAGCATTGCAGCAATTTTTGTTGCGGTCGTGTTTACCACAGTTTTCCATAGTTTATTTGCCCCGCTTTTAGACCCTTTCCCTCAAGAAGCTCTAGCTAACGCAGATCGCTTAGGCAAAATAGATGTGATGAACGCTTTCATGCAGGCAAACCCTTATGCCGTGTATACGGCCATCATTGCGCACGGTATGGGTGCCTTTGCCGGTGTATTCTTTGCAACACGCTCTATTAATGCCTATGACCGTAAATACAACATTGATCGCCCTACATGGATAGGTCCTTTACTCGTTGCTGGGATGTGGATGTATATGGACATTGAACAAGACTTAAATCTTGCCCCTATAGGCAGCACATGGATGACTGTAGATGTATTGGCTACTGCCGCACTTTCTTTCCTCGCGTATTTTTTAGCGGGCGGCGCACGTAAAGTCAATTACAGTCAAAAAGCATACAAGCCTAAATCGTAACCATTGAAATTTTATCCCGAGGACCTTTTTGAAAGCATAGAGTTTGATTTAGTCAAGCAAGCCGTCGCAAAACGAGCGGTGACGGAACGTGCTCGGGAACGAATTTCGGAGTTAAAGCCCAGCGCCGATTATGGCGCAGTTACCCAAGACCTCCAAGAGGTTCACGAAGTCTTAGGCCTCTACCAAAGTGACTTCCCCGTCCCCGCCCTGGCATCTGCCGACATCAAGCCTTTCCTACTCCGCCTAAAGATTCAAGGCGCCTCCCTCGACGGTCCGGACTTTTTGATCCTCAAAGACCTTGTGGAGAGCTTCAACCGCATTCGCTCTTTCTTTAAGTTGCATGCGGAACGCACGCCCTCGATCCAAGAGAAATTGGCCCACCTCGAACCCAACAAAGCAGTTCCAGACGAAATCGACCGCGTACTAGACCGACGCGGCATAGTGAAGACCTCTGCTTCTTCGGAACTAGGCAAGATTCGTGCGGCTTTGACGAAAAAACGAGCGGCTGCTGACCGCATTTTCTACCGCGCCGTGAAGAAATACCAAGGCAGCGGGGTCCTAGCAGACATCCAAGAGAGTGTGCACGAAAACAAGCGTGTATTGGCAATTGAAGGAGCCTTCAAGGGCCAAGTCAACGGGATCTTCCACGGCTCCTCGTCCCGCGCGACCATCTTCTATGTCGAGCCGGCAGAAACCTTGGAGATCAACAACGAAATCTCCGTTTTAGAAGATGAAGAAAAGCGCGAAGTTGCCCGAGTCCTCAAAGTATTGACCGCCTTCGTCGCAGGCTACCGCGAGCTCTTGCGCGACTACAGCACCGCCCTGTACCAAATCGACTTTATCAACGCCAAGGCCCTATACGCTTTGGACGAAAACGCCTGTTTGCCCCAGCTCCTGGACAAACCGCACATTCACTTGATCAAAGCCATCAACCCGGTCCTTCGCGCGTTCAACGCGCCCAAGAAAAAACCGGTAGTGCCGCTGAACATCAAGCTGGACACCCACACCCGTATCCTTGTGATCTCTGGTCCCAATGCGGGAGGGAAATCCATCACCCTAAAGACGGTCGGCTTACTGCAACTCATGTTACAAAGTGGCCTTTTAGTCACCGTCCACCCAGATAGCACCATGGGTTGGTTCAATGGGCTGATGGCCGATATCGGAGATGCGCAGAGTATCGAAAACGAGCTCTCCACCTACAGCTCGAAATTGTCGAAGATGAAGTATTTCTTAGACGCGTCGTATGCCAAGACCTTGGTGCTCATCGATGAATTTGGTTCCGGTTCGGATCCCGACCTCGGTTCCTCTATGGCCCAAGTTTTCTTGACCGAGCTCAACAACACCAAGACCTACGGGGTAATGACCACTCACTACAACAGCATCAAGGCTTTGGCCGGAGAATTGCCCCGAGTCGAAAACGGCTCCATGCAATTCAATTCCGAAGATTTAACCCCAGAGTACATCCTCAACCAAGGCGTTCCCGGGTCGTCCTACACCTACGAGGTGGCGCAACAAGTAGGCATCTCGCCCGCCCTCATTCAAGCCGCCCGCGAAGCGTTGGACGACAATACCGTGGCCGTTGACCGATTATTGGTCAGCATTCAAAAGGAGAAAAACCGCTTGAGCGCCCAGTCCGAAGCCTTGGCCAAGCGCTTAAAGGAATTGGAAAATCTCAAAGAAAAACAAGACCGCAAGATCGATCAGCTCGAAGACAAGGTGCGCCGTCAAAGCGCTATGAACGAGCAGCAGGATGCCATGATTACCTGGGGCAAGAAGTTCCAGTCCCTGGTCAACGAATACGCGGACCAACGGACGAAAAAAGGCAAGGACGAGGTGGTAGGGCGCTTCAAGGTCTATGCTGGAGAACGTGCCGAACAAACCCAAGGGGAAAAGCAAAAAAAGAAGAGCAAGTACGAGAAGCAAAAAGAGAAGAAGATCAAAAAGCTCATTGCTTCGCCCGCAAAAGAGGGGGATCGCGTGAAGCTCATCGGCTCTCGCCAGCCGGGTGAAATCATTGAAATCAAAAAGGACCAATACCTGCTGTCCATTGGCGCTTTAAGTACTTGGGTGACCCGCGATAAGTTCATCCCCGCCGAAAGTCTGCACGGTGATGAGGGCACAGTCAAAGGAAAGGCGCGCGGCGGAGTTAGAGAAGAAGCCCCTGCGACCGAAGCTGCCGCTCCAACCAAGAGCAAAGCGGAAGAAACTGCCGACAAGGAAAACGCCAATAAATCGGTGAAATCAGGCCAAAACCAATCAAAAAAGACCAAAAACGCACCAAAAACGACTAAAAAGCCGCGAAAACGGACCAAAACCGAAAAGTCAAAAACGACGCAAGAAAAGCTTCAAGAGGTGCAAAAGGCGGCGCCATTAAAACAGGCGCCCACAAAAAAATCTTCGGGTAAATCCGATCAGAAACTAACGCCTGAACAAGCAGCACAACTTAACGCCCCGGTGCGAAAAGTAGGCTCGCCCAAGGCCAAAGCCGAGGAGCCGAAGGAAGCGACGGACGCCGATCTGGAAAAGTTGAAGGCGTTCTTTAAAAAGAATTAATCGCCATAACAAGGCTCGAAATCAATCTGTTTCCTTTCTAAATCCACATTTTTGACTGTGATTTTCATAGGATCTCCTAGCTGATATATTCTTCCCGAGCTTTCACCTTCGATACAGAAGTTCTTACTGTCGCATACATAGTAGTCGTCGCGGAAGTCGCGAATGCGGATCATGCCCTCACAATAATTGTCGACTAATTCCACATAGACGCCCCATTCGGTGACCCCAGAAATGACCCCCATGAAACTCTCGCCCACGTGCTTTTCTAGGAATACGGCCTGCATGTATTTGATCGAAGCTCGTTCCGCATCTGCCGCGGCCTTTTCGCGCTCGCTGCTGTGCTCACAAAGAGCTTCGTAGGTGCTGTAGTTCGGCGACTTTCCGCTGTCTAGGTAGTGCTGTAATAGTCGGTGCACCATCACATCCGGGTAGCGGCGGATGGGTGAAGTGAAGTGGGTGTAATAGTCAAAGGCCAATCCGTAGTGACCAATATTTTGTGTGGTGTACTTCGCCTTGCTCATCGTGCGGATGGTCAAGGTTTCGATCATGTTGGCTTCCGGGGTGTTCTTCACATCATCGAGCATCTTGTTCAAGCTGCGGGTAATGGCGGTCTTGCTGTTGAGGCGGACCTCATGACCGAATTGGCGCACAAAAGTGCTCAAATCTTGAAGTTTCGTGGGGTCCGGATCGTCGTGGATACGATAGACGAAGGTCTGGCCCGAGGGCTGTCCGCTCTTGGCTTTTCCAATAAACTCGGCAACCGACCTGTTGGCGAGCAGCATGAATTCCTCAATCAAATGGTTGGCGTCGCGGCTGACCTTGAAGTACACGCCGGTGGGCTGGTTCTCCTCATCAAGCTTGAATTTGACTTCCTTCTTATCGAAGCTCAAGGCGCCCTTGCTCATACGAGCGGCACGCAACTTCTTCGCCATACCGTCGAGGGTCCTGATGGCGTCGTAGAAATCTGCTTTCTTTCCTTCAGGGTGGTTGTCTTCAATGATCTGTTGCGCCTCTTCATAGGCAAATCTGCGGTCGCTATGAATGGCTGTTCGGCCAAACCAACGGTCGTGTATGGTCCCATCCTCGTCCATCTCAAAGACGGCGCTGAAGGTGTATTTGTCTTCGTTCGGGCGGAGTGAACAGACCCCATTGGACAATACCTCGGGAAGCATAGGAACTACTCGGTCCACTAAATACACACTCGTCGCGCGCTCCACGGCCTCTTCGTCGAGAATCGAATCCGGATGCACGTAGTGGCTCACGTCCGCAATGTGCACGCCCACTTCCCAGTGCCCGTTTTCCAATTTCTGTAGCGACAACGCATCGTCAAAATCCTTTGCGTCCGCAGGATCAACAGTGAAGGTCGGCACTCCTCTGAAATCGCGTCGGTTTTTCGCAATTTCCTTTTCGTCAATGCTTTGATTCAACCGATTCGCTTCAGCCTCAACCTCCTCTGGGAATTTATACGGAAGGCCAAATTCAGCAAGAACAGCATGAATCTCTGTATTGTGATGGCCCGCATCCCCGAGCACTTCAATGATTTCTCCAAAAGGCGAACTCGCATTTTTCGGCCAGTCCAGGATGCGTGCCACGGCCTTTTGCCCGTGCTTCACCCCGGCTAATTTCTCTTTGGGAATAAAAATATCTACCAACATCTTGCGGCTCGATGGCACCAAGAATCCGTAAGTCTTGCCGATCTCGACAGTACCCACGAAGTCCATGCGCTTGCGCTTTGTGATTTCTATAATTTCGCCTTCGAGTTTCTTGCCTCCTCGACGTGCATACAAGCTCACTTTGACTGTATCTCCATCTAGAGCATGGTTCAAATTCGCCGCGCGAATCAGGATATCTGCTTCGGTATCCGGGCTCACCACATAGGCGTTACCATTCCCTGCCATATCCACCACTCCGGTAGTATAAACTGCGTTGTATTTGAGCTTATACTTGCCACGGTCCACCATCAAAATAGTGCCGTTGCGCTCCATGTCCGCCAAGGCCATTTCGATTTTGGCTTTGACCATGGCCGGCTTATAGCCCAACTGGGCGGCGAGTTGCTTGTAGTTGAATTTGCGGGTAGGGTATTTTTTGAAAACGCCTTCTAGCGCTTGGGCATAGGCCTTGATATCTATGCTGGTCGAGCGTTTTTTGGCCCGTTTATTGTGCTTTCTTGCCATATATTTAGTAAAAATACTTTTTTATCACGCGGCACTTGTCGTTCGAATCAATATTAACCTAACAATCCTATGAAAACGTTCTTTCTCTTCTCTGCCCTTTCACTTTCTACTATCATTGCAGCGCAGGAATCACCCGGCGAGGTCCGAGTTCTATTGCCACAACAAGCAATATTTACAGATACTGTTTACGCCGAAGCAGAGGCGGTCGAAGAAGAAGCCGCTCCCACAAGCGCAGACTTGGAAAAGTTTTCAATGGAAATCGATTTTGTACTCTGGGATTTAGAGGGCGGTTACCTTTCTAAAGAAGAAGCACAAGCCAAAATGGATTCGATCATCTCCGAACTGTATTTGGCTTCCGCTTCGTTTTTTGAAAACTATGTCCCTGATACCGATACTTCTAACATTGTAGATATTTTGGACGTTGAAGAGGTCTTAAGTTGGAATGATGATTTTTCTACCGCCTATTCTGGGCCCGATTCCGCCCAGTACCCACAAGAGCACTACGACACCACATTTGAAGAACTCGATTTTGACTTTTCAAGCTTTTTTGAGGAAACCCCAAAAACAAAGGTGGGTGTTTTTGGCCTTCACTTTGGACCCAATGCTCTAGTCCTAAACGACCGAAGCATGGCCTCCTCAATGGACAACATTAATGTAGGACTTTCATGGGAAAGCCGAATTTTCTTCGGTCAAAAAAGACGCATTGGTGGGGTGAAATCCCCCGTCCAACTTGAAACGGGGTTGGGCATCGGTTCGAATGTCTTCAGTTTTAAAAATGGAATGACCATTGAAAAAGATCCTATGATGTTTGGGGCGGCAAACTTGGTCCCTATTTCAGGGCTTAGTAACGTGCGGAGAAGTAATTGGAACATTTCGAGCTTTGATGTGCCGGCGATCCTACATTTAGATTTTAGTCCGAAAGGCACTTTTAACGAGGGCCTGAATATAGGGTTTGGAGTAATGGGGCGCATTCGTTACCTCAGCCAAGCCCGCTACAATGGAGCCGATATGGACGGGGATTTCTACACCGAAATCCGTACCAACGGCTTCCACACGCGCTTGCTTAATTATGCTCTCGTGGGACAATTGGGCTATAAAAAATTAAAGATTACCGGGAAACTCGAGCAGCTTCCACTCTTCAAGGACAACTACTTCCCCGAAGAGGCTTACCTAGGCTCTGTAACTGTTGGATTCTCGCTAAACTAACCCCGCCGAATAAGGATTTAGTAGAACAAAAATCCTCGCAAAAGCACCGTTGACGTTAAGGCCTTAATAGAAAAAGTGTTTTTTGGAACTGTTTCGCCATCCTGCCTGACTTTGGTATTTGACGAAAAAAATCTTCACATCAGCCTGAGACTCGTATTTCACAAAGTGAATAGTTTTATCAGATTGTGATTTGTAATCTACGAAGTACCAGAGCCCTTCGTTCCCTTTCACTTGACTCTGATAATCGACCTTGTACACTTTTAGGTCCGCTTGACTTTCATACTGAACTACGAAAACCTTGACATCCGCTTGGCTTTCATAATCTACACTAAATACACTTTGACCCTTTGATGTTAAGGAAAGCAACATCACGGTGATAAATACTGAATACTTCATGAGGTAAAATTATTGGTCTTTAGTAGCTGAAGCATTTTCTCGCAGATTCTGTGCAAACGTTAATGCTGTATAAAGATTCGCTACGCCTCCCGTTTCTGAGAGGGTAGAGAAATGTACTTTCTTCTTTTTCGTGCCCGGCATAATAACCTTCTCGTCGTATTTCACGCTGGACATAAGGACGACTTGCTTAACCTGTGCAGCACTTAATTCTGGATACATTCCACGTATCAAGGCGGCTATTCCACTCACCACCGGTGCTGCCATCGAAGTTCCACTATTGCTTTGGTATCGGCTCTGTGGTACCGTCGAGTAAATCTCGTAACCCGGAGCGAAAACATCAACTTGGACCCCGTAGTTTGAAAACGGAGCCGCTAAATCTTCGTAATCTCCATATCGAGAGGCGCCCACTTCTATCCAATGGTCGTATCTCGCATCTATGGCCTCGTTCCAGCCGTTGGGGTAATTCTTATACTTATCCACACTGTGGCCGTCGTTCCCTGCCGCATGCACTAATAGTACGTCGTGCTCTGCAGCATACTGAATTGCGCTCTCCACATATTCATCCATGTGGCCAACGTCTTTTCCGAAGCTCATATTGATCACTTTAGCGCCATTGTCCACCGCATAGCGAATGGCATTAGCCACATCCTTATCGCGCTCATCACCGTTAGGAACTACGCGCAAGGTCATAATACGCGCATTTGTCGCCACGCCGTCCATGCCTAATCCATTGTTTCTTTTTGCCCCGATGATACCCGCCACGTGAGTACCATGAGAAGCGTCTGGACCGTATACTCTATTGTCGCCATAGAATGGATTCTCACTGCTCTCTGGGTCATCACCAACCATACTACGTGGTGTAAAATCTGGGTTGAGATGATATTCTAATTGGTCATTGAAATGGGTAAATCCTCCGGTGACCTCCTCTTCAATTTCCCATTGCTCCATACCGTCATTCAACATACGTACAATGCCGCTGGCTACTAGCTTTTTCATGAAGCCTACGTCTTCGCCTTCTTTAAATGCCTCTGCACATTCTACGGTCAGTACGCCATCACAATGCGCCTCCACTTCGCGGTACGCATCGTTGAGGGTGCGCATAAATCCAATGCTCTTCTCCGCCGATTTACGATCCTTCTTCAGGCGCTTTTGGTATTGCTTGAGCTGCTTTTTTTCAGCACCATTGAGGTCCGATTTTGCGAGCAATCTGTTCATATCACGTACAAACTCCATCTGCTCTGGACCTACTTCACCGCCCGGACCGCTCAAAAAGCTCCAGCCGTGAATATCGTCCACGTAACCATTTCCATCGTTATCGATCCCGTCATCTGGAACCTCGCCTGAGTTCACCCAAAGTACATCTTTAAGATCTTCATGCGTAATGTCCGTACCGCCATCAATGACTGCCACTACAACGGTTTGAATGATTTTATACGGGACTAATTCCTTGTAGGCACGCTCCGAACTGATGCCGTTAATGCGATCCGCATCTGGACACTTGTGGTACCAGGTTTGTTCAATGGAAAGGCTGTCTTGAGCAGTTGCAGTAGAATAAAAAAGTACTGCACTTAGAAATAAAAAACCTAGGCGTATCATTTTGTATTGGTGTTGGTTTAATTAGACGGTTTATTTATGCTTGAGTCTTATCAGCCCTTTTCTGGCGGGTAACCCCCAGATTGTAAAATTGAGTAGAACTCTTCAATGCTTGTAATCTCTTTACTCTTTATGATCCGTTCACTCTTAACCAAGAAGCGAATAACTTCATCGCGCTCCTGAATTTGGGCAACGGCCTTTTCAAATTCTTGAATGTCTGTTTTTAGCACGATAAAGGACATTTCATCTGATACAGACCAATGCTTAAAGAATTCTTTCTCTTCGAATAGCTGCAGTGTCTTTTTCAAAACTTTGCGTTGCTTTTGACTACCATCGTTTTCTAAAGATTTTACAAAAGTTTGAAACTCCAGTTTGGCAGTAAAAACAGACATTATTGACTCTTTATATAAAGACATCACCTTGATTTCTGATGCTCTATTAAGCAAAGGATCATTTAAAACCGCCCTTTGTTCTTCTAATACGTATTTGGAGGTATTAATTGCGTTTATCAATGAGTCAATTTTAGGAGCAAATGATAAAATTTCCTCCAGCTTTGGGACATATTCTTTTAAATAATACGTGTATTCCTTTTCGTCAATTTTGAATTTTGTTATTCTTTGTTTTTGTGCCACGAAGAGGGGATTAGTATTTTCTAAATACTCAGTACTAGAGGACGAAACGTTAGCAATGAAAATCCGTGACTGCTCGTTAAACGTATTAATAGAATCTCGAATAAAAGCTTGGCGTTGAACGTACTTATTCGTGGAGTCTATTTTGAATGTGTTTATTGAATCTCTTATGAACGCTTGGCGTTGAACATACTTGTTGGTTGAGTCTACACGAAACAACTGAATCGAATCTTTTACAAACTGAACTCGAGCGTTATAGGTGTTTACAGAGTCTATCTTGAACTGCGCCTTGGCTTCGGCAGCGTATGCCGATGAAATAGCACTGGCCAATTCTGGAGACCATTGTAAGCTAGGAAACGATGCAATTTTAAAGTCAATGGAATCTTGACCAAAATCCCAAGCTTCAATGGGGCTGAATAATTCCATAACCCTGTTCGAAACTTCTGTGATTAAGTAAAGGCCTGGGTTTCTACTTTTATCGTAGTAGCTGGTTTCGTAAATGTCTCTGTATCTACTTGAGAAATCATAAACATAAATCTTACTCTCTTCGAAATTCGTGTGATCTAATTGTCTCCAGGACGAGGGAAAGCCGCATAATACATTTACCTCGTGCTCTCGACAGTTTCTATCGTTGTAGCCATACGTCTTGTTCAATAGATCGTCACTGATGCTAGAATAGCTAATGAGATTTAAATCTTCCAAATCCATATTGTTCAAGCTCTGCAATTCGTTTATTGCATTCAGAGGGTGGTCGCACAGAAGTGTTTTTAACTCGTTATTACAATAGTATTCTCCGTTTATAAGTCTTTGTTGAACATATTTATTCAATGACGCTCTAAAACCGTCAAAATCTTGTGTACTAGACTCATAGAGCGTAATGAACGCCCCGTCAAACGACTCATTGAAGAGCAACTGACCGGTTGAATTATCCAAAAGTCGTTCGCTCAGTATTATTCCTTTAGAGTATTTCCTCTCGAACAAATAAAATATATCATCCTCGGACATCACTTCAATGGTTAGTGTCCCGTCTAGTTTACCATCTACAAAGTTTCCATTCAACTTACACCAACGCATGTTGTGGTCATAGCCAGAGTATTTTTTTTGAAAATCGGCCTTGTAAGAAATTTTTCCTGAGAATTTATTTTTATCGAACCTACATGAAAGGGACTCTTGTATAAAGTTATCCTCCTTTTGTTTGATTGTTACATAGTAACTCCCGTTCAACGCACCGTCAAGAAAATTCGATTTGACCAGTAGTTCTTCGCTTCGGTTATCATAGGTAATGGTCCATCGACCTGTTTTTCTGCCCTTATCGAATTGTCCATAGATCTTATACGGGCGATATGTATCGTCATTGGTAAAAGAAAAGCTCCCGTTATACTCCCTACCCTCTGAACCGTCTAGGTACCTATACTCCGCCGTGCCAACAATTGTACTTGGTTGACTATATCCCCAGCTCAATCTTTCGTTTGAAACTAATTTGTATCCTCCTTTATAAGTTTTCTGCGCAAGCAGCACAGATGATGGTAGTATAAATAGAATTAAAGTGACTGCCTTAAAAAACGTGCCTCTCATATTTCTTGCTTTGAACGAATTGGTTTGGGTTAAAGACTTATCAAAAATAACGTTTTTAACTCTACAGGGTTTTTTAACTCATCCATAAGCAGTATCATTCAATTGGCTCATATTATTATAGGACATCTGTTTACGTTGTAAAGCGGTTTGATTAGGGTTTTGTCCCCTTGTAGGTTCCAAGAAGTGTGACTTGGCCATTCCTTCGTAAACCCGGTTCTGTCTAGGATTGCGAGGCGAACGCCTCGCGGTCCTGGGCGTCGGTTGGTATTGTCATCGATAACGCCCTTCAACGCTACGCGTTGTGGTCTTTTTTTATGCCCCACTCCTTTGAGCAAGCTCAAGTCGTGGGACATAAAAAAAGCCCCTCACTCTCGTGAAGGGCTTTTATTGTTACCCGACTAGGACTCGAACCTAGAATAACGGTACCAAAAACCGGTGTGTTGCCATTACACTATCGGGCAATCATTCCCATTTGGGACGGCAAATATACTGTAATTGGGATTACTCAAAAAAGAGATAAAGAAAATTTTAGGTGTTTAACATTCACTAAGGTCAATAGGGCGTTGGTTTTTCTTATTTTCGAGGCGATTACACCCGGTCTTTCCAGACAAAAGATCAAAAAGCAGAGAATCAGTGAATTACAAAAAGCTCAATAATGTGTTCGGATGGGCAGTGTTTGCCATCGCGACTATCACGTATTTTATGACTATTGAACCTACAACCAGTTTCTGGGATTGTGGGGAATACATTGCAACCTCAGTAAAACTTCAAGTGGGTCACCCTCCCGGTGCGCCGTTCTTCCAGTTGATGGGGAACTTGTTTGGCCAATTCGCTGCTAATCCAGAAAGCCAGGCGTTGATGGTGAACGCATTGAGTGCACTAAGCTCTTCGTTCAGTATTTTATTCTTGTTCTGGACCATCACAGCCTTGGGTGTAAAGCTGTTGGGTGGACAAGATAAATTAGACAACGCAAGCACCATCGCTGTATTGGGCGCAGGCGCTGTAGGCGCGCTGGCCTACACGTTTTCTGATAGCTTCTGGTTCTCAGCGGTTGAGGGTGAGGTTTATGCTATGAGCTCCTTCTTTACGGCTGCTGCATTCTGGGCTGTACTCAAATGGGAGCAAGCTGTAGATCATGATCCTTATGCGAACAAATGGCTATTGCTCATCGCCTACCTAGTAGGGCTTTCAGTGGGGGTACACATCCTTGTGTTCTTGACCATTCCTGCTATAGGAATGATCTACTATTTCAAAAAGTACCCGAACCCTACACGCAGTGGTTTCCTTATCGCTAACGCCGCCAGTATTGCTGTTCTTGGACTAGTCTTCGCCTTCATCATTCCCATTGTTTTGAAGCTGTTCAGCACTTTAGAAATTAGTTTCGTTAACAGCTTCGGCCTTCCGTTCCACTCAGGTACTATTGCTGCCTTTTTAATTCTAGTCGGAGCGATGGTGTTTGGGCTTCTATGGACACGTAAAAAGAACAAGCCCCTGTATCAACAAGCTATTCTTGGGGTAATGTTGATTGTAATGGGGTATTCTACGTTCATTATTCTTGCCATACGATCCAACGCAAATACGCCGATTGACGAAAACAATCCAGAAGATGCCATGTCGCTTTTAGCGTATTACAATCGCGAGCAATATGGAGATTGGCCCATTCTTTACGGAAAGTCTTTCAATGCCCCATATGACCGCAACAACCCTTTTGATGACGGTAAGCCTGTGTACCAGCGCGGATATGCGGTAATGAATGGCCCTAAGCAAGTGACTTCATTTAAGTTGAAATCAGAAGCCGAGGCTTATGTTAAGGCCAACGGAGGTAAGCTTAGTATTGACGGTAAGTATTTGTTGACTGACGACAAGAAAGGAAGTGTGCCGAACTATGATCCTACATACAAAAGTTTCTTCCCGCGGATATGGAATGACGACCCTCAGTATCGTCAGAACTACATCAATATCATGGATATTAAAGACCCTGAAAAGCCAATCACATTTGCGCAACACGTCAGGTTCTTTTTTGAATACCAAATAGGTAAGATGTGGTTCCGTTACTTCATGTGGAATTACAGCGGCCGTCAAAACGATGAACAACACCGCTATGAGATATCTAAAGGAAACTGGATCACCGGAATTCCTTTTCTCGACAGCATTAGGCTCGGTGAACAAAGTAAACTACCTGATCATTGGAAAAACGATCCTTCGCGCAATACCTACTTTATGTTGCCGTTCCTCCTTGGGATTTTTGGGCTCTACTACCAATACAAGAAAAACAACAAGGATGCATGGGCAGTAACACTGTTCTTCCTGCTCACCGGTATTGCTATTGTAGTGTATACTAACCACAAGCCTTTCGAGCCGCGAGAGCGAGATTATGCCTTCGTAGGATCATTCTATGCATACGCTATATGGATCGGTCTTGGGGCCCTCGGTTTATGGGACACGTTGCGTTCCAAGATGAGTCCACAGGTGGCTTCTTACCTAGTTGTGGGAGTTACCATGCTTGCCGTTCCTATCCGAATGGCTGCAGAAAACTGGGATGATCACGATCGTTCTAACCGCTACACGGCGCGCGATATAGCTAAAGCCTATCTGGACAGTTGTGAGCCAAATGCCATCCTCTTCACCAATGGTGATAACGATACGTTCCCATTATGGTATGTACAGGAGGTAGAAGGATATCGTACAGACGTTCGTATCGTCAACCTCAGCTTGTTGAATACCGACTGGTACATCGACCAACAACGCCGTAAAGCTTATGACGGAGAGGCTGTGCCGTTCACCTTTGATTGGAACCAATACGTTCAGGGAACGCGAGACGTATTGTACTTCCGCGATCTTGGAGTCAAGGGGCGCTGGAATGTGAAAGATTTTGTCGAATTCACAAAACGTGATGATAGTCAAGTAAAATTCAAGGCTAGTGGAGGAAAAGAGCTTCCGTTATTCCCTCAAAAGAAATTCCGTATCAACATTGATAAAGAGGCGGTATATGCCAACGGTGTTGTAGATATCTCTGATAGCGCAACCGTAGTTGACTACATTGATTGGAACTGGAAGGCTAACGTTATCACTAAGCGAGACCTAATGGTAATTGACCTCATCGCAAATAATAATTGGGAACGCCCTATCTACTTCTCAATAACTGTTGGTAATAGCCCTAAGTCATACTTCTGGCTTAATGACTACTTCCGCCTTGAGGGTATGGCATATAGATTTGTACCTCAATTCAGCCCCTCAAATAACCCGCAAGGCATTGATTTCGGTCATGTGGACACAGACATCATGTTCGAAAACCTGCTGAATAAATTTGAGTATGGGAATATGGAGCTTCCAGATGTTTACTTGGATGAGACCAATCGCCGTTTGAGCTACAATCTGCGAACCATTTTTGGCCGATTGGCCAATGAACTAGTCATCGAAGGCAAGAACGATAAAGCTATCGAGGCACTTGATTTTGCTATGGAAAAAATGCCAGTAGAGAAGTTTGGCTACAACTACTTCATCTTTGGTATTATTGACTCTTATTACAAAGCTGGCGCAAAAGAAAAGGCGCGGGACATCATATGGGACTTCGCAGATCAATTGGACGCAGAGCTCAATTTCTACTCATCCTTCGATCGTAAGGATAAGCGTGCAGCGGCAAATGAGTGGCGAACCAATCTTCAGTTCTACCAAATGCTTTTACAAAACGTACAGGTATATGACGACAAAGACAGCGTTCAAAGCCTCTACCAAAGATACAACAACGCAGCAGCGCCATTTGGCAATGCACAAGGCTAGGAGCCTGAGTTAGTCAATTAACCCCCGGGGCGCTCCGCGCCCCGGGGGTTTTTTTTAAGGACTCTGGGATCCGGGCGCCTACGGCGCCCGGATCTTATCTTATCCAAAGTCTATTTGCATTCTCTGTATCCGCGATAGCAACGACTCGTTCGACATGGTCTCTCGCAACCTGTCCACCAAAATGGGGAAAGCCAATGGGGTTGGGGCGTCGATGTGGTTGAGGACCCATTCCTGCTGAGCGATGCGCTCCAAAGCCGCCCGAATGCGCGCTTCTTCGAGTTGGAACTCGTGCACCTCCTCTTGGGCCTGTCTCAGCAAAAGGTTGTCCGGGTCGTAGTCGCGGAAGACCTCATACATGAGCTTTGTAGAACTCTGAAGCTGCTTTGTGCTCATGTTCTTGCCCGGGTAGCCCGTAAAGAGTAGACCTGAGATTTGGGCAATATCTCGAAATCTACGTTGGGTCAGCTCGCTTTCGTTGAGGCTGCTCGAAAGGTCCGAGCGAAGGTGATCCGTGCTGAAGATGTCGCTATCTATAGCGTCCTGAATGGGGATGGGCTGGTCGCTGAGGAGCTCAAAGCCATAGTCGTTCATCGCGATGGAGAAGGTCTGTGATCCAAAGTGGCCCAAACGGTGGCCCAGCAGCAGGGCCATTCCTTCGTGGGCAAGACGCCCTTCAAACGCATAGACAAAGAGGTGGTAACCCTCATCGTCCTGGAGGTATTCCATGAGGAATTGGTCGCGGTTCGGCACAATGCTGCGTTCCTTTTGCAGGCAAATGATGGGCTGAATAAGCGCAAGCTCCGGATCTTCGAACGAATGCTTGGTCGCGGACTCCTCGATTTTTTCTCTAAGGTATCGGCCCAATTCCGCACTGAGCGGCATCCTCCCGCCCATATAACTGGGCACCGCCCCCTTCGCGTTTTTCGCCGGGCGAACGGTTGCTTCTATGCCTTGGAACCGTACGAGCTCGAGGCATTGTCCTGCAAACCAGAATGGGTCCCCTATGCTCAATCGAGAGACGAAATATTCCTCCACTTGGCCCAATACCTTACCGCGCTGCAATTTCACCTTTACCAGCGCTGCACTGACGATGGTGCCTATGCCGAACTTGTGGCGCATCGCGACCTTTTTCGAAATCACCTTGTGCACTCCCTCTTCCACCACGACCTTGTGGTAGTCGTCGTATCCACTCAAGGTATCGCCGCCGCGCACCACGAAATCCAAACACCACAGCCATTCCTCGTAGCTGAGCGACATGAAACTCACCGTCTCGCGCACCTCCTGCCACAACTCATCAGCCACAAACCCACCGCCTACGGCGCGGGTGACCAAATACTGTATCAACACGTCCATGCTCCGCAAATACGGCATGCGGTCCTCGTTGGTCTTCGTATCTATGGCCTTGCGCAACGCAGCACATTCAATCAATTCCAAACTGTGGGTCGGCACAAAGAATATCTTCGAGGTCGCGCCCGGTCGGTGGCCACTTCGGCCCGCGCGCTGCACAAACCTGCTCACCCCCTTCGGCGACCCTATCTGCACCACGCAGTCCACCGGTCGAAAGTCTACGCCCAGGTCCAAGGACGAGGTGCACACCACAGCCTTTAATCGGCCATCGTACAAGGCTTCTTCCACCCAAGTGCGCATTTCCCGCGAAATCGCGCTGTGGTGCATGGCCAGCACCCCCGCCAGTGACGGATCGGCCTCCAACAACTTCTGGAACCATATCTCCGCCTGCGCCCGAGTATTGGTGAAGATCAGGGTACTTTGATTTTCATAGATGAGCGGAACAACTTGGTCCAGTAAACGTATGCCTAAATGTCCGGCCCACGGCAGGGTCTCCACCTCTTCCGGCAGCACAGCCTCCACCACTAAATCCTTTTCAATATCTGCCACAACCCATTGCCCCAGCTTCGGAGGGTTTGGGCCCAGCAGCACCTCCATGCTCTCCTCCATATTGCCAATGGTGGCACTAATGCCCCACGTTTGAATGGCGGGATTGAGCACGCGGAATCGGGCCAATAAAAGCTCACATTGCACCGCTCTTTTGCTGCCCATCAGCTCGTGCCATTCGTCCAGAACGACTGCCTGAAGGTACTCAAACAACTTTTCGTGACCCTTCTGGGTAAACATCACATGAATGCTCTCGGGGGTCGTGATAAGGATCTCCGGCAGTTCTTTTTTCTGGCGTTGCTTGATCTTCTGAGACGTGTCTCCAGTGCGGATTTCCACCCGCCAATCACTGCCCATGCCTTGCACCGCCCGCTCCGCACTCTGCGCAATTTCTTTCGCCAACGCCCGGATGGGGGTGATCCAAATGATCTGACAGCCCTTGGCCGGCTCCTGCAGTCCGCGCGCGATGGCCGGCAACAATAGCGAATAGGTCTTCCCGCTTCCCGTAGGTGCGTTGACCATGCCGCTCTCGCCGCTCAATAGCGCGCTCCAAGCTTGGATTTGAAAGGTAAAAGGCGACCAGCCTTGATCTGAAAACCAAGACCTACAACGTTGCAGGGCTTGTGGCTGGGCCGCCACCTCTTAGGAACGTATTTTCCGAACCAGCCACATGAAGTCGTTGAGATATTCCGGGTAGTTTTTGTTGAAATGGAATTCTTGTGGCTCGCCTGCTTCATTGAACAAGTTGCCGACGTTACTCACGAGCAGCTTTGAAGAGAGCGGTACAGAACCGACGTACATCATCCACGCGTGCAGATCATGCATGGCGTTAATACCGCCGAAGGGACCGGAAGAAACCGTCACCACGCCCATAGGCTTCTTCGCATATTCAGGACGGAAGTAGTCTAGCGTGTTCTTTAATGCTCCTGGCATGCGTCCATTATATTCTGGAGCAACGATGAGAATCCCATCGGCATGTTGAAGGGCCTCGCGGAACTCTTCGAGGCGCTCTTGGTCTGGAGCTCCAGCACCATAGACGGGAAAATTATATTCTCTAATATCCAGAAATTCTACTTTGCTCACGTCGAGGCTGGCATTGAGCCGGGCGGCCAAAAAGTCGGCAACTGTAGCCGTTTGAGACTGTGCTCTAGGGCCGCCTTGAATAATGGTGATCGTCATGGTAAAATGGCGTTTTTGGAGTAACGCCTAGGAAAGGTAAAGGTTTAGACCTTCTTCCCAAACTTGGGCACGCGGAAATAATCCGAATTCGCATCCGGCGCGTTCTTGAGCGCATCCTCCTTGCTGATCATGTTGGCGACCTCATCCTCGCGCATGACATCGACAGACTTACTCATCTGCGTCAACGGTTCTACGCCATCGAGGTCCAAGGATTCAATCTTCGCGACAAAGCCCAAAATCTTTGTCATGTCACCCTGCATCGCATCTAGCTCTGCTTCCGACAACTCCAAGCGGCTCAAGTGTGCCAAGTGTTTAATTTGTTCTCTGGTGATTTCCATGGGTCCAATGATCTACGACAAAGGTAAGGCAAGTTTGCCGGTGTGGCCATGGTTTTTTAGATCTGTCGCCAACGCCACATAGCAACGGTTACTAAGCTCTTCAATGGGGTTCTCGGCCTTCTCGTCCGGCCAAAACTCGCCCAATACTTTCGTATCGACCGGACCTATACTTGAGGGTTGGCCCCAATCCCCTAGCCTGAATTTGTTCTGGTAAATACTCATTAAAACCACAGGTATATTGTTGTCTACTGCTAGCTTAAACGCACCCGCTTTGAATCCACACAACAATTGATCTTGAGGAGGGATGCCTCCTTCAGGATATATACAAACACTAAAGCCCTCCTTTATTTTCTGGTCGGCGTCAATCATCGCTTGTTTACGACCGCTAAAAGAACTGCGGTCTACTGCAATAGAAGTCTGCTTAAAAAAATAACCAAACAACGGTAGTTTCAATAATTCCGCCTTCCCCATGAATACCACCGGTGTTGGCGAGGCAATAAACGTCATTGGAATGTCTAAATCAGAACCATGATTTGCAGAGAGAACGACGGGACCCTTATGTTTCATTTGGTATTTGCCCGGCCTTGGCCAAACCCCCATTAATATCAAATACATCCAAGACCATACTTTCGTTACTTTGAAAAAGTGGTTATAGTTTCCGCCGGGACGCGCGGTCCATAATAATGCAGGAGATAAGGCCAGTATTGTGACCAGGGCCACAATGTAGTACCAGATATGGTGGATGTAGCTGAAAATTTTCACGAGGCTAAAGTAACATTTATCACTATTTAGATATAACCGTCCGTTTATTTTAGCACACATAAACCTATGGTCATGAAGAAACTAACTGTTCTGCTCACCTTTCTATTGAGTTTTTCCGTTTTCGGTCAAAGCACCTTCCCTTTTGATATCGTATTGGAGCCTATTACCATTACCAATCTTCCTGGAATGCAATCCTATGCCGCAGCACAGCACAACGGTAAATGGCTGATCATTGGCGGCCGTATCGACGGACTCCACCAGCGCCAGCCTTGGCAGGCGTTCAATGCTGCGGGGCACAATACCTCTATGTACGTCATTGACCCGGTCACTCAAGCCTTTTACAGCGCGCCGCTTAGCGGGTTAAGCAATGATGCCTTGGTGGCCCAATTATCGAGCACAAACGCCAACTTTACCCAAGTAGGCGACTACCTCTACCTGCTTGGAGGATACGGTTTGGATGCTTCTGCGGTACATATTACCCACCCCATGCTCACCGTTATTGATGTCCCTTCTACCATCGACGACATCGTACAAGGCGGGACATTAGATAGTGCCACGTTCGCCCATTTCAGCGACGAAGACTTTGCGGTAACGGGTGGAAAAATGCTGTATTTAGGCGGTACCTTCTACCTAGTGGGCGGACATAGATTTGACGGCCAGTACAACCCTATGGGCCATAACACCTTTACCCAGGCCTATACTGAACAAGTACTGCCTTTCACCGTATATGGAACCTTCCCTTCGCTGGGTATTTCAAAGGGGACGCCAATGGTGGATGCCAACGAACTCCACCGTCGCGATTATAATGTTACCTATATGATGGACGGAAGTCAAACCTACTTTACAGCATGGTCCGGTGTATTTCAAAAAAATGTTAGCGGAAACCTGCCATATCTGAACGCCGTAGAGGTGCGCGATACCGGTATTTACACCGTTCCTGGATTCTCGCAATACTTGAACCACTACCACTGTCCTACCGTTTCCTTATACGGTGAAAATCAGGCGGCGATGTATACCGTTTTCTTTGGAGGAATCGCTCAATACTACTACGACAACGGAGTGTTGACCCAAGACAATGATGTGCCTTTTGTGAAGACCATTGGCGTGGTTGAAAAACGCAATGGCAGTTACAGCGAATCGTATTCAGCCACTGAAATGCCCGGGCTCCTAGGTGCCGGCGGCGAGTTTTTCCCGGACCACAACCTAGCTGCGAACGGAGAAATCTTCTTGGCTGATTCTCTGGGTACAGATACGACTTGGGTAGGCCATATTTTCGGGGGCATTAGCTCGCCGGGGGCCAACATTTTCTTTGGCGGGATGACCAATAACAGCATCGCGTCCCCGACCTTGTTCAAGGTCGGTTTTGTACGCAATAGTGGGTTGGGAATGTTGGAATCTAATTATGGGGACAACCTCGGGCTCCTTGTTTCCCCAAACCCAAGCAATGGTAAACTAATTGTTCAACTCCAGAGCCAGCTTCAAGGGATGACCGCCTTTGAAGTGTTTGATATTACTGGGAAATTAGTGTTGCGTACAGAGGTTCCTACCAAGAACGGGGCCAACACCATTGATCTCGGTGCCCTACAGATTGCTGCGGGCAAATATGTGTTGACCGCCTCACAGGGTGGAGCGCGTCAAAGCATCAATTTTATCTGGAACTAAAACCCAAGTTTTCACGAACGCGGGACAACGTAGCTTGCGCTACAGGGCGTGCCTTTTTGGCACCCAGCTTGAGGGCAGCTGCCACCTCATCCGGGTGTGCCATATAGTGGTCAAATTGCTCGCGCGCCTCAGCAAACTCCTCAAGGACGAGCTCTAACAGGGCGGTCTTCGCGTGGCCGTAGCCGAAGTTACCTCCGCGGTAATTGGCCGCTAATTCTTCTATTTGCGCGGGCGACGCCAACAGTTTATAGAGCGCAAAAACATTACAGGTTTCTGGGTCCTTCGGATCCTCCAATGAAGTGGAATCTGTCTGTATGCCCATGATCTGTTTCTTCAACTGCTTCTTCGGCAAGAACACATCAATGACATTGCCGTAGCTCTTGCTCATCTTGCGGCCGTCCGTCCCCGGAATCATCATTACAGATTCAGAGATCTTAGATTCGGGCAACACAAAGGTCTCGCCGTATTTATGGTTGAAGCTGGAGGCCAAGTCTCTAGTGATTTCCAAATGCTGCTTCTGATCCTTACCCACCGGCACGATATGCGCATCGTACAACAAGATGTCCGACGCCATCAATACAGGGTAATCGAACAGCCCAGCATTCACGTCGCTAAGGTTATCGCTCTTGTCTTTAAAACTATGTGCGTTTGCCAACATTGGATATGGCGTAAAGCAGTTCAGGTACCACGTAAGCTCTGTACATTCCGGCAAATCACTCTGAGCGTAGAAGACCACTTTCTCTGGATCTAATCCGCACGCCAGCCAAGCCGCCGCTGTCGCCAACAGGTTCTCACGACGCACTGCCGCGTCTTTCACTGTGGTTAAGCTGTGCAGGTCCGCAATAAACAAATACGCTTCGTTTTTCGGGTCCCTGCTCATTTCAATTGCCGGACGAATAGCGCCTAAGATGTTTCCTAGGTGCTGCCTGCCCGAGCTTTGAATGCCTGTAAGTACTCTTGCCATTGTTATTATTTAATCAGGGTAAGCTCCAAATCAATGTCCGCCCAGTAGCTGCTGTCTGCAGGGATTTGCATGAAAGAGGTTCTCCAAACTTGTTCTGTGGGTAGGCCGCTCACCATCTCAAAAGAATAACTTACGCTATCGTTGTCCATAACCAAAACACTATCTGAACTTGTGATCGACCAAGCACCGCTACTGATCAAGCTCACGGGCACTTGGATAGTGTTCAAGTTCGCCACAAACTCCACGTGTAAATTCCCCGTATCCGGCATCTCATAAAGGTTGACCTTGCCGTACAATTGCGTGCCTAAGCCGCTGAATTGCATTAACGCGCTTGGGTTAAGCGGGTTTGGCATTTCGCCGCTGTAGGCTACTTGGTTGACGGTCCATTCGCCCAAAACGTCTTGGCGCAAAAAAACCTCGGTTGGTGTCGGCTCGGTATTACATGCCGCCAATATTGCTGTGCTCAGTATTGCGATTACGGATCTTACTTTCATGATTATACGTTTGAAGTGCTAAAAATAACTGGGATTTCGGTTTTGGAGACAAATACTTTCAAGAGCTTTTGCGCAACGAATTGAGGCTGGACCAATTCTCCTTGCTCAAAGGCCTCCATAAAATGTGCTTTATCGGCAAAGGCAGTTGACGAAGATTCTCGAATTACGGCTTGCATCGGTGTATCTACCTTGCCCGGGCGAAAGGCGTGAATGCGCACCCGTGGATGCTCCTTGGACACGACCTCAGCGTATTGATGCACTGCCGCTTTGGAGGCACAATAGGCCGCCCATCCTTCGATGGGATAATTCGCTGCACCTGAGCCTGTGAAATACACTTGCTTTTCACCCTCTACCTCCTGCAAGAACCGCGCAGTCAAGCGCATCGGTGCCACGACGTTTAGATGCATACAATGTGCCAATTCCTCATGCCTAATCTCCGCGGTCGAAGCGATGGGGCCTATGGTCCCTGCGTTGTTGACAAGTATCGTTGGGCCGGAATCAGCGGGTAAAAGCGGTATAGCCTCTACGGCTGTGGGGTCGGTGAGGTCGGCTTGAAAAAATTGGCCGCGCGCATGACTTTCTATGGCGTCACAAGAACGGCGGCCTACGCCCAAAACCTCATATCCCGCTTCCAAGGACGCCTCCGCTAATGCTTTACCTATACCGGAGCTTACACCGGTAATGATCAGGCGCCCACGTAACATCCTAAGCGTTAATTTCGATGAATCTATTCACGTCTTTGGTCAAACCAAAAATCATGATGATATCACCATTATCGATAATCGTCTCTGGACCAGGAACGCCTTTGATATGGTGCTCGTCACCATCCTTTTTTAATAGCGTTACAAGGTTGATGTTGTACTTTTTTCTAAGCCCAATATCTTGTAGGGTCCTGCCGTGAAGCTTGGAAGGTGCTGCTACCTCAATGATTTCATGGTCATCAGGTAAATTAACACACATCAAGACACCTGGATTAGTGAGCTGCTCTGCAATGTTATTGGCAACCTCTTGCTCTGGGCTTAAAATGTGCTTCAAGCCCATCTTTGTTAGAATTTCTCTCTGTACTGGACCTTGGGCACGTGCAATGATCTGCTTCACTCCTATGGCTTGGAGCTGAAATACACACAACAGCATTTCTTGAAAACTAGAACCAATGCTCACTACGACGGCGTCCATATCTCCAAGGTTTTGCGCTTCTAACGCGTGCTTACTTGTTGCATCCAGGCTAACGGCAAAAGCCACGTCATTAGCAATACTTTGAACCTTGTCCTCGCTTTCGTCAATAGCCATAACGTCGGCGCCTCTTTCGGCTAACTTACGGGCAATGGCCGAGCCAAAAACTCCAAGGCCTATTACTGCAAACTTGCTATTCATCTTTATATATCTAGTGCCTGCGCTAGATCCGCAAGCAAATCTTCTATATGTTCAATTCCTACCGAAAGGCGCACCAAATTATCGGTCACGCCAACTTTCTCGCGTTCCTCTTTTGGAATAGAGGCATGAGTCATCGACGCCGGGTGTCCAGACAAGCTTTCCACCCCACCTAAACTTTCGGCTAGGGTAAAGACCTTCATGGCGCTCACCACTTCGGCCGTTGTTTCGAAGCCTGCGTCTTTCACAGTAAAGCTAACCATTCCGCCAAACTTCTTCATTTGACGTTTGGCCACCTCATGTCCATTATGTCCCTCGAGACCTGGCCAATAAACCTTGCCTACTTTGGGGTGATTCGCCAAAAATTTGGCCACCGCTTCACCATTTTCACAATGGCGGTCCATGCGAACGTGGAGGGTTTTAATCCCGCGTAAGGCGATGAAACTGTCCATCGGCCCGAGGATAGCGCCCGAAGCGTTTTGGATGAAGTACATCTTCTCTGCGATCTTTTCGTCTTTCGTCGCCAACAATCCTAGGACCACATCGCTGTGCCCGCCAAGGTATTTGGTTCCACTATGCATCACCACATCCGCGCCCAAATCCAACGGCCGCTGCAAATACGGCGTTGCGAACGTGTTGTCCACGACCAGCATCGCACCATGCGCTTTGGCCACCGAAGAAGCCTGGGCGATATCGAGTACGTTCAACATCGGGTTTGTCGGCGTTTCCATCCAAACCATTTTGGTGTTTGAACTCATGTGCGAGGACCAATGCTCGTCGCTCATGTCAACAAAGGTGAACTTGATGCCGTACTCTGAAAAGACCTTCGTGAACAGCCTGTACGTTCCGCCGTACAAATCGTTACACGCCACTACCTCGTCGCCTGGGCTCAAAAACTTGAGCATACAGTCGATGGCCGCTAGGCCCGACCCGAAGGCCGCTCCGTACTCCCCGCCCTCAAGGCTCGCGATGGAGCGCTCCAAGGCATAGCGGGTAGGATTCTGGCTGCGGCTGTACTCAAAGCCCTTGTGCTTACCAGGATACTCCTGGGCATAGGTCGAGGTTTGGTAAATAGGGGGCATCACGGCTCCGGTGGTTGGGTCCGGGTGTTGCCCGCCGTGGATGGCTAGGGTTTCAATGTGTAGGTCTTTGTGGTCCATCTGTGATAGGGGTAAGTTATTTGCAGTGCTCTTCGAATGCGCCCAATAGGTTGCCGGCGATCATTTCAGCAGTACGGCCTTCAATGTGGTGGCGCTCCACCATGTGCACGAGTTCTCCGTTTTTAAACAACGCCATAGAAGGTGAAGATGGAGGAAATGGAAGCATGTGCTTACGCGCTTGGTTAACCGCATCCACGTCGTTTCCGGCGAAAACAGTGATCATACGATCCGGCTTCACCGACGATTTTGCCACTGCCATAGCGGCTGGGCGTGCAGAACCCGCAGCACAACCACACACAGAATTTACGACTACGAATGTCGTTCCGTCCGCGTTGATCGCTGTAGTTACTTCTTCTGGAGTCTTTGTTTCGGTATATCCATTGTTCGCCAATTCGGCGCGCATAGGGGCAATGAGTTCTTCTGGGTACATGATTAGATGTGTTTTTTATCTAAACAAAGTTAGTGTTTCCTAATGGTTTAGACGATTGTACCTTTGCGCCAATTCTAACGATACTATAATGAGCTCAAAAGTTCGTGTCCGATTCGCACCGTCCCCAACTGGACCCCTACACATTGGTGGGGTGCGCACCGCTTTGTACAACTATTTGTTCGCCAAAAAACACGGCGGAGATTTTCTATTGCGCATAGAAGATACCGACCAAACTCGCTTCGTAGCGGGCGCGGAGAAATACATCATAGAGTCCCTCGCTTGGTGTGGCATCAGCCCTGATGAAGGCATCGGTGGTGAAGACGGCGGCAACGGCCCGTACCGTCAAAGCGAACGCAAGCCGATGTACAGACAGTACGTGGACCAGCTGCTCGGAGACGAGAAAGCGTATATCGCCTTCGACACGGCGGACGAGCTCGATGCCATGCGCCAATTGGCCAAAGATGCAGGCGCAGCCAACTGGCAATACAACTACATCACCCGCGGCAATATGAAGAACTCTTTGACCCTTCCCAAAGAAGAGGTTGAAGCGAAAATCGCTGCCGGCGAGCCCTACGTGGTGCGCATCAAGCTCCCGCGCAATCACGAAGTGCGCTTCGAGGATACAATCCGCGGCTGGGTAAGCGTCAACACCAACAACATGGACGACAAGGTCCTCTTCAAATCTGATGGCATGCCGACCTACCATTTGGCCAACATCGTAGACGACCGTTTGATGGGCATTACGCACGTCATTCGTGGTGAAGAGTGGTTGCCTTCAGCGCCCCTTCACGTCATGTTGTATGAAGCTTTTGGTTGGGAGTGTCCTGTTTTTGCCCACCTCCCCCTCCTGCTCAAACCGGATGGTCCAGGAAAACTGAGCAAGCGCGACGGCGACCGCCTCGGCTTCCCTGTATTCCCTATCGATTGGCACAATGAAGAGACCGGAGAAACGGCCAGCGGCTACCGCGAGTTTGGTTTCTTCCCTGGCGCCTTCATCAACATGCTCGCCCTCCTTGGCTGGAACCCGGGCACCGAACAAGAAATTTTCGACCTACAAGACCTCGTCAACGCCTTCGACCTCAGCAAAGTCTCTAAATCCGGCGCCAAATTCGATTTCGAAAAAGGCAAATGGTTCAACCAGCTGTACCTGCGCGCCCTCAACGAAGACCAGCTGGCGGCTGAGCTTAAAAAAGAATTGGACAAGGAAGGCCTCGCATACAACGAAGCACACCTCGGCAAAATAGCTACCATGATGAGCGAACGCGCAACCTTCCCGCAAGACCTCCTCACCGAGGGCCAATTCTTGTTCTCCGCTCCAACGGAATACGACGAAAAAACGGCTTCCAAAAAATGGACCGCGCACAGCGCGGGCATGATGCAAGACCTCGCCTCACGCTTCAGCGCACTCGACGACTTCACTGAAGAACACATCGAAGCTTCCTTCAAAGCCTACCTTGAGGAAAAGGAACTAGGCTTCGGCAAAGTAGGACCTTCGTTCCGCCTCGCAGTAACCGGCAAGGGCATGGGTCCATCCATGTTTACTATTTGTGAAGTCCTCGGCAAAGACGAAGTACTTGCTCGCATTGAAAAGGCCATCGCTGTACTAGGATAATGAGCGCGCTACACCAAATCGACGTTCACGGCATCCGCATCTACACTAACCACGGGTGCATGCAAGAGGAGGCCACGATCGGCTCCCACTACGAGGTAAATATCAGCGTATGGGCCGACCTCACCGTCTCTGTGGCTTCGGACGACCTCAACGACACTGTTGACTACGTCGCCTTGAACGCCATTGCCAAGGAAGAAATGGCCGTACGCGCCAAGCTCCTTGAAGTCGTTTGTCAGCGCATCATTGACCGAATCATGACCGAACACCCGTCCGTTCAAAAAGCGTGGGTCAACGTGGCAAAACTCAACCCGCCCATCAACGGGGATGTAGAGCGCGTCGCCTTAACATTTACCGCAGAGCGGTAGATAAAAATTATCTCGAGGCCGTTCGGATTTTTCCATTATTTTTGGCCTCCCTAAGGTTCCGTGGCCGAGTGGCTAGGCACTGGTCTGCAAAACCAGCTACAGCGGTTCGAGTCCGCTCGGAACCTCAGAATAAGAAAAGCCCCGGCTCGCGATGCGAGCTGGGGTTTTTTAGTAGCGGCAACCTGGAAGCTTGCTTCCGTGGTTGGCGATACAAAAAAACCCAAGTGCTTTGCGCAGCAAAGGACCGGGGCGTTCTTACTGACCTTAGGTGATGCTGCGGTCCGCCGAGCGAAGCGAAGGCAATCCGCGCCAACAAAAAACCCCGAACCAAAGGCCCGGGGTTGTAGATCTGTTGCGTTGTATTTTACAACAAGTAGTCAGTCGTCATCCAAGTACTTTGGCCCCCAGAAATCACATTACCGACCAATTCTTTCTGGTCTGCTCCCGTTGCCACAAGCGTACGGATTGAAAACGAGCGCAAGGCATCGTGCACGCTCAACGTTGCTACGGCGCTGTCTTTTCTTCCGGTGAACGGAAGGTAATCCGGACCGCGCTGACAAGAGGCGTTGATGTTCACACGACATACTTGGTTTACCATATTGTCCACGGCATAGGCAACAGTTGCCTCATTGCCGCTGAACAAACTACATTGCTGACCATAGTCGCTCATGGCAATAGATGCCATCACCTCCTCTAAGTCTTCGTATTCCACTACAGGTACGACCGGACCGAACTGCTCTTCGTGGAAAATTTCCATCTCTTTAGTTACCGGATACAACACCGCTGGGAAGAAGGCTGTATCCGAAACACGGCCTGCGTTATTGTTAATCACCTGCGCGCCCTTAGATACGGCATCGTCCACATACGCTTCCATCTGCTCTACTTTGTTGCGCTCTGGCAGCGGAGTGAGCGGACAGTCTGTTTCTGGGTGGTCGAGCACGAGGGCGTCCACCGCCGCAGTAAATTTGGTGCGGAACTCTTCAGATACACTCTTATGTACGAACAAAAGTTTCAGTGCTGTACAGCGCTGGCCGTTGTAGCTCAAGGCCCCGTTCACACATTCCTTAACCGCTTGGTCAATATTCGCATCGTCAAAAACGATGGCTGGGTTTTTAGCTTCTAGCCCCAATACCTGACGTAAGCGGTTTGGTTTTGGGTGCTGCGCCACCAATGCGTTTGAGCTTTTTGAGTTGCCAATTAAAGCCAAGACATCCACATCGCCCGTTTTCATAATAGGGCCTGCCAATGTGCGTCCTCGGCCGAACACGATGTTCACCGCCCCTGGAGGGAAGGCCTCCTTAAACGCATCAATCAGCGGGGTCAACAATAGCACGCCATATTTCGCGGGCTTAAAGACAATAGTATTCCCCATAATTAGGGAAGGAATAAGCAAACAAAAGGTCTCATTTAGCGGGTAGTTGTACGGACCTAAACATAATACAACGCCTAATGGTCCTCGACGAATTTGGGAAATCACCCCGTCCTTACTCGCCACGTGTGAGCCGCGTCGCTGTAGTTCTTTATATTCCTCGATGGTATCATTGATGTAGTCCACCGTACGGTCAAACTCTTTATAGGCAGCGCTCTTATTCTTCGCAATCTCCCACATCAACAGTGTGCTGACCTCTTCGCGCTTTTCTTTCATCAACGCCACAAACTTCTCCATGGCAGCGATGCGCGCCGCGGCGCCTGCCGTTGGCCAAAATCCGCGGCCATTGTTGTAGGCTTCTTTGGCGGCTGCTAAAGCCTTCAGACCCACGGCTTCGTCCAAGGTGGGGGACTCGCCGAGGAATACTTTATCGGTAGTGCCGTCGGTGTTAATAGCGCCCATTGGGCTGTATACTTTCTCGAAATCACCGTCCCAAGTGTGGATTTCTCCGCCCACGAGGTATTGGTTCCAGCGAAATGGTTTTGGTGCGTCAAACTCTGTGATAGGATTGTGTTTAGAGCTTGCTTTCATCTTGTTCTCAGTTTATTACCATATATAAGGCGCGGTTCGGGTTTATGTTCACGCCTGGTTAAATGTAAAATCACCCGATTAGAATTAGAGCCCCCGCGATAAGCGTTACGAACAACGGTTGTAAATTGGAGCAAAATCTTAAGAGATGAACCTATACCCCATTCACACCGGGAACTTCAAACTCGACGGAGGCGCCATGTTTGGTGTGGTACCCAAAGGCCTCTGGGAGCGGACAAACCCCACGGATGAACGCAACCTTTGTACTTGGGCCATGCGCTCTTTACTGATTGAAAATGTGGACCAATTAATCCTCATCGATACCGGCATCGGCGACAAACAGAGCGAAAAGTTTTTCAGCCACTACTTCCTCCACGGCGACCACAGTCTAGATGCGTCCCTGGCCGCTCACGGTTTTAATCGCGACGATATCACCGACGTATTCCTCACCCACCTTCACTTTGACCACGTGGGGGGCGCTGTACAATGGAATGCCGACCACACCGGCTACGAACCGGCCTTCAAAAACGCCAATTATTGGACTAATGAGCGCCATTGGAATTGGGCAACCAAGCCCAACGCTAGAGAACGCGCCAGCTTCCTGTCTGAAAACATTCTGCCTCTCGAAGAAAGCGGGCAACTAAAATTTATAGACGCCCCAGAAAGCGAGCACCGAGTAAGTACACCGCTGGGCTTCGATGTCTTTGTCGTTAACGGCCATACCGACGCACAGATGTGTCCCATCCTCCCCTACAAAGGTCAAACAGTTGTTTTCATGGCCGATCTTCTGCCCTCCACGGGACATATTCCACTGCCGTATGTGATGGGCTACGATACTCGGCCCCTGCTCACCCTAGATGAGCGCACCCGCATCTTCACCGAGGCGGCGGAAAAGGGCTACCATTTATTCCTAGAACACGACGCTTATAATGAAGTTTGTACATTACAACTAACAGAAAGGGGTCCGCGACTTTTGGACAACGGGCGCCTTGATCATTTTTTTGGATAACTCCTACATACAATGAAAAAACTCCTCCTTGCATTCTTTGTGGGCCTCGGCATCAGCGCCCAAGCCCAATATTGGCAACAGGCTGTGCACTACAATATGGATATCACCATGGACGTAGCGAACCACCAATACGACGGAACACAGCAAATCACCTACACCAACAACAGTCCCGATACCTTGCAAAAGGCGTATTTCCACCTCTACTTCAACGCCTTCCAGCCGGAAAGCATGATGGACGTGCGCTCACGTAACATTGCCGACCCTGATCGTCGTGTTCTTGATCGTATCGAGGGATTGGGACCTGATCGTGTCGGATATCAAAACGTGCGCAACCTCTCCCAAAACGGGAGCCCTTTGCGTTGGGACGTACAGGGCACAGTGTTAAAATGTGAGCTCGCCGAGCCTCTGCTTCCCGGGCAGTCCACCACATTCTCGATGGCTTGGGACGCTCAGGTCCCAGAACAAATTCGTCGTTCGGGCTGGAACAATAAAGAGGGTATTGAATTCACGATGACGCAATGGTACCCAAAATTAGCCGAATACGATGAGGACGGCTGGCATGCGGATCAATATGTTGGGCGCGAGTTCTACGGGGTTTGGGGCTCGTTTGATGTGAAAATCCATATTAACCGCGACTATGTGCTTGGCGGCACGGGGTACCTACAAAATCCCGAAGATGTGGGTTTTGGTTACGGCGGCGTCAAAAAAGTTCGGTTAAGCAAGAAAGAGCTTCGTACGTGGCATTTTAAAGCAGATAAGGTTCATGATTTTGCTTTTGCTGCTGACCCTGATTACAAACACGAACAATTACAGATAGAAAACGGCCCGTTGGTTCATCTGCTTTACGACCCAAAAACAGCCAATAAGTCAAACTGGGTGGAAATTCAAAAGGGGTATTTGCAGGGGTACTTTGATTTTATGGCCAAACATTTTGGTAAATACCCTTACGATCAATTCTCCCTCATCCAAGGGGGCGATGGCGGTATGGAATACCCCATGTGTACCATGATGCTTGGCGGCGGCGATAAGTTCGAAGGTTTTACCGGGCTATTCGTGCACGAGGCAACACACAACTGGTACTATGGCGTGATTGGAACCAATGAGGCAGCATATCCTTGGATGGACGAGGGCTTCACCTCATACGCGGAAGAAGAATGTATAAACTTCTTGTTCAATCGGGGTGAAGAGAACCCACATCTTGGAGCTTACAGGGCCTATGTGTACCTCGACACCTCAGGTTTGCGGGAGCCCCTAAGCACTCCCGCGGATCACTTCAACTACAACCGCACCTATGGTATCAATAGCTACAGTGCAGGCGCCTTATTCTTAAACCAACTCGAATACATTATTGGTGAAGAAGCCTTTGCTCGCGGCATGATGCGCTACTGGCAAAAGTGGCAGTTCAAGCACCCAAAGCCCGAAGATTTCTTGCGCATTATGGAAGTGGAGTCCGATATGGAACTAGACTGGTACCTCAGCTATTACAAAGACCAAGTCAAAAGCATTGACTACAGCATAACTGCTGTAGAAAACGATGTTGTAGGCGCGCAAATCACCCTGCAGCGCATCGGGCTATTCCCTATGCCAGTAGATGTGTTGGTGACTTATGAAAGCGGTCGTGAAGAACTGCACACCATACCTTTGGTGAGTATGTATGGAGCAAAGCGCCAAGAAGGTATAGAGGTTCACGAGCCATGGCCCTGGACCCACCCGGAATACAAGATGTATATTCCAACCAGCGAGACCATCAAGCGCATAGAAATCGACCCTTCGAAACGCATGCTAGACATCGACCAAAGCAACAACGTCTTTTAAAGAAAAGCCCCGCAAATGCGGGGCTTTTTTGTGCTGTGGCTATCGCCTTTTTTTCGGGCCAGTGCCGTACTTTTTGGTTTTGTTCATGCGCTTTTTCGCGCCCTTACCGATATTATAGTCCTTGGCGTTCTTCGGCTTCTTCTCGTGAAAAGAAGGTCCGGGTTCGTCGCTTACGCCGTTCTTTCTGGGACTGCTTTTACTCATCGAAACTTACTACCAGTCTATCGCTCGTGGCGTGGCTTTGACAGGTTAGAATATAGCCATCTTTCACCTCGTCGTCAACGAGTGCGTAGTTCATGACCATCTCGGCAGATCCTTCCAAAACTTTGGCACGACAGGTACAACAAACGGCGCCTTTACACGCATATGGAACATCAGCTCCCGCGTCCAAGGCCGCATCCAAGACATAATCCTTAGGCCCCATTTCAAAATGTGTCTCCTCGCCGTCCAATACCACGGTTACCGAAGCGTTCGCTGAAGCTCTTGCCGCAGAGGCCGCTTGAGCTTCTGTGGAAGGTGCTGAGGTGTTGAACAACTCAAAGTGAATATTTGATTTCGCCGTACCCATGCTTTCGAGCTTGGCGCTTACCGTTTCGATCATCTCTTGTGGCCCACACAGGTAATGTGCAGTAACCTTCTTTAGGTCGATCAGCGATTGTGCAAACTTCTCTGCCTTTGCAGCATCTATTCTTCCCTTGAGGTGGTCGGTGCCCTGGTCCTCGCGGCTCAATACATGGTGTACTTCGAAGCGTTCGAGATAGGTGTTTTTTAGATCGTCGATGGCGTCTTTGAAAATGATGCTATTGCTGTTCTTGTTCCCATAGAAGAGGGTAAAGGTGCTGACATCATCGCTCGCTAAAATGCTTTTCGCGATGGATATTACTGGGGTAATACCCGATCCCGCTGCCCAACCCACAACGTGTGAGGAGGTGCTTGTAGGTGCCCAAGTAAAATTGCCTGTTGGCGCCATACTTTCAATGACATCGCCCGCCTTTAGTTCGCGATTAGCATATGTTGAAAACTTACCTCCTTCTATTTCTTTAACTGCAACGCGCAGCTCGCCCTCCTGTGGAGCGACACAAACCGAATACGATCGGCGCACCTCTTCCGCGCCAATATTGGCTTTCAGGGTGAGGTACTGTCCTGGTAAGAATGAAAAATCTGCGCCATCCTCCGGCAAGTTAAAGGCAATACTAACGGCATCTTCGGTCTCGCGACGCACCTCTTTAACGGTGACCGCGTGAAAATAACCATCACCTTTCTCGTTCGATTCCTTCTGTAGGGATGGGGTTTCTTTGGTGTTTTTCTTGAAGAATTTAAACATGCTTCTTGATTTGTAGTGTAAAGGTAGAGCGCAATATTAAACCATTAACAACCATTAGTTGTTGTGTTTTAACTTTGTAAACGACCAAATACACAAATACATGGGTACCAACATCTCATTAGAAGAAAAGTTTCAGGCTTACGTCGACGCCGAGAATAAGGTGGAGCCAAAAGATTGGATGCCAGAAAAATACCGCAAGACCTTGGTGCGTCAGATTTCTCAACACGCCCACAGTGAGGTTATTGGTATGCAGCCAGAAGCAAACTGGATCACGCGTGCGCCTTCGCTGCGTGCCAAGCTCATTCTGCTTGCCAAGGTACAGGACGAAGCTGGACACGGTTTGTATTTGTACAGCGCCGCTGAAACTTTGGGCACGAGTCGAGACCAAATGATTGCGGACCTCCAGAGCGGGAAAGCGAAATACAGCTCCATCTTCAACTACCCTACGCCTTCTTGGGCAGATATGGGAACGATCGGATGGTTGGTCGACGGTGCTGCGATTCAAAATCAAGTGATGTTAACGCGCACCAGCTATGGACCGTATGCGCGAGCCATGGTTAAAATCTGTAAAGAGGAAAGTTTCCACCAACGTCAGGGATACGAGATCGTAATGAAGTTGGCCCAAGGAACCCCTGAACAAAAGAAAATGGCGCAAGAAAGTTTGAACCGCTGGTGGTGGCCTTCACTTATGATGTTTGGACCGTCGGACGACAATAGCCCAAACTCCGAACAAAGCATGCGCTGGAAAATAAAGCGCAAGAGCAACGATACCCTTCGTCAAGAATTCATCGATAAAACCGTTCCACAAGCACATTACCTAGGGCTTACCATTCCAGATCCTGATTTGAAATGGAACGAAGAGCGCGGGTCCTATGATTTTGGAGAAATTAATTGGGACGAGTTTTACAACGTTATTCAAGGCAACGGGCCTTGCAATAAAGAACGTATTGAACATCACGTGAAGGCGCACGAAGAAGGCGCTTGGGTCCGTGAAGCTGCGCTCGCCTACGCTGAAAAAGAAGCCAAGCGCAAAGAAAACAGAACCTCAGCAGCCTAACCTATTACAACCGCATGAATAAGAACCACTGGAAACTGTACGAAGTTTTTGTCCGCAGCAAAAACGGACTCGCCCACAAGCACGTAGGGAGCATTCACGCTGCCGACGCCGATATGGCCATTAAGAATGCTCGCGACGTCTACACCCGACGTTCGGAAGGCATCAGCATTTGGGTTGTTCCTTCAGACCAAATCACCGCAAGTTCTCCGGACGAAAAAGAACCGTTGTTCGCTCCTAGCGACGACAAAGTCTACCGTCACCCCACCTTCTACGACATCCCTGATGATGTCGAACACATGTAAGCCATGGGGGGAGGATGGTTGAACGGCGTGAAGCGTGACTTCACCAAAGAAGAAGCTCTAGAAGAATATTTGTTTTTCCTGGCTGACGACGCCTTGATTTTAGGGCAGCAACTCAGCAAATGGTGTTCGGCTGGCCCTGTCTTGGAGCAGGATATAGCTATCATCAATACCGCATTAGACCACATCGGTCGCGCTCGATTGTTGTACCAACATTTAGCAGAATTAAAAGGCGGTGCAACCACAGAGGATTCCCTGGCGTATTTCCGCGACCACATGGATTTCCGCAACGCCTTATTAGTGGAGCAACTAAATGGTCATTGGGGAGATTCCATTGTGCGGAGTTTCTTCATGGATGCCTTTAATTTTTACCTCTACGACGCGCTGAGAAATTGCACTTATGCGCCTATTGCAGAGATCGCAGAAAAATCCATTAAGGAAATTGCCTATCACGCACAGTGGAGCGCAGAATGGGTGGTTCGTATGGGAGACGGTACAGAAGAAAGCCGCGAAAAAGTCCAGAAAAGCATTGATGACTTGTGGATGTGGGCTGGCGAATTGTTTGAATCTTCTCCAATTTTCGAGATGTTAGATTCAAGTTTTGTAGCCTTCCCTGCGCTCAAGCCTGCTTGGTTAAATAAGGTCGATGAAGTACTTCAAATGGCCACGCTCACACGCCCTACTGATGATGCCTGGTCTCAAACCGGCGGGCGATACGGTATACACTCTACCCACCTGGGGTATATCCTTGCGGAGATGCAAAGTTTACCGCGTAATTACCCAGACGCGACCTGGTAACAAACTCTTAACACAAGTTTTTTTCCTTACGCCGTTTTTCGGCACGAGGTTTGCATTGTCGTTTGAAAACAACGATTCTACGTGTTTTTGTGTTAAGCGAGTGAGGGCTAGAGTGGGGACTTTAGCCCTCTTTTTTTGCCCCTACTTTACTCCAAGCGAAGCATGCGGCAAACTGTAAGAAACTGGCCACGGCCATGGAGCCGCTAATGGAACCGCCCACCCATTCCGCAATGTAGTAGCCCAGCGTGGCGCTGATCAAACCCTGCAGCATGATCAACAGGGTCATTCTTTTGAAATTATCGGTGATCAAGTACGCGCTTGCCGCAGGAACTACTAAGAAGGCAATGACCAAAATCGCACCTACGCTTTCAAAGCTCACCACGGTGGCCACAGAGGTTGCCGCCATTAAACCGTAGTGCCACAACACGGTGCGAATCCCTATGCTTTGTGCATATTCATTGTTAAAGGACGTAATCATCCAGCCCTTGTATCCCCACCAAAAAATCACCTGAATAAGCAACAACAACACCAAAAGTGTCCAGACTGGGGCGGGAACGTTGAGTCCTAAAAACGAAGAGGTTTGAAGCGGCACAAAAGCAATTTCGCCGTGCAATACACAATCTGCATCTATATCTGCCTCTCCGGCGAATCGAGTCACTAAAATGACCCCTACAGCAAACAAAAATGTAAAGACTGTTCCCATCGCTGCGTCGGATTGCATCTTTCCCTTGGAAGAAAAGAATTGAATCAATAGGGTTGTCACCACCCCCATAATTATTGCCCCTAAAAACAAGGGAACCGAGGCCCGCGAACCGCTGATGAGATAGGCAATCACAATCCCTGGAAGTACCGCGTGACTTAGAGCATCGCCCATCATGCTCATACGGCGCAACAGTAATAGGTTGCCCAACATCCCGGTGGAAGATGCTACTAAGAAACCAGTTATAATAATCCAAAAAGCGTCCATACTATGCGCCCTCCGGGACTATCTCGTGAATTTCAAGTAACGGATTAAACCTACTACAAAGGCCTAATTCCTTTAAAATCTCCGCCTCGATTTCTGGCGTTAAAAAGTGCTCCATGGTATCTGCCTCATCGTGCACAAGGTGCACGCTCATCTGCATACGGCGCTGCAAATACACCTCCCATATCTTGTGGCGTCTATCTATCTCAGCTCCTATGGCTCGGCCTTCTGTACTTAAGGTATATCCCGTGTGTACTTTCTTTATCATGCCTTTTCTCCGCAGACGTTTGATGGTTCTGTTCCAAAGACGTTGGTCAAAAAACTGACGAGTACTAATGCTACGTCGGTTAAAAAGTTTGCCTTGTCCGCGAACTTCTAATTGGACCGCGGTCTTCAATAGATTTTCTTCATTCATTCGGCGCTTAACCAAAAGCTTGCTCCATCGCTGAAAAACCACGCCCTTTTTGGGAGCAAACATCATTGAGACGAATGCAATAACACTAATCATCACTATAGTCCACGGCCCTGTTGGCATGCTTGAGTAACTATAACTTATATATGCTCCCAACCATCCTGATAGTGCTCCAAACACACCGCTGACAAACAACATTCTACCTAAATTATCTGTCCAAAAACGTGCTGCCGTTGGAGGAATAATAAGTAGTGCGCTCATCATGACAATCCCCACCGCTTTAATTCCCACACTAATACTTATGATCGTAATAAATCGAATCACTGTTTCAATCCACTTGGTATTGATACCCACGCTTTGTGCAAAATCTTGATTAAACACTACAGTCTTTAAACTGAAGTAATAGCGAGCAACCACAAACAACACTATAAGCGATACAGCACCAAAAACCATACTGTCTTCTGGGCTCATCGCCGCAGCGTTTCCAAAAATATAATGATCTAATCCGCTTTGCTCTTTTACATAAACCCGCTGAATAATGGTTAGCATAACTATTCCAAGGCCGAAAAAACTCGAAAGAACAATAGCTAGTGCGCTATCCCCCTTGATTTTACTGTGTCTAGTAATATAGTCCACGACCCATATAGATAGCCATCCGCTCACTGCCGCGCCAATAATTAAGTATATGGGGTTCTTGACTCCGCTTAACATAAACGCTATGAGAACGCCCGGCAACATACTGTGCGCAACTGTTTCTCCAATGAGTGTTTTCTTGCGCAGAAAATTAAATGTGCCGACCGCACCGCTCACCCCGCCTAATAGTAAAATAGCTAGGGCCACGTATCGAACATTAGGGTCCGAAAGGGTAAGGTATTTAATGAGGTCGTTCAATGTTTACTTTAGATAAGCAGCCAACAAATTGGCATTGTATACGAGCATTTCAAGGTATGTGTCTTGATCCGCTTCCGGTCCTAATGAGTCGCTTAAAAGCTCCGGACCTAACACCACTGGGCAGCCTTTTGCCTGGCACCCGCGCTGCACACTTTCCATTGCCTGTGGGCTTACTATGTTTTCCAAGAAAATTGCTGGAACGCCCTCCGCACAGATGAAGTTGACTAAATCTGTCACTTCTTTTAATCCAAATTCAGAAACCGTCGAAGCTCCTTGAAGTGTATTCACCTTCATATTGAATGTTCGCGCCCAGTAACTCAAGGCATCATGAGTAGTCACCACCAACCTATTTTCCTCAGGAATACTATTCACAATCGCCGAAACGCTATCCGTGGTCATCGAAATGGCTGCTTGGTATTCTTGCACAGCCACTAAAATTTCTGAACCATTCTCTGGATAAGCGCTCGATATTGCTTGACCTATATCTCCAATAATAAATTTCACCAACTCTGTATCAAACCAATAGTGGGGGTCTTTACTTGCTGGGAAGTTTGGGTCACTAATAATAATCGAGTCCGGTACGTGTGCTGCAGCGTTAATAATCAGTTTGTCCTGAACCTTTTCGAGGACATCTATAATTTTTCCCTCCAAATGAACGCCATGATAGATGATTACGTCCGCCGCACGTATGGCATCCAAATCTTTCTTACTTGGCTTGTAGGTATGTGGGTCGATGCCTTTATCTAGTAATGCTTTTACCTCAAAACTCTCCCCGGCAATGTTGCTTACCCAATCCGTCATGATGCTCGTGGTACACAAGATGATGGGTTTGCTTGGCGCGGAAGTGGCGCTGTTTTCTGGGGTTGTACAGCTGGTGGCGGCAATAAGGATGGCGAGGAAAGTTGGGGTAAAACGCATCTTATTTAAATTAATTCTAAATAACAAAAGTACACAAGTAGAAGCATTTAGAAAAAAACCAGATAGAGATTTATAATTCCAACAAAAGTGGTACTCAATGTTTAATTTTATACAAATTTTGAATCTATCATGAACACGCTTCAACCGGAACACATTCTTGCTTCACTTGGAATCCAATCAAAAAATGACGGAACTGCTATTGGACAAAAATGGTCTGCATCCTCACATTACATTGGATCTTCCTCTCCTATCCAAAACCAACACCTCGCCCAGGTAAATACCACCACCGAAAGTGATTATCACAAAGTGGTCGGTGCAGCGCATCAAGCATTTGTAGATTGGCGTAAAATCCCTGCACCAAAACGCGGTGAATACATTCGTCAGTTCGGAAATGCATTGAGAGAAAAGAAGGAAACCCTTGGTGCTTTGGTTTCTCTTGAAATGGGCAAGAGCTACCAAGAGGGGTTAGGTGAGGTTCAGGAGATGATTGATATCTGTGATTTCGCTGTTGGGTTATCACGTCAATTGTATGGATTGACCATTAAAAGCGAGCGTCCAGAACACCATATGATGGAGCAATGGCACCCTATTGGTGTGGTTGGTGTGATTTCCGCATTCAACTTCCCGGTCGCTGTTTGGGCGTGGAACTTTGCCATCGCTTTGGTCTGTGGAAATACAGTGGTTTGGAAAGCTTCTGAAAAATCTCCACTATGTGCCGTCGCTTGTCAACATATTTGGAATAAAGTCGCTGCAGCTAATGATTTGCCGGATGGAATTTCAAACATTATCACCGGTGATTATAAAGTAGGGGAATGGATGACGGCGGATCATAGAATGCCGCTTATCTCTGCTACTGGTTCTTCTCGTATGGGTGCTATTGTAGGCGCTGCTGTGGCGGGAAGATTTGGTAAATCCATCTTAGAGCTTGGCGGAAACAACGCTATTATCATCACCCCAAGTTGTGATCTAAAAATGACCATTACCGGCGCTATATTCGGTGCTGTAGGAACTTGTGGACAGCGCTGTACTTCTACCCGCAGATTGATCATCCACGAGTCGGTATATGATACCGTGAAAAATGCCTTGGTTCAGGCGTATGGCCAATTAAAAATTGGCAACCCATTAGATGCTTCCAACCATGTAGGACCCCTGATTGACCAAGATGCCGTCAATAATTTTCTACACACCATTTCAACTGTTCAAGAAGAAGGTGGAACGGTGTTGCTAGGCGGTGAGGTACTCTCTGACGGTATTTATGACGAAGGATTCTACGTATCCCCTTGTATTGTCGAAGCTGAAAACCACTACGAAAGTGTTCAGCGCGAAACCTTTGCTCCTATTTTATACTTGTTGAAATACAGCGGAGATATTCACGATGCTATTACTCTTCAAAACGATGTCAAGCAAGGTTTATCCAGTGCTGTGATGACTAGTGATGTTCGTGAAGCGCATATTTTCTTGAGCGAATCTGGGTCCGATTGTGGTATCGCCAATGTCAACATCGGTACTTCAGGAGCAGAAATAGGTGGTGCCTTTGGCGGTGAAAAAGAAACAGGCGGCGGACGAGAAAGTGGCTCCGATGCTTGGAAAGCGTATATGCGCCGACAAACCAATACATTGAATTATGGCAATGCCCTACCTTTAGCGCAGGGGATTGAATTCAATATTTAAATGACACATAAACAAATAGAAGTGGGGAATTTGAAAGGATCAGATTCCCCTTTCTTTTTTTTAGGTATTGGTAGTTGCTTCGTGCAACACTTCGAAGGTTTTGCCCAGCAGCACCATCTACCTATGTACTGCAATCCTTTAGGAACTTCTTTCAACCCTATATCCATCGGCCGGCAATTGAAATGGCTCTTCTCGAACGATTTTCCCCTCCTCCCTCCAGTGGATTTTCAAGGGGTCTATCACCAATTAGACGCCGCTAATAAATTCCAACATTCTGATAGATCAGCCCTTCAATCCACTACAGATTTAATAAGATCAGAAGTGCTTGATAGTATTAAAAAACATCAAAGCCATCAAAACATTCTAATACTGTCTTTTGGGACTGCCCACGCTTGGATGTACAAGGATCAGGTGGTCAATAATTGCCATAAACTGCCCAACCCTTTGTTCGAGAGACAACTGCTTTCTATTGAGAATATTGTAGATTATTGGGTGCAAGTGCTTCCTGTTATTCCAGAGGATTGGATTATTATTTATACTGTGAGTGCAGTGAAATACACCAAACTGAGATGGCATGAAAACACCCTTTCAAAATCTGTACTTCACTTGGTGATTGACCAATTACTTCCTCTTCGAAAGAATAGTTATTACTTCCCAAGTTTTGAGATTGTCACAGATATTTTGAGGGATTACAGCTACTACAACGAAAAGGGAACACACCCTACAGATCAAGCCGCTGCAACAGTGATGGAACACTTTAAAACATACCTTGATTTAAAAAGCTCCTAAAAAGACTTTTCGTACCGAACCGTCCGAATACTTAATAATATATAATTAGTCCCTAGAAAGCTCTTTAAAATCCTTCTAGAGCACTCTTCCTTGCCAATCCTAAATCTCAACAATCACCGGGGATATATTTTCCTCGTTAATTCCTACCGTTGAATTTTTAATAATGAAGGACCATTGAATGCGCTGCGTCCCAATTAAAACTTGGTTTCAATATTGCTGTAATTCAAATCCTAATAATGAAATCACTTGAAAGGCCGACGACATTTGCGTTCAACCAGCAGCAGTGAGTATATATAAACCTATACTTATTCTAATCTAAATCCAGGTTATTACTGGTGTAATCCAAGACCCAATAACCTTGATGTTGAAGTAAACAAGTATTAGTGAGCGTATCGTATTTCACGAACGAATAATTCCCTGTGCCATCGTCCCTCCAACGTTCGATTAACACATTGGTTTGAGGGGTATTTCCAGTTCCTGTGACCAATTTCATTTCTACTTGAACTGAATTATAAGCGTACTGGTGTACACTGATCATACCTCCTACCATATGAGAGGCTTTGGTATGAAAACAACCAAGTATTAAAATTCTGATTATAAAAACTTTAGACTTCATAGGATTGGATAATCTAAAGTACCATATACTTTCCTTGAAATAAGATTACTTCACTAGTTCAGGTCGTACATGCGCTAATTTTAAAATAGCGGCCACAGAAATACTATCACGAATGGTACCGTCGAGCACTTCTTGAAACAATTCAAAAAAAGGTAATTTTTCAATGGTAAGATTCTCCGAATCTTCGTGTTCAGTGTGCACAGAGGTTAATTCTTCTGCGATGTACACATAGCTCTGCTCGTTGGTTACACTATTACTTAAATCTAATTCCATTAAAAGCGACCATTGCGCTGCAATTAACCCTACCTCCTCTCGTAATTCACGCTGGGCACTTTTTAAGGGGTTTTCTTGCAATGGACCACCGCCTTCTGGGATTTCCCAGCTGTACCGATCCACAGGAAATCTATACTGTCCTACCCGCCAGGTCATTCCATCTTGATCAATAGGAATAATACCAATAGCGAAGTTTTTAAACAACACCTGCCCATATATTCCGGGGGTATTATTAGGTGTGGATACCTGGTGATGCACTACATTAATCCATGGATTATCATAGACCTCTGTGGAATTATGTATCAACCAATCGCCTCTTCTCATTATATATATAATCTTATTCTTTTAAAGAAAGTTATAGTAATGTATATAGTCCGTGTATAAGTCGGATAACTTTTAAATTGATTTTATCCTATGAACTGGAGATTTACTTTATCCACTATGTATATTTTACGAATACCCTAAGTATTAAGGATTTTGAACTTTGTATTCACAATGTCATTTTGGTTATGAACAATGAAAAGTGAAAAGGATTTTTAGAAGCTCCTGTTATTATCTAAATAATGTATGCGGATAAGTCGAGTGTAAGTAAAAACAACTCTTACAACTGTTTCTCAATTTTTTGTTCAATTCGAAATTTAGATTAAAAAAGCAAGGATAAGTTTCTAGTTGATGTTCAATACTTACTCACATCTATTAACCTAGTTACAAACATCATTGTTGATATTTGTACCAAAGTTAGATACTATGAAAATTGCGATCGGTTGTGACCATGCTGGTGTTGAAGTGAAAAGTGCCATCATCAAGTTATTGGAAGGAAAAGGACACTTAATGATTGATAAAGGACCTTTCTCTACAGAGAGTGTCGATTATCCAGATTACGGCCATCAAGTAGCTGAGGTAGTAGAGTCTAAAGAAGCAGATTTAGGTGTTGTCATCTGTGGATCTGGAAATGGCATTAATATGACCGTCAATAAACACCAAGGCATTCGCGGTGCTCTTTGTTGGTTGCCTGAGATTGCCTCACTTGCCCGTCAACATAATGATGCGAACATCATTGCAATTCCTGCGAGATTTTTATCGCAAGAGGAAATAAATACCATCATCACTGCTTTTTTCGAAGCCGAATTTGAAGGTGGACGTCACGGTCGTCGAGTAAATAAAATCAGTTGCGCTTAATAGATTCTAAAAAATCTAACCTCGCGCTCATTCATTCCTAAATATGATTTAGGATCCTCTTGCCAAATACTATGAATGTAGCGAATAGGATAAGAGGATATTTTTCCACTCGGAGGAGGATATTTGGATAGTAATTCAAATAATTCCACAGCTGGGTATTCTTCTATATACATTGGAAAGACATCATTATTCTTACCCATTGAAGAGAGAATATGATCTTGTAAAGAACCTGGGTAGTAATTATATAAATACAAGGTTTGCACAGGGGTATTTACAAACCAAGGAATACTACCGTGTATCTCTAATCCAGTAGAAGCAAGAGCTTTGATATTATATGTTTTAGCCAATTCATTATACAACTCTACACCTTCATAGCCCCGTCGTTCTTTATGATCACTATTCTGTACTTCTATAGACTCGGTTTGTTTAGTGATGCGAAGGACATTATATCCTGTTTTATTTAAATACTTGCAAATAGAATCATTAAGTCCACATCCTGGATCCTGGAATAATAAAACCGTCGGCCTTTGTGCCCTACCCTGTTGTTCAACGTTATAATTAGGTAGGTTTGTAACAATTATTTGTTGTGTAGTGCAACTAGAAACTAGTAATGAGAATACCAGGAAATATAAAAGCCTATTTACAACGCTTATTTTTACATAAGTTATTGTATTACAGTGTTTTATATTTAATAATTTCTGCATTCTTACTCTTAATAATTGTCTTCACAAACTACGCTTTTTTTCCACCATTAGAAGAGTTTATTAAAGGAATCAAGGCTATTACTATACTATGGGGTTTGGGTTTACTTATTGGACCTATCCGATTATTAGGATACTTCCTAGCAACTTTCATACTTCCCATCACCTATTTCTCTAAAGCCTTACAGAAGTATGATGAAGGGAGATGGTTTAGAAGTGTCCAATTCCTTCAATCAAAAAACACCATCGAGAATTGGGCGTCAAAAAAAGTATTAGAAGAACTTAATGACGACCTACCGCGCATCGAACAATCTTGGCGATCAAAATTTGCGTTACTTCCTATAACGATCATTCTCACACTGAGTATTACATGTATAGCGATATTCAACGCATCGGTATCAAATACAGGTTTGGAAATTACTACTGGTGAATTCACATCACGTTCTGGGATTCAATTTGAAGGATACGATACTATTCACATGAATTATGGTGAAGTGTTTACTATTCCAGAGATTTCCAAAACCAGTGTATTGATCAACGGTAAGTCATCCCAAACACCTTCGTTGATATGTACTAGGGACATTGAATTAACATGGTTGTTACAGGGTCGTCTTGTAAAATCATTATGGATAGCTACAGATTCTATTCCTAGCTTGAATAGCTACACAGCAAGAATTTCCCCACCGGCTTATTTAGAGGTAGATCAACATATAAGTAGTGACACCTTATTTATGTACGACGGCAGTGAAGTACTTTTTGAACTCACAGGCTTATTAACAGATAGAATATTCCTTAGTGTTTCACGTGGAACAGTGAAAACATCAGAAACTATTAATTGGAGGAGTGGTGAAACGATCAGCCTTGTATCTATTCAAGGTCAGGAATTATTAAGCCCCGTGATTATAGAATTAATGGACCATCCCCCTACACTCACTATTATTCAAAATTCAATTGATTCATTAGAATTTGAGGTGAGGGATGATTTTGGTCTACGCACATTATTGATTAATGGACAGGTAAGGTCTATTTCAGGATCTAGAAAAAATTTCAATATGAATTGGTCGAACACTTCTTCTGTTGAAATCAAGGTAAGAGACACTAAGGGACAAACTACTTTATTGACAGTTGAAAAACCTTTACCAAGTGCTCAGATGTTGCAATCGCAGATCGCTGGCCAAGTTGCGGATGAATTGGGAATACGAAAACAAAGTAAGGAGCGATTGTCTTCTGCGCAGCGTCAAAAGGAAAAAACATCCCAAGACAGAAAAGAAGAGGAGATAAAGAAATTGGACCCATTAAAACCTTTAACACCCGAGGAGGAAAGTAAATGGACCGAGGAGTTAAATCAACTATGGCTAAAAGAACAATTGTTATCTACACTCTACACTGTAGATAGCATTAAGAATGCTTCTTTAGATAGTCTCATCACCGAACTGTTAGAGGATATTACCACTGAAGAAGGTTCGGAGGAAGCAGATGTATTGGATCAAATTGAAGATATCCCTGAGCAGGGTGAAGAACGAGAACAAGAAGCAGAGGACGCAGCTAAAAAATTAGAGGAATTACTCAATACCACTCAAGCAGCGGTACAGGCGGATAACGTAGAGCGATTAAAAAGGTTATTAAAACAGAGCTGGTCTACCTCTATCCAGCAAGAAATAACCAATACCATAGCTTTAGAAACCAATAAGGTTCGACAGCAAAAAGCTTTGTTGGCTATTGAGGACAATATCAATGATAGTTTAGCTTTTCTGCTAGTACACGATCCTGCCTTAGCAATGGCGTTAACGACTTGTCAAAACAATTTAGAGGATCAGTTAAGCGTATTAGAAGGCGCCTTCGTTGCTAACAAAGGAGTGCTAAGCGCCTCTGGATACGTTCTCAATGCTTTGAATGAATTGGACATGATTTTGTATGAGATATTAGAAAGTGAAAAAATATCCTTAAATCAAGCACAAAAGAATTGTAAAAACGGGCGCCCTGGTAAAACCGGTAAACCATCAGCTAGTGGTCAAGGTCAAAAAGGAAATAAAGGCAAACCATCACAAGGTAAAAAACCAGGAGGTCGTTCAAAGGGACAAAGCGGAGAGCCTCGTGAAGAGGGTGAAATTGGTCAAAAAGGGGCCTCAGGAAAAGGAACATCTCAGAACGATGTAGATCTTTTAAAGAGGATTGAGTCCATGGAAAAAATGGGTGTTTCCAAGGAAATCCAATCTCAGTTAGAGTCTATAAAACAGCAACTCTTGTTTATGTCAAGTGAGGAGAAAGAGCGGCTGGAAGCTTTTGAAAAACGTTTATGGTCTATAGAGCAAAGTGTCTTTGAAAAAGAAGAAATAGGGGATACGCGCAGCTCTAAGGAAGGAAACCAGAAGCAAGAAGAATCGGTTGATTTTAAAGTGAATGAGCGTGTTAAATCCTCTACGACCGACTTACCTTTGCCTATACTCAAGCGCAAGTAGTTATGGTTCCACAAGAAGTAGATATCACCTCTGTCTTTAGCTGTATTTCTCAGTTGTATCCAGAGCGGCGTTTGGGTAAGATTCAAGTGCATTGGATGAGTGATGACGAGCTGTTGGAAATAAACAAGGAACACTTAGATCACGATTATTATACAGATATCATCACCTTCGATTATTCTACTCCAAGAAAGATTAGCGGAGAGTTGTTTATCAGTGTGGACCGTATAAGAGATAATGCTGCGACTCACGGAAGTAGCGAGAACCAAGAATTTCATCGAGTGGTTGCTCACGGAGTTCTACATTTGTTGGGTTTTAAAGACAAGACCGAGGCGGAAAGTAAGGTCATGCGTGAAAAAGAAAATGAGGTGCTACAGGCACTAGGGATATGATTCTAGACGAGAAATATGATGTTATAGTGGTAGGCGCGGGACATGCGGGCTGTGAAGCGGCGTATATCTCTGCTAAGATGGGCGCCAAAGTATTACTGATCACTATGAACATGCAGACCATTGGTCAAATGAGCTGTAATCCAGCTATGGGTGGTGTTGCTAAGGGTCAAATAGTTCGTGAAATAGATGCGTTAGGCGGTGGATCCGCGTTGATCACAGATAAGAGCATGATACAGTTTAGAATGCTCAACCGGTCAAAAGGACCTGCGATGTGGAGCCCAAGGGTTCAAAGCGATCGAATGTTATTTGCTCAATACTGGAGAGATTTATTAGAAGGAACTGAGGACCTTAGTATGTTCCAAGACATGGTTACCGGCCTTTTGGTAAGCGATAACACCGTACACGGCGTTAAAACAGGCTTAGGACTTGAGTTTGAGGCGCAAAATGTTATTCTAACCGCAGGAACATTTATGAATGGTCTCATTCATGTGGGGGATCAAAATTTCGGAGGTGGACGAGCAGGCGAACGTGCTAGCACAGGTATTACAGAAGAGCTTGTCAAGCTAGGTTTTCAAGCAGGCCGGATGAAAACAGGTACTCCACCGCGTATAGACGGCAGAACCATCGATTATTCTGTGATGGAGGAGCAGCCTGGTGACGAAAACCCAGGCCAGTTCAGCTATTTAGGAGATTATAAGTTAAAGGAGCAGCGCAGTTGTTGGATTACTCATACGAGCCAGGAAGTACACGATGTGCTTAAAAAAGGTTTTGATCGATCTCCGTTGTTTAATGGCGCCATCCGAGGAACTGGACCAAGATATTGTCCGAGCATAGAGGACAAAATTGATCGATTCGCCGATAAAACCTCTCACCAAATCTTTGTAGAACCGGAAGGATGGAATACCGTAGAGGTGTATGTCAATGGCTTTTCTTCAAGCCTTCCGGTGGAGATTCAATATGAGGCACTTCACAAGGTTAAAGGCTTTGAAAACGCGAAATTTTTCCGTCCGGGCTATGCTATTGAATACGATTATTTCCCGCCTACACAGCTTAAACACACACTTGAGACCAAGTTGGTAAATGGGCTATTCTTTGCTGGTCAAATCAACGGCACAACGGGTTATGAAGAAGCTGCGTGCCAAGGGTTGATGGCAGGCGTGAATGCGGTTCTTAAGACACAAAATAAAGAGCCCTTTATCTTATCTCGTGACGAGGCTTATATAGGGGTGCTTATAGATGATCTTATTACAAAAGGCACAGAAGAACCCTACAGAATGTTTACCTCTAGAGCGGAATTCAGACTCTTGCTTCGTCAAGACAATGCTGATTTACGATTGACCAGGCTGGCACATAGATTAGGGACAATCAACAATGAGCGTCTCGAGACGCTCAATCAAAAAACAGCGCTTATTGATCAGGGCCGAGAAGAATTGGACAGCAACCTCAACCTGGATACCATCAACGCTATTTTAGAAAGCAAAGGAGATACACCAGCAAAAGAGAAAACCAAGGTCAGCAAACTGGTTGCTCGGCCTAAAGTGGGACTTACTGATTTTAGCGAGGTCTTTAATGCTGCGCCATGGTGGATAGAAGAGGTGGTCGAACAACTAGAGATAGAGATTAAATACGGCGGCTACATTGAGCGTGAGAGAGAGAGCGTAGACAAGATGCGCCGCCTGAACGACAAAAAGATTCCTGAGAGTTTTGATTATCAAAAAGTGAAGGGGCTTAGCTATGAAGGGCTTGCCAAGCTTGAAGCTATACGTCCTGCGACTATTGCTCAAGCCGGTCGAATCAGCGGTATTAGCCAGAGCGACATTCATGTTTTACTGGTCTACATGGGCCGATAAGTTTCACGTGAAACACAGATTATGTTAGAGAGAAAAGAGTGTCCCACCTGCCTTTCAACTTCGTTCAGTACGGAGCGAGAGGTCATGGACTTTTCAGTAAGCAAAGAGGTTTTCAAGGTCCAATTATGTGAACAATGTGGCCACCGGTTCACAAGCCCACTTCCTGCCGAGGATAAAATAGGTCCTTATTATGATAGCCCAGACTACATCAGCCACACCAATGACGGATCGTCTTTTTTCGGAAAAGTATACCAACAATTGCGCGATATAAACATGTCTCGTAAACACAAGTTGGTAAGTTCCTACACCCAAGGAACCCAGCATTTGGACTACGGATGTGGTACAGGTTCGTTTTTGGAATACATGCTTCGTAAAGGTTATTCTTCTGAGGGTGTAGAAATCAACGAAGGAGCCCGAGCAATGGCAGGGACTTTTGGCAGTGTATATTCTTCAATCGACGGGTGTAAAAACGCCTATGACGCCATAACGCTTTGGCACGTCTTAGAACACGTGTATGATTTAGATAAAATGATGGCCTCCTTCCACAAACGCCTTCAAAATGATGGGGCATTGTTCATTGCCGTTCCAAACCCAAACAGTCCAGATGCAAAACACTATAAAGAGTTTTGGGCGGCTTGGGACATTCCTATTCACGCCCATCATTTCTCAAAACCTAGTGTAGAAGCGCTAGCAGGTAGAACGGGTTTTACATTGAAGACAGTGCACCCAATGAAGTTAGACGCGTACTACATCTCCTTGCTTAGTGAACAATACGCCTCTGGACGCAGCAGCAAGAGCATAGGACATTGGATCAAAGGAGCGATTCAAGGCTGGATAAGTAATCTCAAGGCAGGAAACAACAATACAAGTTCCTTGATTTACGTCTTGAAAAAAGCCTAATTCCCCCGGAACGCTTTGTGAAGTTCGAAACTGGCAAAGGTCAGCGCGGTCTTGACATGAATGTTTCTTTCCAAATCATAAAGACACGCGTTCAACACTCTCGAAATCACCATTGCGCCAGAGGGCCTTACGGCACTGCTTAGCTTTTGCACATTTATAGCCCCTAAATCAGTAGCCTGCACTGGGGTGTTTTGAACGTTGTGATAAAACCCGCGCTCTAAAAAGTGTTGAGACCTGAAAATCAGGGTTTTAAGTGCTTCCTTTGTTAATCCAGACAGGCTGGTAACGACGCCACTAATTTCCGTAGGCGCACCCTTATAACAGGCCCTCATCCAATGGGCAAAAACATCTATTTGGGTGGATTCTGCATCTTCGCTAGCAGAAACAGCGGCACCCAAATTTGGGGCAAAAACCATGGCCAGAAGCTTGGCCGTTGCCTCAGGCTGATCCTTGAAATGATCTAGGAAGTGGCCCTCTTCAAGCGGCTTACAGTGCCACGGAGCACACCGGCTCACGATGGTGGGCAACAACCTTGCTTTGCGGTGTGTAACTAGGATGATATAAGTTTTGGGAAGAGGCTCCTCTATGAGCTTCAAAAGCTTGTTCGAGGCCTGAGTTTTGATTTGCTCCGGCATCCATAGTAATAAGACCCTGTTTTTTCCCGACGCCGCTGTCAGGCTTAGTTTTTTATGGATGCTTTGAATCTCTTTGACAGGAATTTGAAGTTGTTGGTTTTTTGAGGTGATTTTCTGTTGCCAACTGTCGGGATCGAGGTATTTGTTTTCTTCCAGAACTTCGCGGAAATCTGTCAGGAAATCATCTGCTGTTCCCGAAGCTCCACCGCTTACAAATGGAAAGGAAAAATGCAGATCAGGGTGTTGTAATGCGCCTGCTTGCTTACAAGATTTACATGTGCCACAACGGCTTTGTGTATCACATAAAATACGGGCGGCAAGGGCAAGTCCAACAACCAACCCTTCTTCTCCTGGACCGGAAGAAATGAGATTGGCGTGGTGCAGCTTTTCTCGGTCGAGTGCTGTGGCCAATTGGTCTAGAAGGGGTTGGTTATTATATAATTGTGACATGCGCTTTGAGTGAAATATGAGTGGTAAATTGGCCCCTCAATACAACACACTAAAATATATGAAAAGCTTCGACTTTGCGGGAAAGAAAGTGCTTATTCGCGTGGACTTTAATGTTCCTCAGGACAAAGACCTCAAGGTAACCGACAATACGCGCATCACAGCGGCCCTACCAACTATTAAAAAGGTGCTTCAGGCAGGAGGAACTGCTGTTTTGATGAGCCACTTAGGACGACCAAAAGGTGAGCGCCAAGACCATATGTCGTTGTCGCATCTGGTAAGCGAAGTGGAGGCGTTGAGCAGTGCTCAAGTTCATTTTTCAAGTGAATGTGTGGGCGATGTAGCGAAAGCTGTAGTGGCCCAGGCAGGTGCAGGAGAAATCGCGTTGTTGGAAAACTTGAGATTTCACAACGAAGAAGAAGCCGGTGATGAGGCTTTTGCGAAGGAATTGGCTGAGCTAGGAGATATCTACTTGAACGACGCCTTTGGAACAGCGCACCGTGCCCACGCATCAACAGCAGTCATTGCTCAGTTTTTTGCGGACGAAAACAAGGGTTTTGGCGAGCTGATGAGCGCGGAAGTAGAAAGCATCTCTAAAGCACTTGGCAGCGACAAGAACACGACCGTGGCCATTATTGGTGGCGCGAAGGTGAGCTCTAAAATTGGAGTAATCGTCAACATGCTTGAGAAAGTAGGCACAGTTGTTATTGGAGGCGGCATGGGTTTCACCTTCGTAAAAGCGATGGGCGGAACCGTCGGCACTTCGTTGGTGGAGGACGATAAGCTAGAATTGGCCAAATCACTCATTGAAAAAGCGGAGGCTCTAGGGTGCAACCTGCTTATTCCAGTGGATACGCTCATTACAAAAGATTTTGCGGATCAACCTGCTGAGCGCGTGTGTGCCATTGGCGAGATTCCAGAAGGATATATGGGACTTGATAACGGACCTGAAAGCATTGCCCGGGTGCAGGAATCCTTGGCTGCGGCAAAAACCATCATTTGGAACGGCCCTATGGGTGTTTTTGAGTTTGAAAATTACGCCGGTGGAACCAAGGCCGTTGCTGAGTCGGTTGCTCAAGCTACTGCTAAGGGAGCGTTCTCTTTGATAGGAGGAGGAGATAGCGTTGCTGCTGTGAATCAGTTTGGCTATGCAGATAAAGTAAGTTACATCAGCACTGGTGGTGGCGCAATGCTCGAGTTCTTGGAAGGCAAAACTCTTCCAGGAGTAGCAGCATTGAGCTAAAGACCGTGCTCAAGCAGGGCAACAAAATCTAAGAGGAAGGGGTAGAATATGGAGTCCGCAACTGGGGCTGGATGTTCAAATCCCGCTCCTTTTTGGAGTGTGCTATAAGCATAAACACACAAGGAGGTCCATAAAAGAGCTTTAAATAGGCCGAAAAAGCCCCCTAAGACTTTGTTTAAACCCCCGAGGCTTATATTTTTTATGAATCGGTCAATTAACCGCCCTAGTAGTAGCAAAACAATATATAAAGCAAGAAACAAAAGGAGGTAAGAGAAAAACCCAACAAACCGGGGATGAAAAAAACGCAATAAGAGCTCTTCTATAAGTCCTTGAAAAACGAACGAACCAACAAGAGCTCCGGTTATAGCAAGTATACCCGAAACCTCTTTAACAAAACCCTTCCAAAAACCCTTAATTATGAACCCAATGCCTGTAAGAACTATGATTATATCTAATGCCTCGAACATTATAACAAAGTAATGAGAAGTGAAGAATTAAAAGATGATTGGGAGCGCTTGATTGCAAAACTTTCTGAACAGTTTCCGGGCGATGGTGATATTGATTTAGATGGCGCCTTGCTTTTGATAGGCGCTCAAGAGCTGCAGATGGGCTATTTACGATTAAAAAAAGACGAGAAACTAAACGTCTTACATATCGCGGTTTGTACGGTCCTAGAGCCATACGGTTATTATGAATTCGACAAAAGAGACGATGATGGCTGGCCACATTTTAAATCATTGAAACCATTACCAAGTCTTAAGGCAGGGGAACAAGCCTTATTGATGAAAGAAGCAGTAGTAAACTACTTTAAAGCAAACGAATACTTGTAAGTTTCTAGCAACCAGGGTCGCTAGGGTCGTAAGGAAGCAGAATTATCTTTGACTGAACCACAGAGTTTGGCTCTAATTTTATGAAACCGCAACCAATGTGCGTGAACGGGTTTCCTCCACGGGTTGCTAGGATTTTAAAGACCGCTTCGTATTCGTATTCGAACTCTACCATTCCATCAAAGCCTGTAGTATCGATAAAGTAAGCCTCTTCGCGGTATCCTGGAACATCAACACTGGCTTCTACGACCACGTTTTGGATAGGCACACCAGAAGCGTTAGTAACCTTCACGCGGAAAGGATAAGTAGGGTTTTCAATCTGGCAGCTGCTCAAAAGCAAGAATGCCAACAAAGGAAGTACGAGTAACTTTTTCATTATTCTACGCAACCATTAGGGTCTCCGATGGGGTAAAGTACAACATTTACGTCAATGGTCTCACCTTTAACTAAACGAACATAGTTACATCCTTCATAAACCATCTTCCAGGCTTTGAGGTCGTAGTAGGCTTCGAAACCCGATCTGAAGACAACTTCACCACTTGGTCCTGTGAAATTATACCACTCTGTTGAGCCGGCTACAGGCGCAAACATTTTTACAGCGGCGTTTTGAATAGGCACACCATCTTCGTTTGTTACCTTGACCTTCACAAAGTATTCTGTAGCGTCTTCTTCACAAGAGCTAAAAAACAATCCAACCAAGAGTAAAAGAATAAACCGTTTCATGCGTGGAATTCAGTAATTTCGCCAAATCTACAACAATCCAAACGTATTTAAGTAGACAATTATGCTGGATAGAGTCGAAAATTTAAAAAGCCAAGTAGAATCTACTGCCTTAACAACCAAGGAAGAAGCAGAGACGTTCCGTTTGCAGTACCTTAGCAAGAAGGGCGCAATCACCCAGCTTTTTAAAGCCTTTCGCGACGTACCGGTAGAAGAGAAGAAGGCGTTTGGCGCAGCGTTGAACACCCTTAAAACGCTGGCAGAGGACAAACACAAGGAGGCATTAGAGTCTTTGGAAAACAGCCAGCCGATAGGGGTAAACGGAGATTTGACGCGTCCGGGGACGCCCTATGAGTTGGGCGCAATTCACCCCATCAACGCCATTCGCGATGAGATTGTAGATATCTTCAAGCGCATCGGGTTCAACATCAGCACAGGTCCTGAAATTGAAGACGACTGGCACAACTTCTCCGCACTAAATTTCCCAGAAGAGCACCCAGCACGTGACATGCAAGACACCTTTTTTGTGCAACGCAACCCAGATTGGGCGCTGCGAACACACACCTCTAGTGTCCAAGTCCGTGCCATGGAAAGCGCACAGCCCCCTATTCGCACCATCTCGCCAGGACGCGTATTCCGCAACGAAGCCATCAGCGCGCGCAGCCACTGTATCTTCCATCAAATAGAAGGACTATATATCGACAAGGGCGTAAGCTTTGCAGATTTGAAGCAGGTTTTGATGTATTTCGCCCAAGAGTTCTTTGGTAAAGCGAAAATTAGAATGCGCCCGTCCTATTTCCCGTTTACTGAGCCAAGCGCCGAGGTAGATGTGTATTGGGGTCTTGAAAACGAAATCGACTACAAAATCACCAAAGGCACAGGATGGCTAGAGGTGATGGGCTGTGGAATGGTAGACCCTAATGTATTGAAGGCAAGCGGTATAGACCCTGAGGTGTATACAGGATATGCCTTTGGAATGGGTATTGAGCGCATTGCCATGAACCGCTACCAAATTCCTGATATCCGTTTGTTCACCGAGAACGATAAGCGCTTCTTAGAGCAGTTCAAGACCGGCCTATAGTTTGTTGATGGCGCCGGCCATTTCTAAGTCCTTTTCCGTAACGATATTCCCTGCATCATGCGTTTGGAGCGATATACGAACAGTGGTGTAATTTATGGTGATATGAGGATGATGTTGGACCAATTCTGCCAACTCCGCCACCCGTTGCACAAATTCAACCCCGTCTGAATAAGCTTCAAATTGAAATTCGCGGACTAAAGCATTGTTGTGTTCTAACCAGTTTTTTGGAAGTTCTCGCATCCGGTTAAGATAAAAAAAGCCCTGGTCCTGTGGACCAGGGCTTATCAAGTTTTGTCTTCATTAAAGCTTATTCAATAGTTGAAAGCTTTAGCATATTGGTAAAACCTTTCTCTTCGATAGGCATGGATGCAATTTTTACGACCAAATCACCGGACTCAACATATCCACTGTCCTTAAGGATTGTTTGAATGTCCTTGAAGCTTTGATCGGTACTTTCCATATTATCATAGTAGAAAGCCTCAACCCCCCATACCAAAGACATTTGATTCATGATTTGACGGTTCGCCGTAAATACGATTATCTTGGTTTTAGGACGGTGTCCTGCAATTTTCAAAGCGGTATACCCGCTGAAAGTCATGGTTAAGATGGCTGAGGCGCCCACTTGGTCTGCAATCTTTGCCGCATTGTAACACACCACCTTTGTGATAAACCTTTCGTTCTTCAGGCTTGGAGGGTTCTCCGTGTTTGGTTTTACATCGAAAGTGGATTCCACGTGTGCTACGATACTCGCCATGGTTTCAACGACCTTAACCGGATACTTACCTACAGAGGTTTCGCCAGAAAGCATCACGGCATCGGCGCCGTCGCAAACAGAATTAGCCACATCATTAACCTCCGCTCTTGTTGGGCTTTGGCTATCGATCATCGTCTCCATCATTTGTGTTGCAATGATTACTGGCTTTGCCTTGATGTGACATTTTTCGACAATCATTTTTTGTACCATAGGCACTGAAGAATATGGAATCTCCACCCCGAGATCGCCGCGAGCCACCATAATGGCGTCAGTTGCGTGAATGATATTGTCTATATCAACCACCGCCTCTGGTTTTTCAATCTTCGAGACGATTTTAGCAAACGAGCCGAACTCTTCGATGATTTGGCGCAATTCTGCCACATCGCTAGCATCCCGCACGAAGCTAAGCCCGATCCATTCTACCCCTTCCTCCATGGCAACAACCACGTCTTCGAGATCTTTTTTGGTCAAACAAGGAAGGGTGACCTTGGTGTTTGGGAGGTTTACCCCCTTCTTGCTTTTCAGCGGGCCGCCCTGTATCACCCTGGTGATGACACTGTCCTTTTTATTCGTTTCTAATACCTCACAGATGAGTTTTCCGTCGTCGAGCAAGATACGCTCACCTGCGTTTACATCAGAAGGGAACTGCTTGTAGTTCATGTATACACGCTCAGCCGTGCCCGAAACCTTTTCAGTGGTAAAGGTTAAGGTATCGCCCTCGTTGATAACCGCCCCGTCTTCAACATCTCCGATGCGAAGCTTTGGCCCCTGTAGATCTGCTAGAACCGCTGTTTTACAACCGAACTCTTGATTGATTTCTTTAATCAATTGTATCGTTCTGCGATGTGTATCGTGGTCGCCATGAGAGAAATTAACTCGGAACACATTAACACCCGCTTTGATCATATCAACCATGACGTCTTTATGCCATGATGCGGGGCCTAGTGTGGCAACGATTTTAGTATTATTAGGCGTTTCGGATTTCATACAATAGGTGAGTTTCTCGTTGTGTCAGTTGTGTGTGCGCTTCGAAATATTGCGCAGTTGTGATTTTTTCGTTCTTCTTTAGCACGCTTTCCAAATCGAACGCAAAGTCCGAATTTTCTACGATTAAAAGGTAATCCCAGTGTTTAACTGTAGGCAAAAGATGTTTTTCAGGGGTGCTTTCAAACAAGCTCCATTCCGTAGGCTCTTGTTCTTGTGCTCCTATGCTGAGGTTCATGATCATGCACAAGGGCTCTCCATTAGGGTCTTTACCGTCAAATACATTGTATTCCCAGACGGTGCCTTGATCCCATTCGTCGACCGCTTCAGGGCGACAGACGAGATGCATGCCATATTGAACATTCATCCAATAGGCCAATTCATAATCTTTCAACGGCGTGCGTATACCCACGGTTGAGAAGTTCATTTTGATGCGCTTTAGGGCATCTATGTGTTGAACCTTAGCCATTGAATAAATCCTTATTCTTTTGGTAATAAGCCTTAGAGGCTGCCTCTTCCCCCTTCTTTTTTGAGCTTCCTTCACCCGTGGCTACCAAATCATCACCTACATAAAGACCCATAGTAAAGGTAGTGTTGTGCTGCTCTCCATTACGCTCCAATTCCTCAAACCTGAAGCTTTTTTTAAACCCTTGAAAGTACTCAATGACCTCACTTTTATAGTTGTGGGTGGTGTCCATTAATTCCGTGTTGGAAACAAAGGGTTCAACAATAGCGTTCATTACGAAGTATTGTGTTTTTTGGAGGCCTAAGTCAATGTAACAGGCACCAACCAAGGCTTCCAAAGCGTCTCCGTAGACGCTTTCACTGTGGTTGCCCTTGAGGTTTGCTACTAACAGGTTGGGCAAGCCAAGCTCATCAGCGACTCTATTTAGGTTGTTTCTTGAGACCAACTTGCTTCTCATCTTGGTCAAATACCCTTCATCTTCCTTTGGAAACCTATAGAAAAGCGCTTCTGCCACCACCAAATCAATAACGGCATCGCCCAGATACTCCAAACGCTCATTGTTTCGCTCACCACGTTTCTTTCGGAAGGGGTAAGCACTAGCATGGCGTAAGGCCAATTTATATAAGGACAAGTCCTTTGGCCAAAAGCCTATAATTGCCTTAATGTCGCGCTTAAACGAACTAGGAAAAAAATAGGGGAACAACTCCTTTATAGAACTCATTTACCCGGCTTTCTTGAAGAGGACGGATGCGTTGTGACCCCCGAAACCGAAGGTGTTGCTCAACGCAGCACGAACCTCTCTCTCCTGAGCCGAGTGGAAAGTAAAGTTCAATTTAGGATCTAGATTTTCATCGTCTGTGAAGTGATTGATCGTTGGGGGAATGGTGTCGGTGTAGATTGCCATAATAGAGGCCATCGCTTCCACAGCGCCCGCCGCACCTAGAAGGTGTCCGGTCATACTTTTGGTTGACGAAATGTTCATGTTGTAAGCGTGCTCACCAAAGACCTGTTGAATAGCCTTGGTTTCGGCAATATCTCCCAGAGGTGTAGATGTACCGTGTACGTTTACATAATCCACATCTTCAGGCTTCATACCGGCATCTTCAATAGCATTTGCCATTACGTTGCGGGCACCCAAACCTTCTGGGTGTGGTGCAGTCAAGTGGTGAGCGTCAGCGCTAAGGCCGCCACCAACCATTTCTGCATAGATTTTGGCACCACGTGCTTTGGCGTGCTCGTACTCTTCGAGAATAATACCCGCACCACCTTCACCCATCACGAACCCATCGCGTTCTGCGTCGAATGGACGAGAAGCTGTCATAGGATCGTCATTGCGAGTAGAAAGAGCATTCATCGCATTGAAACCACCCATCCCTACAGGGTTGATGGCAGCTTCGGAACCACCTGTTACAATAACATCAGCTTTGCCGAGGCGAATGAGGTTGAACGAGTCGATGAGGGCATTAGTGGAAGAAGCACATGCGCTTACCGTGGTGTAATTAGGGCCTCGCAAACCATGCAACATAGAAATGCGGCCTGGAGTGATGTCCGAAATCATCATTGGAATGAGGAACGGGTTGAAGCGAGGGTTAAGGTCGTTATCCACGAATCCTTTTACTTGCTCAAAGAAGGTGTCAATACCCCCAATACCAGATCCCCAAATGACGCCAATACGGTCGAGGTCTTCTTTGTCAAAATCCAACCCGGAATCGGCAATGGCCTCGTTGGCCACTACCACTCCGAATTGTGTAAATCGATCCATACGACGAGCTTCCTTGCGGTCGAGCAAGTCGTTGGGTTGAAAGTCTTTTACCTCGCAGGCGAAGTGTGTTTTGAATAATGAAGCATCGAAACGAGTGATTGGACCCGCACCTGAGGTACCGGCAAGCAAGTTGTTCCAAGTTTCTTCGGCTGTGTTTCCCACCGGGGTGAGTGCACCCAGCCCTGTAACTACAACGCGTTTAAGGCTCATAAACGTAGACTTTACTTATGCAAGAGCTTCTTCGATGTACGAAATAGCTTGGCCAACAGTACCAATATTCTCTGCTTGATCGTCTGGGATTTGGATGTCGAACTCTTTTTCGAATTCCATAATCAACTCAACGGTATCCAAAGAATCGGCACCAAGGTCGTTAGTGAAGCTTGCTTCTGCGTTTACTTCGTTTTCGTCAACACCTAGTTTGTCAACGATGATCGCGGTTACTTTAGCTGAAATGTCAGACATGATTAAAAAGGTTTATATAATCGGCACAAAGAAAATAAAAACTTCCCATATCCTAACCCCCAAGAATTAGGTGGTAAATTTGCTCCAATAAGACACAAAAAAATGCTAAAAATCGCCATACTAGCCTCAGGATCAGGAAGTAACGCCCAGGTGTTGGTGAAGCATTTTACCCAAAGCCCATGGGGCCGTGTAGAAATAATAGTTACGAACAACCCGCGGGCAGGGGTAATCCAACGCGCTGAAACACTTGGGATTGCATGTAAAAGCTTTGATCCAAAGACCCAAAGTGATGAAATTTTATCGCTTTTAGAATCGAGCGCTGACATTATCTTATTAGCAGGCTATTTAAGAATGATTCCGGCGAATTGGATCCGCGCTTTCCAAGGGCGCATGTTCAATATCCACCCCGCATTGTTGCCAAAGTTTGGCGGTAAAGGCATGTTCGGCAAACATGTACACGAGGCGGTGAGTGCGGCGGGAGAATCGGTCACAGGCATTACTATTCATTTGGTTAATGAGCATTATGACGAAGGGGCAATACTTGCCCAGTACCAGGTTGAAATTACCCCTGGCGAGGCAGCCCAAAGCATTGAGGACAAGGTTCGCGAACTGGAACTTGAGTATTTTGGCCCTACCATAGAATCTTGGATAGCACAACTAAGCGAACAACAATGACGGTGATCATATATACAGACGGCGCAGCAAGCGGCAATCCCGGACCAGGTGGTTATGGTGTGGTCATGGAGAGTAGCGCGGGTCACCGGAAAGAGTTAAGCGGCGGTTTTGCACGAACGACCAACAACCGCATGGAATTGTTGGCGGTCATTAAGGGGCTGCAGGCGCTGAAATCAACAAAGCACCAAGTTCAAGTGGTCAGCGATAGCAAGTATGTGGTGGACGCGATCAACAAGGGATGGTTGAGAAATTGGGTTCAGAAAGGGTTTAAAGACAAAAAGAACCCTGATTTATGGCGCAAATTGTTGCCGCTTTTGGACCGCTACTGCCCGACTTTTATTTGGGTCAAGGGACACAATAATCACCCACAGAACGAGCGTTGCGATGCCCTTGCTGTTGCCGCGAGCAAGGGCTCTAACCTGCCACCAGATTCTGGTTATTCGGATTAAAGCTTGATGTATTCTTCAGGGTTGATGGCATAGCCGTCAAACCAAAGCTCGAAGTGAAGGTGAGGACCAGTAGAGTTCTCCCCGCTATTTCCAATGATGGCAATTGCTTCTCCGCTGCGCACAAAATCACCGACAGATTTTAGCAAAGCGCTATTGTGTTTGTATGCACTGAGTAGGTTGCGCTCGTGCTGCACAATAATGACGTGCCCATTTTCGCTTGACCAATCGGTAAATATTACGGTTCCTTCGTAGCACGATTTTACAGGTGTATTTTTTGCAGCGGCAATGTCTACAGCATAATGACCTTGTCCGGACTCAAAACTAGACGTAAGGAGGCCGTCTACTGGAGCCATTAATTGAGGGATGTCTAATTCTGGTGCGTTTTGACTCAATGTGAACTCGTTTTCTTCTTCGACCCATTGTCTGAAGGCGCTGTCTTCAGCGCTTGGGCTAGATAAAACAACTTTGTCAAGTGAATCTATTCCTTCTTCAATATCAATTAATACGGAATCAATGACTTCGCCAGATAATATCCTTTGGATACCTCGGATATATTGTTGATTCGCCCGAATGGAGGTTTCGAGGCTATCAGCCTTTAAGGCCAAGTTGATAGATTCTCGACGCAATTTTGAGGAGGCATAGCCTGGAATCATTTCTTTTAGAGGGGTATATGCTATGACCAGGGTGGTAATGGCAATGGTAAAAAGCACAACAAAAACACCACCACTGAAGATGTTTATTGGGCTTAGCTTAATGGTAAACACTTCTTCAAAAGTGTCGTCATTTAAAATAACGAAGCGGAACTTGTTTCTCCAACGCTGTACCCGTTTCTGGTTTTTAGATTTTTTTGCCATCTTAATTGCAAATATCGGGCGTAGCATTTCTCCCGCGGCGTGAAATAAAATAATTTTGACGCGTTATTACACCTGATGGGTTTCAAAAAACACATATTCCTGCTCCTTTCCTTCTTGGTTGTGTCGAGCTGTTCTACAACAAAGGACCGTTGGATCAATCGCAAGTATCATGAGACCACTGCTCATTACAATGCTTTTTTCAATGGAGAAGTGGCTTTAAAGGAGGCTGTAACTGCTTTTGAAAAAGCGGAGGATTATGATTTTGAGAATTTACTTCCCATATACTACTGGCCAGATGAAAAGCAGGCACCACAAATGTTTGCTAAGATGGACCGCGCATTGGAAAAGAGCGCCAAGGTGATCAAAGGCCATAGTATGGTTTTTAGCGGCGAGCAAAAAAACGATTATGTTTTCAAGGCATATTTACTCATTGCCCGTGCAAGATTTTATAAGAACGAGTGGATTCAATGTATTGAGGCCACTTCCTACATGGAAGATCAATTCCGTGGAATAGAAAGAGCGGAAGATGAGGTTTTTTGGGCCCGTTTATTGGCGGCACAAACACATATCCGAATGGACAATGCATTCCAGGCGGAGATGATTCTAGACGAAATCTACACCAAAAAGCTGCCAAAGGCGATGCTTTTTGAAGCCCAAAAAACTCTAGCGGCCTTTCATATTCAACAAAAATCTTGGAATGAAGCCCAGCAGTGGGTGGAAAGTGCTGCGGCACTTGCGCCGAATAAGGCCCAGAAAGTAAGGCTGACCTATTTAAATGCTCAGTTGTATGCGCTGATGAAGAAGGGGTACGAGAGCGCATTGGCCTACGAGGCAGTACTTGAGCTGCACCCCGACGACTATGATATTACATTTTCAGCGCAGATTAAGCGTGCTGAGAATTTCGATGTGTACATGGAAGATATCGCGGTGATTGAGAAGGATTTGCAAAAAATGCTCCGCGACGATAAGAATATCAATTACCGCGATCAGATATACTATGTCTGGGCGCTGAAACAATTGGATTTAGAGAAGTTTCATGAAGCAGAGAACTTACTGGTAAAAAGTATTCAGAGCTCAGTAGACAATCCACGGCAAAAGGGAAAAAGCTACCTTGCCTTGGCTGGAATCGCATTTGATTTTCGTGATTTTGTCCCTGCCCAAGCGTATTATGATAGTGCGCTGGCAGTATTGCCACCCGGCTATGGCGGACTAGACACACTACAGCATAGGAAAAGCGTGTTGGATGAATTAGTCTTGGCTGTAAATATCGTGTCACTTGAAGATAGTTTACAGCTCATGTATGGCATGAGCGAAACGGAACTACGAGATAAGTTTGGCCGATTTATTGAGGAAAAACAAAAGCGCGAGGCTGAAGTCCGTCGTAGGACTGAGCTAGCCGAAATACGTGCAGAACAAAATGCACTATTAGCAAATGCGGGACCACAAGCAACAGGGGGTGGGGAATGGTATTTCTTCAATGCACAGGTTCGTACAAGCGGCCTTGCATCGTTCAAACGAACATGGGGGGAGCGACCGCTTGAAGATCATTGGCGGACCAAGGATAAGCCAGTCCAAGGATTTGGAGAGTCAGTAGATCTTGTTGACGCGAACGATGGTATGGATAGCACACAGAATACTTTGCCGTCAAACGATAATTCCGTCGAGTACTATTTGTCTCGTGTGCTGCGATCTGAGGAGGAGTACAATCAAAGCTTGGTTAGAGAAGCTAAAGCAAAGGCAGAGCTTGGCTTTATTTACAAGGACGGTTTACTCGACTTAGTTGCAGCAGATTTAGCTTGGATGGACTACCTCAAGGAGTTTGAGAGCTATGCCCAATTAACCCCAAAGGTGCTTTACGGGCTGTATTTATTACGTGGGGAACAATTGGACACAGAATACCAAGAGAAAACCAAGGAAAAGCTTCTTACAGAGTACCCGAATAGCCCATATGCCGCCTTGCTTCGTGGAGAGCTCAAAGGGCCTGAGGTACCGCGCGAAGAGCAGGAAGCCTATGATGAGGCTTTTGCTGCTTTTGAGTCTGGGAACCTGAAAATAGCCCAAAGGCAATTGGACAAACTGATAAACCTTTTCCCAAAAACACAATTACTACCGAAGGCCCTTATGCTCCAGGCATTTATTTATGGAGGGGAAGAAAAGGAAGAGGACGTCGTTGAGACTTTAACAGGAGTTATTAAGGAGTACCCTGATTCGGAGGAAGCGTCAATTGCGGGACAGATTTTAGCACTTTTGTTGAGTGATGGGAACGGGGAAAAAGGAGATTTTGAGGGGACCGGAGATCAAAGAGTTCAGAAGATTGATTTCCCGGATCAACCCAACGCACCACATAAATTCATTTTAGCTATACCCGCAGAAAACACGCAAATAAATGAATTGCGTAATGCCCTAGCAGACTTCAATAAAGAACATTTTAAGTTTGATAATCTCAGGATTCAAAACATTTTTTATGATCAGGCCACGCAACTGGTTATTGTTAGCGGCCTGAGAACCAAGGAGAAAGCTGAGGTTTATTTGAATACTTTTAGTACTTTAGGCGGCCCTTTAGAACAATTTTATCCCTCGGCCATGAGTGTTGAGTTCTATATTAACAACCCAAACTTTGGCAAAGTATATCGTGATAAGGTTCTAAAGGAATACATAGAATATTTTAAGACATTATGATTTCATCACCCAAAAAATTCCCAGAACAAGCGCAAGCTTCGAATAGAATATTACTTGGAACGAGTATTCAAGGTGACTTAGCCTCGGATGGCGACGTTCGCATTGATGGTAAAATTAAAGGCAATGTGAAAATTGCTGGAAAACTAGTCGTCGGCGAGCATGGCCTTGTTGAGGGTGAAGTTGAATGCAAAAGCGCTGCTGTAGCCGGTACTATTGAAGGAACGGTAAAGGTTGAACAAACCCTTGCGGTTGGGCAAACGGGCAAGGTTAGCGGAAAAGTAACTACCGACAAACTATCGGTTGAGCCAGGCGCAGAATTGAATGGATCTGTTTCAATGGGAGCGGTAATGCGCAAAGTGCCCAAACCAAAGGAGGAATCCGCTAAGACCGCATAAGGTCTTACTGCCTGATGGCTAAAAATAATTTTATTCGCTTCAGCTATGTAGGTGTTCAAATGGCTGTGCTGGTCTACATAGGCTCCGAATTAGGAAAATACCTTGACGAGAAGTATGCATCGGCTAATAACGGATTCACCGCTTTTTGCGTAATTTTTGCCGTTGGTATTTCTATCTACCAGTTGATTTCGGCCTTGCCAAAAGACGAATAGAGAGAATGATTCAAAAGTACTTTTATGGTGTTGTGTTTTCAGTCTCAACAGCTCTATTCTTTCTACACAGAACGTTTCTAACCGAAGGGGTTTTGGATGTGCTCGTTGCCTCATACTTGGTAAATGTGGTTTTAGCTGTGTTCGGATATTGGATTCTACAGATGCTTCGTTTCAAACACCCGGATAAGCTTGGCTTTATATTCATGGCACTAAGCGGCATGAAGTTCCTGGTATTTTTTGTTTTCCTTCAACCGCTATATAACGCTGATGGGCAGATATCTTCAACAGAGTTTGGGATGTTTTTTATCCCCTATGCTACAACCACATTACTAGAGACTGTCGCACTTGTCCGTGCGTTGAACAAGATGTAAGCCTCCAAAGTCAATGCAGTGTTCTGGTTTTCAATATTAAAACCCAGTTTTTTGGCCCTGCCCAACGGCACATTAGTTATTCACAATAAAAAGTTTATAAAGCTTCTGCGCGTGGAGATTTAGTATTAATTTTGCATCGTTTTTAAGACGCCTAATTTCTGAATCAGGAAATGCATAATAATATGTTTTCGAAGCTCTCCGTATCTTTAGCCCTTGTAGGCGCAATATTTTTGTCTGTTCCTGCATATGCCCAAGACCACGATCATCAAGAGGATTCACACGCTGTAGAAGCGCACGAAACACACGATCATATGGCCACGGAAGAAGGTCATGATGTTAAGGCGCAAATCAAAGAAACCATAGAGCACCACCTGGCTGATTCTTATGATTTCACCATTACCGAAGGTGTTAGTTTTCCATTGCCGGTTATTCTTTATGACGAAGGGCTGAAAATATTCTCCTCTTCTAAATTTCACCATGGTGAGTCTGTTGCTGAGGCAAATGGCAACTATTATGTATTACACCACAGCAAGGTGTACAAAACTGACGCTTCAGGTCATTTGACCATGGATGAACACCACCATCCGACTAACGCGATGCCGCTTGACTTTTCAATTACGAAGAATGTATTCATGATTTTGATTATGGCCATCTTCATGTTCTTCCTTTTCAAAGGAGCGGCAAAGGCTTATAAAAGCGGCCAGACACCTAAAAAAGCTGGTCGTTTCCTCGAGCCGCTTATCATCTATGTTCGTGACGAAATTGCTATCCCAAATATTGGGGAAAAGCATTACAAGAAGTATATGAGCTACTTGCTTACTGTGTTCTTTTTCATTTGGTTTATGAACTTGGTAGGTATGACACCTCTTGGAATTAATGTAACGGGGAACATTACTATTACATTCTCACTTGCGTTAATCACATTCCTTATTACCCAGGTTTCTGGCAATAAGCACTATTGGATGCACATCTTTTGGATGCCGGGCGTGCCTGTGGTATTGAAGCCTGTTATGGCAATCATTGAATTGATTGGGCTATTTGTTAAACCGTTTTCGTTGATGATCCGTTTGTATGCCAATATGTTGGCGGGCCACGTTGTATTGATGAGCATTATCGGTTTGATTTTTGTCTTTGGAAGTTGGTTGATTTCACCGGCGTTCTTTGGGCTCACGCTTGTATTGTCGTTGCTAGAGTTATTGGTGGCAGCATTGCAAGCATACATTTTCACCATGCTAACGGCGCTTTACTTTGGTTCGGCGGTAGAAGAGCATGATCATCACTAAATATTGAGTATTAATTAAATTATATATACTATGGAAATCCCTGAAATTGTAGGTGCTGGTTTGATCGTAATTGGTGCTGGTTTAGGTATCGGTAGAATCGGTGGTTCAGCAATGGAAGCTATTGCTCGTCAGCCAGAAGCTACTGCTAAAATTCAAACTGCAATGCTTATTGCAGCAGCACTTATCGAAGGTATCGGCTTTGCCGCACTTTTCGCGAAGTAATTGAAGACTGAGGTAGAGTGTAACGGTTGGTTGCACTCTACTTTACACTCTCCATAGTATAGTTTGATTACACATTATTAAGACATGGATAAGTTAATTCACGATTTTTCATTCGGCCTTTTCATTTGGCAGTTGTTGGTTTTTGTTGCCCTAATCTTCTTGTTGAAGAAATATGCTTGGAAGCCAATTCTTGATGCGGTTAATGCGCGTGAAGAGTCTATTGAAGGCGCATTGAAAGCTGCTGAGAAAGCGCGCGAAGAAATGAAAGCGCTTCAATCAGACAACGAAGCCATCTTGAAAGAAGCACGCGAAGAGCGTGAGCGCATCTTGAAAGAGGCTCGTGACATGAAAAACAAAATAGTTGCTGAGGCTAAAGAAGCGGCAAGTGCAGAAGCTGATAAAACAGTTGCTGCTGCAAAAGCTAGCATTGAAGCTGAAAAAGCTGCTGCTGTAGCAGAGCTAAAGAAACAAGCGGCGTCTTTGAGCATTGAGGTAGCTGAGAAAGTTTTAGGTCAGGAATTGAGCGATGCGAACAAGCAAGCTGAAATGATTGGCAAAATCATCGACGACGTTAAATTCAACTAATACTCAGAATGAATTACCCTCGAGTAGCTTCACGATACAGCAAGGCGCTATTGGATTTGGCGGTTGAGCAAAACATGCTTGACCAAGCTCAAGCGGATGCCCAGTCTATGACGAAGGCCATCGCGGAATCCAAAGAGCTAGAACAGTTACTAAAAAGTCCTATTGTCAAGGCAGATAAGAAGCAGGCCATCTTGAAAGAGGTCTTTGCTGGTAAATTCTCGTCTTTGTTCGAAGGCTTCGTTATGCTGTTGACGAAAAACGGCCGTGAAGCACACCTTGCCTCAGTATGTGAGAAGTTCCAAAAGGATGTTCTTCACCACAAAGGCATCGTTGAAGCACACGTAGTGAGTGCTGTTGCTTTGAAAGATGCAGATAAAAAGAACCTAGTAGCAAAGCTTGGCGAGCAACTGGGTAAAGAAATCCTACTTACAGAAAGTGTAGACGCCTCAGTTATTGGTGGCCTAAAGCTACTCGTGGAAGGATACGAATTAGATAATACTATATCAGGTAAGCTACGTACGTTGCGCAATGCAATGTTGAGCTAACCCAACGAATTACAAGAAAACAAAGACCCTAAAAAAAGGATCATGGCAGATGTAAATCCAGCTGAAATTTCAGCAATTCTTAAGCAACAACTTTCCGGATTTGACGGAGGTGCAAACCTACAGGAAGTGGGTACTGTATTGGAAGTGGGTGATGGTATCGCTCGCGCATACGGTTTGACAAACGCTCAATCAGGTGAGTTGGTTGAATTTGAAAACGGTCAGAAAGGTATCGTATTGAACCTTGAAGAAGATAACGTAGGTATTGTATTACTTGCGCCATCAACTGACATCAAAGAAGGATCAACAGTAAAACGCACCAACACAATTGCATCTATCAATGTAGGTGAAGGAATGGTTGGACGTGTAGTTGATACATTGGGCAATCCTATTGATGGTAAGGGCGATATCGCTGGCGAAACTTACGAGATGCCACTAGAGCGCAAGGCGCCAGGAGTAATTTTCCGTCAGCCGGTAAACGAGCCTATGCAAACAGGTATTAAGTCTATCGATGCGATGATTCCGATCGGTCGTGGTCAGCGTGAGTTGATCATTGGTGACCGTCAAACAGGTAAGACGACTGTTGCGATCGATACCATCATCAACCAAAAAGAATTCTTCGAGGCAGGCCAGCCTGTATATTGTATCTACGTTGCTGTAGGCCAGAAAGGCTCTACTGTTGCAGGTATCGCTAAAACATTGGAGGATGCAGGCGCTATGCAGTATACGACTATCGTTGCGGCAAATGCTTCTGATCCAGCTCCGATGCAGTTCTACGCTCCTTTTGCAGGCGCAGCTATTGGTGAGTACTTCCGTGATACAGGTCGTCCAGCTTTGATCATCTATGATGACCTAAGTAAGCAGGCGGTTGCATATCGCGAAGTTTCTCTACTACTTCGTCGTCCTCCAGGTCGTGAGGCTTACCCAGGGGACGTATTCTACTTACACTCAAGATTGCTCGAGCGTGCCGCTAAGGTGATTGCAGATGATACCATCGCTTCTCAAATGAACGATCTTCCTGAGTCTTTGAAAGGAAAAGTAAAAGGCGGCGGTTCCTTGACAGCACTTCCAATTATTGAAACACAAGCGGGTGACGTATCTGCCTACATCCCAACGAACGTGATTTCAATTACCGATGGACAGATCTTCTTGGAAGCAGATTTATTCAACTCTGGGGTGCGTCCTGCGATTAACGTGGGTATCTCTGTATCTCGTGTAGGGGGTTCTGCTCAGATCAAGCCAATGAAGAAGGTATCAGGTACATTGAAGCTTGACCAAGCACAGTACCGCGAGCTTGAAGCATTTGCTAAATTCGGTTCTGACCTTGATGCTGCTACTATGGCGGTAATTAACAAGGGTGAGCGTAACGTAGAGATCTTGAAACAAGGTGTAAACCAACCAATGTCTGTAGCGCATCAAGTAGCAATCATCTATGTTGGGGTGAAAGGAAAGCTAAACAAGGTTCCTACCAATCAAGTGAAGGCATTCGAAAGCGCATTGATCGAATACATGGAAGCAAACAAGAAAGATGCATTGAACGCTATTGCCGCGGGTAAATGGTCTGACGCTGAAATTGACGCGATAGAAGCTTCAGTTACCGAAGTTCTTCCTAACTACGAAGCATAATAGTAAACCACGGCTTAGGCCGGAAAACAACGTCTTATGGCGAACTTAAAAGAGCTTAGAAATAGAATTGCCTCTGTCGGTAGCACGATGAAGATTACTTCTGCCATGAAAATGGTCAGTGCTGCAAAGCTTAAGAAAGCTCAAGACGCTATTGTTCAAATGAGACCGTATGCCTCTAAGTTGACTGAAATCTTGCAGAAGGCATCCGGTACTTTGGATGCAAGCGAAAACGCCTTTGGGCAAGTTCGCGAAGGCAACAAGGTTCGTTTGGTGATCATCACTTCGAATCGTGGACTTTGTGGAGGGTTCAACTCAAGTATTGTGAAAAAGGCGAAGAGTTACATGGAGTCTAATCCAGCGGATTACACCATCTCTACCATCGGCAAGAAGGGCGGCGAAGCTTTCAAATACGACGCACGCTTAAGCACACGTAACACGGAGCTTTGGGACGACATCACGTTCGAAGGTGCTAAAGAACAAGCTCAAGTACTAATGGACGGCTTCTTGGAGGGTGAGTTTGACAAGGTGGTGATTCTGTACAACGCGTTCAAGAACGCTGCGGTACAAGAACCAACAGTGGAGCAATTCCTTCCTATCGCGATGGACGAAACAGAAGGTCCTACGGATACGACAGAATACATCTACGAGCCAGGTAAGGCAGAGATCTTGAAAGACTTGATTCCAACATCTTTGAAAACCCAGTTGTTTGCGGCACTATTAGACGCTAATGCTTCTGAGCAAGGTGCGCGTATGACGGCCATGCACAAGGCAACGGACAACGCCAAGGCCTTGCAAGGTGACCTTAAGTTGGAATACAACAAGGCACGTCAGGCGGCGATTACAAACGAAATCCTTGAGATCGTTGGTGGTGCAGATGCCCTAGCCGGGTAGTCAACGTTACTAAACTATTAAGAAAGGCCTCGGGAAACCCGGGGCCTTTTCATTTTGTATTACATTATTACACAGGAAGTTGTCTTGTAGATGTCTTGTAAAGCTTACTTTGAATTCCTCGTATACATTTATAACTTTATACAGAACAAAACCATTTAATCATTATGCCGCAATCCAAATTATTGGAGAAGGAATTTATTAGCGTAGCTGAATTAATGCAATTATTCAGTGTTTCCCGCGCAACGGCCCAGAGACTATTAAAATCGGGGGAAATATCTAGCCAAAAGCTAGGAGGAAAAGTTATTATTCCTACCCAACCAATAAAAGAGAAGTTCAGCTTAGATAAATAATCGCTGAACGGCGACGGGTCATACCGCCTCTATGTTCTAACTTAGGAACATGACATTTTTGACCCTTCGCGTTCGAACATTTTTATTCATGCTTCTGATTATCCTGGTGGCCTTTGTGCTGACCGGGATGTTTAGTTTGTACCATTTCCGTTCGGAAAATAAGCAGTACCATTTCGATCGATTGACGCGTAAAGAAAATGCGATGATCAGCCACTTGGACTATATTACTAATGATTACCAAGGGCAAGGGCTTACAGAAAGTCAATGGCGTAAACTATTAGTCGAAAGAGTAAAAGAAGTTTCGTCAATACACCATTTAGACATTGGGGTGTATTCTAAGAACGGAAAGTTCATATCCGGAAGCCTTAATTACACCAACGATCCTAAACTTTTCTCACCTGTAATCAATTCAGAAGGCACGACGAATTTACCGAAGGGCTCAGAGGTCGTAATTGTTGATACACCGCCTTATTTGATAGGTACTAGTACTTTATTTAATGAAGACGGTGATCTCGAATTCATCATTCGGGTTCCATATCAGGTAAGGGCCAATGATATACCGGACGAAGACTACAATTTTCTTCGTCGACTTGCCTTCATTTATGTGGCGTTATTCATCTTAGGTATAGTAATGGCTCTTTTCTTGTCCAATTATATCAGCAAGAACATGCGCGCTGTTAGTGAGCGACTGAAGGAGTTCCGATTAAACCAAAGCAACGAAAAGCTCGAATGGCGCTTTAAAGATGAAATAGGGGAATTAATCTCTGAGTACAATATCATGGTGGAGAAGCTGGAGAAAACCGCCGTGGAATTAGCCCAAAGTGAGCGAGAGAGTGCTTGGAAAGAGATGGCACAGCAAGTTGCACATGAGATCAAAAACCCGCTCACACCAATGAAACTCACCCTACAGATGATGCAGCGCGAGAAAGATTTAGATGAGCTTCACGGCATGACGGCAAACCTCCTAGAAGAAATTGAGTCTCTAAGCCATATTGCCGAGGCTTTTTCTCGATTCGCTCAGATGCCAGCTCTTAGCCTTGATACTGACGATGTGAGCTATTTGACCAATAGAGCGGCCTCTCTTTATTTAGACCAAGGTGTTCGTTTTGTTTCTACGGGTCCTTTAACAGCTAAGGTGGATAAAGAGCAATGGACCCGCGTAATACATAACCTTATAAAGAATGCCGTACAGAGCATCCCTGAAGACAGGGAGCGTGACATACTAATCACTGCCGCAAAAGCGGATAATAAAGCAATGATCAGTGTTCAAGACAATGGTGGAGGAATACCCGAAGACATGCAGCAAAAAGTATTCGAACCCAACTTTACAACCAAATCCTCTGGAATGGGGCTAGGACTCGCCATGGTAAAAAACTTGGTCATTAGTTTCGGCGGCGCCATTGGATTTGACACCTCAGAGAAAGGAACCACCTTCATCATCGTATTACCACTTGTAAACCCTAAACAGAAATAATATGGAGTGCATTACACTGACTAAAAACGAGGGCATTGCTCTCCTTACCATCAATAGACCCAACCAGCTCAATGCGTTGAATAAACAAACCCTTGGGGAAATTAGCGCGGCCTTTGAAGGCATGAGAGACGATGTGGAAACCAAGGTGGTGATTTTGACCGGGTCGGGCGAGAAAGCCTTCGTGGCCGGCGCCGACATCAAGGAGTTTGCACATTTCAGTTGCGCAGAAGGCGCGGAATTGGCCAAAGAAGGTCATATGACGGTCTTTAACCTTATCGAAGAGTTTCCCAAGCCGGTGATTGCTGCGGTAAATGGATTTGCTTTGGGCGGCGGTTTGGAATTGGCCATGTCTGCCCATGTCCGTATTGCCTCAGACAATGCCTGTATGGGCCTTCCAGAGACTTCTCTGGGTGTTATTCCTGGTTATGGGGGTACGCAACGCCTGCCACAGCTCATCGGCAAAGGAAGGGCACTAGAGATGATTTTTAGCGCGAAAATGATTGATGCCGCTACGGCGTTGGAATATGGCCTGGTGAACCGCGTGGTTCCTCAAGCGGATCTGCTCGGGGCGGCAGAGGAGATGGCGCGATCGTTCATGAAGAATAGTATTGTGGCGATGGGCTTCGCGATTGAAGCGGTGAACGCCGGCTTGCTCGAAGGTTCGGTAGGGTATGATGTCGAAGTGCAAGCCTTCGGCGATTGTTTTGAGACCGCGGACTTTAAGGAAGGCACAACGGCCTTTATCGAAAAGCGTAAACCAAATTTTCCGGGCGCATAATGAACACCCATTGGCTGGAGGTTCCTCAACAGCAACGTGTAGATGTCGTGGGCACGCTAACCGCTGAGACGAAAGAGCTCTGGTTGGGGTTGCACGGCTATGGCCAATTGGTCCAATTCTTTTCTCGTCATTTTCTAGACCTTCCCACTAGCCAACGGGCTTTTGTTTTTCCCCAAGGTCCACATAAGTTTTACCTCGAAGGCGTACATGGGCGCGTCGGGGCCTCCTGGATGACCAAAGAAGATAGGCTCGTTGATATCCAAAACCAGTGGAATTACCTCGACGAGGTTATTGCATGGTCAAAATCTCAGGCACCAGATGCACGCATTCATTTTGTTGGGTTCTCTCAAGGAGTGGCCACGGGAATGCGTTATCTCGGCAATGGTAAATTCACGCCGGTGAGCTTCTTGGCGTGGGCCGGGTCGTGGCCGCCGGACTTGGAACCACAAAGCGTAGAAGCGCTGAAGTCTGCTCGATTTAAAGGTTGGTTCGGCTCTGAAGACTCCTTCATCGGAGTAGATAAACAAGAACAAATCATCACACATTACCGCGAAGAATTTGGATTGGAGATGGATTGGGACCGCTATGAGGGCGGCCATACCTTCGACAGGGTTATCTTAGCGGAAGCCATCACTCAATTGGAACAATAACTATGCACGAAACGCACGCACTGATCAGTAATGATGCCACACTATTTGGGATTTTAGCCGCTATGTTGGGCGCTATATTCTACACTTCGAAAAGTGAGCGCCGCGCCTTCAAGAAATTCTATAGCGTTATTCCAGCGCTCTTGTTATGTTATTTCTTGCCGTCTTTGTTGACCACCTTCGAGATCATTGACCCAAAACAGAGCCGATTGTATTTCATGGCGAGTCGATACTTGCTTCCTGCAGCACTCATCCTGCTTACTTTGAGTATCGATTTCAATGAGGTCGTGAAGCTGGGGCCAAAAGCCTTGATTATGTTCTTTACCGGGACGGTTGGGGTGATTATCGGTGGACCGCTTAGTATCTTGTTCTTTAGCATTGTCGCACCTGATGTTGTGGGCGCAAACGCTGAGGAGATTTGGCGTGGGATGACGACTATTGCCGGATCCTGGATTGGCGGTGGAGCGAACCAGGCCGCGATGAAGGAGGTCTTTGAAGTGAGTGAAGATATCTTCAGCGCCATGGTGACGGTGGATGTTTTGGTGGCCGAGCTTTGGATGGCGTTCTTGCTCATTGGGGTGGCCAAACACAAGAACATTGACCGTGCGTTTAAAGCGGATGCCACTGCGGTGGATTCCTTGCAGAATAAGATGGAAGCCTACACTACTAGCATTGCGAAGGTGACCTCGTTCAACGATTTGATTTACATTTTAGCCTTGGCCTTTGGTGCCACGGGATTGGCGCATTGGATCAGCGATGGTATTGCACCCTATATCGCCGAGAATTATCCGGTATTGTCTAAGTTTAGCTTGACCTCTGGGTTCTTTTGGTTGGTCGTAATTGCAACGACAATAGGTATTGCTTTGAGCTTTACTAAGGCCAGAAACCTTGAAGGTGCCGGAGCCTCCAAAGTGGGAAGTGTGTTTATTTACATTTTAGTGGCCACCATTGGTATGAGTATGAACGTGATGGAGATTTTCCATAATCCTGGACTTTTTGCCGTAGGGTTGGTTTGGATGATCATTCATGTGGGGCTGATGTTCTTGGTCGCAAAAATTATACGAGCGCCGTACTTCTTCTTGGCGGTGGGCTCGAAAGCGAATATTGGAGGCGCCGCGAGTGCGCCTGTGGTGGCGGCAGCGTTCCATCCGGCGCTCGCACCAGTAGGCGTGTTATTGGCCGTATTGGGCTATGCCTTGGGAACGTACGGTGCGTACATCTGTGGTTTGTTAATGCAAGCTTCGGCCGGGGTTTATTAGTAAAGAATGCGATTGGAGCTGCCAAAAGAAAAGGTTTTTCCCATGCCGTTTCGGTATTGGATCCTAGCGGCTTTTACAGTCGTAGCTTTGGTAATTAATGGTTGGCACCCATTCTTGTTTGTTTTTGCCTTATTTGGTTTTTGGGGCATCACAGCAAGTCGCGGTACGGTGTTGCGCAGTGAGGATCAGAAGATGTTCCGGTATTATTCGGTGTATGGAATCCCGATGGGGAGCTGGGAGGAGATCAAGCCTAATGCTGCTGTGGTGGCGCTGGACGAGCAACAATCGGTCCGTCAAACCAGCTATGGAGGAACGATGCGCTACCAGGAGAGCCAGGAATGCGTGCTGTATCTAGTGAACGGGACGCACCGGGAAAAAGTAAAAATTGCGAAGGTGAGTTCGATGGCGGAATTGGATCCTCATCTCCCTATTTTAGAAAAAGAGTTCAACTTAAAACTGGTCAAGTATGCGCCGGCGGTATCGGCGAAGACGAGTGCCAGAAGACGGAATAGACAATGAAAAAGTTAGTGTTAGCTGCATTGATGGTAGCAGGATTTGGCGCTAAGGCGCAAGTAGATGCGGATAAGGCGGCATTGATTAAATCTATTTATACGGAAGCGCTCGGTACCCAGCAGGGCTATGAGTGGCTGAAGTATATGTGTGAAGAGATTGGTCCGCGCCCTAGCGGTTCACAGGCGGCCAATGAGGCGGCGCGCTGGGCAAAGCTTGCGATGTTGCAAGCAGGTGCAGATACGGCGTGGCTTCAAGAGGTAGAGGTGCCGAAATGGTATAGAGGCGACGAATGGTCTAAGGCCTATGCCGGTGGAGCGCCTATTGCATTGCCGACTACGGCGTTGGGTGGCTCTGTTCCTACTCCTAAAGAAGGTGTAAAAGCTGAGGTTGTTGAGGTCGGTTCCTTTGAGGAATTGGAAGCGTTGGGACGTGAAGGAGTAGAAGGCAAGATTGTCTTTTACAACACTTACATGGACCACAGCTTGATCAGTACATTCAACGCGTATGGCGGTGCCGTGAAGTACCGTTGGGCAGGTGCTATGGAGGCGGGCAAATATGGTGCGGTAGCGACTGTTCTTCGTTCGGTTACGCTGTTGCGCGACGATTTGCCGCATACAGGTGCGATGAGCTATGGAGATAGTGAAGTGAAGATTCCTTCGGCGGCGATTTCTTGGCAGGCAGCAGATATGTTGGTCCACCTACTAGGTAAGGGTCAAAAGGTAGAATTAGAGCTGTTCTTGGACTGTGGTGTTCAGGGTACGGCGACGAATTATAATGTCATTGCAGATTTTAAGGGCACGGACAAAGCCGACGAGATTATGTTGGTGGGCGGTCACATTGATTCTTGGGATTTGGGCCAAGGGGCGCAGGACGATGGCGCGGGATGTGCGCATGCCATGCAGGTGCCGAACCTATTGAAGCAGGTTGGCTACGAGCATCACAGAACCATTCGCGTGGTATTGTGGGCGAACGAAGAGTTCGGTTTGGACGGCGCGAAGGAATATGCGAATTGGGCCCGAATGAATAATGTGCACCATTGGGTGGCGTTGGAAAGTGACGGTGGAGCCGGTGTGCCTCGAGGCTTTGGTGTGGGCGCGGACGATGATCGCGTTGCTCAGGTTCAGGCTTTGAAGCCGTATTTCGTGCCTTACGGGTTGCATGAATTTGCCAAAGGGGGCGGAGGGGCTGATTTATCTCCACTGCGCGGCCATGATGATTTCTTCGTAGGATTCCGTCCGGACAGCCAGCGTTATTTTGATTTTCACCACAGCGCGCGAGATAGAATTGATGCTATACACCCCCGCAGTTTGGAGATGGGATCGGCCAGTATTGCAGCCCTGTTCTACCTTCTGGACCAGCTTTAGTGTAAAAAGTAAACGTATATAGTTTTTTGTCTATTTCAACAGTCTTAACAAATTCCCAGAAAGACCTAGAAGTCATACATTGTTCAGCTATCTCGTTTGAGACAAATATTACGCGCATTGTAATTTTAAAGCTTCTTTAAGATAATGTGCAAATTTCATTGACTATATTTGAACAACTTAAGAGTAGCTTAGGTTTATTGGTTTGGTAAAGCCCTGTTTTCGGACGGGGCTTTTTTATGCCTAAAACTCAATCCTTTACCGTAAACACTCTGGAGATATTGAACCCTAAAAACAGAGACCCATCCCAAGAATTATAAGGATTTTGAGCCATCCATAGAGGGTCACTCATAGCATTTGTATTACTGAGATGGAACTGAAAAACATGTCCGCCAGTTTCTAAATCGACGCCCAAAGCGAAGGGTGTATAAAATCTCGATCCATCACTATATTCCTGATTAGAGCTCGGGCATATCTCTCCAGTGAGCGCTAACCTATTGGTCAGTTTGTAGCGACCGCCCATTTGAATATGAAAAGTGGTGTTGGGGTCTGAAGAACCCGGAACCAAATTCCAGTGAACAGCGCTAGGAGCCGCCAATAGACTGAGCTTATCGCCATATTTACGGGCGAATATAGCTTGGTTATGGTAAGCGAGGCGATCGCTTAAATAATGGTCGACCCCGTCTGTATATCGAGCACCGCGGTAAAATACGCTAGAGTATAAGGTGAGGCTAAAAGGGAAGGATTCTGCCCCACTTTTTTGACGCAACAATCGGTACTTTACGAAGCCATCGGCAACCTTGAGGTAAGAGGATCGACCGATGCCCACATTGAGTCGATCTGTAATTCCATAATCAAGCTGCATGCGAATTTGAGCATTGTCTAACCCAAGGAAATTGTAAAAGTAATCGTTAGAGAAGCTGCCAAAACGGTGTGAAATGATGTATTGTAGCACGCCTTCTCCGGGTGTCTCATTTGATTGAGCGTTGATGATTTTGGTGCCTTTAAAGGTGGCGTAGGTAATTTGCGTTGTCTCGGGAATGTCCATGAGCGCAAAAAGATCATCTTCTTGCCCTAAGGCAGTGATGCTGAGTAGTGTCCCGAAAAAAATGGATTCCCACTTCATACTAGCGCTTTTTCAATGTGGCACGTAGGGTAATCTTAGCTTCTTTGGAAATTTTATCCGACACAGCACCTGGGATGCTTACTCCAAAATCTTCAATGGTCACCGGGAAATCTGCCTGCAAAAGCAAGGTGCCATCTGTCTCCAGAAGCTCACACGGTACGGCGATGTCTTTTGTTTGTCCGTGGATGGTCAGCTGACCTACGGCCTGTCCTGCTTCGTAGGTACCGGTGAACTGGGCTTTTGGGAACTTTTCGCTTTCCACGTAGTTTTCGTTGAAGTGCTCTTGCATGAGGGCACGCTTGAACTGGAATGAGGTCATCAATACCTGGACCCCGAGTTTTCCACTGGCAGCATCGTATACCGCCGAAGCGCTTTCCGAAACCGCGTAAATATCTTCAAGTGGTGAACCGGCATCAAAGCTCAAGGTGGCTTCACGAGTCAAATATTGTTGTGCAATACCCTGCTGTGCAAGGGTAAAAAAGGCAAGTAAAAGAACTTTTTTCATGGCATTAGTTATTAGGTGCACCTTCATTGATCCAGGTGCGTAATTTACTTTGATCACAATCCGACAGGGCCTGTCCGGGCGGCATGAGGAGCGGGTCGCCAGCACTGCGTGTTACACGGTCCATGATGGCTCCGGACAAGGCAGCGGTTGAAATATTTTGGTGGCCGGCTAGGTTGAGGCCTCCGCTGGCGGACGCTCCATTATGGCAGCCTTCACAGTTTTGACCGATCATCATTTTGATGTCTTGGCTAAACGTTACGGCTGAGGTGTCGCAGGCATTGAGGTTGCCATACAAATCATCATAGTTGTCGTAATAACAACTGCTTGTACACAGTCCAAGAAGCCCCGAGAAGATCAGGAGTTTCAAAATGTTAGTTGTTCGGCATTCCATCTGCAATCCATTTATCAAATTGGGCCAATTCGCAATCGTTCAACGAAGCAGCCGGCGGCATAGGACTGTTATTCATTCTATGTATAGCAGCAACCAACCCGGAATTGTTCACAGCGGCCACCACGTGGGCATGGTCACTGAGCACCACTCCGCCAGAGGCGTTGCCACTGCTGTGACAGCTTTGACACTGGCTTTGGATGATGGGTAAAATGGTTTCGCTGAAGCTGCCAGAAGCGGTATCACAATCTGTGCATGAGTTGTTTTGTGCGCCTTGTGTGATCCAAGTGTAGATCTTCCATTTTGAAAGGCTGTCCAAAGGTGCGGCAGGCGGTGGAGGCATTTGATCATTGCCCGTTTCAAACAATACTTCGTAGACCTCGCTGTTATCTGGGTTGCCGGATTTCACCTCGTCCATAATGCCGTCGTATGTAGTCAAGGACAAACCGTCGGCAGGATTTGAATCACCGTGACATCCAAAGGAAGCACAATTCGCTGTAAACAATGGGAGTACTTCATTCACGAAATACACCGTGTCGGGGTGGCAGGAATGTGAGGGATCTGATCCCGGATTAGGGTCTGGGTTAATAGGATCATGCGTACAAGCGGAAAGCATGAGTACGGCGGCGGCAGAGGTGTAAAGGCGTTTCATGTTTTAAAGATAAACAATTGATGTTTCCACAGACGCAAAAACATTGCCAAGCGCTTCGGCATATTCCTCCACTTGTTTCTGGTGCGCGGGTTTTTCTTGCCCGGTCTTATAGTCGACAATGCGTACCTCTGATTCAGTGGACATGATCAGGTCTGGACGAAGAACTTTGGCTTTATTCGCAACGGTGCGTTCGACATAAACGATGGTGGAGTTTTGTTGAATTGGGGCCAATTCTTTTCTATCCTCCATATTCCGCAACACCGCTTCGGCCTGCGCATGAAGGGCCTCTGAGAACCTACCGCTCCGATACAATCGCTCCAGCGCGCGATTCTGCTGCACCATCGAATGCTGCAGCACACGGTGCAGTGCGGATCCCCACTGCCGCGGATCTGTCTTGCCCTCGAACCAATGTTCCGGGGCAGTATCGGCCAACATGAGGTGGCTCATTCGCGCTTGAACACCCTCGCTGTTGAACTTTGGAACAGCGGTCTTTTTGGTCGCCTCCTCTTGTTCCGGAAGCACCGGCGTTCCTACAGAGATAGTGTGTTGTCCCTCGCCCAATTCGAAATGCTCCCTCAACGCTTTTCCAAAAGCATCGGGCTTCTCGCCATCGGCGAAGATGTGGAGCCCGCGGACGGGTCGGGTGAGGGTCACATAGATGAGGTTGATCCAATCGAAGGTTTCCTCGTTCTTAATCGCGCTGAGCTGCTCCTCGGGGAAGAGCTTTTCGGTTTTTTCAGATTTGGTGATGGGAATGCGTTGCAGCTCATCGTGCAAGTCGAACGGCACCCAATATTCCGCATCTCTATTCTTATCATCAATGCCAAAGGGCACGATAACGTGCTCAAACTCTAGCCCCTTGCTCTTGTGTATGGTCATGATCTGTACGGCGGCCAAATCCTCTCCAGCGCTCACGTTGCGCTTCTTGCTTTCGACGTCCCACCAAGCCGGCAAATCCGACAAGGCGCCCCCCATACTTTGGAACTGGAATAACAGATCGAGCGAGGCGTCGACCATGGCATTGGAGCTGCTCAAGAGCCCGAAGGTTTGGAAAACTTGGGTCCCAAATTGATACAGGCTCTGTTGCGCAAACTTGATTTTCTTGGCCCCGGGGAACACCTCTTGCAAATAGACGAGCCCACCATCGACACAATTCTTCTGGAAGGTGAAGGCTTCGAGGTTGGCGGGCCCTTTGCCCAATTTCGTTAAGGCGAAAGCCAACTCAAAAAGAGACTCTCTGTCCCCTGCGTTGAGGTGCAGTTTAGCCGCTGCGAGGAGGATTTTACTTTCGAATGAAGCGCCCACCACCAGGCTATCCACAGAGAGCACAGGAATGTTGTGTTGCACCAGGAAATTAGCCAATAACTTCGCATTCTTATTACTACGCACCAACAGAGCGATATCGCTAAGTGAATGTCCGCGCTCCTGAAGTTCATTGATTCTGGCCAAGGTATGTTCAAAGACGTTTTCGGCGTGCTTGGCTGCGCTGTGTTTTTCCCCTTCCGACAGGTGCAGGAAGTCCACACGGACCTCGCCTTCACCGGGGCCTCCCACCTGTGGCTTTTGGCTTACTTGGTCTTCGGCATATACACGCTGGTGTGCCTCTTGGGTTATTGAGTTCGCCAGTTTAGGGAAGAAGGCGTTGTTGAATTCCACTATGGTAGGATAGGTCCTAAAGTTGCGGTCGAGCTGCACCGTTTCACGGCTGTACATTTCGGGCGCGGCGGGGTCGGTGTTGAATCTATTAAGCGGATTGCTACCGTCCACGAGAGACATGAACTGCTCGGCGCGACCGCCGCGCCAACGGTAAATACTCTGTTTAGCGTCTCCTACAATGAGCGCGCTGTTTTTCCGCTGGTCCTTCGTTAAGGTATGCTCGATCAACGGATGCAGGTTGTTGAACTGCATGTTGGAGGTGTCCTGGAATTCATCGATGTAGAAATGCCAGAACCGCTCGCCTAATCTAGCATAGATAAAAGCCGTAGGTTCCTTTTGGAGCTCGTCGGAAATGAGCTTGTTGAAGGCGCCTAGCGGCATCGTATTTTGTGCTTCTTGTAAGGCCGAGAGCTGGTCGAGCAGGGCACGTGTGGCGGCTAATTGCTGTAGTTTCGTCGTCGCCTGTTTCAACATCAACAACTTGCGCTGGTGCTTCGCCTGCCATTCTCCCATGGCATCCCGCAAAGCAGCCCATTCATCGACGGGGCCTTTTTTTAGTCTTGAGGTAAGGGCCTGCGAGCCGGCTTCAAGATCATTTCGACGCAGGTTGTGCCAAAAGGTGAGAAAGTGCTTCTGAACTTGGTCTTTGTAGGTGAAATCCGTGAGGTCAAGGCCGTTACTCCGCAAGAATTCGACACATTTTTGGGACCAATTCTTTCCCTCCTCTACAATGCGCCCAATCTCCGCGTCCAAATTCTTGGAGATCTCGAGCATGCGCTCGGGTTTAGGCAGGTTTTTCACCTCTTGTAAGGTGGTTTCGTCAAAGCTCTTCAGTCCTTCCTTTCGAAGGGTGCGGTCCGGGTTATGGCTCTTGTCCCTATTCATGCGCTCCTGAATCAAATCGACCAAGGAATCGCGCAACTCAGGTTGGTCGCCCAGGGTGCTGTATAGTAGGTCAAGCGCTTCGGCCACCATCGCCTCCAAATCCAACCGGATGTCAAAATTATCTGTGAGTTGTAGGTCACGCGTGAAGGTGCGCACCAGGCGATGGGTAAACTGATCAATGGTCCCTACCTGCAACGTGCTGTAGTTGTGCAACATGTGATTCGCCGTTCCTTTGGCGCGCTGTTGCAATTCGGCGGGGCTGATCTTCAGCTCTTCCCAAATAGGTTTGAAAAAGTCACTTTCTGAAGGTTTTTCCAGTGCGGTGAACTCAAGTAATTGGTTCAATAACCTCGCCTTCATCTCGTCCGCCGCATTGTTGGTGAATGTGATGGCTAGGATTTTTTGGTAGGCCTCAGGAAGTTGTGCCGGGCGAAGGGCGTTGAGTAAGATGTGTTGCACCAAAGAATAGGTCTTGCCCGAACCCGCGGAGGCATTGAGGACAACGAAGTCCGAGCCGGCGGCTAAAGGGTTGGAAGTCTTTGGAGTGCTCATAGATTTCGGTAATGCGGGAATAAAGGGAAGTTAAAACCTTTGGGCCAATTTTGCCTTACCTTTATACCACAATATCAACATAACCTCAATACTTATGGCTTTTGAATTACCACAATTGAGCTATGCATACGATGCATTGGAGCCGCACATCGACGCGCGCACCATGGAGATTCACCACTCTAAGCACCACCAAGGATATACCAACAACTTAAACGCAGCCATCGCCGGTACGGAGATGGATGGCAAGAGCATCGAGGCGCTTTGCGCGGAGCATTCTGATGTACCTGCAGTACGCAACAACGGCGGGGGATATTTCAACCACTGCATGTTCTGGGAAGTGATGGGTCCTAATGGCGGTGGCGCACCGACAGGAGAATTGGCCGCAGCAATCGATGCTTCTTTTGGATCATTGGATGCCATGAAAGAGCAATTTGCCAAGGCTGCAGCCACCCGTTTCGGATCAGGTTGGGCGTGGTTGTGTGTGAACAACGGCACCCTAGAGATCTGCTCTTCTGCGAATCAAGATAATCCACTGATGCCAGGCGTAGGCTGTGGCGGATACCCTATTATGGGATTGGACGTCTGGGAGCACGCGTACTACTTGAACTACCAAAACCGTCGTCCAGATTACATCTCGGCGTTTTGGAACGTAGTGAATTGGGAAGCGGTAGCGAAGAACTTCGCGGCTGCGAAATAATTTTTGGCACAGGCCATAAAAAACCCCCGGGCGCGCAGCGCCCGGGGGTTTTTATATCTATACTACAGCCTTAGATCCGCTCTTCTACGGCGCGTCGGGCTTTGTTGAGGTCAAAATAGAATCTGCCGCCGATGGCAAAATTTGTGACTAACGAAGGCTCTGGTATTACCGCAATACCTGGCGCAAATTCGAAGAAAATATCTAGGGGCAAGTCAGTTACTTCATATGCCAGGCCGAGCGGCACTCTTGCATAGATTTGATTTCCGGCCTTATTGTAGCTTTTGAGGTGAATACCCGCCCCATAGTAAAAGGGAATCTTGCCTTTTTCGGCGGTAATAAAATCATAATTGTGCAGCAAGAAATCGGCTCCAACGTTGATGCCTTCACGACCCTCAATGGTGCTATAGCCCAAAGTATATTGAAAAGCTTCGCTGTTATTATTGAACTTTTTGATGCTGAAACCACTGGGTTCGCCAAGGGCGATACCAATACCGTACCGCCCCTTGTAATCTTGTGCAGAGGCCATTACTGATAGGGTAAGGGCGATGGCTAATGCGACTTTTTTCATTGATGCGGATGTGTATTCAATGTTAAACGTTCTCCATCCCATTTTGCGTATGTATTTAGTGTAATCCAATCTCCAAGGACATAATATTTGCTTTCAATCTTGGCTCCGTTAATACCATCCTGTGTTTTGAGTAACACTTCCTTTGCATGGTGACGATGACCATAGACAAAAGCATCGAACCACTCTTTTTCTAGAAGAGCTTGGCTATGAATTAACTGGCGTTCTTGAACTCCTTTAAACGCATTTTCTTCTGGGCCTTGACTATTCCGAGACGATCGAGACATGCGTCTTGCGAGTCCCACCCCAAAGTTTGGATGAAAGCGCTGTAAAACCCAGCATACCATTGGGTTGGTGAAGATTTTCTTCATCGCTTTGTATCGTCGGTCTCCTGGCCCTAGACCGTCTCCGTGCGCTATGTAGTATCTCAAAGATGTTCCAGGTACTTCCCAAATCAAGGGTTTGTAGTGAATGGCAGCCCCAATTTCTTCGACAAGATAATTACCCATCCATAAGTCGTGATTACCTACGAAAATGTGTAGTTCCATGCCGTCATCTACCATCTGGGCAAGTTGCCCTAATAAACGCGTGTGACCGCGCGGCACAACGTGTTTATATTCAAACCAATAATCGAATAAGTCTCCAACAATAAATAGCCGCTCACAATGCTCTGCAATACTCTGCAGGAAGCTGACTAGGCGGCGTTCGCGATCTTGGCTTAAGTCAATACTTGGTGCGCCAAGGTGCACATCAGAAATGAAATAGGTCTGGTTTTTCACGGTCGCAAAGGTACAGTTTTTAAGGTATTTGCAAACCCCTAAAGTTTGTATTAAAATTATTTTTAGCTTTGCCTAAAACAAAAAATAGTCTCAGTGAAAACTCATACGGAAAGCGAGGAGAATTACATCAAAGCCTTGTACCATTTAGGCGGCGACAATCCTGTGAGCAACGGGGATTTGGCGCATCGCATCGGGGCCAAGGGCAGTTCTGTGACCCAAGCTGTAAAACGATTGAGCCAGAAGAACCTTGTAACGGTGGTGCCGTATAAGGGAGTGCAACTCACCGAAGACGGGGTTTTATTGGCTAAATCCATCCTGCGCAAACACCGTTTATGGGAAACCTTCTTGGTGGATACCCTTGGGTTTGGCTGGGACCAAGTTCACCCGCTCGCCGAACAACTCGAGCACGTACAGAGTGAGGAATTGATCGAGCGATTGTCCGATTTTCTAGGTGCCCCGAAGCACGATCCGCACGGCGACCCCATCCCGCAGCCCAATGGCCAAATGCCCCCGGTCTTAGGCGAACCCCTCGGTGCGTTCGCCACTGGTCATACCATCAAAGTAGTGCGTGTGGAAGATGCAGGGTCGGAGTTTTTTGACCAATTGGACGCTATGAACATCAACCTGGGCAACACCTACGACATCGAGGCCATTTCGTCCTTCGATGCCAGCGTACAACTCAAAGCGCCTTCGGGCCGCACCATTTGGCTCAGCCACAGCATGTGTGCCAATATTTATGCCGTTTCCGCATGAGAAGAGCCCTACTATTCATATGGGGAGTCTTGGCCCTTTCGTGCCAACCACAAGAAAGCGTGGACGTATTGTGCACCACCTCCATCGTAGCGGATGCGGCACGACAACTATTACCGGAAGCCGTTAAAGTAGAAGCCTTGATGCATTCCAACATCGACCCGCACAGCTACAAACCCGTGGAGAGCGACGTGGCCAAGCTCAGCAATGCGCGCATCATCCTGCATAATGGCTTGCATTTGGAAGGCAAGATGGTGGAGATTTTGGAAAAATTGGGCACAGAAAAACCTGTATATGCGATGAGCAGTGCGCTCCGAACCCACGAACTCATAGAAGTTGGTCCAAATACCTACGATCCACACATTTGGTTCGATCTCCAGCTTTGGAACCGTTGCGTCGGCGAACTCGCCAACTTCCTTATTGATCAATTTCCAGAGCACCGCCAAGCCATCGAGCAAAACGCCATGGACTACTTTATGGACTTAGGACTTGCACACGAGGCTATGATTCGTGCGTCAAACAAGGTCCCGGATTCCTTGCGCGCCATGGTCACCGCACACGATGCTTTTTCGTATTTCGGTCGTGCCTACGGTATAGAGGTGCACGGCCTTCAGGGCATCAGTACCGCTGCGGAGTTTGGCATCAAAGACATGAGTAGCTCGGCCCAATTCATCTTGGACCACCACCTCACCACCATTTTCGCCGAAACCTCGGTCAACCCAAAAAGTATTCAAGCCCTGCAAGAAGCCGTGGCACAAAAGGGTGGCCAAGTCAAGATTGGCACGCCGCTCTACAGTGATGCCCTCGGCCCACAGGGCACGCCTGAAGCCACGCTATTAGGCGCTTTTCAACATAATGCCAACGCGATTTTAAAATCATTCGAGTAATGGAAAAAAGTATAGAAGTACACAACCTCACCGTCAGCTACCACAGCAAACCCGTCTTATGGGATGTTGATTTTGAGTTGCCCAAGGGCAAGATCATCGGTATCGTCGGACCTAATGGTTCCGGGAAAACCACCATGCTGAAAACGGTCATGGGTTTAATGAAACCCGATAGTGGCTACACCGAGATCTTCGGCCAACCTCTCGACAAAGTGCGTGAACGCGTGAGTTATGTACCCCAACGCGAGAGTGTAGATTGGGACTTCCCGGCAGATGTCATGGACGTTGTCTTGATGGGGCGTTACCGCAAAAACAACCTCTTCAAGCGCATTACCAAGGAAGACCGTCGCATTGCCACAGAAGCCTTGGAAAAAGTGAACCTACTCGAGTTTGCCGACCGCCAGATTTCCCAATTATCAGGTGGACAGCAACAGCGCGTTTTCATCGCCCGCTCCCTTGCACAGCAAGCGGACATCTACTTAATGGATGAGCCTTTTGTAGGGGTGGATGCCGCCACTGAGGATGCCATTTTAAAGCTGCTCCGTGATATGAAAAACGAGGGCAAGACCGTCGTGATCGTACACCATGATTTACAGACCGCAAACGAATACTTTGATTGGATCGTCTTGTTGAACACTCGATTAGTTGCGGCCGGTCCGAAGGAACAGGTATTCACCAAGGAGCTCTTGCAAGAAGCCTACGGAGGCCGTCTAACTGTGCTTTCTAAACTCGGAGACCTCATCTCTGATACTGAATTCCCACTTCGCGAACCAGATTTCAAAGAAGACCAACCGCAAGGCTAATGTTTGACCCCGTTTTCATAAAAGTACTCCTTGGCACCCTACTGCTGGCTTCATCTTCAGCGGTGGTGGGCGCCTTTAGCTTTTTGAAAGGGGAAAGCCTTGTCGGCGATGCCATTGCCCACGCCCTACTCCCAGGGGTCGTATTGGCCTTTATTCTTGGAGACGGACGCCATCCAGGTTACCTCATCATTGGAGCCTTGATCGCCGGGCTCATTGCCCATTACGGAATAACCTTCATAGAACAGCGCACTAAGCTCAAAAGCGATACCGCCGTGAGCCTAGTACTATCTACCTTTTTCGGTTTTGGGATTCTTCTAATGTCCTACGTACAACGTACGGGCCAAGGCCAACAAGCCGGATTAGATCGCTTCCTGTTAGGCAAAGCGGCCGCCATCACCATGATGGATTTATACGTATTTACTGGCCTCGCGCTATTGCTCTTGCTCGGGGTAGCACTCTTTTACAAGGGGTTCCAATTAATGACCTTCAATGAAGACTTCGCGGCCGCTATTGGCCTTCCTACGGGACTCATCAGATTGTCCTTTACCGTACTTACTGTATTGGCCGTAACCGTGGGTATTCAAACTGTGGGCGTCGTACTCATGGCCGCCCTATTAATCACCCCCTCGGCTGCTGCGCGTAGCTGGACCTCAAGCCTGCCTGGTATGCTATTACTTGCCGCACTTTTTGCCTCGGCTGCGGCTTTGGGAGGGACGTTCATCAGCGCGGCCTTGCCCAAAATGCCCACCGGCCCTTGGATTGTATTGGTGCTCGGGTTTTTTGGATTCAGCTCGTTGATTTTAGCGCCAGAAAAAGGTTGGCTCTCGCGTCGCAGACGCGCAGCGTCGAACCGCAACAAAACACAACGAGAGAACTTGTTGAAGTTGCTTTATGGCGCCGAGGAGCGCGCCGGGGAACCGGTAGCTATGAGTGCCGGGGCGATGGTCGATGCACGAGAGCAGCATTATGAGGGACTAACCAAGACCTTGAGAAACTTGAAAAAGGAGTTTTTGGTGGTAGAGCGCCCCGATGGGTTTGCCTTAACGGACTTGGGCCGCAGCGAAGGTCGCCGGGTGGTTCGCTTACACCGATTGTGGGAGCTGTATTTGACCGAGCGATTGGGCATGGCGGCCGACCATATCCACCCGCAGGCCGAAACCATGGAACATGTTATTACCCCTGAAATAGAAGCATTAATAGTTAAAGAATTGGGGAACCCAGAAGTGGATCCTCACCAAAGTCCTATTCCTTATGAAGAAGATTAGTATTGTGATGTTATTGGCCTCATCGTTTTGGGGCATGGCGCAGGAGCGTCTAGAATTAGAAGAGATTGTAGATCCAGTAGGGCCACACACGCCGGTTATTCTAATGCCCTCGATCGCGACCGATCGTCCCGACATTACTGAAAGCGCACAGATTACACCAGTAGGCTGGTTTCAGTACGAAGGCGGGTATCAGTTTTCGCATGCGGAGGAAAGAATTTCCATGACAAGCATCACGGACGTGCATCAAATTGAGGAAGTATTGCGCTTCGGAATCAATCGAAAATTCGAGGTGCGCGCCGTCATCAATGCGAACACCAAGCTCGTTGACATCGTGGATACTTGGAATGACCCATTCCGCACCACGGGAGTGAACCCGGTGACCGTTGGATTCAAGTACAACCTAATTGAAGAAACAGATCTCTTGCCTCAGACTACTTGGTTGAGCCACCTCACCTTGCCGTGGGTTGCAGGTGGTGATTACCGCGCACCATCTCAAGGAAATGTAGTCTTTCATGAACAGCGACTCATGCTGGAAAAGGGCTTGACACCCAGATTAGGTATTGCCAGTAATATTGGCGTTTCGGGCGGCCTTCAAGGCTCTAATGGCTTCATTAATGAAGGTATGTTCTCCTTGGCATTAGGCTATGATCTAGGCAATGACTACGGTGTGTATGCGGAATATTTCAGCAATTGGTTTGTTGCAGGGAGCCAATTTTTTGCCACCCCTTACTTCGACGGGGGCTTCACCAAGCTGCTTTCGAACGATCTCCAACTCGACATTTATGCCGGTATCGACTTAAGTCCTTACGTGGGCTCAAGACGAAATACCAGTGGTTTCTTTTTCGGCACAGGGGTCAGTTACCGACTGCCTTTAGCCGCCTATTTAAAATAACACGTGACGCCAACCCTAGCCATAGCATTGACCGCCATTTTCACCGCCATCTCTTGCGGGGTGTTGGGTGCTTTTCTCGTCCTTCGAAAGATGACCATGGTCGGCGATGCCATTTCGCATGCTGTCCTGCCGGGCATTGCTATTGCGTACCTCTTGAGCCAAAGCCGTTCCTCATTGCCAATGTTTTTGGGGGCTGCCTTGGTGGGTGTTTTTGCCACGGTGGTAATCGAAGTACTCAGCAAGAAGTGGAAGGTGCAGAGCGATGCGAGTATCGGCATGACGTTCACGACGCTTTTCGCTTTGGGGGTGGTGCTGATCACCTATTGGAGTGACAAGGTGGATTTGGATCAGGAATGTGTGCTCTACGGCGAGATTGCTTTTGTCCCCTTCAACACTTGGACTTTGGGTGGTCATTCCATGGGTCCAATTGCCCTCTGGAGCTCGGGCATCCTTTTGCTATTAGTGCTGATCTACACCTTTGCGGGTTACAAGGGACTGCTCATGAGTTCGTTCAATGAGGATTATGCAGCGGTACTCGGCATTGGTGTAGGGGCGTGGAACCTCAGCCTCATGTCTATGGTGAGTGTCGCTACCGTGATTAGTTTTGAAAGTGTTGGTGCCATTCTCGTGGTAGCGTTACTCGTTGCACCCGCAGCCACTGCCTATTTGATTTCCCAAAAGCTCAAGCCCATGATTCTGCTCGCAGCACTTTTCGGGCTCAGCGGAAGTTTGTTGGGGTATATGGTGAGTGCCCGTTTCGATTCTAGCATCGCAGGAGGTATCGCGACCATGTTAGGTGTCCAATTTGCCTTAATTTTAGCCATCACACAATTCTCCCGTACATCATGAGTTGGCACTACAAATCCTTTGATCAGTTTTCAGCCGCTGAGGTCTATGAGCTTCTGCGACTCCGCAGTGCCGTTTTTGTGGTCGAGCAGGATTGCGTCTATCAAGATCTAGATAACCAAGACCAAGCGGCTTTTCACATCTACAAGACAGACGGCCGCCGTATTGTCGCTTGTGCTCGCGTACTAGCGCCAGGAACGGCCTATGCAGAAGTATCCATTGGGCGGGTCATTGTGGATTCCGACTATCGTGGAGCGGATTTGGGTGTGGAGTTGATGCTCCGATGTGAAGAATGGATATGGGATGCCTATCCGAAAAGCGAGGAGATCAAAATCATGGCGCAATGTTATTTGGAGCATTGGTACGGCCGTCAACGTTACGTGGGTCAAGGGGAAGAATTCCTTGAGGACGGCATTCCTCATAGAATAATGATTAAGACCATTGAATGAACAAATAAGTGATAAATGTCACAGTAGAAGTTCTCAATTAGGTTTAAGTTAAATTCGTTAACTCATGAACAAATGTCTCCTTCCTTCATAAGAAAGAAATGTAATGATGTTCATATTTTGATGTGTTAGTTGGAAAGCCCCAGGCCTAGTGTTTGGGGCTTTTTTTATGCGTAAATTAGTCATATGAAAGAACCCAACACTTCAGGAGCATTAAGCCTTAACGACACCTTGGTAGAGGTGGAAGGTTGGACGGCAGAATTTTATCAGCGCGTATTTAATGAGGCCCTTGACCAACAGCCTTACATCTTTGGCACCTTAATGGATGTCGATGAGGGCATGGATGAATTTACCCACAGCTGGATGCTGAAGTCTGTACTTGCGCTTAAATGGGCCTTTCAGAAAATGGGATGGCGTCAGACCATGTTAGGTGAGGAGAAGTGGCACCAATTATTGGAATCCAAAATGGAGTCGTACGAGAACCACCAAGAGGACCAAGGGTTGGCCCTAGAGGCCATCATTAAGGAAAACAGTTCGCCCAATACCCTGTCTCAACTCTTCCTATATGTGGTGGAGAACAACGAGGTAAGTGAGGAAGCCAAGGGGAATCTTTTGTTCTTGTTAGACTGTGCTGTCGAAGCTATGGAAATGGCGGTGTTGCAGGACAAAACGGAATCGGACACTTAAAATGAGCAAGGCCCAACAAATAGTTCAGCACATGATGGACCACGATGCGTTCAGCAAATGGCTGGGCATTGAGGTTGTCGCTAACGAAGCAGGCTCCGCCACATTACGCATGACCATTCGTGAGGAGATGACCAATGGTTTTGGGATCGCCCATGGCGGGATTAGTTACAGCTTGGCAGATTCAGCGCTGGCCTTTGCCTCGAATGGCGGTGGAAATCAAAGTATGAGCTTGGAAACGGCTATTCATCACCTGAAGCCGGTGCAAACCGGTGACATTCTCGAGGCGCGTGCTGTGCTTCTTAATGAGACGCGCCGTACGGGCTTGTACCAAATTGATATTTTTAAAGACGATGTCCGTGTGGCCTTTTTCAAAGGCACAGTGTATAGAACGGGCAAAGAATGGAACCTATGAAACAGACCTATATCGTAGACGGCGTTCGTACGCCCATTGGAAAATTTAAAGGGACCCTAGCCGCGGTGCGCACCGATGATTTGGCGGCCATGACTATCGTCAAACTCATGGAAAAGAATCCCAATGTGGATCCTAGCGCCATTGACGACGTCATTTTAGGATGTGCCAACCAAGCCGGAGAAGATAACCGAAACGTGGCCCGCATGGCAGCCCTTTTGGCGGGGCTTCCTTGGAGCGTTCCGGGCGAAACCGTGAACCGTTTATGTGCCTCAGGAATGAGCGCAGCCATCCATGCCCACCGCGCCATCATGGCCGGAGACGGCGATCTATTCATCGCTGGAGGTGTGGAAAACATGAGCCGTGGCCCTTATGTCATGAGCAAGCCTCAGACAGCCTATGGTACGGACAGTAAGATGTACGACAGCTCTTTTGGATGGCGTTTTGTGAATCCAAAAATGAAGGAGCTCTACGGCACCCACGCCATGGGTGAGACCGCAGAAAACCTCGTGGAGCAGTTCGGAATTAGTCGTGAGGACCAAGACGCCTTTGCGCTTTGGTCGCAGCAAAAAGCTGCCAGAGCGCAGGAGCGCGGAAGGTTCCGTTTGGAGAAATTCGCTGTGGAGATTCCGCAGCGCAAAAAGGACCCTATCGTTTTTGTGGAGGACGAATTCATGAAACCGAATACCACCCTTGAAGCCCTCGGTGGCCTAAGAGCAGCGTTCAAAAAAGACGGCTCAGTGACGGCTGGCAATAGTTCTGGGTTGAACGACGGTGCTGTAGCATTATTGATGGCCAGTGGTGAAGCTGCAGAGCAGTATGGCTTGAAGCCTTTAGCGCGCGTGGTGAGCTCAGCGGTCGCTGGCGTGGAGCCACGCATTATGGGCATTGGCCCGGTGGAGGCGTCGAAAAAGGCACTCGCCAAAGCGGGTCTGACAGTGGACGATATGGATATCATTGAGCTGAATGAGGCTTTTGCTGCGCAGGTTTTGGCTTGCACGCGCGAGCTTGGTTTGGCGGATAACGACGAGCGTATCAACCCGAACGGGGGTGCCATTGCATTGGGCCACCCACTGGGGGTGACGGGCGGTCGCATCCTTCATTCTGCAGCCCTAGAGTTGCAGGAGACCGGTAAGAAATATGCCTTAGTGAGCATGTGTATTGGCGTTGGTCAGGGTTATGCTACCATTTTAGAACGCGCATAAGATGGCTATATACCAATTCCTTGATTTCATTCCCGTAGTACATCCTACGGCCTTCGTACATCCCCAAGCGAATGTTACAGGCGATGTGATCGTTGGGCCGCATTGTTACATCGGACCCGGGGCAGTGCTCCGGGGCGACTGGGGCAGGATTGTGCTCGAAGAGGGCGTGAATGTGCAAGAGAATTGTACCGTACATATGTTCCCAAAAACCGAAACGCGCCTCAAGAAGATGGCGCATGTAGGGCATGGGGCGATTATTCACGGCGGGACGCTAGGTGAGAATGTACTCATCGGGATGAATGCCGTGGTCATGGATAATGTTGAGGTCGGTGAAGGCTCTATTGTGGGCGCATTGGCTTTTGTGCCGCAGAATACGGTCATTCCGCCAAAGAGCATCTTCGTAGGCAACCCCGGCAAGGTTGTGAAGCAGGTCAGTGATGAAATGCTGGAGTGGAAGACGGAAGGAACGAAATTGTACATGGAGCTTCCGAAGCAATGTCAGGATACCTTGAAAGAGGTGGAGCCGCTGAGGGAATTGGAACCCAACAGACCAGAACATACAGGAACCTATCAAACACACAAATAGATGAACACAGTTAAGAATTACATCCTTGGAAACTGGGAGGCAGGCAGCGGCACGGAATACACGGCGCGCCATGCGATTACGGGGGCAGAATATGCTTCTGTGAGCTCAGAAGGATTGGATTACAAGGCTATTTTAGACTACGCCCGAAATGTTGGAGGTCCTGCCCTGCGCAAGATGACCTTTCAGGAGCGCGGACTCATGCTTAAAGCGTTGGCACTGCATTTAACGTCTATTAAACGCCAATTCTATGATGTGAGTTGGGCCACTGGGGCCACCAAGGTGGACAGCTGGATTGATATTGAAGGGGGAATAGGCAACCTATTTGCCAACGCGTCACTCAGACGCCAATTTCCGGACCTTCCCTATTACGTGGATGGCGACCTCGCTCGATTATCAAAAGAAGGCACATTTATTGGCCACCATATCATGGTCCCAAAACCCGGGGTAGCGGTCCATATCAATGCTTTTAACTTCCCTATATGGGGGATGCTCGAGAAAATAGCGGTCAATCTAATGGCGGGGGTTCCGGCCGTAGTGAAGCCGTCGGAATATACCTCCTACCTCACTGAAGCGATGTTTAAGGCCATCATCGATAGCGGAATTTTACCCGAAGGTGCACTGCAACTTGTGAGCGGCAAGGGACGTGGCATTCTAGACCACGTAGATTTTCAAGACATCGTGACCTTCACGGGTTCTGCAGCAACGGGTCAGGTGTTGCGCGGACTTCCTCATTTGAACGAGCGCTCGGTGCCGTTCAACCTGGAAGCTGATAGTTTGAACGCTGCGGTGCTGGGTCCAGATGTAAAGCCAGAAGATGCGGAATTTGCGCTATTTGTACGTGAATTGGCCAACGAAATGACAGTGAAAGCCGGACAGAAATGTACGGCTATTCGCCGTGCCATGGTGCCGGAACATTTGTTGCCTTCGGTTCAGGAGGCGGTGATTGCACGCTTGCGAAAGACCGTGATAGGTGATCCTCAGGCCGAGGGTGTGCGCATGGGAGCTTTAGCGACCCACGACCAGATTGGCCGCGTAGAGGCGGAGATGAATAAGCTGATGGCCGAACAGGAATTGGTCTTTAATCCAGATCTCGATCTTGTGGGTGCTACGGCAGCAGGGGCGTTCTACACGCCTAAACTCTTTGTAAATAGCGATCCTTTTGCCAACACCAAGGTCCACGAGGTGGAGCCGTTCGGCCCTGTGAGCACCTTGATGCCGTACAAAACCATCGATGAGGCGGTACAACTTACCGCCATGGGACGCGGTTCTTTGGTCACTTCATTTGTGAGCAAGAACACTGCGGATATTGTCGCATTTACAACTGAAGCCGCGGCATACAACGGTCGTATCCACATCATCAATGAGAAGATGGCTAAGGAAAGTACTGGCCACGGTTCGCCGATGCCACTGATGAAGCACGGCGGTCCAGGTCGTGCCGGTGGTGGTGAAGAAATGGGCGGGAAGCGCGGTGTGTTGCACTATCTGCACCGCACAGCCATCCAAGGTCACCCGGACGATATCACCGCTATTACGCAGCAGTACCAGCCAGGCGCATCGCGTCCTGAGGCTATGCCGCATGTCTTCCGTCAGCACTTTGAGGAGCTAGAAGTGGGTGCGACAGTGTACACTGGAAAGCACACGGTTACAGAGACCGACATTACCAACTTTGCCAATGTGAGCGGTGATAATTTCTACGCACACATGGATGCGACTTCGCTCGAGGGTACCATCTTCGAAGGTCGAGTGGCACACGGATATTTCATTTTGAGCAAGGCAGCGGGATTGTTTGTTGAGGCCAAGAAAGGTCCGGTGTTGTTGAACTATGGTATCGACGAATGCCGATTCACCAAGCCCGTTTACCCAGGGGCAACCATCGGGGTAAAATTGACCGTAAAAGAAAAGATCGATCAAGAAAAGCGTAGTGAGGACGATGTGGCTAAAGGCATCGTGAAGTACTACGTGGAAGTCTACGACGATACCGATGAGGTAGTTGCCGTGGCGACCATCTTGACCATGGTGAAGAAACTAGACCAGACCTGATGAATATTCGGCAGAACACAATACCCAAATACTATAACCTATGAACGAAGCAGTGAACCAAGGCGGCGTAAATGTATCCTTTGACGATCGCGGATTAGCGACTGTTGAATTTTTCCATCCGCTGTCCAATTCTTTGCCGGGCAAGATCTTGGCGAAATTGGCCAATACCATTACCGAATTAGGGGAAAATGATGCCGTAAAACTCATCCTTGTGAAGAGTGCGGGCGAACGTGCCTTTTGTGCCGGGGCAAGCTTTGACGAGCTCATAGCCATTGAAGATTTAGATACCGGTAAGGTCTTTTTTAGCGGCTTTGCCAACGTTATCAACGCCATGCGTAAGTGTCCGAAGCTCATTATCGGCCGAGTTCAAGGAAAGGCTGTGGGCGGTGGTGTAGGCCTCGCTTCTTCGGTAGATTATTGTTACGCTACCAAGCACGCGGCGGTTAAACTCAGCGAGCTGGCGGTGGGTATTGGACCGTTTGTGGTGGGCCCTGCAGTTGAGCGCAAGCTCGGGCTAGCTGGGATGTCAGATTTAGCGATTAATGCCACGGAATGGCGCTCAGCAGAGTGGGCCTTCCAGCGTGGTTTGTACAATGATATTTTCGAAGATGCAGCAGCCATGGATGAAGCCATCCAGGCTTTGGCGGGCCGATTATTGACCAAATCAGTCCCTGCCATGCGCGGACTGAAGAAGGTCTTTTGGGAAGGCACCGAGCATTGGGATGAATTATTAGCCGAGCGCGCTGCGATTAGCGGCGAACTGATACTGAGCAAGGAAGCTAAAGATGCTATCAACGCCTTTAAGAGCAAATAATGCGCACACTTTTCTTAGCCGTTCTCTTGATGCCTTTAACTCTTTTGGGGCAGAACAAGGATACCATACTTGATGCGTTCAAGCGAAGAGCGATATATAGCGCTTCGGGAGCTTTTACAGACTTGAACAACTGGAATGCGGGAGGTGAGAACAGCTCTAATGTGAGTCTGCTGTTGCGAGAGAATTGGACCAATAAAGGCATAAATTTTACGACTGTTCACCTGCTAGAAGGAAACTACGGACTGAGTAGACAGGCAGGCACACTGACTAAAAATGCCGACCGTTTAGAATTTACTACGACGCTTACTGGCTCGCCCAAGACGACGGAATGGAACCTATCTAGCCAGTTTAATATACGTACACAACTAGCGCCTGGGTACGCAAAAGGAGATACTTCAGGCGTGCCTATTTCAACTTTTGGGGCACCCATTTATGGGCAATTCTCCTTCGGTGTAGGGAACAACTCGTTCGACCATTGGCAGGTGTTCCTATCGCCGCTCGCAGGTAAAAGTACTACGGTTTTAGATGCTGATTTAAGAAATAAAGCCGCTTTTGGAGTAGATACTGGTGCTACGTGGCGTTTGGAAGCAGGTGCTAAGATTACCTTGAACTACAACCAAGAGTTCAGTGAAGCATTTTCAATCACTGCGAAGTCTGATATTTTCTACAACTATTGGGGTCCACTGTCAGCGACCGATTTTATGCTTGACATCATTGCTCTTTATAAGATTAAAGAGATCTTTTCTGTCAATGCTCATATCCAACTCATTCGGGATATCGACCAAATAGATGCTTGGCAACGCCGTTCGGTGTTGGGTGTAGGCCTAGCTTATACAATCAAGTAGTTTTTCTCAACCTTCTCTCCCTTCTCCAAAGCACGAAAAAGAGGAGAATGAGCCCCGGTTGGAGCACCACAAAAACGAGAATATTGGCGAGGTAGTAGCCGTAGCCGTATTCGCCGGGTGCGCCGCCCATCACTTGGAGGATGTAGACGCATTTCATAAAGAGGTCGGTGATAAATGCTTCCATGAAGACTTAACGCAAGGCGAAAAGTTATCGTACAAAAAAAGCCACCCGCGGGGTGGCTTTTTTAAGTCTTTTTATTCTGAGGGTTACTTTACAAACACCTTAATGGAGGAGCTCATGTCGCGGCCGTAAGAGGCGTGTACGCCGTTGGCGAATTGCATGCCCAAACGAACTTCGCCCATTGGTAGGGTTACGGTATCTGAAGTTTGACCGCCGCCGTAGTGAATGTTGTTTTCATCTACAGGAACTACCTCACCTTTTGCAAGGAATGCATTGCCAATCAATAGGTGGTGGTGACCTGTACCTTCAACGATCTCACCTGCCGGGCGCACTTCCATGCCTTCCACACCGAATTCTACGTAAACAGGATTGGTTACGGTGTCGCCGTTTTCAAGGTTCGCGAAGAATACGCGGCCGGTAGCTTCGTCCATTTCCTCCGGAGCCATGCTCTCGTGGTTGTGGTCGTGGCCTTCGTGGTTTTCTGCCGGTGCTTCGGCAGGTTGGCTACAGCTAAATGCAATAGCGCCTAGCGCTGATAGTAGGAGTGTTTTTTTCATGTTATTCAAAGTCAATAAGTACGTTATTCTTTTCAACAGCATCACCCACCGAAACGTTCACGGATTTTACCTTTCCGTCTTGTTCGGCTTTGAGCATGTTCTCCATTTTCATGGCTTCCAGGATGAGTAGTCCCTCACCTTTGGCCACCGTTTGACCGGGCTGCACCATCACTTCGAGCACCTTGCCCGGCATAGGAGCCTTGAGTTTGGTAGCCTTGGCGGTGTTTGCCGCTGACATGCCCATTTGCTCGAGGAGTAGGTCATAATGGTCCTTGGCGTTGAGCTCGAGCAATTGGCCATTGATCTTCAAAGTAAATGTCTTGCCGTCTTCGCTACGCTCCACCCATTGCACGTAGTAGGATTTATGGTCCTTTAAAATGTGCCAAGTACGGGCGTCCATCTTTTCGATGTCTAGGTTGTAGTAAGTGCCGTCGAGCAACCCTTCCGCAGGGTTGGTATCTGGCGCAACTTCAAAGGTGTTCTTTCCTGTGATCTTGTACATGCGGTGGTTCTTTTGCGAGCTTAAAGTTACTCGTTCCCCGACAAAGTTTTGGTGTAGATTTTTGCCCCGTGTATATCAATCACCAATTCTCCTGCGTCCTCACCAACAACAACTTCCCCGCCGCCGAAGGCGAAATAGCCGTTTACTGTGTCCTCGCCAAGCGTTCTAGAGATCATCACGGTGTTCGTCACAGTATCTGTGTTCAGGGTCATTTCACCCCCGTAAGCGCCGTTCCACAAAGCAGGATGGTTGTGCTTTAATTCAAAAAGGAGGGCATAGAAATCTGCATGATCGGTATTCGCGGACCAATTCACACCCACCGTATCCTTGCTAAAGAATGGGAACCTGAAATCGATCCCAGCTTCTTGACCGGTGTACAACAACGGGAAACTTTGGTCCATCATGAAAGCAAGTGCAAAAAAGGCGCGCGCATCATCGCCCAAGCGCTCAATAGCGCTGCCCTGCCAGCTGTTTTCGTCGTGGTTGGAGGTGAAGTACAGTTTCATTGCATCGTCGCCATAAACGGTATCGTTTTTAGCAGCATATACCTCAAGATCATAAACGCTCTTGTGGCCTTTCGCGATGTCGTTCATCATGTGGTGGAATTCCCATCCGTAATCTGCGTTGAAAGTGCTGAGCAAATGCGGCTCGCTCCATTCAGCGAGGAAGAAAAGGGGTCCATGCTTCTCGCGTAACATAGGAATAGTATGCTCCCAGAAGGCGTACGGCACCATTCCGGCCATATCACAGCGGAATCCGTCGATGCCTGTGTTGCTCACCCACCAATCCATTTCTGCCGCCATAGAGTCAATCAAAAGAGGGGCATCATAATTCAAATCGGCCACGTCAGTCCATCCCGTTTTGCCGCCGTCGTTACCAATGGCTTCCATAGGATAACTGCCGTCTTCATCGCGCGTGTAGAAATCGTCGTTCGTTTCTACCCAAGGATGGTCCCAAGCACTGTGGTTGGCGACCCAATCAAGCAATACGTGCATGCCCAAGGCGTGTGCCTCGTCCACGATGGCTTTAAAATCTTCAACAGTTCCAAAAGCTGGGTTGACCGCGGTGTAATCTTGGATGGAATAATAGCTGCCGAGCTCGCCTTTGCGGTTGCGCTCACCAATAGGCTGAATGGGCATGAACCAAAGGATATCTACGTTCATCTCAGCCAAGCGTGGGAGGTGCTCCTTGAAGGCATTCAAGGTTCCTTCCGGCGTGTATTGACGGATGTTGACCTCATAAATATTAGCGTCCTTCGCCCACTCTGGAAGCTTCGCGTCTTCCCAGGTTGAGGTAGTTTCTGGTGCCGATTCCGGCGCGTTGCAAGCCGCCAAAGTCAGGGCGGCTGCCAATAGGGTAATGATAGATTTATTCACGTTCTAAGATTTGTGTTTGGTAAGTAAAGTCGTCTGCAGGTACTGTGATGCCCCATTCTTCAAGGTAGCGGTCTTCATTACTGTTGTTAAAGAAGAAGCGCACTCCTTGTTCCATATACTTGCGCACAATGATGAGCAGGTGTGGTTCAGGTTGGTAAACGGTCGTTGAACCGTAGTTCAAGGCCATGATGTTAGTCCGATTTTCATTGAGTCGCGCAATGCGATCAAAGAGCTCCTGCTGGCGCGGTGAAAAGTCGAACGGCATCATCTTTCTGTTGTCCGGGTCGTTCCCCCCGTGAAGGGCAATCTCGTCGCCATAGTAGAGGATTGGAATACCTGGAACCGCGATATTGAAGGCGTGCATGGCCGCCATTTTTCGATACCCACGCTCAGTAGGTTCTGGGATTTCGCGTGTCCAACCTGCAAGCTTGCTGTCTTCACTCATGCTGAGGTGTCCAGAGGCCATAGAGGAAAAGCGCGGCTTGTCCTGATTGCCTGAGATATTCCCCATCAAATGGTGGTGGCCGTAGTAGGTAAGGCTGCTTTCCAATGCCTTGCGCAGGCGGTCAAACGTTGCTCCTTCTTGTGTGAAGGCTTCGAACACTGCATCGTAGAGGTTAAAGTTGAACTGGGCATCGACCTTACCACTACCGACATAGCTGGCAATGAGCTCATCCGAGCCATAGGTTTCCCCAATCTGGTACACGTGATCCTCGCTTGCAGCCCGAATTTTCTGGGTGAGCAAACGCGTGAAATTCATCGGGATGTGCTTGGTCGCATCGTGGCGGAAGCCGTCGAAGTCGTATTCAGTAATCCAAACCAGTGCGCTATCACTCATGAGATCGGCAACGGTATCGTTGCGAAGCTCAAGGGTAGGCATAAAGGTGTCGAACCAAGTCGTCAAGCGTTCCTCGTCCCAAAGTTGGGTATTGAGTCGTCCGTCTGCCGTGTATTTGTTGGTGGCCCAATTTGGATGTTTCTGGTACACCGGATGTAATTCATGGACGTGGTTAGCCACATAGTCTAGAAGTACATTTTGCTCCTTTGCATGCGCATCGTCGAGGAACAAATGCAGCTCTTCAGGAGAAGCGAAACGGTGGTCCGGTTTGGTGTTGCTAATGGGCCAATAGCCGTGGTATCCAGAGAACGTACTTACGGGTCCTCCTTGGTTCCACAGGCCCCAAGCATTTTCTGGGTTTTGTGTGATTGGGCTGATCCAAAGCGTGTTGGTATGGAGCGCATCAAAATATCCATCGGCCAATTTTTGGCGCAATCCCTCGACATCTCCTCCTTGATAGTTGGCACGAGGGTGCACGGCCGAGTCTTGAACGGGCTGATCGTTTCCAGGGTTGCCGTTGAAGAATCGGTCCACCATCGCGAAATACATGATGGAAGTGTGCCAATCTTTACGGTCCAATTCCTTCGTATCACGAACCACCTCGCCGAATTTCAAAGGGATCAACCAATCTCCACCTTGCTGGCCGTTTCTCGCGGTATATAATCTGATCCATGCACGTTCCCATTTCTGGGCATCGGCAGGAACAGTAATGCTTAGCCCGTCCTCATCGCGTACAACGTCAATCACACGGTTGTTGAAGAATGCCAAAACCTCTTGGTCTTCCGGGATGCTCGAAAATCGCAGGGCACCTTCGTGCACGAATTGGAAATCAATGGCTACAGGGGCTTCACCGCCGCCGCCTTCCACGGTCAAAACATTGTTGAAGCTTCCAAATCCATTGGGCACGGTTACTTCATTCGAAGGGTCCAATACTTCTTCGCCGTTCACGACGAGTTTGTAGGCATATTCGCCCGGCGCAAGCACTAGCGGCGCTTCCCAAGCGTTTCCGTTCCATTCCAAAAAGGTGGCATCGCTGTTCCAAGCGTTAAACACACCTTTGACCTTCACTTCTTCGCCTTCGAAACCAGAAATACTCAAGGTAATGGCACGTTTAGCACCTCTAAAGAAGGGCACATCCATGCTCGAGTTAGGTCCTGTTAGATGTGCCACGTTAAGTTCATGCTCGAGGGTGCCTGTGACTGTGGGACCAAAAAACAGATCAATACCAGCCGGAAATTCGCATTCGCCGCTTAGATAGTCTAAGCATACAAAATCACTCTTTGT